>Ga0302320_10001204_pt1 | contig 62045 bp, 49 predicted proteins | sample Bog_T0_3_FD_202130 | JGI IMG/M metagenome (GOLD analysis project Ga0302320, IMG submission 202130) | Peat permafrost microbial communities from Stordalen Mire near Abisko, Sweden - Bog_T0_3 | ecosystem: Environmental > Terrestrial > Soil > Wetlands > Peat | place: Sweden: Abisko, Stordalen Mire...
ATCCCGCTCAGGCGCTTTAAATCCTGTAATAACATTTACAGGAAATTTCTAAATGGAAATGTTTAATATTTTGACATTGTGTTCTCAATGTGCTAAGATTTGATAATGGAAAAGAAACAAGAAAATAAAGAAAAGTATATTCACATTCGCATAAGGGAAACCGAAAAAAAGGAAATGCAAGCCGAAGCTAAATCGCAAGGTTTTGAGAGGTTGACAGATTTTGTCATGTGGCTTTACAGACAGTTTAAAAAGGGGAAATAATTTTTTTTGTTCTAGCTTGTATTCTCAATGAGAATACATTTAAAGAAGGGGGATGATGCTTATGGGGCTAGAAAATGATGATAAAAATAGTATGGATTTTAAAGAAAAAGTAGCTTTTGAATGGGCTTTTTTTATGAACAAATTAAAGGAAACTGTTATTGATGCCATCGGAATTAGGTGGGTCTTTGAGGATGGGTTATCTAAGTTATGGGGCGCTATAGCTGTAATGATTCTTTGGTACGTTCGTTGGATGATAAAGTTGGCTATATTTATTTATGGAGCTCTTTTTATTACCTGGTTGTTTTGTTCCCACTCGGGGGCAAAATTTTAGTAAGAAAATTGTTATTCGTAGGGTAAGCCTTGCTTGAAATTTGTGATCAATATTTCTGCGTATTGGGCGTTGTTGTTTTTGAAGTAATGTAGGATCGAAGCATCGAAACAAAATACATCACCTTTCTTCAATTCTCTGCGTTCTTGTTCCCTGTCTTTGTGCTTCAGAATTACATCAACAGTTCCTTTTGTGACATAAACAAATCTGAAACATTTTATGCCATCAAAAAAATAATTTTGTTCATCAATTGATTGCCCGAAACCATCAATTTTTAATAATTCAGGTTTAAAGGGTAGGCCATGGTATAGGTTATGCAATGTTGAAGATTCGTTTAATTGTTTATACCCTGTGGCCTGGCCGTTAATAGATGGCTCTAAATTTGTTCCTTTTAGTAGATCATAAATTTCAAGTTTTAAGATAGTTGCGATCTGGAAAAGGGTTTTTTCATGCGGTTTCTTGCATAGATGCATAGCATTACGTAAGCTGCCATAAGTAATGGCATCATCTCCTGCCACTTCAACAATAGCATTGTGAAATTTCCGAAGATTTTTGTATTTGCTTTTGGCGATTAATCTTTTGATTCTTTGATTAAAGGTTTCTTTCGCGTTTTCCATACTTAAACTATACCTTAATAATACAATAAAGCAAGAAAAAAATGTGTAAAAATTGGTAATTTATAAAAGATTAACAATTTTCTACATATTATTGTAAGTATATAACTAACAACATATTAACATAAATAAATAGCGTAAAAAATGATAAAATTAATAATATTTCTATGTGTGAAATTTGACAATTTGTTGTTTGCATGTTATCCTTGATCTATAACGTCAGATTTGGATATATTAAGGGAGCGGCACCGCAGATGCTAAATGATTTGGATTTTTGCGGGAATTGGCTGATGGGTATAATTTGGATAGAAGGAATAAGGTAAAATTTTTCGGAAGGCAAGATAAAGATTGATATACAAGTTGTTTAGCACACAGGAAATCAAGGTATTTTTGTAATACATTCATATTTTGCATTACATTTGATTTACATCACAAAAGGGACACAATTGAGCAACGAAAAACATAAAAAGTACGAGAGAAACCTGATTGAGTGGGGAATTTCCATTAAAACTGCTGAAATGGACCATTTCTCAAAGCCGTTTATAATAGGGCTTTTGAGAAAATGCAGGCGAGAGGTGCTGCCAGCCTTAAGTGATGTCGATCTAAAGAAGATTGAGAACGATGGTTATATAGCCATGTTGTCACGAAAGTATAAGGGAGAAGATAAGATACCGGAACAAAAGCGTAAACCTAAGTATTTTTATGAATAGGAGAAGGTCATGGATGATCCTTTAAAAATTAAACGGCCTTACGAGAATTTTAAAGTTAAGCCAGGTGGCCTTAAAAAAAGAAGAGAAGAGCGCAACCGACCTCTAATGTGGGCTGTTGGTTATCTTATTAAGAATCTTAATAAAAAAGGTAACTCTTTTTTGGTTGCCAAGAATAATTATCGTAGTACCCAAATATGCATAGTGAAAGTTAGTTTTGATAAAAATGGTCATGAAGGACAGTGGGCGGCCCATGGCCGGTATTTGGAGCGAAAAGGGGCCCAAAGGGAAAATGAGAAGGGTTTAAGTTTTAATGAAACGGACGATGATATTTCAATAGTAAAAACGGTTAAAGTTTGGCAAGAAGCAGGGGATAAACATCTATTTAAAATCATTTTAAGCCCTGAAAAAGCGGCTGATATAGATCTTAAAGAACATGTCAGGCAATTAATGAAAAGAATTGAAAAAGACCTGGGAACAAAGCTGCAATGGATTGCCATTGAGCACTACAATACGTTGCATTTTCATGTGCATTTAGACATCAGGGGGATCAGGGATGATGGCCAGGAATTAAGGTTAAATAAGGAGTACATAAAAACAAGTTTTAGGGAGCGTTCCCAGCAAATTCTTACTGAAAAATTGGGCATTAGAATGGGGCAAGATGTGCTGGAAAGTCGTAACAAAATTATTAAAGCAAGGCACATAACAGATATGGATCGGGAGATAAATTTTAAGCTAACAAAAGATCATTGTATTAACCTGGATTGGTGTACAAAGAACGGCTATTTGTATAAAAAGAATTTTCAAATTAAACAGCGATTGGAGTACCTGGAAACCTTAGGGCTGGCTAAGGGATTGACCAGTGCTTCATGGTATGTTTCTCCAACGTTTTTGGACCACCTGAAATTCGTTCAGGAGCAGGATGATATCATTAAAATGCAGCGTAAACATTCTGAGCAGATTGTTAATAAAGATCTTCCTGTCATTGTAAACAAGCTTTCGAATTTGGGGGACACCATTATTGGCAGAGTCAGTGGAACCGGGTTGAGTGATCGTGATGAAAATACCAGATATATTCTAATTGAGGGTATTGATGGTCAAATTCATCACGTTAAAGCCAATAGTAAGATAATGAGAATGAAGGATAATTACCAATTGGCCACAGGTAATATTGTTCATCTAGAACGTGTAAAATTTGTTAAAGACAGTAAAGAAATTTCGTATATTGATGTTCACGTTTTTCAGGATTGGGACGTTTTAAGAATGACCACAGAGATCACAAGTATCGATAGGTATATTATCAATCGTATTGTCAATAATGGCTACATCCCGGAAGTGGCCGCAACAGCAAATGCGGTAAGGGTTCAATTTATGAAGATTATTCAGGGGAGAGTCGATTATTTTAAAAGGGTAAATATTCTGAATGACCGCCTTGAGGTTAATAGAGACAGGCTTGATATAGAAATGAATTTTAGACGGAGGAGAGGTTAATGAGATCGAAAATGCAAAGTATCCGGTTTTCCTATGATGAATTTATCGTGCTTGAGAAGATTGCTCAAAGCAGGAGTAAGAAATTGTCAGCTTTTATAAGGGAGTGTTGCTTTGCGCATATTCAAAATATAACCGAACATGAGAAATTGCTGGCATCACTTAAGCCTGAAGATTCGCAAGAAATTCAAAAGACATTCTTTGACGCTTTGAATAATACAAATGATGCTGTTTTGAAATCAATTGAAAAATTACAGTTAGATATGGCTCAAAAATTCAAATTAGTCGACATGCTTCAGCGCAAGATAGTATATTTACACTATTTCTTTAATCGAGAAGTGCCGCCGGAAGATTACGGCATGTTTGAGAGGTCTGCCAATAAGCGGACAAAATTATTATTAGAGAATATTGATTGATGTTTTAAAAAGGCAGGGATTTGTGAATGATGAATTGATTCAGTACAGCGAGAGATTATTAACTCCTGAAGAGCTCAGTAAATGGTTGAACATAAAATTGTCTACTATTTACAAATGGACCGCAATGGGATATATTCCTTGTGTGAAGTTGGGCGGTAGGGTTCGGGGTTCAGTCAGGTTTGTGCGTCTGGAAGTTCAAACTTGGCTTAGAAGGAAATCAAGGCGGGGCAGGAGTACATATCGACTAGAAGCAGATGGCATTGACTGCAGTTAAGCTTATGAAAAGTAAGACCAACAAGCCGCTTTCCATTTATCAATTCAAGATCACTCTCAAGAACGTTGATCCACAGGCCTGGCGCAGGTTTCAGGTGCGTAATGACATTACTTTGCATCGGCTTTCCACGACTATTCTTATGGTTATGGGCTGGGACGGCGGTCATTTGCACCAGTTTAATATTCAAGGGATTGATTACGGCATCCCTCATGATGATTATGATGAAGATAATATGCCGGAAGATGAGCGCGAAATCATTTTAAGGGATATGCCCAAAGGCGATCTTAACGGTTTTATTTATGAATACGACTTTGGCGATGGCTGGAAGCATATAGTTGTCTTGGAAAAGGTGTTGGAGCTGCAGAAAGGTGTGAAATATCCAGTTTGCCTTGATGGTGCTCGCAGTTGTCCTCCTGATGATTGCGGTGGCCCTCATGGGTATGCGGATTTTATTAAGGCAATCAAAAATCCTGGGCACCCTGAGCATGAGTCTATGCTGGAATGGATCGGCGGCGAATTTGACCCTGAAGAATTTGATGTGAGTGATATTAATGATGATTTGCAGGACATTGATGAGGAAGAGAGTTTCTTAGATGGAGAGAATGAATGACGGTTTGTTGACAATGTGCCACATTTGGGATACACTATAGCTGAGAGGAGGATGATATGAGTAAAACAGCTATGATCAGGGCCCGGACCGAATTTGATTTAAAAAGTAAGGTGGAAAGGATTTTTGAGTCATTGGGGCTTACAGCTTCTCAAGCCATTAATCTTTTCTATCATCGTGTAGAGTTAGAAAACGGCTTGCCTTTTGAGCTAAAAATTCCGAATTCTAAAACATTGCGTGCCATGAAGAATGTGGAAAACAAGAAGGGGCTGCATCGTTTCCAGAATGCGGGAGACATGATAAAAGAACTAAAAAAATGAGTGTAGGGAACAACGAAACTGACGTCAATTATAACACTGGTGATGTTGAGGAAGAACCTCTTATAGGCTAGAAACAAACGATATTGATTTAATTTGAGCCTAAATTTGGGACTAAATTGGGACGAAATTTTCATCAACCTAGTACCTAAATTGTTCCAATAGTATTTTTAGAAAAATTCCACGAAATTGCTGTAGTGTGGAAATCTCTAACCGATTTTATTAAAAATTAGTTAACTAACGAAAATTTTGATATTGGGACTAATCTGGGACTTGCCAATAGATGTTTACTCGAATATTCAGATATACCTCGAAAATATATAGAATACCTAAGTCGTTGATAGTAATAGATGTTATGAAGAAATGACCAATTAGCGACGAGTTTGAGATTTGTGCCTATATGAATCTCACCCTCTCCGCCATTTGATTTTAGTGACGTATGTATGCCTCGCAAGTAAGCAATAAAAATGCCGCAACAACCATAAGCTCTCACACTACCACTTGAGGAGATGTGTTATGAAAAAATTAATTTTTATAAGTATATTCTTGTTGTTTAGTTCAAATTTACTTTTAGCACAAGTGACAGCGGATCAATCCTATGCTCAAAAGTCAAGCCAATCTCTCCCTAAAATTGCCTTAAAATCTGAAGAAGGAGAGGTTCAAACTTTTGATATTAATAAAGGGGAAGCTGTTGTTAAGATAAAGTGGGGTGCGGATAGATTGAATTATCAATTAATATATAAAAGGGCCCCCATGATATTAAAGCATTATATAAATGATCTGCACCCTAATAGCAGCATTGCAGTAATAAGTTTCTTAGATAAAGACGGCTTTACGATAACCCAAAGATCTTGTTATGCGAATAGTTTTTTATATGAAGATGACGGGAAAACTTTAGTTTGCAGGAACCTTATGTCTGAAGATCTGATCTATTCAAATACTACTATTGATGATTATTATAAAATTTCTGGAGCGGCTGTTTCAATTAATCAGGGGGCTATTTGAATCAATCAGATAGCGTTTTTTGAAATGACACAACAATAAAATTTAGATTTATGCTGCCGGTGATTATGGTATAATTCGTTTCAATTTAATTGGTTATTACCGACGGCAAAACGTGAGTTAAGAGGATTATTTCTAATTATCAGAATAGAAAGAGAGCAAGGATATGACAGGAGAAGTTCAGGAAAAATGGCTTAAGTGGGTGGCATTGACAACAACCATTCTCGCAGTTTGTGCCTCATTTGCTTCCATGAAGGGCGGCGGATATTCGACACAGGTACAACTGATGACCACCCAGGAAAGTGATCAGTGGTCATACTTCGAAGCCAAAAGCATCAAATTGCATTTAAGTGAGATGGAAAAAGATATTTTTAAAGTAAACGCTTTAAGTAGCAGTGATCCGGCTGTCAAGAATGAGATACAGTCCAAGATCAAGGCCTTAGATGATAATATCAGCCGTTATACAAAAGAAAAAGATACGATCAAAAATGGGATCGATAATCTATCAAGTAAACAGGATAGCGCTAAGCGCCATGGCGGTAATTTTGGATTAGCTGTCATGTTTTTCCAAATATCTATTATGCTTTCAGCGATCGGGTCACTTTTAAAACAAAGGAACGCCTGGTTGTGTGGTCTTGCGATTGGTTTTTTTGGAGTGGTCTATTTCTTGAACGGATTCTATCTGTTCTTCTAGATAAAAAAAGAGGTGCCTTGTTTAGTATTTAGGGATTTTCTGCATTAAGGGTTGCTCCCACCGGCAGCACAAATCAGGCCGCATGTGAGTGGGAAAATGAAAGAAAGAAGCGGGAAACCCTCCTTCTTAAAATCTTTCACTACATATATCATAAGGCATGATTCTGCGCATTATTGCCTGCTGTTTATCTTTATTGGTGCCAGTCTTGACATGGGCGGCGGATGATGACTTTGGTCCGGCCACTAAAATAGACACCGGACATTTTACAATTTATTATAAGTCAGGTGTTGATATCAATAATCTAATCAGTCAGCTTCATGTTAGTCAAGCCGACCAAATTTTAGCCAACCAGACGGTTAACGCCTCATCACCACAGATCCAATTGTCCAATATGGTCGAGGTCCTTTTTGCCCACACCAGCGATGTTTTGGATATGCATATCTACAGCCTCAAGGTCAATATTAAAATTTTCGCGACTCAACAAGATTTAGCAGATTTTTATAATAATCTTTTCCATGCGCGGATACCCTGCACAGGCTATGGTTTTTATCTGGATGATGCAAGGTCGATATATATGTCTGCCGGGCGATTTCGACGGGCAATCTTGGCCCATGAGATGGGGCATGCCATCATGAGCCGTTATTTTGTGATCCAGCCATCAGTCCGGATTCAGGAAGTTTTAGCAGGGTTTATCGAATATCAATTACGTAAGTCTCAAGGGTAAGAACATTTTTTATTTAGCTCTTTGCTATTTTCTGTACTACACAAGCCCCGATACAATCACCCTCGACGTTAACTACCGTACGGATCGTGTCTAAGGGCCGGTCGATGGCCATCAGGATGGCGACCGCTTGAGCAGGCAGGCCGACGGATTGTAAGACCATGATCATGGTCACCATACCGGCACTGGGGATGCCAGGAGCCCCGATAGAGGCCATCATGGCTGTCAGCATCACGATGACTTGGGATAACAGGGTCAAATGTGCCCCGCATAAATTGGCCACGAATAAGGCGGCCATGGCCTCGTACATGGCAGTCCCATCCATATTAAGAGTTGCTCCGACCGGAAGCACAAAGCGGGCGATGTTTTTATCCACGCCCAGGTTTTCCGTAATACAGCGCAGGCTGACAGGCAGGGTAGCCGTCGAAGAACTGGTAGAAAAGGCCGTTATAAAGGCTTCTTTCATACATAAGAAGAATTTCAGCGGTGAGATCCCGGTTATCAGCCATAAAATGATCGGCAGGGTGATTAGGCCGTGAAAAAGGGTTGTCCCGACGACCACAAGAATATATTTACTCAAGACCAAGAGCAATTTAAGATCTTGCTGGGCGATGAGTTTGGTTAAAAGCCCCATGATACCAAGAGGCGCCACGCGCATGATCCAACGCACAATGGTCATGGTGATTTCAAAGGAATCATTGATCAATCGTAAAATACGTTGACTCTTTTCACCTAAAGCGGCAATACCGAGCCCTACAAAAACAGCAAATATGATCACCGCAAAAATATAATTCTGGCTAATGGCTGCGATAAAACCCTTGAGGGTCAAAGAGTGCACCTGAAAAGAATCCATGCTGTCTTTGAACAGATGGACATCAAGCCCAACGCCAGGTTTTATAAAATTCATGGCTATCAGACCGGTGATAGCGGCAAAGGCGGTGGTGGTAACAGAGTAAAATATAAGAGTAGGCCATATACGCCCGGATCGAGGGGAATTCTTAAGATTGGCAATGCCGGCAGTAATAGAGGTAAAAACGAGAGGGACCAGGATAATTTTAAGCAAATTGATAAAGATCTTACCTAAAAGATCAAAAATAAAAAGAAGTTGTGTGCAGGTTTGTGAAGGTAGGTGAGTATGTCCTATAATGATGCCAAAAACTATTCCCAAAAGAGCGCCCAGGAAGATCTGTGCGTTAAGTGATATTTTCATGAGCGTATAATACCTTAATTCCCATATTTTTGTATACAGAAATTGCTTGCCAATCCTTTCCTTCTCGTCTAAAATCATCTTTCTTTAAATCGTCATTTATGGCGGGGTAGCTCAGTTGATAGAGCATTCGGTTCATACCCGACAGGTCGGTGGTTTAAATCCACTCCCCGCCACCATTTTTTCTTCTCAATTATGCGTCCATTCTTCCTTAAGCGAATTTCCATTCTTTTTCTGATCTGTTACGCTTTATTCCTTTTCGGCAATGATCTTATCAGTCTCTCCGATCCGGATGAGGTTTTTTATTCCCTGACCGCCAAAGAGATGGCTGCCAAGAATGAGTGGATGACGCCCTTGATCTTCGGCCAGCCTCAATTTGAAAAACCACCTTTAACTTATTGGCTTATTGAGATCGCTTTTAAAACCTGGGGTCAATCTCCGTTTACAGCGCGTTTATTCCCGGCTGTATTTGCAATTCTTGGGGTCATGGGGGTTTATTTTTTAGGACTGATGGGATTTAAGGATGAACGTAAAGCTTTTTTGACTGCCGTCGTGCTGGCTACTTCCGCGTTTTTTGCCGGGATGGGTAAAACGGTTTTTACGGACATGATCTTTACGGTTTTTATCTTAGGCGCTTTTACCATGTTCGTATTGGCGTATACCGATCGCCTACGCCAGGGGATCGGTTTCATTGGATTTTATGTGTTTTGTGCCTTAGCGACATTGACAAAAAGCCCCTTGGGTTTTGTGATCCCGCAATTGGCCGTTATCCTTTTTCTTCTTTACCAGCGTCAAATCAACTTCTTGAAGAATTGGTTTGTCCCGATGGGATTTCTGGTGTATTTGATCATCGCTTTGCCGTGGTATATGTATATTTACGATCAATACGGCCACGCTTTTATTCAGGAATTCTTTTATAATGACCATTGGCGGCGATTGTTGGTGGCAGAGCACCGCGGCAATGATCATTGGTTTTTCTACCCGTTGATCATGGTCGCCGGTCTTTTTCCCTGGAGCTTATTCTTACTGGCCGCATGGGTGGATCTATTTAAGCGGCTTAAATCTTCGGTAACACTTATAGATTATTTGAGCCTTAGCTGGATCTTGGCTGTTTTGCTGGTCTTTCAAATGGCTCATTCCAAACTGGCCAGTTACATTCTGCCTTTATTTCCGGCTTTAGCGTTGATGGTAGGAAATTTTTTGGGCAATGCCTTATCTCAAATCCAGCAGCGCAGAAAAATGCAGAATTTATTGTGTACCAGTTTTGCTCTCCTGGCCGTCTTGGGCATTGCGGCCATGGCAGGGCACAAAGCGTATCAACATTATATTTCTTCTCAATTACCGATGTATTTTCTTTCAGGTTCTTTGATCGCTTTAGCCGGACTGGGGATCACATTAGCCTTTAAAGAGGACTTTGAACCTGCTTTGTATATATTGGCCTTGAGCTTGTTTCCTATATTTTTGACGGCTTTTATGATCCGGACGGATGTGGAAGGCTATGTGTCCTCGTATGAAGCATCTGAATTTATACCACCGCATTCATGGGGGGCTATGACGGTATTGGTTTCAAAAGCCAATGCGCGCGGCATTCATTTTTATACGGGGCAGGATGTGGCTGTAGTCGATTATTCAGGTAAACCGTTTTTTAGCCCTCATCCGATCCCAATTTTGGAGACGACGGATAAGATAATCAAGGTGTTGGCCCAACAGCGTGTGACCTATGGCGTGATCCGTAAATCCGCTTATCAGGATATTCTCAAGAATTGTGCTAATCGCTATCATGTGTCCCTTTTGGGGATTATTGGTTTTGACTATATCGTAAGGATTGAAGCCCTAAAACATTCGTAGTAAGATGAAAATATGATCGTACGTCTATTATTAATGATCTTGCTTTTATCCGCCCCTGCGTGGGGGAGTGATAACAGTGACGATCTTTTTAATTTTTCTAAAAAGCAGGAAGAATCCCTGGTTGTCAAGGTGGTTGCTTCTGATCTGATCGTTCTGGAAGACGGACGGCGGGTTAAATTGATCGGGATCGAATCTTTGGGGCCCCCGCCTCGTCCAATTGTCAAGTTTGATGACAAGGGTCATGTGATCGAACAGCCGCAGGAGCCTACCATTTCTTTGCAGGAACAGTCATTAACATATGCGCAGGAGCTGCTGGAAAATAAAAAAGTAAAATTGGAATATGACGTAGATGGCGGGGACACCAGCAGTGGTTACCTTAGTGCGTATGTTTATTTGCCTGACGGTAATATGGCCAATGCCCAACTGTTACGCATGGGTTTTGTGAAATTAAGGATCGTCCCGCCAAACGTTAAATACGAAGATCAGCTCAACACGGCCTACAGGCAAGCTAAAAAAGAAAAGCGTGGTTTGGAAGGCGAGTAGATCTGTGATGAATTTCGAACAACGGATTTTTCAGTTCATTCTAAAGAATAAATTGATCGTGCCCAGAGGGATGATTGTCATCGGTGTATCCGGCGGCGCTGACTCCATGTCGCTTTTAACGGCTTTGGCCGGGTTACGTCATGATCTGGGTGTTCAATTGCACGCGGCGCATTTTAATCATAACCTTCGCCCTGAAGCCTTACGTGATGAACGTTTTGTTATTGATTGGTGCAAACAGTTAAATGTCCCCCTGACCGTCGGACGTAGACCGGGTAGAAAGATCAAGCATCTTTCTGAGGATGATGCCCGGCAGATGAGGTTTGAGTTCTTAATCAAAACCACCCGTCGGCTCAAGGCTCAAAGTGTGGCTCTGGCGCATACCCGTAATGACCTGGCTGAAACCGTATTAATGCGGCTGATGCGCGGGAGCGGTCTTTATGGGTTAAGGGCTATCCTACCGCGGCGTAATATTGAAGGTACTGTTTTCGTGCGGCCTTTGTTAGGTGTCAATCGCCGGGATGTTGAAGATTATTTGAAAACAAAGAAAATGCCTTTTTGTACGGATGCAACCAATGGTCAGATGATCTACGAGCGAAATAAGGTGCGTCTTGAACTCTTACCTTTATTGGCCCGGGTGTATAATCCTCAGATCATAGATGCCTTATCGGACCTGGCCGCAACAGCAGGGGAAGACTATGAATTTCTTTCAATGCATGCGCGCAGGCAATATGAAAAAATTGTAACTATTTCTAAGAGAAGAGTTAAAATAAATTTAAAGGGCATCAAACGTCAGCATCCGGCAATCAGGCGTTTGATGTTCAGGCAAATGGCAGAAAGTCTGACTAAGGAGCCTGTAACGCTTACTTTCGAGCACATCCAGGCTTTGGAAAATTTGGTAGCCCAAAAGGCCTCAGGGAAAATTGATTTACCGCAACATTTAAAGGCTGGCAAAACACAAATATCCCTAGAGTTATATTATGCGTAAGAATTTCATCCTATTGTTTTTCTTGTTAACTTTGACCCAAGTGGCGATGGCGCAGGACACCATTCTAAACGGCGATATCAAACAGTACGATGATAACGGCAAGATCAAGTCTGAAAAGAATTATATTAACGGTCAGCTCAATGGACCTTTCCGCGAATATTATCCCAACGGCAATTTAATGAGCGTCGGTTCCTATAAGAATGAGCAGTTACAAGGGGCTTATAAGTCTTATTATGAAGATGGCTCCGAGTATTTTGAAAAGAATTACATCGGCGGTCAGTTGTACGGCACCTCCCGTGAATATTATGAAAATGAGGTGCCCAAGAGTGTCGAGGATTATTATTACGATTCTCTGAATGGTTTTAATCAATACTATTATCCTAACGGCAATTTAAAAATGGCCATGAATTTTAAGAAAGGAAAATTGAACGGGATCAGTCGAGAATATAATGAAGACGGGTCCTTGAAAAATGAGATCAATTATGATGATGACCATATCGACGGTGTTTCTAAAGAGTATGCCAAGGATGGCAGCCTTTACGCGATCTGGAATTATAAAATAGACCTGAAAGACGGGCCTTCAAAGACCTTCTATAATAATGGGCAGGTGCAATGGGAGATGTTCTTTAAGGACGGTAATTTACAGGGGCCCAGCAAAAAGTATAGCCCTGAAGGGAAGCTTTTGATCGATGCCCAATACAAAGACAATCTGTTTGATGGGGTTGTCAAAGAATATCAGCCCAGCGGCAGTCTAAGAAGTGAATGCAATTATGCTGCCGGTAAAAAAGAGGGGTTATGCCGTCAATATCGTGATAACGCTAAATTGTGGCTGGAGTGGAATTATAAAAATGATCTGAAAGACGGGGTAGCCCATGAATATGCGTCGGAGGGGTATCTTTGGATGGAAGTTAATTTTAAAGATGACGTCAAAAATGGTGATATGAAAGAATTTTACGATAATGGGGCGCTTAAGCAGCAGTGGGCCATCGAAGGCGGATTTGAAAATGGTCCAAGTAAATCCTATTATAAATCCGGAGAGCTTATGACTGAGGAGATTTATCATAACGGCAAGCTTAACGGAATTGTCCACCTGTACAATAAAAACGGTAATCTGGCTTATATTGATACCTACCAAGATGGGGTAAAGCTCTCTCGTCAAGAACAAAAGTAGTGACAGGAACGAGTTTTGTACTAAGAAAAGGGGACACTTTAAAGTATCCCCTTTTCTTATGTGCGGGCATATTATCTTGATTTAATTTTTACCTATTATATAATAACTATTCGTCTAAATTATCTTCCTGGAGGCTTTAATGGCACAACCTAATACAAATTCCCCGACAAAAAAGACCCCTCGTCAAAACCGACCGCCAACTAATGGCAATGTCTGGTTTTGGGTGATCATGGGTGTTATTTTCCTTTTACTTATGGCTGTTCAAGATAAGTCCAATGTAAAAACAGAGAAAGAGCTGACTTATTCTGAATTTTATGCCATTTTAAAGGACAATCCCAAAACGCATCAGATCAAGCATTTGGAGTTGACTGAAGGACCGGATAATACCTTAAAGGGGACTTATGCCGATGGCCTGGCGTTTAAACTTAACATACCTACCCATGACGACGATCTGCTTAAAATGATCAAGGACAATGTCAGTGATTTTAGCGTCGTTCCGCCGGAATTGTTTTGGAGCCAGTTATTCTTTCAATTGATACCGTTTTTAGGGATCTTTGCCCTGATCTGGTTCGTGTCTTATCGTGGTTCACAAATGGGCAATAAGATCTTTGCTTTTGGCAAATCGCGTGCCCAGGTCTCGGGCCCAGGTAAGGTGACATTCGCGGATGTGGCCGGAGTGGATGAGGCCAAGGAAGAATTGCAGGAAGTTATTGAATTCCTTAAAGACCCCAAGAAATTTGAGCGTCTTGGCGGAAAGATCCCTAAAGGGGTTTTGCTGGTAGGTCCTCCGGGAACCGGAAAAACATTATTGGCCAAGGCTGTCGCCGGTGAGGCAGGTGTGCCGTTTTTCTCTTTGAGCGGGTCGGATTTCGTTGAGATGTTTGTGGGGGTAGGGGCTTCCCGCGTGCGTGATCTTTTTGAACAGGGCCGCAAAGCCGCTAAGGTTTCAGGCAAGGGCGGTATTATATTCATTGATGAAATTGATGCGGTGGGCCGCCAGCGTTTTGCCGGAATAGGCGGCGGTAATGATGAACGCGAGCAGACCCTTAATGCTTTGCTGGTGGAGATGGATGGTTTTAATACAGTCAGCGGTCTGATCTTGATCGCTGCCACCAACCGTCCCGATACCCTGGACCCGGCGCTTTTACGTCCCGGGCGTTTTGATCGTCAGATCGTGGTGGGCTTACCGGATATCAACGGCCGTGAAGGTATTTTGAAAGTCCACGTTAAGAATATCAAATTAGGTGAGGAAGTGAATTTAAGGCGTATTGCCCAGATGACCGTATATTTTTCAGGCGCGGACCTGGCTAATGTTTGCAATGAAGCTGCTTTGCTTGCGGCCCGACGTAATAAGGAAAAGGTCACCATGGAAGAAATGCTTGCCGCGGTAGAACGTGTGACCATGGGGCCGGAAAAGAAAAGCCATGTGACTTCTAAAAAAGAAAAAGAAATGACTGCTTATCATGAAGCAGGGCATGCGATGCTTTCCCTGCTTATTGATGAGGTTGATACCTTTACAAAGGTTTCTATTATTCCCCGCGGCATGGCAGGCGGTTATACCCTGACGCCTCCCAAAGAAGACAAGCATTACATGTCCAAGAAAGAATTAAAAGGCATGATGGTTGTACTGCTTGGTGGCATGGTGGGCGAAGAAATTTATATGGATGATACGACGACAGGCGTATCCAATGATCTGCAAAGGGTCTCTCAGATCGCCCGCAGCATGGTCTGCCAGTACGGCATGAGCGATAAGCTTGATAAATTGGCGTTTGGGAAACAGGGTCAGCAAATGTTTTTAGGCCGTGATCTGTTTGATGAAAAGAACTATAGTGAAGACACTGCCCGTAAGATCGATGAGGAAATACATAATCTCGTCCATGAATCTTATGAAAAAGCTAAGAAATTATTGCTTGATCACCGTGAAAAGATGGATCTTTTGGCCAAACGACTGATAGAAAAAGAGACCATCGATATCGAAGAAGCCAGGGTTTTACTGATGCTGCCTGAGCATAAGCTTAATCTTCATACGGATATTCCTCAGACTCCATGAACAGAATTTGCTATGATCTGTGTGCCCGGGATACTGTTCTAAGCTTGGGGCATGAGACACGGATCATGGGCATCGTAAATTGCACTCCTGATTCCTTTAGCGGCGATGGTAAGACCGGCATTGCCGCCTGCCTGCGTTATGCCCGTCGACTTATCCGCGAAGGCGCGGATATTATTGATATCGGCGGAGAATCCACCCGTCCTGGAGCTTTAAGCATTTCCTCAAAAGAACAGATCAGGCGCATCATGCCTGTGATTGAAAAGTTAGTCCGTCAGACCAAGGCACCTATATCAGTAGATACCTCTAAACTGGATGTGGCCCGCTCTGCTTTAGATGCTGGGGCCTCTATCGTGAATAACATTAGGGCCGCTCAAATGAGCGCAGGTTTTTTGAAAATGGTACGTGATTATAAGGCTTCCATTGTTATCATGCATATGCGGGGCACTCCGGCTACGATGCATCAATATGCTCATTATAAAAATGTGGTCAATGAAGTCATTGAAGAATTACAAATATCGGTTGAAAAATGTTTGGGAGTTGGTATAAAGAAGGATAGGATCATCGTTGATCCGGGCATTGGTTTTTCAAAAACAGTCGATCAAAATTTGGTGCTGATCAGTCATTTAAATCGGTTAAATATATTACATTGTCCAATCTTGCTTGGGACTTCGCGTAAGTCATTTATAGGACAGATCTTGCAAAATGATGTTGGAGAGCGTTTAATGGGTAGTGCCGCGACGGTTTGTACCGGGGTTTTGCAGGGAGTGCATATTGTCCGTGTCCATGATGTGAAAGCGATCAAAGAAACACTGAAAGTGACGGATGCCATACTTAACGCACACGCCTGACATAGTTATAACCACCGCCAAAGCAGTGGTTGAAATGGCCATTTTATGGGTGGTCTTTTACAGGATTTTATTATTCTTTGAAGGAACACGCGCTTTTCAGGTACTTCGGGGCATCACGTATTTGATCATCGCTCTTTTACTTTCCCAGGTTTTGGGCTTTGAAGTCCTGAATTGGCTTTTGCGGAATTTCTTTTCCATATGGATCATTGTCATCGTCGTTATTTTCCAGCATGAATTGCGTTCGGGCCTGGCCCGTTTAGGCCAACAGCATCTATTCACCATTTCATTAGGCGAGCCTGAGATCAAGGCTATTGTGGATGAAATTTATGATACGGTCGCCCGATTGTCCAAACGCAAAAACGGATGTTTGATCGCCATAGAACGCGAGATGAAGCTGGATCTATATATTGATAGCGGTATTGTTATCGACGGTAAAGTCTCCTCAGCGCTTTTACAAAGTATTTTTATGCCAGGCACACCCTTGCATGACGGCGGGGTGGTGATCAGGGGGGAACGTGTGGCGGCAAGCTCCTGTTTATTCCCGTTGTCAGATAACCCCAGCGTGGGAAAAACAGTAGGCACCCGGCATCGGGCGGCCCTGGGTTTAAGCGAAAATACGGACGCTTTGATCGTTTTGGTTTCGGAAGAAACAGGGGAGATCAGCATTGCTTTTGAGGGGCATTTTATCGCGGTGCATCATGAAGAGCATTTTATGAAGGTCCTTAATCAGATCCTGGTACCTGCAAAGAAGAAAAAACATGAAAAATTGGTTTAGTTCAAATCTGGTATTAAAATTAGTAGCGTTGGCTTTGGCTATCATTACCTGGTTTTATGTCAAGGGGATCCGTTGATGATCAAATTAGGCGTCAATATCGATCATATTGCATCATTACGTCAAGCCCGGGGGGAGTTTGATCCTGATCCGGTTTTAGCGGCCCGTTTATGCGAACAGGCGGGATGTGACAGCATTGTGGCTCATCTGCGTGAAGATAGAAGGCATATTCAGGACAGGGACATTGTGCTTTTGCGCAAAGCGGTCAAGACCCGTTTTAATTTGGAAATGTCCTTAAATGCCGGTATTGTGAAAGTGGCCTTGGCGGTAAAACCGGATCAAGCGACCCTGGTGCCCGAGCGGCGTCAGGAACTTACAACCGAAGGCGGGTTGGACGTTGTACGTCATTTAAAGAGGATCAAAAGCGTCAATCATACTCTGTCCCGTGCGGGGATCGATGTCAGTCTTTTTATTAATCCGGATAAAAAACAAATTGATGCGGCGTCGTCTATAGGGATCAAGGCCATCGAATTGCATACCGGTTCTTATGCCAGGGCCTTTGCCGACCGTTCAGCCGTTGATGAATTTGCCCAAATAAAGACAATGACCACATATGCCCGGAAATTAGGAATGGTGGTCAATGCCGGTCATGGCCTGAATTATGATAATACCTATGCCATAGCCCGCGTCAAAGGCATGGCAGAATTAAATATCGGTCACTCTATCATAAGCCGTGCTGTTTATGTCGGCATAGAACAAGCTGTCCGTGAAATGATTGCGATTATAAAATGATCCTAGGCACTGGCATCGACATAATTGAGATAGATCGGATCCAAAAGGCGGCGGAGCGCTGGGGGGATGTGTTTTTGAATTATGTTTTTACGGCCGGGGAAATTGAGCATGCCGGCAAATTCAAATTTCCTTACAGGCATTACGCGGGACGTTTTGCGGCCAAGGAAGCTATCTTTAAGGCCACAGGTATCCCGAATTTATCCTGGCATGACGTTACCATCATCAATGATGCACAAGGTAAACCTGTCTGCTATTTCAATAATATAGAATTTAAACATCGCCTTTCGATCTCAATCTCTCATAGTCGTGACTATGCCGTTGCCAGCGCCATTGTCGAGGGTTAACCCTCGAGCATCCAAGAAAGATTTCGGCCATTTGTTTATAATTGCCGGATCTCCGTTAATGTTAGGTGCCGCTGCTTTGTGTTCGTTGGCGGCAATGCGCTCCGGAGCCGGTTTGGTGACGGCAGCTGTTCCTCTCGGTCTAAATCTAACCCTTCAGAAGAAAATCTCCAATTGTGTGATGACCAAGCCTTTGGCGCAGAGCAGAAGCGGGGCTTTCTCTCTGAAGGCTTTTGATCAGATAAAGAAAATATGGGACCAGTATGACGCGATGGCTATTGGTCCGGGGCTTGGCCGGGAACTGGGCACTCAGCGCTTAGCGCGTGAAGTCATCATCCATTGCCCTAAACCACTGGTCATTGACGCGGATGCCTTGTTTTCGCTGACGGGGCATGTTGATATTTTGCTTAAAGCAAAAGGCCCGCGTATCTTAACTCCGCATTCAGGTGAAATGTCCAGGTTAACGGGACGATCCGTCAAGGCCATTGAGGCAAGCCGTTTAAAAATTGCCGGTGATTTTGCCCGTCAGTACAATTGCGTGTTATTATTAAAAGGGCACCGGTCTGTTATCGCTTCTCCAGACGGGAAAACATATTTGAACAAGACCGGGAATGCCGGTATGGCTACCGCCGGATGCGGGGATGTATTAACGGGAATGATCACGGCTTTTTTGGGTCAGGGCATGGGAGCATTTGATGCGGCAAAATACGGGGCTTATTATCACGGCAGGGCAGGTGACCTGGTTTCAAAAGCACGGGGGAAATTAGGGATGATAGCCTCCGATCTGATTGACTATCTCAAGGAGTCATATGCGTAATGAAAAAATAAATCTTTTAAAATTCATTGACCATTGGGTTGGCGGATTGATCTGCCTGGTGCTGGCACTGTTCAATCGCGCTTGTCATCCTTTTTATAAAAGGTATTTGACTGTTCCCCGTGAATCCTTACCGCCCCGCAATATTCTTATTATCAAGTTCTTTGGATTAGGCAGCATTACGCTGGCATCGGCGCTGCTTTCCAATATCCGTAATACCTATAAGGATTCAAAGATCATTTTTCTTACCTTTAAGGATAATTTGTCCATCCTTGAGACATTGTCTTTAGCTGACGAGTTCTTGGTCATTGATACTAAAAATCCGTTTGTTTTGATAAGCAGTATTTGGCGCACCATTTCTTATTGTCATAGGTGCAAGATCGATATCGCGATGGACATTGAATTTTATTCTAAGTTCAGCACCATCATGTCATTTCTTTCCGGGGCGCCGTTACGCATGGGGTTTTATATCGCCCGATTTTGGAGGGACTCTTTAGTTAATGTCCCTATTTATTTTAATTACAGCCGGCATATATTGGAAATATACGGGATGTTCGCCTCTGCCTTGCAGATAGAGAACCAGGATCTTTATCCTAAAGGATTGACCATTAGTGACGATAAAAAGAAAGATCTCCTGCTATTTTTGAAGAATAAGAATGTTCCGGATTTAAAAAATACGATCGGCATTAATATTCACGCTAGCGATCTGGCGCTAGGCCGGCGCTGGCCTTTGCCTAAATTTGTGGCCTTGGTAGAGCAATTTTTGACCCGGTATGGCCAATGGAGCATCATTCTTACCGGTGTTAAAAGTGAAAAAGCCTATTCCCAGGAATTCTTATCCCTGCTGCCTGCCGAGTGGCATGGCAGGATCATTAATTTGACCGGAGAGTTGAGCCTGAATCAATTTTTGGCCCTTCTTTCCCAATTGCCGCTTTTTATTACCAATGACACAGGTCCTTTTCATTTGGCTAAAGCCGTGGGCACGCGCACTATTTCCTTGTGGGGGCCTGGTTCCGTCGACCTATATGGTCCTTATCAAAAAGAGAAAGATCTTCATGATGTGATCTATAAGCGTTACCCTTGCAGTCCCTGCTTGTATGTATATAGAACAGATGCGGGTTTCTTTTGCGGCCAAAAAGCTCCCTGCATGGAGGCCATCGATCCCTTGGATGTAATGACGATCGTTGAGAGGCGTTTAAAAGTGTCTGAATAGGGAGGGAAATAAAATAAGCGCTATGAAAATGATACGCTTTTATACACAATTCTTACTTTTTTCCGTTATAACCGTCGGTATTTATTTTATTTTTGAAGAATTTGCCAGCTTGAAGCTTAATACTGCAGATGCCAGCACCTATTTAAATATAGGTGAGAACATCGTTTCTCATAAAGGATTCGTCGTTAGCTATAATCTTTATCAGTCCTTCACGAGCCTCTATCGTCCGATCTGGCCCTACATGCAATCTTTGTATCCATTATTATGTGCATTGGTCTTTAAATTTCACGGAGGATTAGAGCAGGTCATCAAGGTCAATATCTTCATTTTAGGACTAAATTCCGCTCTAGCTTTTTATATAATCCAAAGGTTTATCCCTAGCCGATTAAACGTGTTTTTTTTAATTTGGCTGGCCTTTTCATTTAATTTCTATGTTTCTGCATTTTTTGCCTGGACTGAAGAGTTCCATCTATTTCTTTTTTTGATCAGCTTCGTTCTATTCCTAAGATTTCCGCAAAATCCCCGCATCCTGGGGTGGGTGGGAGTTTTCAACGGAGTGCTTTTCTTAGTCCGTGTTGCCCAAGTGTATAGTATCCTGGCGTATTTGCTGATCATTTGTGTCACAGAGGATAATGTTCAAGAAAAATTGAGGAATATCCTTAACTTTAGTGCGGGAATCTTGGCCGTAGTTGTGCCTTTTCAGATCTTTAACTGGGTGGCCTATCATTCATTATACCCTCAATATATAAAACCTGCCGCGGATTATACTTTGGCACGTATTTCAAATTTGTCTACCTATAGACCGGGGCATGTGGGCATTGATAATCCTATAGGCTTTAGATTTTCTGTTGAGAATTGTTGGTATTTTTATCAGCACATGATGGAATTCTATAATCGTATTTATTTATTCTTAATTCCACTATTAGCTTATTTGAGCCTGCCGCATCAAAAAAAGGAAGGGCATTTTTTTGTTATCAATTGCTTGTGTCAGAGTGTTTTTATAATCACATTCTATAGTTATAATTTTAGTTGGAATACGTCCATTGATTCTTTGAGATACTCATTGATCCCTTATGTATTGATCGCTATGGCCGGCTGGTACGCGTTATATCAATTATTTTATGCTTCCCAGATCAGGTGGAAGAAATTATTGGTGGTTTTGATCCTAATAAATTTAGCGTTTTTTTCAGTGTGTCGATATTATTTTATCCGTCAATATTATCTTGATCATCCCAGAACAAAGAACCCTTACTATATAGATTTGTATGATAGTTATAAGTGGATCGATCAAAATCTTTCTGAGAATATCCTGGTTGCCTCTAATGAAGATCAGGAAGCTTTTTTAATGCACCGGCCGTTTATATCGACGCCTCCGCTTAGGTCATACAACTGTACCAATTTAACCATTTACAATTCCATTTATTCTCCGGATTATTATTTGATGTCCAAAGTGATCTCGGATAAATGTTTTGTGTCAATTCCTCACTCCACGATCTTTTCTAACAAGATCTTTAGGATCTTAAAAATTAAAAAAGAAGTTCATTAATTACAATAAAAATATGTCCAATAAAGTGCTATGTAATTTATGCGGCGCTGACCATTATACGGTAGTTTATGACACTCTTCTCAATGGACAGGAAGATAATTACAGCGATCCTTATAAGATCACAGATCACTCCGTTGATTTGGCGGTAAGGATAGTCAAATGCTGTAAATGCGGTTTGGTTTATATGAATCCCCGAGCAGACGAAGGTAGGATCCAAATGAGTTATGAGGCCATGGCGGATGATTCTTACACGCAGGAGGAAGCCGGCCGGCGTAGATCAGCTGATCCTATTTTGAAATATTTAGCAAAAATGAGTAAAAAGGGAAGGATCCTGGATATAGGATGTGCCACAGGATTTCTTTTGGACCAGGCACGTCAAGCGGGCTGGGAGGTTTATGGCCTTGAGCTTTCAGCTTGGGCTGTTGATTACGCCAAGAATAATTTACAGTTGCCCAATATTATCCAGGGCACATTGAAAGATGCCGGTTATCCGGCCAATTTCTTTGATGCGGTAGTCCTTAAAGATGTTATTGAGCATTTGACGGACCCTAAGGAAACGCTGGAACACATACGTCATATTTTAAAACCTTCAGGGGTGCTATGTTGCAATACGCCGGATATTGATAGTTTGATGAGCAGAATATTGGGCGTGAAATGGTGGGGGATCAAGCAGTCGCATTTATATTATTTCAATAAAAACAGCTTGAGATCACTATTTGAAGCGACAGGATTTGTACCAGTCAAGATCCGATTTCATGCCAGGACATTTAGTATCAATTATTGGATTTATAATTTTGTTGGATTAAAATCAGCCTTTGGGTTTATCCGTTCCTGGTTGGATAAAAAACCTTCTTGGGCCTCTAAACTATTGTGTCTTGACCTGGGAGATCAGGTTGAGGTATTTGCCCGTAAAAGCCGTCAATTAAAATATCTGGAAGAATTGGAAACACCCCCTGAAACTTTGGCGTCAAAGCATCCTATGAAGGTGTGCGTGGTCTTGCCGGCGTATAATGCGGCGTCAACGTTGAAACGCACCTTGGCTGATATACCGCCTTCGATCGATGAAATTATTTTAGTGGATGATGCAAGCACAGATGACACGGCCCCATTGGCCCGTAGCCTTGGTTTAAAAGTTTTTGTTCATGAAAAGAACACGGGATACGGGGGTAATCAGAAAACTTGTTATAAGAACGCTTTGGCCGGCGGGGCAGATATCGTTGTTATGGTTCATGCTGACTACCAGTACGACCCAACCGCGATTAATCAATTGATTGAACCGATCAAGTCAGGAAGGGCAGATGCTGTTTTTGGCTCCCGTATGATGAAGGGTGGCGCTCTGGAAGGCGGGATGCCTCTCTGGAAACATAATGCCAATATTTTATTAACAGCGCTTGAAAATGTGGTCTTAGGTATTTATTTAACGGAATATCATTCGGGTTTTAGAGCGTATAGTGCCGATTATCTTAAGGGCGTTAATTATGAAGCTAATTCGAACGGGTTTGTTTTTGATACAGAGATCATCGTCCAGGGAGTTGTGAAATATATGAAATTCGAAGAAGTCCCTATACGAACAAGGTATTTTGACGAAGCATCATCGATCAAATTAGGGCCGTCGATCGTTTATGGTTTGAATATTCTAAGTACATTATGTAAGTTCTTTTTGCATAAACACGGTTTACGTTTTAAACAATTTGAATAATAAATGTCTTCGAAGGATCGCGGATAATGAAAACTAAGATTTTAATTTTGGGCAACGGTTATATCGCCGGCAGATTGCAAAAACAATGGGGTTGCCCGGTCTATGGCAAGAGGATTTTAAGTTATCAGGATGCCGTCCGGGTATTTAAGAAATATAAACCGCGTGTCTTGGTCAATTGTATCGGGCATGTGGGCGCACGCAATGTTGATGACTGTGAGCTTGACCCGGATAAATGTCTAACAGCCAATACCATGGTTCCCATTTGGCTTGGAGAGCTTGCTTACAGGAATCCCGTTAAACTGGTGCATATCAGCAGCGGCTGTATCTATCATTATGATTATAGTAAACCGAGGCCTATTGTTGAAGAAAATGCTCCCGATTATTATAATTTATTCTATGGCCGATCCAAGATCTATGCGGAACATGTGTTAAGCGCCTTGTCCCTGAGATGTGATATTTTAATTGTCAGGATACGTATACCATTGGACACATATCCGTATTCACGTAATATCCTAACTAAAATTATCAAATTTAAGACGATCATTGATATCCCGAATTCTGTAACCTATATTCCGGATTTTATGAGGGCATTGGAGCATTTGCTTAAAATAGATGCCAAAGGGATCTATAATGTCACGAATAAGGGAGCATTGAAATACCCTGAGTTATTGGATGTTTATAGGAAATTTGTTCCTGGTTTTAAATATACAATAGTTCCTTTTAAGGATCTTAACATTGACCGGACTAATTTGATCTTATCCGTGCGTAAATTGGAAAACACCGGGTTTAAGGTCCGTCCCATTAAGGATGTCCTTCAAGAATGCGTAGAACAGTACGTAAAATATTAGTTACCGGAGGGGCCGGTTTTATCGGCAGTGAGTTTGTCCGCCAGGGGGTCAAGCGCGGTTACCGCCTGGTTGTGGCGGATAATCTTACTTATGCGGGAGACTTTAAAAGGCTCAAAGAAGTTTCCAAGGACATCCGGTTTCATAAGACCGATATTTGTTCCAAAGAAAAGCTAGAGGCTATATTCCGGCGTGAGAAGTTTGACAGCCTTGTTCATTTTGCTGCCGAAACGCATGTGGACCGAAGCCTGCAGGACAATGCGCCGTTTATACTCACAAATATTCTGGGAACACATAATCTAATTGATCTATCTTTAAAATATGCCTTGAGTACTTTTGTTCATATTTCAACCGATGAAGTCTATGGGCAAAGTGTGAAAGGTTTTTTCAAAGAATCAGATCCCTTAAAGCCGCGTAACCCTTATGCGGTGACTAAAGCCTCCGGAGACCTGTTGGTCCAAGCAGCGATCCATACATTCGCCTTGCCGGCGATCATCATACGTCCTGCTAATAATTACGGCCCATGGCAATATCCTGAAAAGCTTATTCCTGTCATTATTTCAAAATCCTTAAAAAGTCAATGTGTCCCGGTTTATGGAAAAGGCCGACAAATCCGGGAGTGGCTTCATGTTGCGGATTGTGTCGCCGGGATATTCTTGATTCTAGAAAAGGGGAGTATGGGAGAGATCTATAATATTGGTTCTTCTTTTGAACAAAGGAATATTGATACGGTCAAATCGGTTTTAAGGATCCTTGGGTTAAAGGAGAATTTGATCCGTTTTGTGCCGGATAGGCCGGGGCATGATTTCAGGTATTCGGTTGACTGTACCAAGATACGAAAGTTAGGCTGGCGTTCTCAGATATCTTTTGAAGATGGCATTGCCGGTACAGTTGCCTGGTATAAAAATGCTGCTTTTACCAGTGCCGCTCCATAGCATTAATTAATTTTTCAACCTTGGCATGGATCTTTCCGGGTTTTCGGCCAAAGCATGTCCCTAAAGCTTCATGGATCGCCACTTGATTGGTGTCCACCAAATGCTGCTTGATGGCTTCCGTGGTATCAATATACCGTATTTTACCGTCGCTGATGCCGGAGACGGTCACGCCTGAAATACCCTGGCTTAAAAGAATGAAAGCAGCGGCGCCGGCTTCTTTGCCGAAGTTTACGTCATAAGCGCTGGAATGTCCGCAACGCACCAAATGCCCCGGGGTGACGGCGCGGACTTCGGGGATTTCATTGATACTTTTGACATACGTGCCGGTTTTTATCATTGAATCTTTGATCGAAGGGTCAGCTTTTAAACGTTTGATCAATTGCTGGCAGACATAATTACCGGCACCGGCCAAGCGTTTATGCCCAAAAGCATCTACAGGGGAGTTTTCATCCACGATATCAGCGCCCGAGGCGTCTTTAATGCCTTCAGCTACGACGATCATATAGGTTCCTGCGCGCACGTCCGAGCTCATGATGCGTGTAAAGTAGCGTTCTTTCATATGCGCATAAAGGACATCAAAGTCGCAGGGGATCTCGGGGATGATGATGGCATCCGCGTCAGCCGCGATACCGCCGCGAAAAGCGGTGTGTCCGACATAACGGCCAAATACTTCCATCACAAGAACGCGATTGTGGGTGGTAGCGGTTGTTTTTAGATCTTCAACAAAGGATGCGATACGGTTGATGCTGGAGTCAGCTCCAACAGAATAGGTTTGCAGGTCCATGTCCATGGTTTTGGGGGCATGAACGCATTTGATGCCTTGTTCATTTAGATCTACTAATACGCTGCCTGAATCATCCCCGCCGGAGATGATCAGTCCGTCGAGGAGGAATTTTTCCATACCTTTTTTGATGCGCTGGTATTTCTCAGGGTCTTCGATCTTCTTGATCTTGACACGTGAATGACCTGCTTCGGAACCTGCCAGGTTTGCGCCGATCTTGTCCAAGCGCTCCGGTGTCAGTTCTGTCAGTTCATTGAAATCGATAAGATTATAAAGGCCCGCATAACCGTTGGGAATGATAAAACAAGAAGCTCCCTGGGAGAGGGCCATGAAAGCCGCCCCTTTAATGACCCCGTTAAGGCCGCCGCAATCTCCGCCGGAAGTAATAATGCCAATACGTTTCATTTTTTACTCCTTTAAATAATGGTTTATCAGAATTCTAAATAGTTAACCCCTCTTTTTATTAAGAGGGGTGTAGGAAATTCAATCGTAAAAAATTAATTTATCACAAATACCTGCAGAAATCAAATATTCCCTAAAATCTAATAAGTAGATCACAAAAAGTGGCTAAATTCAGGAAAATAGGGCATACTTTCTCTATATGATAAAGTATTTAAATTTAAGAACTAATATAGCCCTTGGTCTTATTATTGCTTTTTTGGCGAATACCTTTGGCCCACTACCGGCCCAAGCACAGGATTTTTATTTGCCAGCTCCTGGAATGATGGTCCATTTAAGTCCTGAATTTGAACCTCCGATTTTAAAAGGTATCAAGGTCCATCCGGATAATCCCTTCAGGTTTGATTTTATTCTTGATCGTGGTGACAGTCAATTTTCTAACGAAGCCCTTAAGGACGAATCTTCCAAACTCATCAAATATTTCCTTGCCTCTTTAACCATCCCTGAAAAAGACCTCTGGGTCAATCTTAGCCCTTACGAAAAAGACCGCATTATTCCCAATAGCTTTGGCTTGACTTCAATGGGCCGGGACCTCTTGGCTGAAGATTACATGCTTAAGCAAATAACAGCATCATTGATTTATCCGGAAGATGAGATTGGAAAGAGGTTTTGGAAACGTATCTATGAAGAAGCATTCAAACGTTACGGGACAACCAATATACCGGTCAATACCTTTAATAAGGTTTGGATAGTGCCAGAGAAGGCTGTTGTATATGAAAATGCCAAAGCCGGTACAGCTTATGTGGTGGAATCAAAACTAAAAGTCATGCTTGAACAAGACTATCTTTCGATGTCGAAACATGTGGCCGTACGTACCGACGTGGCCTCAGTAGGGACCAATATTGTAAGAGAAATCGTCATCCCAGAACTCACCAAAGAAGTCAACGATGGCAAGAACTTCGCCCAACTCCGTCAAGTCTACAACAGCCTTATCTTAGCTACCTGGTACAAGAAGAAAATCAAGGATAGTATTTTAGAGCAGGTGTATGCGGATAAGAACAAGGTGGCCGGCGTCAACATTGATGATCCGCAGGAAAAGGAGAGGATTTATCAGCGGTACTTACAAGCTTTTAAAAAGGGTGTTTATAACTACATTAAAGATGATGTTGATACTTCAACGCAAGAAACTATGCCTAGGAAGTATTTTTCAGGTGGAGAATTTTTGGCATTATCTATAAAAGATGAAGGGAATACATCTTTTGTTGGTGAACCTTTGGAAGTCATCCATAATTTCCCTAAGGGAAAAGAATTTAAAGAAAATGGAAGAAATTTAGCAATGATCACAGTAGATGCCGCTACTGCTTCTAATCCTGGCAATATCATCCATGTTGGCAAAAGAAACTACACCCATTTGGTCTTGCGCCGTATCATCACCGGTTTTAATCGAATGATATTGCCTCAAGGTGCGGTCCTTTTAACCGATCTTAAGCCGCGTGATGTCCCTAATTCCATATATAACAAGAAAATAATAGAGACAGCTGGGGGAGAGTTGCGGGCTACAAATGTACTCGCAGAGGAAATTAGGCCTACGACTTTCCTGACCATAGACCACGTTTTTGGACTTATGCAACGCATTGAGAAATTAGACCGTGAACGCACGGATAAGAATGAACCGATCGTTATTTTGGATTGGGGATGCGGGTCCGGCACGGCACTTGTTGGTTTGCTCCATGAGCTCCAATCCAGAGAGCGTGAAGGACGTGGTATTGCAAACGTAATCTTATATGGTTTTTCCGATGAATTTTATCTTGAATGGAAGCAGGCTCCAGCAGGCATAAACTTTATTTGGGGAACACCTGATCATTTAAAAAAATATCTTTATCAGCATTTACATAAGGTGAGCTACATTTATAGTCATTTTGGATTGGAAAATATATTGGGTGATCAATATTTTGAAAAAGATATATTAAAAAAGCACTTGTGGGACCTGCATGATCTTTTGGACCCCAAGAATGGGGTTTTATTGGTAGCGGACACCCCGGGTCAGGAAGAAGGCATCCGGTATTACCAAATTAATTTTAATATGTTCAAGGTTACTATGAATGAAAGCCTTAGTTCAGGAAGCATAATTCTCCATCCTTCCGTTTGGGAACCGGTAGATTTTGCGATGACTACCATAATATCAGGGGCAGCGGACCGGGCGAAGAGGGTCGTGATGAATGTTAATGCCCAAAGGGCTGGACAAGGACGCACTAAAAATATAATAAATGAATTTGTCAATGGGCATGGGAGAATTACGATTGCTGCCAATGATGGGGCTAAGTTTGTTTATCAATTTATGGAAATCCCTAGGAATGGTTTTGAAATAACTGTTAAAAATGAAGAAGGGCGTATTGTGGGTTTTGTTGATGTTGCCAACTGGAATACGGTAGGGCTTTCCTTTGGGTACAGGTTAAGGGATATGAACGATGATTGGGATGCGATTATGGTCATCGAAGAATATAGGGAAAAGTATAGTGGAATTGGCCAATCTTTGATGCGTTTAGCAATGGAGGTTGCAAAAAGCAAAAGAGAAAGGGTTTTTTATATTTCGGGTTCGAGAGTTGATCCCTTTTATGATAAGTTAGGATTTATTTCTGATGGTCTAGGGAAGTTCAGATTTAATTTAAACTTACCCCTGCCGGGGATTCACATAAAACTCAAAATAGGTGGCCCTGTTCAAGCGACTCGATCTGAGCCCAGCCGGGCGATGAATGCAGGGAACAATGTCGAATCAGTGGCAGGGGATCGGGCGATGACAGAATTTAATAAAACTCTTTATCCGACCCTCGCACGTAATGGCGTGGAATTGATCGGAGCATCTGAACGTGAAGGCTCATCCTTACCAATGGGTTTGGGACAAGCTGTTATTTCAGAAACAGATGGATCCATAACATCCTCTGTTCATCCAGATGAATTCTTAATTGTTAATTCAAATGTACATCCTGACGTTAAGATAGAAACCAAATACGCATCATCTTGTACGGTTGTTGCTGTAAAAGCAAAAAGGGGTAATGAAATATTTTATGGTTTAGCACACGTTTATAACATACAAGGTCGAAATGAGACAAGTTTGATCGAGCAAATACGTTATCTTAGAAATGAAATAATAAAAAAAGCAGGGGTGTCTGATAAAAACATTGAATATATTATTGCTTATAGAGCTAGGGAGTATAAAGAAAATCCTGACGATGCAGAAAGTCTTATTAAAAAAGAATTTGGATCAGTTTTTCATTTTCATCAAAGAGATGGGTCGGAAATAGAGAATGCTTTGGTGACAAAGAATGCAATAATAATTAATTCTACCATTTTCCCAGGGAATAAATTACCTGTGACCTATCCGTGGTCAAATGACAATGCCCAATTGGCTGCGGGGGCAGGAGATCTAGCGATGAAGGCCAGAGAACATAGAACTGCGAAGATCCAAGGGTCTGCAGATTTAAGAAAAAACCACGAGGCCAATTTAGCCGATGCAGAAAGATTAAAGAAGGAAATAGAGCCATCACTAAACGATATTTCTACTCGTTTTGATAAATTAGAAGCGCTGTTTCTTTCCACAGAGCCTGGGGAGGTTCGAGTTCCTGCGGATCCATTCGATTTATTAAGAGAAATAATAACGGACTTGGGGGTCCTGGAAGGCTTTCAAAGCAAGATAGGGCATTCGATTAAAGTCACCATGTCCAGTTTTTTACAGCTTTACATTGAACACAGTGAGCTTCCCCAAACCGCAATTGCAAATATTACCGGGATTTCACCGCAGTATCTGAGTCAGATTAAAAACATGAAAACACATGGGGTCCCCACGGAAGATACCAGGAAGAAATTCTTATATTTGGATGGGATCAATGAAGAAGAAGTAACATTATTTGATCATCTTGGAGATTCCGTCGATTCAAACTATGAACGTGGGAAACGTTTGTTTATAAACTTGATACTGCTTATCATTGATGCCTATGGAATTAACTTCAAGGATCCCAAGTTAGGTAACAGTGGTTGGCTTTTAAGGGATTATAACGAATATGTTTCCATAGCTAAAATGAAAGCAAACATCATTATTATAGAGGAATTATCTAAAAATAAGAGCTTAAGTCCTGTTATACGGATGGTTCAACAAGAAGAACTGTGGTCGTTAAGACGGAAATTAGCCATCAGAGTGGGACAGTTGCTTCGAGAATGGCGTGGAAAAAGATCCCTGGTTAACGTGTATACAGATCCTCATCTGATTGAGCTTTTACGTGAGAAACACGCGGGGTTACAGGATCATGAATTAGGGATGCTTGAGAAAGGTAATTTAACAACATTTCCTGAAAACATGATTGTTGCCCTAGCGCAATATTACGGGAAAGAAATTGCCTCATTTGATGATCTGGAGTTTGACCCTAAGGTGAGATCAATAAGAGGGCGGATTCGTCAAGATAGAATAGAGATTAAAAATAATTATAAAACAATTAGACAGCGACTCATCGCATTGTTGTCTCAAAAAGGCATATCTCAAGCGGGGCTGTCGAGAGCATTACAGTTGAATAAGATGTCGGTTACTTATTGGAAGGAAGGAAGTGTGAATGTAGGACTTCAGTATGTGCCCCTCATTGCGCAACAATTTTCTGTTCAAAGCGAAGATTTGGGAATAGACAAGAAACAGTACAGATTTTATTTTTTTGAGGGCAGCAAGGCGAAGGCCAAAGAAAAGGCCAATGATGTTATGACGGCAAGGGAAGAAAAAGAGGCAGGGGGTGCGAGTCGGGCGATGAAGTCAGGGGATCATCCCACAGTTGGTCAGGTAGAATTGGTACAACAGGTGCTAGCGATTCAAGGGGTCAACAAGATATCCAGGATTAATTTTGTTTCCAGCCGGAAACCGACAAAAAAAGTGCCGTCTTATGATCATTATTATTTACTATCGGGAGACAGAAGTATTCAAGGCGTTGTTCTTGAATCGTTGTCTCGGAGGGCTCAACAAGAACCGGCGGATACGGTTTTTAAATTTGAGTTGGATTTACGTTCGGGCGTCATTACGATCAGATCTGTACCGGCATTAGCAGTGGATGAGGCGATGGTAAATGATCCGTACGTAGATTATTTGAAGGAGCTTAATCCACAATTGAGTACATTTTCTGGGTTACCAGAAATCTCAGGATTGTATATTCAGAGTTCTACAGGTCCTTTACGATACCCGGGACTTTACGATTTATTATTAAGTTATACCAATGAAGACAAGGAAAAACCATTAAAAGTTGCGCTGATGGGGCCGGGATTAAAAGGTGATGAGAAAGAAGGTTATGGGTCTCCTCAATTGTTTGAGACTATGGGAGTGTTGGGATTAAAATATCCGAACCGTCCCATTGAATTTTCCGTTATTTCAAATCGTTCCAAAGAATTATCTGAATTATCTCAAATTAGGTACTATACGTACAACTTTCGTTCATTATACGCCTTATCAGAATCTGTTAGATTCTTGTTGAAAAGATTTTTTAGAGTTGATGCCCTTCAAGATGGGCAGAAGTATAAAATTAATATTCCCGAAAATGTTGATGTGCGGTCATTTCTTGCAGATTTTAAAACCATGAATTATGGTGAGAACCTGCTTGATCTAATGATTGGCACTTTTTCTTTAAAGTATGCGTTTATGGGGAGAAATATTTCCGAGAATACCGATTTGTTTGTTAAGTGGGTTAAGGCGTTACGAACGGGGGGTAAGTTATTAATTGATTTAGGAACTTTAAATTATGTAATTCCTGAATTAAACAATCTCGTAAATTCACAGAATATTATAACACCGGCTTTATTTGGTTCTCAGAATACCCTTCCTGACGCTTTAAACAGATTCGAGCAAATGCTTTATGAAAGATATGGTGTATCTATAAGAATTAATTTTTATCAAGATATGGTTGAGGTCATTAGACTTCCTGAAGCAAAAGTTTTGAAACCTACAGATAATTTAGGACAAAGAATGTATCATCTTACAAAGGATGGTTTGGAATTAGGTGATCAGGCGATGAATGGAAATAATACAGGTGGTATCGACCTAACTCCTGCTAATAAAGTCTTACAAACTCAAAATACCGGTGAAAGTATCAAATTCCACCTTAATCCCGCACAGTTAGCCCAACTGCAAAACGCCCCGGGCTTTGTGCCGGTGATCATCAGTATCCAGCCGATGACTAATCTACGCGAGTTTTTGGGACTTGACCAATCAACACAATCAAACGTAGGATAGGAATTTATTTCGCCTGGGCTAGCATGTCTTGGGCATGGGAGAGGGATATCTTGGTGGTGTTGGCGCCACTCATCATCTGGGCGATCTCTTCGACGCGGTTCTTGCCTTCCAATAAGATCACATCCGTGGTCGCACGTCCTGCTTTGACGGATTTATTCACTTTAAAATGACGATCAGCGAATGAAGCAATTTGCGGCAGGTGGGTGATGAGAATGACCTGACGGCAGAGGGCTAGTTCTTTTAATTTCTTGCCGGTGATGGTCCCCAGGCGTCCGCCGATTTGAGCATCGATCTCATCAAAGATGAGCACCGGGATCGGATCAACCCGGATCAGGGCTTTTTTAAGGGCCAGCATCAGGCGTGCGGCTTCTCCCGAAGAGACGATCTGGGCCAGCGGTTTTAATTCTTCTCCCGCGTTAGGGCTTATGTAAAAAACGATCCCATCCTGGCCATCCTTGTTAAAAGGTATTTTTTCAAAACGAACTTCAAATTTGACGTGGAGAATGCCAAGTTCTTTTAATTCGCTTTCGATGGTAGTTTTCAGCTCATCACTGGCCTTTTGACGGGCTTTAGTTATTTTTTGGGCGATTTGGGCCAATTCTTTTTCCTGGGCTTTAAGATCCTCGCGCAATTTCTGGTCATTGTGTTCAAAATTCTGGATAAGATCAAGCTTTGCTTTTGACTCCGTATAGAAATTCTGTGCCTCTTCTAACGTAGGTCCGTATTTGCGTTTGATATCTGCGTAGGCGTCGCATTGGTCATGGATCTTCTGTGCTGTTCGTCCGTCGAAATCAAGGCTGGCGGCGTAATCGTTTAATTGACTGATCAGATCACTGGTTTGATCCTGGATGCCTGATAATTGATCTAATAGAGGGGATGATTTCTCATCGATCTGGGTCAGGGATTTAAGAGGGGAGAAGGCTTTGCGAAGTAAGGTGTTAGCCCCTGACTCTTCATCATCCAGCAAACCCAGCAAATTCTGAATATGTTCATGCAGTTTCTCGGCGTTATTTAATTTTGTTTCTTCCTGGAGCAATTCGTTATATTTTTCGGTGGACAATGGCAAAGATTCCAGTTCTTTGACCTGATGGGTTAACAAGTCCAGGTCTCTTTGACGGGTTTGAGCCATCGCATTTAAATGATTGAGATCGCGGCGGGTATGTTCATAAGCCGCGAATATTCTTGAATATTCTTCCTTGGTATTCTTGAAACTGACCAATTGATCCAGCATCACCAGATGTTGTTCTTCAGACAAAAGCATTTGATGGTCATGGGGCCCGTGGAAATCAATAAGATGATTGCCTAAATTCTTTAATTGGCCGACGGTGACCGAAAGGCCGTTAATTTTGATTTTGCCTGCACCTGTGGCGTTGTGAGTACGCTGAATGATGATTTGCTGGTCATCTTCATTTAAAAAATCTTTGATGATCTCGATCTCACGTAGTTTTTTATCGCTAATGTTAAAAATAGCCTCGATGATACAGGGGTTTTGGGGATTACGGATGGAAGATGTATCAAGCCGTTCACCTAAGACAGAACGCAGGGCATCGATGAGAATGGATTTACCGGCACCTGTTTCGCCAGTGAGAATATTAAAGCCATTTGAAAATTCTATGGAAATTTCGTCAATCAGTCCGAAATTGCGGATGGTCAGTTGAGTCAACATAGGGGAATTTTAACAAAGCTAAGGCTCGCAGGCAATAGGGAATATTTTTAACCTTAAAAGGAACTTATACCTAGGTACAATTGTAAGTTTAGACAATTTTACATATTATCTGATGACAATAAGTAGAAAATATCAGAAACAAGAGGAATTCCCCTTTTATAGTTCAGGGAATTTTGTTGCTTTAATTATCGAAAAGTTTAGTTCATAGAGGATCTTTGGATGTTGAAAAGTGTAATGTTGGTAATTTTATTTTTGGGTGCAGGATTTTCACAGACCTGTTTTGCCTCTATCAGTTTAAGTGTTAACCCTGTTGATGGCAGCAGCTCTTTGCGTTTCGAGAAATTTTCGCTAGGGGGTATGGAGAATAAAAAAGAGATACATATCCGTGTGAATTCAATTAATGGTGGGAGGTATCAGATTTTTCAAAGGATCCTTGAGCCTATTATGAATGAAAAAGGCGATGCCTTAAATTTACAAGCTATCCAGACCCAAACCTTGCCAAATTCAAACAGTTCCGGGACTCTTTATTTGCAAAATTCCGGTCAACTGAGCATGGGTGATCAATTGCTTTATTCCTCCAGCCAAAGCGGGGAAAGTGATTCTTTTATCGCAGGGTATTCTTTAAACCAAAGCTTAATTAATGCCGGCGGAAGTTTTAGAGGCAGACTCATTTTTACAGTCCGCGGAATGACGGATGGATCAACTGATCAAGTGACCGTAGATGTTTTATTAGACGCATCTTCAAATTTGAAAATATCGGTTAAAGGGGCCCATGATCCAGCCAGGATCCATATTAAAGATTCCGATCTCGATGAAAAATCGGCGGATTTTGTTAATATTTCTTTTTCCGGGAACTCAGGCCAGGAAATCCGGATCTATCAGGAAACGGATACGTTTCCCCAAAATGATGTGGATCAGCAATTAGGCTCGGATGTCTTGCAATTAGATACGCAGGGACAAACGGAAGGTTTGCGTGTTCCAGGATTAAGTCCGCTGGGGAATTCCAGGACCTTGATATATTCCGGTAATAAAGAGGAAGACAGTTTTATCATTTATTATTTAGTCAATGCCAATCAAGTTCAAGAACAGGATGCCGGTTCTTACGTTGGAAAAATTAAATATATAGTTGAATCAAGCCAAGGCAATCAGGAATTCCCTATTAATGTGCAGTGTGATATTTCGCCTGTGTTTTCTATGAATATTACAACACCGCCTGGGGGAGTGGCATTTTCGCATGTCCTGGCTAACACTCTGCCCCAGGAGGAGGAAGTGATGGTGGCCGTTTTTACAAATTTGCACAAACCTTATCAGGTTCTTCAGGATATTCAAACCAACATGGTTAATCAACAAGGGAAGGAGTTTAATAATAAATATTTCAACATTCAAGTTGAAATTCCGCCGGGTCAAAGAGGCCAGACGGATTTTACAGAATTTTCTCCTGTGCAAGTCGGTGAGTATCCGGTTTTTTCTTCGGATAATCGCGGCAGCAGCGCCACGTTTAAAGTGGTTTATCGCCTGCAAGGATACAATCAGATGAGCCCGGGTGATTTTTCAACACCGATCAAATTTTCTTTAAATCAAAAGTAACAGAATAAAGGAGGATATTATGAATAAAAGGTTGATTTTAGTTTTAGCAGGGTTGTTCCTGGTTTTCCAGACAGCAGCAAGTATGGCATCGACTACATTTACTGTATCAGCTACAGTTCCTGCAGCAACTGGTGTCGGATTCACCGTTTCCACTGTTAATGCAACAACCAATGTTTTTACTGCCGAACCAGCTGGATTTAGCGCTTTAAATTTCGGGACATTGAATTATACAAATGTGGGGACTACTTCTGCGCCGAGCTATATCTTTCTTCCATCTATCTATTATGCCCTTGATATTGCAGTGACAGGTGGGGCCGGAGCGCCAGATACATCAGTAACCTATACTGATGGAGCTGTTCCGACCGGTGCTGCCAGCAATTTGGGTGTAAAGGGTACAGTTATGTTTGTCAAAGAGGTGTACACCAGTGCAACGACCAATCCTACAGAATCAAGTATTGGTATTCCTAAGAAAAGGTTCGCTGATCTGGCTTCAGCATTTGCTATACCTTATACCGATGTTACCGGCGGATGGTTGAGGGCATATGTGGGTATCTGGAACGGTAATACAACTCAAACATTTCCGGATCCTGCCAATGGCCAGCCATTTACAGCAGGTGACGCCGCAGGTACATATACTGGAACATTAACATTTACAGAAACGGTAAATTAAATTCCAAGATATGATCAGTAGAATCGTTCTATTAGCATTATGCATAGGTGGCATTCTCACGGGAGAGGCCCAGGCGCAATTATTTCTCGAAAATGGGAAAGTGGTCCTGGCCGTCTCCGGTGGGGAGCATCTCAACGGAACATTGATCGTCCATAATACATCTTCCCAACAAGCAGATATCAGGGTTTACTGGGAAGATTTCGAATATAAGCCTCCGTATGACGGTACCAAGAATTTTCTGCCGGCAGGGACTGCTCCATTGTCTGCCAGCCAATGGGTCACTTTTTTGCCCCAGACTTTTTCCATACCTGCCTTTGGTCAGCAAAAGGTGGATTATACCGTTGCTGTTCCAAGTGTCATACAGGGAGGGCATTATGGGGTTTTATTTTTTGAAAAAAGCAGTAATCCTCTTAATAATGGTGAAGGGGTCACCCTGGTCACAAGAGTAGGCTGTCTGTTTTTCATTGAACCCAAAAATAAGAATAAAAAAGCAGTTTTGCAAAACATTTCTTTAAAAGTCAATAGTATCATGGCTAGCTTTATAAACCAGGGGAATGTCATACTCTTACCCCGTACGACGTATTACATCATGAATGGGGACGGATTGATCCTGCTGCGCGGTGAGACCAAAAAGGTATATGTCCCGCCGCAAGCAACCGCGCCTTTAGAAATTTCTTTTAAAAAGCCATTGAAACAAGGTCAATACACGCTGGTGGTCAATTCAGATTTGGATGAGGGAGATGTGGCGGTCAAAGAAATTATCCTAGCTGTGGATGCGGCCGGTCAAATAACAATAGAAAGTACACAGGATTAAAAACATGCGGACCCCAGTTACGCATCACAGATTGATTTTGTATGATCAAAAAATCCGTAATATGGGTCTGTGGTTTAGTATTTGCGGCAGCTTTGGCGTCTCCTGCAATTGCTGACCAATCCATAGGCTATCAATTTTACTTTAAAGAAGGTGTCAGATCTTTTAAAGATCACGACGACCAAAAGGCCCTTCGTTGTTTTAAGATCGCCCAAATTTATGACCCTCATGACAAAAAACTTAAACCTTATTTAGAAATTCTACAAAAAAGAGGGGTGGTTTTACGGATCATTCCTTCAAAGCTGCCACCGGAGCGGTCGATCGGTTTTCAGTATTATTTCAATGGCGGCCTCGAAGCTTTCCATCATTTTGATGATCAAAAAGCCATCCGGTATTTTGAAATTGCCCTGGTTTTTTATCCTGGTTCCCGGGAATCCCTGCGGTATCTTGATATATTAAGCCATAGGCATGGTTTGAGTCTGCCGGTTGTTGTCAAGCCCCCCCTGGAAGTCGCTCCGGCAACTGTCTCTCAATTTCAGCCGTACGTATCATCCATACAGCCGCCACCAATGTTACAACCGTCCCCATCACTGGCAAACAGTCAACCGGTCCATATTACCCAGCAGAAATTAAAACAAACGGTCATTGAAATTTCATTAGCACAGTTAACTACTCCAGCACATCTTAAGCCGACTTTAATGATCGACCTGTACTCGTCGGTCATTCTTGACGGCAAAAATATAAAAAGAATACTAGTGGTGGACGAAGGGTTTATAGTCATAAAAGCTTTAGGCACTGACCGTCTTGAGATAGATGCGTTAAGGATTGGGACCACCTTTCTTCATATTTGGGACGATTACGGGCGGCACACCCTTTTTGTACAAGTTGTTTTTCCAAAATATATAAACACTTCTTCGATTCTGTCATCAAATGGCGTCGAACACTCTCAACCTTTTACAGCGACCTATACTAATGACTGGACGACCTATTATTCCGGAAAGAATATTTCGGATTTGAAACGCCAAAGCTATGATTTTAACCAAACCCTTTCTATTAATGGTGAGACCCCATATGGCTTTTTTGACACTTCCGGCAGTTATACGGATTTTAATTCAATTTCAGAATTTGATACGTATACCATCGGATTAAGTCAAATTCCTCTGGAAGGGACGAGCAATTTTGATATACGCGGCTTTGATGCCTTAAGGTATTTATCACCGCTGACCATGCCTGGCACCCGTTTAAGAGGGACTTTTGCAGATGTTGATTTGATGGACAATATTTTAGGTTTATCTGTTAGTCATGGGCAAGAGCAGGAACCCCTGGGATTTATTTCCATGGGAGCGAATCAATTTAACGATTCTTATATAGATGCCGTAAAACTCACCCTTTTCCCTACTAGTGAAACGGATCGTTATTCATTCAATTTTGCCACGGCGTATGGCCAAGACCGACCCCAATATTTAACAGACCATGTTTATTCCCTCGAAGGACAGCACAAGTTCAATGAATTTACCACTCTCAACGCGGAAGAAGCCAGCGACGGAAGTCATGATTCATCCTTGGCTTCCTTAAAATGGCAGAACACGGTATTTAGGACAGCATTAAACTTCAGGAATATAGATAAAGATTACTCCACGATCTCAACCCTGCCTGCCAATCAAGGGGAGACAGGGGTGGCATGGACAACGGATACGGAGTATAAAAATATTTCGGAAAGCACATTTGTGGAAACGTATCAGGACCATCTTTATTCTAATCCTGATGATCCCAACGCCCTTAACTATGATGCTAACGGGCATCTGCGGGTAGATATTGCCAAGAATTTATGGACTGATTCGGATTTTAATTTTGTAGATACCCAGGGAGAGCTTTCTCCCCAGAAAAGCCTGGGCCTGAATCAGCGTATATCCCGAAGTTTTGGCATTTGGAATTCTTTAAAGGGAACTGCCTTTGGAGGTGTCGGTTATCAGAACAGCAATTCTTCGGATACAGATATTTCCAGCTACGACCGGGAGGACGTGATTGCAGGTATTCAACTACCTTTAACGGCCCACATATCTTCTTATGCAAATTATGAATATGACTGGCTTAATCAATCCGGGTCCGACGGCGGGAATTCTAATCCAAGTGTGGTCAATGCCGGCCTTGAATATCAGAAGCAATTTACTCCAAAGTTTTCATTTAATTCCCAAGTGGATTACCGCGATGAACTGGGAGTAACAGCACTCAATAATAGTTTTCTTTCCGGGGAAGAAAGTGTGATTTTTACAACCGGGGTCGTCTATAATCCGACGCAGGACGTGAGTATTTATGTCGACGGTGATGCAAGCAAGGTTTTGTCCCATGTGGGAGACCCTTCTTACGATGATTTTGAGGTCCATTTGGGCGTGCGTATTGTTTTTGGAGGGACAGCTTATTGGGATCCATTGGGCACTGTATCAGGGATTGTTTTTAAAGACAGAAATCAGGATGGTAAATATGTTGCAGGCGATACAGGCATTCCTGGAGTAAAGGTGAAGGTCGGTGATAAAGAGGTCGTGACGGATAAATATGGGCGTTATAGTGTACAGATACGTGCCAAGGGGGTAACGGTATATCCGCTGTTGGACACTGTCCCGGGCGGTCTTATTTTCTCAACCCTGCAAAGCTTGAATGTTAAAGTATTCCAGGGGCGTCAAAGTCATGCTGATTTTGGATTGATCAGTCAGACGGGAATTTATGGGATCGTTTTTGTGGATAAAATTGGAACAGGTGTTCCCAATGATGGGGATAGATTCGTCGGTAAAGTAAGGATTATCCTGGATGGCTCCATCATTCAAAAAAGCGATTCTCACGGTGCTTTTTATTTCAGAAAAGTCTCTCCGGGGAAACATGTCATTGCGATTGATATCAATTCCCTTGCGATCAATATGCTGCCGCTTGTGAGAATGAAAAATAATATAGAGGTTGCGGAAGGTACCAATTACGTGTTTAATATTCCCGTGCAAATCAAGCAGTCAGAGGGAGACCAGAATTAATTATGGTACGACGATAGAAGTAAGGGTGATACTTTTATTATTTCTAACGACAGTTTCCGTCTGGATTAATTGATTGATATTGTTTGAAAATGGAGCAGTTGCAAGACCGCTATAGGACATGACGTGTTCCGGGATAATGACAGAAATTTGAAATGACCCGGTACGGGTAACCCCGCAATAGGCAGGTATGGTTTGCAAAAAGGTTACAGTTGTGAGTGTCAACAGGATGAAGAGCTTAAGCATTTCGTCCAACTTTCGGAAACCAGACGGCCTTGCTCATCCCCAGATGAGTTTAGGCTCACGGCTTTGCGTCCTACTCTTTCAAGTAGTTTGCCTTTTCGAGTCTTAAAGAGCGTACTTCTAAGGTACGCTTAAAATATAACATATATTCTTTTTGTTTACCAATGGCAGGTTTTTTTGGTATCATGCAAATTATTACATTTCAATGTCTTATGAATCGAGACTTTTTATATGAATATTCTGCATCTAAATAAAATCGCCCGTGAGTTAAATCTTCAGGAAAAGCAGGTTAACACCACTGCTGCTCTTCTTGCAGAAGGCTCAACAGTTCCCTTTATCGCCCGCTATAGAAAAGAAGCCACAGGCACCTTGGATGAGGTGGCTATTGCCGCTATCCGTGATCGGTTGCTGCAATTACATCAATTGGATGAACGTAAAGCGGCTGTTCTTGAATCCATCGACAAGCAAGGCAAATTAACCGATGAGCTAAAAGAAAAGATCAAAGCTGTCGAAACAATGGCAGTTTTGGAAGATCTGTACCTGCCCTATAAGCCTAAACGTCGTACGCGTGCCACCATGGCCCGTGAAAAAGGTTTGGAGGCTTTAGCCCAGCTCATTCTTGAGCAAAAGCCCGGTATTGATCCTAAGATCGAAGCGGCTAAGTTTATTAATGAAGAGCTAAAAGTAACATCAAATGATGAAGCCCTGGCAGGCGCGCGGGATATTATTGCGGAATGGGTCAATGAAGATGCGCGTGCCCGCGCCGCGATACGTCATTTGTATTTGGATACCGGTGTGTTTGATTCCAAGGTCATCAAGGGCAAAGAGCCCGACGGGATCAAGTTTAAAGATTACTATGATTGGCAGGAACCTGTTAAAGGATCGCCGTCTCATCGGGTTTTAGCCATGCGCCGGGGCGAAAAAGAAGAATTTTTGATGCTGCGTATCGTGGTCCCTGAAGAAGATGCCCTGTCGATCTTAAGGGAAATTTTCCTTAAGTCAGATAAGCTTAATTTGTGTGCATCTCAGGTTGAGATGGCCGTTGAAGATAGTTTTAAACGCCTGTTATCCTTGTCGATGGAAACGGAGATCCGTCTTTTGACCAAGGATGCGGCAGATGAGGAAGCGATCAGGGTTTTCGTGGAGAATCTGCGTCAACTTTTGATGGCGTCCCCCTTGGGGCAGAAAAAAGTTTTGGCGATCGACCCGGGTTATCGCACCGGTTGTAAGGTTGTTTGCCTGGATGCTCAGGGGAAATTATTGCACAATACAGCCATTTACATCAGTCAATCGGAAGATCAAAGAGAACAAGCCGTCAAAACAGTAAAGGATCTGTGCCGACTTTATAATATTGAATGCATTGCCGTCGGTAATGGTACTGCCGGACGTGAGACTGAAAGTTTTGTCCGTTCGTTGAAATTGGAGAATATTCAGACGGTGATGGTCAATGAAAGCGGGGCTTCGATCTATTCAGCTTCCGAGGTGGCCCGTGAGGAATTTGCTGATTTTGATGTCACTGTGCGAGGCTCGGTGTCTATCGGCCGCCGCTTGCAGGACCCCTTGGCGGAGTTGGTTAAAATTGATCCTAAAAGCATCGGGGTAGGACAGTATCAGCATGATGTCGACCAGCCTAAGCTTAAAAAAAGTTTGGATGATGTGGTCGTCTCTTGCGTTAATCAGGTGGGTGTGGAAGTTAATTCAGCCAGCAAGCAATTGTTGATGTATGTTTCCGGTTTGGGTCCGGCCTTGGCCGCGGCCCTTGTGGAATATCGTAATACGCACGGGGTATTTGATTCCCGTGAGGGATTAAAGAAGGTGCCCAAACTGGGGAATAAAGCCTTTGAACAGGCCGCGGGATTCTTGAGGATCCGAGATGCGAAAAATCCCTTGGATGCTTCGGGCGTTCATCCAGAAAGTTACCCCGTTGTTGAAAGCATGGCCCGTGACCTGGGGGTGGCCGTGTCTGATCTGATCAAGGACGAATCCCTGCGTAAGAAAATTGATGTGCATAAATATGTGACAGCGACAGTCGGTCTACCGACGTTATTGGATATCAAAGATGAGCTGGCCAAACCCGGAAGGGATCCGCGCGCTAAATTTGAATCTGTACAGTTCAAAGAAGGTGTGGAGAAAATGGAAGACCTGCTGCCTGATATGGAATTAAACGGGGTCGTGACCAATATTACAAATTTTGGGGCCTTTGTGGATGTGGGCGTGCATCAGGATGGTTTGGTGCATATCAGCGCCATGTCAGATACGTATATTAAAAATCCTGCTGATTTTCTTAAGGTAGGCCAGAAGGTCAAGGTCTGGGTTGTAGAGATCGATATTGCGCGCAAGCGTATCAGTTTAAGTATGATCAAGAACTTTATCGGTAAAGATAGGTCTAAAAGTGATGTCAAGCCTAAAATGGGTAGCCCTAAAGCAACTTCTTTCAATAAACCTTCTCAAAAGCCCCAAACCCCGGCACGTAAAGAATTGTACCGTTGGTAGGTAATTATTAGTGTTTAATTTTATAAAGTATTTAAATAAAATCCGGCTTACTCCATAAGAACATACATACTAGTATGTTATGTGTGCCTGTTTTCGTCCCTCCCAGTTTGACATCACCCTAATATATGTTACCCTTTAATATGCTGAATAGAATTTTTGGTGTAACGCTTATTGTCAGCTTCTTTCTGACAAATTTATCTCCATTTCCTCTAGCAAATGCAGGTACAATTGTACCAGTTCTGCCGGCACCCGGCATGATGGTCAATTTAAGCCCTACCTATGAACCTGTGATCATTAAAGGCTTAACCGTACACAAAGACAATCCATTCCTGTTCGATTTTATAGTAGATGTTGGTCAGGACAGAGTATCCGGCCAGCCGCTTAAAAAAGAAGGGGAAAAGCTCATCAAATATTTTTTAGCCAGCCTTGCCATACCAGACAAAGACGTCTGGGTGAATCTTAGTCCGTATGAAAAAGATAAGATCATCCCCCAAGCATTAGGTCAAACCGATATGGGCCGTGACCTTTTGGAGCAGGATTACATCTTAAAACAGATCACCGCATCGCTCATCTATCCTGAAGGGCAACTAGGTAAGGCTTTTTGGGATAAAGTCTACACTAAGGCCCAGGAGATGTATGGCACTACAAAGATACCGGTCAATACTTTTAATAAAGTCTGGATCATGGCTGATCGGGCCCAGGTTTTCGAACACGGTCAAACCGCCTTTGTCATCGACAGCCATTTAAAAGTACTGCTGGAAGAAGATTATTTGGCCCTTACACGACATTCTCAAATAAAATCTCATACAATTGCTTCCCAGGTTATCAAACAAATCATCCTGCCTGAGCTTGAACGTGAGGTTAACTCGGGTAAGAATTTTGCCAATCTTCGCCAGATATTTAACTCCATCATCCTCGCCAGCTGGTATAAGAAGAATTTAAAACAAGCATTGCTAAACCAGCTTTACGCAAACCGTTCCAAGGTCCAAGGAATTGAGCGTCAAAAAGATATATCCCCTGAACAAATCTACGAACAATATCTCAAGGCCTACAAAAAAGGCGTTTTTAACTATATTAGAGAAGATGTGGATTCCGCGGGAGCAACGACCCTGCGCAAATATTTCTCCGGAGGTATTGTTATAGCAGCCGCTGCCAGCCCTGCAATGACAACAGATGCGGCGATGTTAGACTCTTTGCCGCAAGAGGCAGGGAGACTTTTTGATTTGGCAACGATCGCTGCCCCTCAACGAACGTCCGTTTCCGACGCAGCGATGGGCAGTACTGCTGACTCATTGTTGATAGGTGATCAGGTAGAGACCTTAGAACACATGATATCAATTCTCAGGAAACATCCGCCTGTATATTCGGCAGAGGTCGGAGCTTATTGGGTCCCCATTTATTCAGGTACAGATATCATAACAATAAAAGGCAGAAGAGATTTTGTAAGGTCGTTAATTGAAAAAAATTTATCGGAATTCTTAAAGAAAGGCTATTTGTTAAAAGATGATGATTTTATAGGGTTTTGTCTTGAAGCCAAAATAATCAATAGAAGTCTGGTCATAAGAAAATTAGAAAAAAGTTTAGGTGTTTTATTAATAAAGCAGGCCCAAGAGGCGGATGCTACAACTTCGGGGGATAAAAAATCCGAAGAAATCCCCGTTGCTGCAAAACCTACTGTTTTAGAGAACGCCGCTGATACTTTATCAAGAAGCCATCTGAAAGCCCTAGAGTACCTGATCAAGATCATTAATGAAAAGAAAATATTTATAGATAGGAACGGCAAACATGTTCTCCGAATCTCTTTTAAAACAGGAGGCGATAGGATTAAAGATGGAAATGATTTTATTAGATCATTGATCGAATCAGGGACGTTGGATTCCCCCCAAGAGGGCGGGTATGCATTAGGTGTAGACGAAGAAGGGTTTTATCTTGATGGCAGGACTATTCATACAGAGTATGTTAAAAAACAGTTAGAAAGATTAAGAGATCTGTTAATTGATCAAATAGAGGATGCCGAAACGACGGCTGTAGAAGAAAAATATTCTGAAATGCCTTTGGGGTCAGCAGAATCCAGCGCTTCTGATGCTGAGTATAAAAGCAAGATCTGGGATGACAGGATTGAATTATACATCCACGGAGAAACTTCTGAGAATGAGATCATACGGTTTGCCAGAAAGCTTGGCTTTCAGGTCATACCTGCCCGAAAAACAGATATTGAAGAAGCTATATCTGTTTTTTATGACAATAAGGAATTTTACCATGGAAATGAGTCGGATTTTAATGCAGTGCTCAAAGAATATAATGATAAGAATAATGGTTTTATATACGGGCAGGCTGTCTACGTAGAAGGAATAGGTGTTTATTTGTTTCTGACCGACAAGGCCATGACGCAGGCCAATGATGAGAAGTCAGCGGGTCAGAGAGAGTTAGAACGACTGGTCCTGAAGAATTTGTATGATGCCTATAAAACAAGGAAGACCGCGGATGAAATATTAGGGGATGAGTCCGGAATAACGTTTTTGGGGGGGGTCAGGGGTTTTAGAAATGAAGGATTGACTGAATTAAGGGGGCTGTTGCTTTTGCGTAAAGTGGGAGCCATCTATGAAATAGATCCAAGCGACAGAGATAAAAAAATAAAAATACTTACTCTTGAAAATCTTAATACGGATATTGATTTCCGTAAGGCAGAAGGTGGAAGAAGTTTCGTAGTGGCTAAAATAGAAACTGGATTTGGGATATATTATACCGTTTTGGATCGTGGGGGGCAAAAAGCTCCTATTTTGGTGTGTCCCGCCCAAGAAAAAACGGTGATTAAAGCGCCAGTAGAAAAGAAAGTGTCTAAATTAATCCCCACATCTACAACTCCGAAAGAACCTTTAAATAAACCAATGAAACTGGTGTTGCCTGCTGAATTTAAAACTATTAAGGAAATACAAGATTATTTAGGCGCGCTTAAAAAGAATAGAATAAAATTAGATGTTCATCTTAAGAATGGAGAAATATTAGAAAACGTGGAGGTGACAAATGTTAGTAAGCAGGAGTCTGGGGGGTTGGCTTTAAATGTCCTGAGACCTAGTCGAGGAATGGGTCAAAGATTTCTCAGAATCGATGAAAGTAGTTTTATTAAAGCAGTTGTTCATAGTAAGGCCATGATGTCCATTTTTACAGCTTCCGCAAATAGACCAGGGGGTTCTAACGCGGCGATGACGGGTGAACAAAAGATAAAGGTTTTAAGGCTCACCCCGTCAGGGCTCAGAGAAGAGGAATACACGGTTGAGGATTTCTTGAGTGAGGCGGCTAGAAATCCTGTTGCTTTTCAGGCGTTTGAAGAAAGTAAGAGTCCTGTGCTTTTACCGTTGAATGAAGCTTTTGAGAAGATAAATCGCGTCTATACAGAAGGCAGGAAGATATTCTTCGATGAAGAATTTGCCGCAAAGTTAAGGGAAGTGTTGGGATTTCCTTCCATAATACATATTTATGGGAACCGTAAGAAATCTGCTCAGGCTATCATAGATGCCGCCAGAGAGAAATTTATCCGACCTCTGGGTTTGGATGAACTACGTGTTCGTTTACTGTTGATATATCAGCTTTCTTTAGAACAGAGAGGTTATGAGGTGGTATATTCAAAGCCTCGGGGCATTCATTTTACAGGTGTACAAACTCCTTCGGATTTTTCAAAATGGCTTCAAAATCCTCAATACAGATTCGATCAGCCGGATTCATTGGTTGTGAAAGAAAGACCAAAGAACGCGGCGATGACGGGCTCTGATAGAGTTAAGAAGGGGATTGCAGAGTATATTATGAGGGAGCTGTTCCTGGAGGTGCCTCCTGATGAAATAGCTGATGGAATGGCAGGCTACGAAGCTCAATTAAAGGAAGACGGCTTGGAATCAATCTGTGATTCAGTGGGAGATGGGTATATTTTTTATAACGCTTATCCATTGACTATTGAGCAGGCGAAATTTGTAATCAATGCCGTCCCTGCTAAATCAGGTTATGTATTGTTGCATCATGGGACTAAAGAATTCCTAGTTCTTGTTAATAAGGCAATGTTGAGTAATTCTGCTGCCATCCATGTCAGGGAAGCATTGAAAGTTGGGATCTCTTTAACCGGGGATGTTTCTGCTGAAAAGTTTAGTTATGGTAAAGTGTTGCGTACGATCCTGGAATTAAGAGAAAGGGCGTCTCTAGGTCAGGATTTTGTTACCGTAGAAAACAATTCAGATATTGAAATGGTTCTATTGCATTTATTCAATGGAAATAAAATAACAGATTCGAAAAATATAAAGATTGAATGGTTGGATAATTATTTAAAGATGATCTATAGCCCGTTTAATTTTTATCCTCCGGTGGTTGAAGAATATTCCTTCCCGGCAAAGGAAAAAGCTGTACGGATCGTCTCTTTTGATAGGAAAGGACTTTCTGATGTTTTAGGACCGATAGTTACAGGATATATGGATTCGCAATATTATAAGCAAGCCTTAGAAGAAGTAAATGGGGCTGTATCTTTGCGGCCATATCTATCTATCAATGAAAAAGGCCTTTATATTCGGGTCCATGCTGACAAGGTCGAAAACGGTAAGATTGAGAGCATCGAGGTGAATACTGAAATTTTGGATGGCGTTTTGATCCGGGCAACACAGCAATTTATTGATTGGGTAGAATGTGGAATTTTAGACCGGCGTTTCAGGCCTTCTGTTTTAGAGGAAGTTGAGCAAATCGTCACTCCACGATCAGTTGTCCCGATGACGACAGAGCAATCGTCCATTGTTATTGCTGGGATGGCCAGTAGTAATTCATCAGTCATTAAGGCGGTGCTGGAAAGGCGGGGCATTAAAGTTTTATTTTCGAATAGCAGGATTCCTCAAAAATATATTAGAGTATCAGTTAGGGGCACTACTGCTGAAGAGAAGAGCACCATTAATAATTTTTATTTTAATTCCCTTAAGGATATCTCTGAATTGCTCTTTGAAATCAATAGGATCCTGCCCAATGATGCGGCGATGATGATCGATAATAGAGCAATTTCTTTGCCTTTAGAAGAGTATTTAAAAATAGAACCACTTATGCCTTTTAAGAAAGTTGATATTCATTTAACCCGAGGCGCGGCGATACGACGGCATGTTCCGAATGGGGTTTTAAAAAATCTAACTTTTGTTTTCTATGAAAGGGGAATCTTTGGTTATTTTCCTGATAAATTGAGAAAACCTTCTATATTATCTGGTAAAAATATCGAATCAGTTTCTTTTGACCTAGATTCAGCGATGACGGGTGAAGACCGGATCAAAAATGCAAAGGATGGTTTTGTTACTTGGGAACGTGTGCAAGCTTTGGCTGCAAAATTGTCGAAAAGCGGGATTAGCCACAGATTAATGTTCAGCGTGATCACTAATATTCATTTTAATGTTTATTCCGATATGGGAGAGGCGAACAATCTGGAGAAAATCATATTTTCATGGATCGATCCCAGGGATCATCAGAGTAAAGAAAAAAGGATAACGCAAGAAGGGTTTTTTGGCTTGATCGCCGATTTATTAGAGGCAGGAAAGGCTTATCGGGCGAGGCTTTTAATATTTAGTCTAGACGAAGGTTTAACCGATAATGATATCGGTAAAGTAGCTCAGGCCCGTTTTAATATAATGACAGACCCATTGTTTATAAAAGTTAAAGAAAGAGTCTCGATCCTAAGAAATGGAAGATATATGATGAGTGAAGAATCTCTTCCGCCATTAAGTTTTATTTTGCCCTATACATATATTGGCAAAGGTCAGATCGATAACATCATTAGTTTGGGGTGGCGTGATCCCAGATCCGGGAAAGACATATGGTTTAATTTTCAACCCGGACGTCTTAAAACAATGATCGCAGATCTATATGAATATGACCCTCTTCTGGCCAGGAAATTCATAGCCAGTTTATTTAAGATCCCTGAACAACAGCAAATAAAATCTGATGAGGATGGTTTTTTTGTCCTTTCAACTGATGCTCAAAAGACTTTGTTGGATAAATGGTCGCGATGGCTTGTTCAGAAAGAAAAAGGATTTCTGATCCCTCCTGATCTGGGTGAAGAGATCCGGGGGCATTTAGAAGCAGTGTTTCATTATGATTCATTCGGTAGTTTTAATACTCAAGGTATGATGTATTATCAGGATCCTGTCAAAAAAGGTTATTGGGAATTTACAGGTAAGCTTGGGGAGTTATGTTTGCAGTTGATGAGTCACAAGGATACTTTTATCAAGCTTAAAAAGACAATCGAGAATGACCGGGCGATGGCAGGAACTATTATTAAGCCGCAGGTTGAAGGGGGTATCGACCTCAACACCACTAACGGTATGCAATGGAAGATCAATAAGCAGGGCCTTGGCGTTGAAATGAACGTGGATCAGGCCATGATCGAACGCATCAGGCTGGAGGGCATTGACAGCCTTTCTCCGGTGATCCTCAGAATGACCCCTGTCGCAAGTATTTGGTCTTTGGTAGGACTCCCAAAAAAATAATGTTATTTGCCTCAACAAACGCTATAATACTCCGAATTTAGACAGGGAGTTGTTATTTGCGTATAGCCATAACCGGTGCTACCGGGATGATAGGAAGTAAGTTAACAGCTTTTTTGTTAGCTCAGGGGTATCAGATCACGGTAATCACCCGTCGTCATTCTTATCATCAATCGCAAACATCTGTCATCGTATGGGATCCTGAATTAGATTATATTGAAATTGAAAAGTTAGAAGGTTTTGATGTTATTATCAATTTGGCGGGTGCCGGTGTCGGGGAATATTGGAGTCCTGAACATAAGAAAAATATTTTAGAAAGCAGAACGCAGTCAACAAAGCTTTTATGTGAAAGCCTCTTGAGGGTAATTGTTAAGCCTAAGTTATTGATCTCTGCGTCAGCCATTGGCGTTTATGGCAATCATCCGCCGCAAGAAGTTTTGGATGAAAATAGTCCGTCGGGTAAAGGATTTCTAGCGGATGTCTGTTGCCAATGGGAAGAGGCAACCAATATTGCATCCCAGGCAGGTATCCGGGTTGTGCGTGCGAGATTAGGAGTTGTTTTAAGCAGGACGGGCGGGGCTTTAGCCAAGATGTGGTTGCCGTACCAATTAGGGATCGGTGGTGTTTTAGGCACTGGCCGGCAGATGATGAGTTGGATCGCCTTAGATGAGATCCCTTTTGTGTTTGACTATTTAATTAAAAATGATCATATGACGGGCGCTGTGAACGTGGTTGCTCCACAGGCAGTTTCCAATGCTCAGTTCACTCACATTTTAGCTCAGCTGATGCATCGTCCGGCTATATTGCCTGTTCCGAGCTTTGCAATTCGTTTACTGTTCGGGGAAATGGGCAAAAGTTTGTTATTGGAAGGCGCTCACGTGCTTCCCCGGCATTTGCAGGAGAGCGGTTATCAATTTCGTTATGCTGATATAAAGGAAGCTTTGAAAAAGGCCATTGAATAATATGTCTTATTTAGTTTTAGCGCGCAAATATCGTCCTCAAAATTTTGAAGAACTGGTGGGCCAAGCCCACATCACCGAGCTTTTAAGAAAATCGATCGAATCCGGGCGTATCGCCCATGCCTTTTTGTTTTGCGGTCCCCGCGGGATCGGTAAAACCTCCTGTGCCAGGATCTTGGCTAAGTCTCTTAATTGCCAGAATGGTCCGACTTTAAAACCCTGTGGGGAATGTTCTGCCTGTCTTGAGATCGCCAACGGGAACAGTTTCGATGTGATCGAGATCGACGGCGCTTCCAACCGCGGTATCGACGAGATCCGTACACTTCGTGAGAATGTCAAATTTGCCCCTAGCTATGGGCGTTATAAGATTTATATTGTTGATGAAGTCCATATGCTCACCACCGACGCATTTAACGCGTTATTAAAGACCTTAGAAGAACCTCCTGAGTATGTTAAATTTATTTTTGCAACGACAGAAGTCCATAAGGTGCCCGGTACAATTCTTTCGCGTTGTCAGCGTTTTGATTTCAAACGTATCCCGGTTGAGATCATTATGGCTAATCTTAGAAGCATATGTGTCAAAGAGAATTTGAAGGCCAATGAAGAGGCCCTTTTTGCCATTGCCAAAGCCTCTCAGGGAAGTATGCGCGATGCGTTGAGTGTTTTGGACCAACTGAGTGCGTTAAGTGATAGGGGCATTGATGCCGCGGATGTATTCTCGATGCTGGGCATAGTGGAGATCGAATTTTTATTTGACCTGACAGATGCTTTGATCGCGCGTTCTTGTATTAAAGCGTTGGATATTTTTAACCAGGTCATTGAGCGCGGTAAAGATATCAAGCAATTAGGCAAAGATTTAACCGAGCATTTCAGGCATTTGATGATCGTGAAGGTGGGAGGGGTGAGTTTAAATGGTTTGATCGACTACCCGTCGGGTGTTAAACAGCGTCTAGCTGCTCAAGCTGAGAAAATTACCATCGCCGGGATTCTCAGGGCTATTGAACTTTTTATTGAGGCCCAGGAGATGGCCCGGGTCATGGAGACCTTACGCATGCCTTTAGAGCTGGCTTTTGCCAAATTAACCTATGGCGGGGCAACGGGCGTTATATCATCAACGCCCCCGGTGGTCACGACAACTGTTAGCGCTAAGACTGTTCCTGTTCCTGTCGCTGTATCAATGCCAGTTGTCAAACCACAAGTTTCAGCGCTACAGGGGCCAAAGGTTACTATTAAGGCCGAATCATTTGAAGATATCAAGACACATTGGAATGCTTTAACGCATGAAGTCTCCCGTCGGAAGATGGCTTTAGCTACCTATTTACAGGAAGGGTCTCCTTGTGAGTTTAAGGCGGGGAAACTGGTGATCGGCTTTGCCAAAGAGAATACCTTTGCCCGCGACTGTTTGAACACCAAAGAGAATGTGAAATTTATCGAAGAGGTGTTTTCAGAAAAGTTAAATGCTCCTATCATAGTAAATTTTAAAACGGTGGATAAGCTGGATGCTGTTGTAAAACAGGAAGAACCGGTAGTCAGGAGTGCTTTGGAAATGTTCGGCGGCAAAGTCGTCAAAGAATGGCCTAATGCGCAAAAGTAAAATTAATGTATCCTAAAATTATAGAGAATTTAATTGAAAGACTGACAAAACTGCCGGGTATCGGCCGTCGTAGTGCCGAACGCATTGTATATTGGATGCTCGCCCAGGATGCCCAGGATGTAAAGGGTCTGGCGGACAGTATTCAGCAGTTAAAAGAGGGATTACGTTTTTGCAAACAGTGCAATCACCTCAGTGAGCAGGAATTGTGTCTGGTTTGCGAGGATTCCAATCGTGACCGTAAGACGATTTGCATCGTCGAGAGCCCTAAAGATCTATTGGCCATTGAACGCACCGGTTCTTACCGTGGTATTTATTACGTGTTATTAGGGAATATTTCTCCTTCCGAAGGACGCGGCCCTGATGATCTGAAATTACCAAAATTGATCGCCCGCATTAAGGATGAAGGGATCACTGAAGTCGTGATCGCTACCGACCCCGATGCGGAAGGTGAAATGACGGCATTATATCTGGGGAAAGAATTAAAAAATTTAGGAGCGCGTATCAGCCGGATCGGGCTTGGCATTCCCGTCGGTTCTGCTGTTGAATACGTGGATATTTCCACATTAGCCATGTCCATGAACTCACGCAGATTGATTGACTTCTAAGACTTTTTAAGTATAATAACCCAATCAATTCTGTCATTACCGAAAGTTTTAATCGGAATCCGGAAAAGCTCTTTTTACAGTTTTATTCCCCTGTAGCTCAGTCGGTAGAGCAACTGGCTGTTCACGAGCGAACGAAGCGAGCTAGTGTCAAGCTTCGTAAGTAAAGTGAGTGTCTCAAAAATACAGTTGAGACATGCGTGACGTACACGGTGACGTAGTGATGAAAGACAAGCGTACATACAAGGATCGCAGTGAGTATCTCATTAAGGCTGTTTATGCACGAAGGAAGAAAGTTCGTGTTATGGCCGTTGAGTACAAAGGCGGCAAGTGTGAGAACTGCGGTTATAATCGTTGTTTGGACGCGTTAGAATTTCATCATAAAGATCCAGCTCAAAAAGACTTTAGTATTTCCAGTAAGGGTTATACCCGTAGCTGGGATAGAGTCAAAAAAGAGTTGGATAAGTGCACAATATTATGTGCTAATTGTCATCGTGAACTTCATGCAAAGTTAGCAGCCTTTAGCGGAAACGCTAGAGTGATAAGCGGGCTAAGTCAGGGAAACCCATTAGTATAATGGGCAATCCTGAGCTAGCATCTATCAGTTACGTTATGGTAGAGGGCAAGTGCAGAGACTTTACACCCGCCGCCCTAAGGTCTTTGAGACCGGGCGAAGAGAAAGTCCGACTCCTGTCGTAAGATAGGTCAGATCGTAACCAGTATGTCCGAGGTTCGAGCCCTCGCGGGGGAGCTTTAAGGGTTAGGGTGAGCAATCGCCCTAACCCGTTTCTTTCAAGATAGTTATGAGGTTCGACTCCTTGATCAAAAACAGTCGATTAGACGTCCCAGTGAACTAAAACTTTACGCCTCGTTCGGATTTATCCGGGAGAGGTTTTTTATTTGAAGAAAAATATGAACATAAAAACTGCTGACATTGCTAAGACATCTGAAGCTACTATTAGTTATAAACAATTGGGTTTTTTGTTAATATCTTTTTTGTCGGGCATTGTAGCTACGTTATTATTTATTAATGCCAGTTTTCCAACAATGACGTCTTTTAAAACGTTAGACCTTATTGGATTTACTCTTTCTGTAGTTTTATCTGGTGCTTCAATTGTTCTTGCTTTTGCAGCAATTAACTTAGGAAAAAATTTTGAGATTATTCTTATGAATCGTAGCGATGAAAGCATACGTTTGCAAAATGATGTGTACATCAAAACAACGGAAGCATTAAACAGGATTGAGTCATCAACTGGTGTCACAGAAAAAAGGATAGAAGATATTATTTCTGGTAGAGCTGGAGATTTATCTCAGAAAATTGCAGAATCTACTAAACAAGGGGCTGGCCCAAAAGAGATTGAAGAGCAAATAAAACAATCATTTCGTGAATCTTTAGATGAGGGATTAAATTTAAAAACAGATGAAAAAAGCAACCAAAAGAGATTGTTAGAAGGAATTTATCAGGAAACGCACGCTAAAATTATGACTACCTTTGCAAGTATACCTGGAGTGCAGGTATTTAAGATGAGATTAGATGGAAAACCGGATTCTTCTGGTTCGGGGTTATTTGATGGTATTTTTATTTTTAACGGAACTAAAATTGGGGTGTCAACATTTCGGAAGGATAACTCAATTACGGGGATTAGGACATTTGTATTTAACGTTTTAGAAGAATTAGCAAAGAATAATATTTCAAAAATTTATTTAATTATATTTAAAGCTGATAATGAAGAATTGTTTTTAAAAACACAGTCTTTCCTTGGGGCTCTACAAGGAGATTTTCACGATAAAATTGTTTTGTTATGGGATGAGCCAGATGTTTTAATTCAAACCATTAAGGCTAAGCTCGTGTAACATTAAAAAGCTATTAAAATCTTTATAGCTGTTGCTAAACTTGTCCACTGAGGTGAGTTTAAATTTATTTGATTATTTCCCATCATCGGATTATTATATTATCTATTAAATAAGAACAACCGATCCCCCCAATCGGTTCAATTGTCAAAAATTCCCCCAAGTTATATCTAATTACCTAACCATTTTTAACACGAGGGGAATCTATGGAAAAACAAGCCATTCAAAAGTCAACAAGTCTAGTGCCAGTAGAAATAATTCAAAATAAAATTTATTTAGTTCGAGGGCAGAAGGTAATGTTTGACAGGGACTTAGCCGAATTATATGGGGTAACAACAGGTAATTTAAATAAGACGGTCAGGCGTAATCTGGAACGCTTCCCAGAAGATTTTATGTTTCAGTTAACGCAGGAAGAAAATGAGTCTTTGATATTCCAATTTGGAAGACCAAAAGAAGGCCGGGGTGGCAGCCGTTATTTATCTTATGCTTTTACTGAGCAGGGAGTAGCCATGCTTTCCAGCGTCCTTAAATCTAAAAGTGCTGTTCAAGTCAATATTCAAATTATGCGTGTATTTACTAAATTACGGGAAGTTATGGCTACGCATAAAGATTTGGCCCGAAAAATTGAAGATCTGGAGCGTAAATTTCAAGAAAAGTTCCAAGAACACGATAAAAAGATAATTTTAGTGTTTAACGCTATCAAGGATCTATTGGCAGACAAAGAGGAGGTTGCCAAGAAGCGGGGGCCGCTGGGGTTTGTCCCTCCTAAAATACTAGAAACCGGCAATAAATCTAAAAGGTAATGATTTTGGTATGATTTCGAGCTGTTTTGACGGTTTTGAAAAGCGTACGATACCATAAAAGCCCGCAGTAAGACGACTGACCGGGGAGCTTCTTCCTAAAACCCTTTGTGACTTAATAAGTTGCAAAGGGTTCTTTTGTTGTTAAAATGAGAAAAAGAAATGATTTAGTGTCGTTTAAAAGAGCCATTTTTTTGAAGATATTTTCATCCTCTGGTATGTAGAAAACAGACAGGAGTAGTTAAAATGTTTTATGAACTCATTTATATTAGCAAAGCAGTAGAGGGAGTCACTAAAGATGAGATTAATAAAATAATTGAGGTTTCTCGAAAAAGCAATAGAGAAAAGGGTATTACAGGTATGCTCGTTTGTCGAAAGGGTGAATTTATCCAGATATTAGAAGGGGAAAAATGGGATATATTAAAACTTTATGAAAAGATTTTAAAAGATCCCCGTCATAAGGATGTATTTCTAATTTATAGAGGAGAAATTGAAAAAAAAGAATTTGCTGACTGGGATATGTCTTATGTTGATCTGGATATCCCTGATAAGTATGCTCACTTAGCAGAACAGTATTTGCCGATTATAGAAAACACTAGAAGAAATATGGAGGAACGCTTTAAAGACAGTTCGATGGCCAAACAAATGTTTGTTCAACTTGCGTATAAGGAAAGAGGGCTGGCAAACAATTAACGAAGAACAAGTATTAATGACGTGCTAGTTCTGCTGTCTGGATAAGCTCCATTAATATTTGTGCATCCGTTGAATGGCGCCAGTTCAGAAACTCGTCCACTAGGGGAGCTTCCTGTATACGCTTAGACGTCTGACTGCGTCGTTAGTTTTCAGAGGTTAAGCTATCAAATAGCCCTGATTTGGGAGAATTCCCAGATCAGGGCTATTTTTTATTCACAAAATAAAACTTACGTTTGACGATAGATATGAAGGATGTTATACTAAGTATGAATAGTATTACAATTCATACAAGTGTGACAATGGATGTTTATTAAATAGGGAGGTTGTAATGAAAGGATTTCCAAAATTCTTTGGCAAGGTGCCGGTAGGGACAAAGGGGCAGATTGTTATTCCAGCAGAAGCAAGACAGGCCATGAAGATAAAGCCAGGGGACAGCGTTATTGTTATGTCAGGGCCCCCGCAACAGGAAAGAATGGTCACTCTTATTCCAGAGGAAGAATTTAGTAAATTTTTGGCGCATTTTGAAGAACATATCAGCAAGATGAAAAAAGAGTTGACCCAATAAAAGGGTTTAATGGTGAAGGCTATGTATCGTTGCAAATTCTATCTTATTTTTTTGGTGGTTTTGACCGTTCCTTATAGTGCGGCAAGTGCCGAAGAAGTTCTTACCTGGCAAGATTGTATTAAAGAAGCAGCCTTAAACCATCCTGATTTAATAGCTGCTCAAGATGTAGTTAAAGAATCCGAAGCCAGTAAGAGAATCACCGCCAGTACACTTTTTCCTCAAATCACCAGTGATGTAAGTGCTTCCCGATCAAAGGCTGCTGTTACCGGAGGAGGGGGTGGCAATTTCCCTGCTCAAACAACAAACTCGTTTTCCTATGAGGTCACAGGTTCCCAATTAATTTTTGATGGTTTTAAAACAGTCAACAATGTTAAAGCCTCCCAGGAGACGATTAAAGCCTCTCAACAGAGTTACAGATATACTTCTTCTCAGGTGAGGTTAAGACTCAGGACGGCTTTTGCTAATTTACTGTATGCTCAGCAATTAGGCCTTGTGACAGAGGATATTGTCAAAATAAGAAAAGACAATCTAGGATTAATCAAGTTGCGTTACCAATCAGGCCTTGAGCATGAGGGGGCATTGTTGACTGCAGAGGCCAATTTAGCTCAAGCCGAATTTCAGGCAGCCCAAGCTCAAAGGGATGTTGGTCTGGTCCAAAGGCAATTGACCAAAGAAATGGGACGCACGGAATTTGTTCCCATGACAGCTAAAGGTGATTTCACGGTTATCAATGCTGAAGAGCAAATGCCTGATTTTGAGGCGTTGGCCAAAGATAATCCCTCTTTATTGCAGCTCGTGGCCCAAAAGAACGCTGCTGCCTTCTCCCTTAAATCCACCTATGGAAATTTTTTCCCTTCTTTAAGTGTTTCAGGTGGTGCTGGCAAAACGGGGGATCATTGGGCTCCTTCCAATAATGAATGGGATGCTGGCTTGACGGTCTCTTTTCCATTATTTGAAGGTGGTGAACGATTGGCCCAGGTAGATCAAGCCAAGGCCACATTGAATCAACTAGGTGAGAATGAACGCAGTGAAAAAGACAGTGTTGTTGTGACACTCCAGCAAGAATGGGTGTCCCTGCAAGATGCCATTGGAACAGTCGATGTACAAAAGAAACAATTGGCCGCAGCCCAAGAGCGTTCCGAAATAGCCAATGTCGAATTCTCAACAGGATTTATGAACTATGATAACTGGACCATTATCGAGGACAATCTGGTACAGGCTAAGACGGGTTATCTAAGTGCGCAAGTTAATGCACTGCTGGCCGAGGCCAATTGGATTGCAGCCAAAGGGGAGAAATTGGAATATGTTCAATAACAAATTGAGAATAGTGCTGATTGTTTTAAGTCTATTGGTGATTTTAATATTCGTGATGTTTAAAATGAAGTCCGTCCAAGGACCTGAAATTATTCAAGTGATTTCTCCCCACATAGGGACAATCCAAACATTTATCTCCACCACAGGAACAGTTCTTCCCCAAAACCGACTTGAAGTAAAGCCTCAAGTTAATGGACGCATTGAAAGCATTTTAGTTAAGGAAGGCCAGAAGATAAAAGTTGGGCAAATCTTAGGTTGGATGAGTTCCACTGAAAGAGCGGCTCTTTTAGATGCAGCCCAAGGCCAGGGTTCAGAAGTTTTGGATCACTGGAAGCAAATTTATAAGCCAATACCGATCCTTTCTCCCATTGATGGAGAAGTTATTGTTGCGACCATACAGCCAGGGCAAACCGTGACTACGACAGACGATGTGGTTGTTTTATCCGATCACCTGATTGTCCGAGCACAGGTTGATGAAACGGATATTGGTAAGATCCAACTTGGTCAAAAAGCATTTATTAGCCTGGATGCCTATCCTGATCATAGAATACAGGCGACGGTCGAGCATATTTATTATGAATCTTCGACGGTCAATAATGTGACAATCTACAATGTCGATTTGCTTCCCATGGATGTTCCGCTGTTTTTCCGTTCAGGTATGAATGCCTCGATTGATTTTGAGATTGTCAACAAAGAGAATGTGCTTCTGTTGCAAGCAGATGCGATCCAGAAAAGCTATGAAGGGAATTATGTGTTACTCGAAGGGATTGACATCAGGCATTCCGTGAAACGTGCCGTCAAATTGGGAATAACTGATGACAAGGACTATGAAATCCTTGACGGCTTGACAGTAACGGACAAGGTCTTGCTCATAACAAAGAAGTTTATTCCTCCAAGCATTAGTAAAAGCAGTAATCCATTTATGCCGAATTTCTCAAATAAAAGCAAACAGAGCGGGCCGCCGCCATCGTAACTATGATCGAGGCAAAAAATTTATATAAAGTTTATCAAATGGGGGATACGAAGGTTGAGGCCCTGCGTGGCGTGTCTTTGAATATCGCTCAAGGCGAGTTTGTTGCCATTATGGGGGCATCTGGTTCGGGCAAGTCTACCCTCATGCACGTTTTAGGCTTGCTTGACAGACCTGATTCCGGTGAATATTTTCTCGGTGGGGAAGATATAACCAAACTTTCTGATAAACAATTGGCCTTTGTCCGCAATCAATTGATGGGGTTTGTTTTTCAGCAATTTCATTTGCTGCCAAGAATGACCGCCTTGGAAAATGCCCAGCTTCCCTTGATTTATGCCGGGAAGAGACATTTGAAAGAAAAAGCAAAAGATGAAATAGAGGCCGTGGGTTTAGGTTCACGGATGTTTCATAGGCCCAATGAAATGTCAGGCGGTCAGCAGCAGCGAGTGGCCATTGCCAGGAGCCTGGTGAATGATCCACCTATTATATTCGCCGATGAACCCACGGGTAATCTGGATTCCAAATCCAAGGAAGAAATCATTGTCATCCTCGAGGGGCTCAATCAAAAAGGCAAAACGATTGTCATGGTTACGCATGAGCCTGACATTGCTGCCCATGCCAAACGGATCATCCAGATGAAGGATGGGCAGATCATTTCAGATAAAGTTACTTCTCAAAATAAGGATATTATAAATAATCAAGCAGAGTCCATTAAAGATATCTTATCTAATTCCAGAAATATAGCTTCCGGCGGGATGAATTTTCTGGATTATATGCGTCAGTCGATTTCTGCCATGATGGCCCATAAAATGCGTACTTTTTTGTCCATTTTAGGCATCATGATCGGTGTGGCTGCGGTCATTGCCATGCTGGCCATTGGTCAAGGGGCCAAGGCCTCCATTGAAAAGCAGTTGGCTTCAATGGGTTCTAATCTTCTTGTCATAAGTCCTGGAGCTGTAAAATCAGGAGCGGTATCTTTACAGACAGGGACAACGACGCGTTTTACTTTTCAGGACGTGGATGCTATTGCGAAATTAAATGATTATGTGCAGGGTGTGAGTTCTTCTGTATCGGGAAGAGCACAGGTGGTCTATCAGGACAAAAATTGGAACACCAAAGTTGAGGGCGTTGATGTCAGTTATGAAGAATTGCGTTCTGCTACACCTGTTGCAGGCAGGTTTTTTACTGAAGAAGAAGTAAAAACGAGAGATAAAGTAGCCCTTATCGGGGCAACTGTATTAAGAAATATATTTGGAAATGTTGACCCCATTGGTCAAACTATAAAAATAAATCTGATCAACTTTAGAGTTATAGGTATTTTGCCCACCAAGGGTACTACTGGTCCACAAGATCAGGATGATACGGTGATTATTCCTGTAACTACGGGCATGTATCGCTTATTTGGTAAACAGTATATTGATTCAATTTATGTCGAAGCAAAAAGCACGGACTTAATTGATGCTGCCCAGGATGAGGCAAGCAAACTTATTATAAAACGTCACCGTTTGATCACCCAAGACCAGAAGGATTCATTTTCAATTTTCAATATGGCTGATATTAAGAACATGCTGACATCGACAACAAAGACTATGTCCTTGCTCTTAGGTGCCATTGCCGCAATCTCCCTGTTGGTAGGAGGAATAGGTATTATGAACATCATGCTTGTGTCTGTATCAGAACGGACCCGTGAGATAGGGCTGCGCAAGGCCATAGGTGCTAATACTCATGACATTATGACGCAATTTTTGATTGAAGCGGTATTGATGTCTTTTATGGGAGGAATAGCCGGCATTTTACTCGGTGGAGGAGCTTCGATTTTGATTTCTTTCTTGGCGGGATGGTCAGTGGTCGTGTCCTTATCCTCGGTCATACTGGCTACGGTATTCTCTTTGATAGTAGGTATTGTATTTGGACTCTGGCCTGCAAAGAAAGCATCAACGCTTAATCCCATAGAAGCATTGAGATATGAATAATTAATTTGAGGTGTCTAAGTTATTTTTCGGATTGATTCTTACCATTAAAATATCTATTTTTCAGGAAAAATTGACAAATTTAGTGTGATTTCGGGCTGTTTTTACTATTTTAAAGCGCCTGTGTTGCCATAAAAGCCCGCAGTCAGACGACTGACCGGGGAGCCAATATCATAACCCACTGCAACTTGAATAGTTGCAGTGGGTTTTTTATTTGTTATACTGATTTCAAATCGACAATTTTATATTCTCCAGTGAAAATGAAGAATTAGGATACGTTCGAAGGTGTTATATGGGTAATAAAGAAATCTCAGGTGGCGTGGTTCATGAACTGCCCAAAGATTTTAAAAAAGCGTTGGCCCGTAATCCAGAAGCTTTAGAGGCATGGGAGGATATTACGCCACTTGCACGCAATGAGTGGATATGCTGGGTCGTATCAGCGAAAAAATCAGAAACGAGAAACAAGCGGATTAATTGGGGCTGTTCAAATCTTAAAGAGGGAAAACGTAGGCCGTGCTGTTGGCCTGGTTGCTCGCATCGTTAAACTATCAGTATATGCCTAAATTTCAGATTTGGTTTATTAGGTTCGCTTGTATATGGATTAAAAAATATAAAGATGAAAATAATTTTAAAGTTGCATAGTTTTATTTTATTAATTTTCTTTATTGGTTGCTCAATTCCTAGAATTGAACATTGGGCAAATAATAATGTTTCAGAAACTTCAGAACAAAAACAAAGTTGTATTACTCTTCATACTTGGAAATTCTAATGAAAGCGAATAACATTCTTATCCGGGCACTTCGTAAACGGTTCTTTTTAGCTTAATTCCATAGTTCAGTAAAAAGAGAAGGAACTGCAATATAAAGCCAGTTGCAAAACTCGTCCACTTGGGGGAGCTTTACATATACGCATAGACGTCTGACTGCATTGTACCAGTCATTTAATTTAATGGGTCGTCATGATAACTGTCTAGCCTACCGTTTTTTATAAACCGTAAATTGGTTTCTTCAAACTTTGAAGGCACTTTATTCTAATTGTATTTATCAGTTGGGAGGGGTAGAATATCACATTCTATTGAAGTATTTTTGAGGTGAATGCTTGACTAAAAACCCCCATACGAATCTTGCCAATAGTAATTCATTTCCCATAGTGTGCGTCGGCGCATCTGCCGGCGGGCTAGAGGCGTTGATAGCCCTTTTTAAATCTTTACCAAAAAACATCAATATGGCATTTGTGCTGATCCAGCATTTGGAGCCTCAGCATAAGAGTGCG
>Ga0302320_10001207_pt1 | contig 61970 bp, 48 predicted proteins | sample Bog_T0_3_FD_202130 | JGI IMG/M metagenome (GOLD analysis project Ga0302320, IMG submission 202130) | Peat permafrost microbial communities from Stordalen Mire near Abisko, Sweden - Bog_T0_3 | ecosystem: Environmental > Terrestrial > Soil > Wetlands > Peat | place: Sweden: Abisko, Stordalen Mire...
CCTCCCCGCCGAAAATGCTTGACTTCCAACAGAGAATCTACGGGACGGGACGACGTCTGGTCGACGCCATCCCAGGGTTCCGCTTCGCTTCACCCTGGGCTATTCTCACGTCCTCCCTAACGGGAGGATTGGCGCTGAGGCTACCAGTTTCATTTCCCATGGATCGGCGAGGCCGTTTGGCGACTGTTAATCGCGAGTCAGGTTCCAGGTGATGGAATCGCCTTCGCTGTCGGTGCCGGTTCCGGTGAGTGTTTTGTGGTCGGCGCTGACAGTGAGAGTTGCGGAGCCGAACTCTCCCTCGTCCCCAACACCGAGGGCGCCGGTGAGGTTCAGCGTGAGCAGGTTGGTGGTGAAACCTCCTGCGATGCCGCCAGCGTCGCCACCAACCCCCACATAGAGATTCTGGCCGTTGAGGGATGCGACTGCGACGCCGTAGGTGGGAATGCCGTTCTCGTCAGTAAATACGACGGTTCCCGTGAGGGAGTAGGAGGTTTGCGAGAAAGCGGCGGCCACCTGGGAGTTTAGTGTGCTGGACGCAGGATTGGTAACGGTTGCGGTACCGGACCAGTTTCCGACGATGGGGTAGGTTCCGGAGGTGGTGGAGCTTTTGATGGTGAGAATGGCGGCCTGGCTGGTGGCGGTGACGGCGACGCCGTTGACGGTGACGGTGAAGATGACGGTGAAGGCGGCGCCGTTATCGGCGGTTGTGGTTTCCTCGGTTACATATTGGTAGCAAAGAGTGGCGCCGGGGATCGCCTTGGCGTTCTTATACCACTGGCAGGTGACTTGCCCCTGCGGGGAATAGGCGGAGGCGTTGAACTGCGCGACGCCCGGCGTGGTGACAGTCTGGCTGGCGGGCTGCAGGCCGATGATGATGTCGACGACGGTAAGAGAGGCGGGGGCGCTTGGAGGTGTGCTGCCGGCGGAGTTGCTGACGACGACGGTGAAGGCTGCGTTGTTATCGGCGTCGGTGGTTGCAGGCGTTGTGTACTTTGGAGTGGTTTGGGTGCTGACCAGATTGCCGTTCTTGTACCACTTGTACGTGAGCGGCGTTGTGCCGGAGGCGACGACGTTGAAGGTGGCGGGCGTGCCTGCCTTGACCGTTGCGTTAGCGGGAGGGGTGGTGATTGTGGGGGCGGCGGCCGAGGCGCCGGTTGTGGCGGCGCCAACGGTGATCATGAGGAGAAGGGTCAAAGAGATGAGCTTGAAACTCTGTTTCAACATCGGCCTCACCTTTCAATGCTAGGGGCGGTTGTCTCCGGGGCCATTGCTGGCCGCGGGGCTATCTGGCGAGTGAGTTACCTGAATTGGGCTGCGCGAAGAGTGGCCCCTGTATAACAGTCTGTTTCACTGGATGTCAAGGCCGACGCCCAACCGCATGAGCTGTCGCCCCACCCAGCCCGGGCTCGAAGACCCCGATCCCCAAGCTACTCCTCACAACCAACGAAACTCGAAATAATCCATCGATTTTCAACGCCTTAAGGCCTAAACTCGCCCCATCTCAGCGCACTGTGCGCGCTGCCCATAACCTTCATTGCCAACCAAAGCCCAATATCTCTAGTTTCTACCGTTGCAAATGTCAAAATTGAGCACCTGGAAAGGTTAATTTTTACGGTAATCATAACCTTGTTTGCAATCCATTCCGCACCGGACGCAACCTTGTTTGCAGACGGTTAGGCCCTGTTTTAAGTCATCGCGGGTCAGAGCCAGCCGGGGGCGGCGACGGCGGCCTTGATCTCTTCAATCTGGTGGACGTGGCGAAGGCAATGGACGCCGATGCTGATGAGCATCTCATGGACATTGGCATCGGCCAGAATCGGGTGCCAGGTCATGCGGGTGCGCAGGTCATCGTGATTGGCGGCTACGAAGTCCATGGTGCGCTTGCGGCTGGCCAGAAAATGGGCGAGCGCGGAGGGCAGCGTGGGGAAGATTCCTTTGGGGTGGCCTTCCGGCGGGGACTCGATGCGGCGGGTGCGATCTGCGCCGCGGGCGAGCATTCTGGCTTCGCGCTCGGGATTGATGAGCGGAGTGGCAGAGACCTTGGCCGCGGCGATTTGCGAGAAGAGGTAGTCCTCCGTGACGGCGAGATGTTCGACGCAGCCGAGGATGGTCCAGCAGCCGGGGGCGGGAGTGCGCACCGCTGTCTCAGGGCTGACGTCATCGAGAGCCAGGATCAGGGCGGCCTGGCTTTCTTCAAGCAGGGCCAGAATCTGGGCTTGTTCTTTGGAATCCATCTTCAGTCTCCTTCGGGGTTTCTTTGCGATTTGATTTTTTGTGGCCTGGTGGCATGGCAATCCCGGCAATGCGTTCAAGGGCGCGGCGGGAGGACGTAAAAGAGAATGGCGAAAAAGTGGGCAATGCTGCCGGCCAGGACAAAGATGTGCCAGGTAGCGTGGAAATATCTCAGCCGGTCGAAGGCAAAGAAGACGATGCCGAGCGTGTAAGCCAGGCCGCCGGCGCCCATCCACGCGACGCCATGCCAGCCGATGGCTTGGACCAGCGGACGAATGGCAAAGACGGCAAGCCAACCCTGGAAGAGGTAGACGAGCGCCGAAGCCACTTCAAAACGCCCCACGGCGAAACTCTTGAAGATGACGCCGGCAATGGCCAGCGCCCACTCGACGCCGAAGATGGTCCAGCCCAGCGGACCGCGCAGGGAGACCAGGGTGAAGGGCGTGTAAGTGCCGGCGATGAGCAGGTAGATGGAGGCGTGATCGAGGATTTGAAAGACGTGGCGCGCGCGGGTGCGGACGAGCGAGTGATAGAGCGTGGAGCAGAGGTAAACCAGCACCAGGGTGGCGGCGAAGATGGAGCAGGTGACGACGTGCCAGGCTGTGGCCCGCGTGGAGGCAACGATGAGAACGGCCGCGCCGGCGATGGCCAGGCCGGCGCCGATGCCGTGGGTGATGGCGTTGGCGAGGATATCGCCCAGTTTGAATTCGCTGATTTCTGCTTGTGCTTGCACGGGATAATGATAGACCGCCGCGCGAGGCGACTGCGGCGCCGTGCACCTGTTCAGCGACAGCGGTTGCGGTAGTGGCGCGGGAGGCGCTTCGCGCGTTCCTGGATTTGGGTTTGTGGTGGGCTGAGAGTGGGAGAACAGGAGGTTGTGGTATCCCACCCATTCCGCAAGGAGCGCGGAATGGATGGGGCACGGGGCCACCTGCGGTGGGGCCAGTTTCCTTCGGCGGGGAGAACTGGGGTTTGTGGTGCCCCACCCGGTTTTTCCCTGTTTCCAGTTCCCTGGTTTTGTTATTCGGGCTTGGGGGCGTTGCGGGCGCGGACTTTGAACCAGATGGGCGTGCCTTTGAATCCGAAGGCCTCGCGAATCTGATTCTCGAGAAAGCGCTCGAAGCTGAAGTGGAGCTCGATGTCGCGGTCAGTGAAGAGCACGAAGGTGGGCGGGGCGACCGCGGCCTGGGTCATGTAGAAGATGCGCAGGCGCTTGGCCATGGGAACGGGGGCGCGCTGAAAGTCAATCTTCTCGAGGAAGCGGTTCATCTGGCCGGTGGTGACGCGCTTGCGCCGCTCAGCGGCTACGGCTTTGACTTCATGCAGCACACGGGCCATGTATTTGGCTTCAGGGCCGGTGGCTTCGAGCGCGGAGAGAAAGATGACCGTGGCGTAGTTGAGGTATTTGAGCACGCGGCGCAACTGCTGCTCGTAGACTTCGCGGTCGGCGGGGGGCTTGCCGTCAGTGCGGGCGGTGGTGACCAGGTCCCACTTGTTGACGACGATGATGACGCTGCGCCCGCTCTCGTGGGCATAGCCGCCGATGGTTGCGTCGGCGCCGGTGACTCCCTCGGTTGCGTCAAGGACAAGCAGGGCCACGTCAGCCGCTTCAAGATGGCGGCGGGCCATGACGACGCTCAGCTTCTCTGCCATCAGGTGCGTCTTGCTCTTGCGGCGGATGCCCGCGGTGTCAACAAAGCGGAACTGGCTGCCCTCAAATTCCACGACCTCATCGACCGCATCGCGGGTGGTGCCGGCGATGGGCGAGACGATGGCGCGGGAGGTGCGGGTGAGGGCATTGAGGAGCGTGGATTTGCCGACGTTGGGCCGGCCGATGATGGCGACCGATGTTTCGTACTGCTCGAACTCGCCGTGCGTTCTGTGGACGGACTCGACGTCTGCGAGCTCTTCCTGAAGCTCCTCGGAGATGCCGTCCAAGTCGCGCGCGACCGCTTGTTCAGCCGGCGCGGATTCTTCTTCAACCACTTCCTCGGTCTTGATAGCTTCAGGCGGGGCGGGGAGGGCTTCGGCGATGGCTTCAAGCAGGTCGCCGATGCCGAGGCCATGCTCTGAGCTGATGGGGAAGACGTTGCGGATGCCGAGCTGGCGGAAGTTCTCAGCCGCGTAGGCCATGGCATCGCCTTCAACCTTATTGACGGCGAGAAACAGGGGCTTGCCGCCGCGAAGCAGCATGCGGACCAGGTCGTAGTCGGGGCTGGCCAGCTCAGTGCGGGCATCGACGACGAGGATCATGGCGTCAGCTTCTTCGAGCGCGACCTTGGCCTGGTTGTAGATTTCGGTGGGAATGAGCTCGGGGTCGTCGGGGACCATGCCGCCTGTGTCGACGACGCGAAACTGGCGGCCCAGCCACTCGAACTCGCCATAGATGCGGTCGCGAGTGATGCCTGGTTCGTCGCCGACGATGGAGCGGCGGGTATGGGTGAGGCGGTTGAAAAGGGTGGATTTGCCCACGTTGGGACGGCCGACGATGGCCACCAGCGGTAGGGCTGCCTGGCCCGGGTCGCGGGGCGTGATGGATCTGCGATACTTCGCCAACGTTTTTCCCCTGGTATGACTGACTGGGTTCGCCTAATTCCAAATCCGCTGTACGCCGTACAGGTCGAAAATGTCATCACGGCTGAGGATGGGTATGTTCAGATCGAGCGCCTGGGCAATGAGCAAACGGTCGAAAGGATCCTTATGGTAGCGCGGCAGGCAGCCGCTGCGTATGGTGTGTTTGATCGATGTTTCGAGGATGCGGTATCCGCTTGCAGTGACCTGGTTCTCGAAGTTGTCCAGGATCTCGGCGCCATTTTCCAGTTTTCCAATGCCTGCCTTGATTGCCATCTCCCATGGCGTAGCGATGGAAACCAGAAGTTCAGCCTGACGATCGTTGAAAACACTCCTTGCGCGATCACTGAGTTTCTCCGGTGACAAAACGGCCCAGAGAAAGGCATGCGTGTCGACGAGGAACCTCACTTTCCGCCAGTTGGACTGGCCGGCGGTGGGGCCAGGGGTGCGTCAACCGGGGGTGCATCGACCAAGTAGCCGAAACCCATCTCAATCAAATCCTCATCCGTCGCCGGAGCAAAAGCGCTGTCGTCAAAGCGCATCCGCCCACGATAGGCCCCAATCAGGCGGAACGGCGGGTTTTCCGCGGCAGGTTTGTCAATGGCCACGATCTTCGCCACCGGCTTCTTCCCGCGCAAGACGACGACTTCCTGGCCGGCCTCAGCTTCTTTGAGCAGGCGGGAGAAGTGTGTTTTGGCTTGGTGGACAGTGTAGGCCATGGACTAAGTATGCTTAGTCCATTCTTGAAAGTCAAACGACGGGGAGGGCCGAATGCGGCTTGCAGCCTGTGATTTCTCTTATCTTGCCGGCGGGCGAACGGCCTGCCGATTGCGCTGCGGGCGTTTCAGGAGGGGACGATGCACATTCATGGGAACGCGATGAACGTGAATGCGGCCAATCTTTACTCGGCTGCGCAGGGCGAGCGGGCGGCGGCGGCCGAGCGCGCGGCGGAGGTTCGCAAGCGGCTGCTGAAAGGCGCTTCAGGGGTGGATGCCGCGGCAAGCCCCGAGGAGACTCTGCTGATCGGCCAATGGATGGACGGGCGGCACAGCCAGGTGCTGAGCGGGGACGCGTATCACGCGGCGGCTTCAGGGAAAGATCCGGATTTTGGATGAGCCCGGCGTTTGGATGATTTGGTCGCTGGCGTTCACTGGTTGAATGCCCGGTTCACAGCGGCAGCCTCGGCGGGAGCGCCCGGCTCTCTATGATGGAGAAAGCCTTGATGCCAGCCGCCGATACTCCAACCCGAGCCCTGCCTACGCTGTTCGAGTTTTTCTCGCCGGGCGGAATTCTGGCGCGCTCGGCGCTGCCGTATGAGTACCGGCCTGGGCAACTCGAAATGGCCAAGGCAGTGGAGCGGGCGCTGGAAGAGCGGCGTCACCTGATTGTGGAGGCGGGCACGGGGACCGGCAAGACGCTGGCCTACCTGCTGCCGGCGCTGCGCACGGGGCAGCGCGTGATTATCTCCACGGGCACCAAGGCGCTGCAGGATCAGCTCTACTTTCGCGATGTGCCATTTCTGGAGACGCTGCTGGGCGGGCTGCGCGTCTGCTATATGAAGGGCCGCGCCAACTACCTTTGCCGGCACAAGCTGATTGCGCTGCGCGACCAGCCGATTCTCAGCGGTCTGGAGGAGATCGACCAGTTCCAGCAGATCAGCGCGTGGGAGCAGGAGACCGAGACCGGCGACCGGGCTGAGCTTTCCGGGATGCCGGAGTCGAGCGCGCTGTGGCACAAGCTGGACGCGCGGACCGAGGCCTGCCTGGGGTCGACGTGCCCGGATTACCGCCGCTGCTTTATCACCGAGATGCGGCGCAAGGCGCTTGAGTCAGACATCATCATCGTCAATCATCATTTATTTTTTGCCGATTTGTCGGTTCGGCAGGAGGCGGCAGGGGCACCGGACGCGGGGATTCTGCCCGAGGCCGCGGCGGTGATCTTTGACGAAGCGCATGAGCTGGAAGACGTTGCGTCGAATTATTTCGGGCTTTCGGTAAGCAATGTGCGGTTTGAAGAACTGGCGCGCGACACCGACGTGCTGTTGCGCGGCAAGGAGGGCGCGGGCAACCTGCCCGCCGCCACGCAGCAACTGCGCGATCGGGCGCGGATGTTTTTTGCCGGGCTGCCGATGGCCGGCGATGGACGGCAGCCATTCACGGGGCGAGAAGAGTTTCTCGAGACATCCGGCGATCTCTACATGGCGGTGCGCGCAACACTGCTGCGGCTGGAGACGGAGATGGAGGAGCTTGAGGGCGTGGACGAGGCGCCGGGGCTGCGCAAGCGCGTGAGCCGGCTGCGCACCGAGCTTGAGTTTCTGCTGGAGTCGAACGCCAGCAACATGGTGTATTGGATGGAGCGGCGGGCCTTCGCGGGGAGCGCCACGGAAAGGTCGGCGGCGCGGAGCGCGTCGAGGACGACGTTTTTGCAGGCGACGCCGATTGATGTCTCGGAACTGCTGCGTGAGCTGGTGTTTGAGCAGATTCCGACTGTGGTGCTGACCTCGGCCACGCTGACCGTGCAGGGCGGGTTTGAGCACATGCGGCGGCGGCTGGGGCTGACGGAAACGCGCGAGCTGGTGGTGCCTTCGCACTTCAAGTATGGCGAGCAGGCGCTGCTCTACCTGCCGCCGAATATGCCTGACCCGCGCGAGCCTGACTTTCCCGAGGCCGCGGCCAACACCATTCGCCGCGTGCTGGAGATTACCAGGGGGCGCGCGTTTTGCCTGTTCACCAGCTACGCGCAGATGCGGGACTTGTATGAGCGGCTGATGCCGGTGCTGGATTTTCCGATTCTGCTGCACGGGACGGCTCCGCGCAAGGCGCTGCTGGAGGAGTTTCGCGCGACGCCGAACGCGGTGCTGTTTGGGACTTCGAGTTTCTGGCAGGGCGTGGACGTGCAGGGCGAGGCGTTGAGTTGCGTAATCATCGACCGGCTGCCGTTTGCGGTGCCCAGCGATCCGGTGGTGCAGGCGCGGATGCGGGCCATTGAAGACGCCGGCGGCAAGCCGTTCTTCGACTATCAGGTTCCGGCGGCGGTGCTGACGCTGAAGCAGGGGTTTGGGCGGCTGATTCGGTCGCTGGAGGACCGCGGCGTGCTGGTGCTGCTGGACCCGCGCATCACGCGCCAGCGCTATGGGCAGACTTTTTTGGCGAGCCTGCCGCCGTATCGGATGACCCAGACGATTACGGATGTGGAGGCGTTTTTTGAAGAGGACTCAGGCCGAGCAGCAAGGGAGTAGAATTCGGGCCAGAAGCCCTAAAACAAGTTTTGTGGAGCCTTATGTCTATTCCCGACTTTCAAACGCTGATGTTGCCTGTATTGAAGCTTTCCGCCGAGAAGGAGTGGCGGATCTCGGAAGCTGTGGAGCGATTGGCGGAGGAATTCCACCTGTTGCAGGAAGAGCGGGCAACTCTCCTTCCATCCGGACGGCAGACCACATTCGCCAATCGGGTAGGCTGGGCAAAGTCTTATTTGGTAAAGGCTGGACTACTAATGCCTACCAAGAGGGCGCACTTCCACATTTCGGATCAAGGCAGAAGTGTCCTTTCCAATCCGCCCGACCGTATAACAATCAAGTACCTGAGCCAATTCCCAGAGTTCCAGGAGTTTTGGAAGCCTTACGGGTCCGATACTGAGTCGAATCACGACGCAGCTCCTGACTCGGCGCATGAACAGGCTTTGACTCCAGACGAGACCATCCGCAATGCGCATTCCCAACTGGAGCAGGAGCTTGCGGAGGAGTTACTTACCAAGATTCGTTTAGGCACACCTGCGTTCTTCGAGAATCTCGTTGTGCGGCTCTTGTTTGCAATGGGATACGGCGGATCAGTAACAGAGATAAACAAAGCCCTGGTGGGCGGAACAGGGGACGGCGGTGTTGACGGCGTAATCGATCAGGATATCTTGGGATTGGACCGCATTTATGTTCAAGCAAAGAGATACGCTGATGGGAACACCGTCGGGTCTGCTGCCATTCGCGAGTTCTTCGGAAGTCTGGACCGATTCAAGGCAACTAAAGGGCTGTTCGTCACCGCATCAACTTATACGGCAGCAGCGCGGGAAACCGCAGCAGCGTTAAGCAAGAGAATCGTTCTGATTGATGGAAGCCAGTTGACCCGCCTGATGATTCGACACAAGGTTGGGTGCCGGGTTGAAGAGACACTCGAAATCAAGAAGATCGACGAAGAGTTTTTCGAGTAATCCATCCTCGTCTCAAGCTCGCGTCATCTTCGCCACGCGTGCGTCCATCTCTTCCTCTTCGAGGAACTCGCCGCGGGCGATCTGGTCGATGCCCAAATTAACTTGCGCGTCGAACCAGCTTTCCTGGGCGAGCAGGCGGTCCACGGCCTCGGCCACCAGCTCGCCGGTGCTGCGGCCTGTGAGGGCCGAGAGGCTGGCAAGTCCCGCGGCCTGGCGTTCCGGAAGTTGAAGGTCCATCAAGGAAGAGTAGGAACTTCCCGGCGCAGTGTCAAGGTTCCGTCAAACGCAGCCGCGGCGCTTTTCATCACCATTGTTATGCGTTACCCTCATCCCATGGTGCCCGCCCCAATAAAAAAGGCCGATGCTTTCCAGCAAGAAGACGAAGCTAAGCAGCGCCAGCTCGACCTCGCCGCGCAAGCCGACGCCAACGAAGGCATTCGCCAGGGCCTGGAAGACGCGGAGAATGGCAGGCTCCGGCCGATCCGGGAGTTCTTTGCCGAGTTTGAGGCCGCTCATCCCGAACTTCAATCGAAGAAGCCGCGAGCGCCACGGTCCGCGTAGAATTGGCTCAGGCCGATCAGGCTTGCTCCACCCCAAAAAACAATGTCTCGCAACCTTTACATATTGGCGGCCACGCTCGGGTTCTTCGCGCTGATTTCTGGGGCGATGGCGCTGGTGCCTTCCGGCTTTCAGCCGGGGTTGCCGGCGAACGCGTCGCTGTGGCGGACGGTGGCGCTTTTGTTGCTGCTGGCGGGGCTGGGGGCGGCGCTGATTGGGGTGATGAGCCATCTATTTGAGCAGGTGGACCGGCGCAGCGAAGAGGCGCGTCTCGCCGCACGAAACAAGCGGCGCAGAGAAAAGAACTAGAATAGAAGCGGGACTCTTTCCCCGATTGGAATACAGAGACGCCGATGTATGAAGTCACCGTGGAGGCTGGGTTTTCTTCCGGCCATTATCTTCGCAACTACAAGGGCAAGTGCGAGAATCCGCACGGGCACAACTACAAGGTGCGCGTGACGCTGATGGGGACCGAGCTGGACGCGACCGGGCTGCTGCTGGACTTCAAGCAACTGAAGCAGGTGATGCGGCCCATCATCGACCGCATCGACCACCAGATGCTGAACGATCTTGAGCCGTTCACTGAGCTGAACCCTTCGGCCGAGAACCTGGCGAAGTATTTCTACGACGAGACCAATGTGCAACTGGCCGGGATGACCGAGGGCCGTGTGCGCATGAAGGACTGTACGATCTGGGAGACGGATCGCGCCACGGCTACGTACTACGAGTAGGGGCCATTCGACCCTGGCCGGATGACGGCTGTTCAATTCAATATTCAATTTGAGCGGCAAGGCTCAGCTGCCCATGCTGGGGCCGGCCTCGACTTTGACTCGTTCGCCGTCGCGGGCCACCGAGCGATAGAGAGCCTCGACGATGCGGATGTCGCGGAGGCCCATCTCGCCGGGGCAGGCGAAGGGACGCTTGTCGCGGAGCGCGGCGGCGAACTCGTCGTGGAGTACGGCCAGTTGCAGCGTGTCAGGCCGCTTATAGATGGAGCCATCGGGCAGGACCACCTGCTTGGGGTTGGGCTTGCCGTCGCCGCTTTGGCCAAAGGTGCTGCCGCCGGTGGGCGGGGCGATGCAGGTGTAGGTTCCCTTCTCTGCGCGAACCTGAAGCAGATGACCGTCATAGGCGTAGCTGGCGCGGGCCTGCATGACCGCGCCGCCGGGATACTCAAGCGTGTAGCTCATGGTTTCTTCAAGGCCCGGGGGATAGACGTCGCGGGTGGTGGTGGGCACGGCGCTGGCGTAGATGGGGGTTTCGCCGGTGATGTAGCTGCCGGCCTGGATGGGATAGACGCCGGTGTCAAAGGCTGCGCCGCCGCCGACCATCTCCTTGACCAGCAGCCAGGGCTTGGCGTTGCCGCGGTTCCAACTGAATTCGGCGGTGATGGCCTTGAGGTTGCCGTAGGTCTTCTCTTTCGAGAGGCGGATCATCTCCATGTGATGGGGCTCGAAGTGGAGGCGGTAGTTGACGCCCAGGCGAACACCGGCCTTGCGCGCTGCTTCAATCATGGCTTCGCAATCGGCGGAGCGGGTGGCCATGGGCTTCTCGCTGATCACGTGCTTGCCGGCCTGGGCGGCAGCGATGGCGTTGGCGGGATGGATGCTGTTGGGCGTGACCACGTGGACGACGACGATCTCTTTGTTCTCGGCGAGGCGCGGCATCTGCTCATAGGTGTAGATGGAGGTCTCGGGGAATCCGTAGAGTTTGGCGAACTCGCGGCCCTTGGTGTCAGGATGGCCGGTGATGACGCCGGCGAGATAGACATTTTTGGCGAAGGGCAGTTCGGGGGCGATGCTGACGCGGCTGAAGCCGCCAAGGCCGCAGAGGGCCACGCCGATCTTGCCTTCCTTTTGCGCCTCGGCGCGGTCCAGGGCGTTGAGTCCGACGAGCGCGGGCATGGTGAGTGCGCCGGCTTTGAGGAAGGAGCGGCGGGACGAGATCTTGGTTTCGATGGTCATGGCGGGTGGCCTCCGGTGGGGATGAGAATTGGCGCCGGGAAGCGCAGGCCTCATTCATCCAGAAGTACGGTACCACGCTAGAGCAGAACCACGATTCCTGTGCCCCGAAAAGCAGCGTGCAGGGTGTTGATTTCTTAAGGAAATCAACACTTTATTGTCGAGACCTTGGGTACATCTATCGTGATTCTGCTGTAGCCGGGCCCCTTGCGACGTGAAGCGTGCGCGAAGTTCGCGTGGTTCGGACGGGAATGGGAGGGTTGCCTAAAAGGTAATTGACGGATTGGAGAGGCCCCGGGCACAACCGCAACCCGAGACCCTCCGGCATTTTGGTATGGTCCAGTTGATGATCGGGCGCGGTGGTCAACCGCCCTGGCGCGGAAGTGCTGTCAAGGAAAGGCCCGTCCACTTCACTGGCTTAGGAAGGGTGGGCCACTTGCCTCTTCAATTGTGGCCCGACTCTTGGACGCACAAATCGATTCGAAGATGGCCCCTTGATGGGTGCGGCAATCCGCGTGCCGGTCGATCTGCCTACTTCGGTATGCGTCGCATCCATGAATGGCAGCGTATCCTGCGTGGGAATCGGCAGGCTGCTCAAATCCACAAGGGAGACGCCGCCAGAGGTGATCACTGCGAGGGTATCCTTCCCTTCGGCCACCACAAGCGAGTCGTAAACGTCGGCTGGGGACACGGGAATCTGGACGCGGTACAGAAGGTGGCCTGTATTGCGGGCCATCAGATCGATGCCATCGGTGAGCGGCTGAAACAGAACGCTGCCGTCCTGGTTGAGCTTCTGCCCGATCACTGCGCTGGGGAACCATGTCTCCCAATCAACGTAGTCCGTTTCCATCTCAGGGTTGAGCGATGGATCGGCGAAAATACCTCCATTGTCCACCGTGCTGCCGTCTGCCGAAACTGCCAGATCCATATCGCTGTAATCCCAACTCGATATCCAGCTTGAATTACTGATCTGGTCGTTCGAGGTGTCGAGCCAGAAGGCCCACCCCCCATCGTTGCCGTACAATTTGCTGCCGTCGGGACTTAAAAGCACACGGGCGAACTTGTCGGCTGGGCCTCCGCTATAGAGCATCCCGAGATCGACAATCGACCCGGTGGCAGTGTTCAGTCGATGAAACGCGGGCGTACCCGTACCCCCAATATCCGCGGTCATGAAGTAAACAACGCCGGCATCGGTGATAGCCAGTCCAGAGGGCGCCAGCAAGGAAATATTGGACCAGTCCACCGGCATCGGGTAGCTCTTCGCGCCTGCGGGTCGATCCGGATTGAGCACATAAATGCACTGGTCGCCAAAGTCTGAAACGGCGAGCTTGGTGCCATCGGGAGACTCCGAGATTGCGAGCAGTTGAGTCTTGCTGCCAACTTTGGGCAGAGTGATCGGCGCGAGCCACTTTCCCGCGCTCTTCGAAAAAACCTGAATCTTCGCCTGGTCCGCGAAATAGTAAAGGTTTCTGCGCGCATCGTAGATCCCGGCCTGTAGATTGGCATTTACCGGATACGACTCCACTGCTGCCGAGTAGTGAAATGCTCCCGCCGCAGCCGCGGTTCCGGAAGGAGTCGTCACTGTGACATCCACAGCCGTGCCTGCCGTTCCCGGCGGAATGGTGAATTGCAACGCGTTTGCGGGGAACGGGTAAGGCACAATGGGTGGGAGGTTATGAACCACTGTGACCGGAGCCGGCCGCCCACCCACAGTCACCTGGATCTCCGATGTCGTGTTCCCAAAACCGTACCCGATAATCGCTCCGGTCTGCCCGCCTTCCTCCGTGGCCGCGTTGGGAACCACTTCCAGGATCGTTGGCCCATAGCTGAAGGCCTCCGGAGCAACGCCCGCTCCGCCATCGCTCAGTTCGATAGAGAGATCGACCGCCCCTGAGATGCTGCTTGGCGGCGTCGTCACCTGCGCAGTCGGCTGACCGTAGCCGGTAGCGACAAAGCTGGCATCGGCCCCGGGATGGTTTCCCACGTACAGTTGACTCAAGGCCATGTTCGGAGTTGGGTCCCACCCGAATAAGAAATCGGTCAGTTCGGTGCCGCCAGTTAACGGCCCCGAACGTGGTTCAGCGCCCGCATCGCCGTAAATCGTGGTTGGATTCTTTGCCTTGACGCTCGACCCATCGATAAATGCCACTCCGTGTCCGGTTGGCCCGACAATCAGACCCGTTTCGTCGATTGCGGACAGAATAATGGTTGTCAGTGGATCGTCCACAAGAAAGCTGGGAACCCAGCCCGTCTGGACAAGCCTGGTTGTGTCATAGGCTCCAATCACCCCCGTGGTCTGTTCGATCAGGTAGAGGGTTTTCCCGTCGAGGCTCATCACCGCCCCGGCAGCCACATTCGGAAGTGTATCTGCCACATATGAGTTTGGCGGTGGTATCTGTCCCAGCATCTTGACCGTCTTCGCATCGAAAACCCCAACTCCATCCTCATCCGAGGTCAGGAAAAAGCGCTTGCCATCTGGCGTCGGAACGATGCTTCGCACCCCGCTACCCGACGGAGTGGGCAGTGACCCGTAGGTTGCGACCTTCGCGACCGGGTCGTAAGAGCAGATCCTGGCCGAGGAGCCTGAGTCCACCGTTGACGCCAATATCCTTGTTCTGTCTCCGCTGAGTTCAATCGTTCCCTGGCCCCCGACAACACAGACTTGGCCGTATATTGTTCCTATATCCAGGTCATTGGTAACCGGATTCCACACTGCCGCGCCGCCCCAGCCATCAATCCCAAGTTTCCCCCCGGCTCCGCCTTGCAAGGCCAGGCGCCCATCGGAGAGAACCAGCGTGGTTTGCGCTTCAAAGCCCTCCGGGCCGATCGAGGCCGCCGGGTAGCGCTTGGTGACCTTCAGCTTTCAGGTATCAATCTGATAGATATCCCCGATAAATGTACCCGCATACAGGATTCCATTGTAGGGAGAAATATCAATCCCCCAGGGCATGGGAACCTGAATCGTTGCAATGTGAGTCTCCTGGGTGGCGCTGAAAACGTCGATCTCGTTCATGTAGGGATTGCTGACAAAGAACTGTTTGTGCGCCGCGTCGTAAGTTATGAAATGGGGCGGCGAATACAGAAGTGAATTCGCATCGTAGAACGCGTTCGTGCGCAGGTATCGTGTTCGCATGGGCGCATGCGCTCCACTGACCACCGCTACCACGGTCAAAGCCGCCTGCGCGTTATGGCTCAATTTGCCGGATTTGCCGCCAAACGTAACCATTGCCTTGCCCGCGGGAGCCGATGGCGCGGCACTCAGCGCAACCTGCTTCTGTTGCCCCGGAGTCAGGCTGAACGTGGCCGGAGAAGCAGTAACCCCCTTCGGCAAACCGCTCACGGCTACGCTCACGCTCGATGAAAAGCTGCTCGATCCGGACACGGTCACGCGAACATTCTGGCTGCCGCCGGTATCCACGCTCAGGCTTACCGGCGTCACGGAAATCGAAAAATCCGGAGCAACAAACAAGACAGTCAAAGCTGCCGATGTGCTGTGAGCCAGGCCTCCAGATACGGCCTTGAATACGACCGTAGCTGCGCGCAATGTGGCAGGAGCAGTGGCCGCAGCGGCAAGTGTCACCTGCTGCTGCCCGCCCGGCTTCAGGCTGAACGCCGCTGGGGAGGCGGCAACCCCCGTGGGTAGTCCGCTGACAACGACGCTCACGCTCGCCGTAAAGGTGTTGACCGCAGCCACGCTGACTTTAACCGTCCGGCTTTGGCCGTTTTCAAGAGTCAGGCTCGTCGGCAAGGTGGAGATTGCAAAGTCTCCAGCCGACTGCCCGGTAGTTCCACCGCCTCCGCCGCGCCCGGCCATGACCATGGGAAGGAAGCCAAGAGCGGCAAAACATAGTCCGAGGGTCCAAACTCTGCGCAACCGGATGATGGCCAAAGGAGCCCCTTATCAGCGGAGAAGACTCTGCAACTGCAAAGAATGGCTACAACCAATTGTCAAGGATTTTAGAATTGGCACCTGGTAGACATCGGGCGGAATACCGGTTGTGTGGCCGGCTATGCGGAAATCACTTGTGTTTCTCGCCGCGCCCCCTCGGGGCGCATTGTTCTTTAATGGGGGTGGTTCCCTGGGTTTCGCCCGGGGCTATTCTCGCCGCGTCCCTGCGGGACGCAAACGAATTTCGCGGGTGCATCAACGGAAACCCGAAAATTACCATTGAGGCAACAGTTCCGGTACGCGTTGCTTCCTTCGTAACTTCCGGGTTGGCGACGTTCACCAGAAACCGGACTGCAAAAAAACACCCGAATCAGCCATCGGATTTGAATTTGGCCGTAAGATCATGGCATGAACTACGAGAATATCTGCTTCGCATGCGAAGGCAACATTGCCCTGGTTACGCTGAATCGGCCGCAACGGCGAAATGCGCTTTCGCTCGCGCTGATGCAGGAGCTGATCGACTGCCTGGGCGAGATCGGGAACCGCCGCGATCTGCGGGTGGTGATCCTCTCGGCAGCGGGCAAGGTCTTTTCTTCCGGTCATGACCTTTCGGAGATGGTGGGGCGCGAAGCTGGCGAATACAGAAAACTGTTCGACGTTTGCACGGAGTTGATGCAGAAGCTGCAATCGATTCCGCAGCCGGTGATTGCCGCCGTGCAAGGCATTGCCACGGCCGCTGGCTGCCAATTGGTTGCCACCTGCGACCTGGCCATCGCTTCTGAAGATGCTGCGTTTGCCACCCCCGGAGTCAAGATCGGGCTGTTTTGTACCACCCCCATGGTGGCTCTGAGCCGCGCCATCGGCCGCAAGCGGGCGCTGGAGATGCTGTTCACGGGGCAGCTGATCGATGCGCACAGAGCGGCGGAATGGGGCCTGGTCAATCGGGTGGTGGCCGCAGACAGGTTGCAGGCGGAAACCCGGCAACTTGCCGCAAGCATGGCCGAGGCGAGCGACCTGGTGGTGGCGATTGGCAAGCAGGCGTTCTATACGCAGATCGATCTGGGCCAGCAGAAGGCATACGAGTACGCCAAAGAGGTGATGACCAGCAACGCCCTCGCCGGCGACGCACAGGAGGGGATTTCGGCTTTTCTTGAAAAGCGCATTCCTTGCTGGAAAGGACAGTGAACAACGCGACAAGGGACAAATCGTGCGAGAATTGCCTTGCAATTCATCCCGAGGCAGTTCCTTCGGCATTCTTATCGGATCGCTCCCCCGCAGAAAGGCCGGCAGCATGTCCAAGAGAATCGCTTGCGCTCCCGTACAGACCATTTCCGCTGAACGAGCCGCGGCCTTCGTCCGGTCCGGCATGTGGCTCGATTACGGCGCGGGCCTGGGACAGCCCGACGTGTTCGACAAGGCACTCGCCGCCCAGGGAGAGTCGCTGGAAAACGTGAAGATCCGCTCCTGCCTCTCGATGAGGCCGCGGGCGGTGGTGGAATGCGACCCGGAAGGCAAGCACTTTTTCCTGTTCAGTTGGCACTTTTCCGGCTACGACCGCAAGAAACACGATGACGGGCGCTGCAATTACATGCCGCTCAACCTGGGCGAGGTGCCGGACTACTACCGCCGCTTTCTGGCGCCTGTGGACATCGCCATTCTCAAGACCTGTCCGATGGACGAGAACGGATCCTTCAACTTCAGTGCCGCCAATCTCTGGCATCGCGCCGTGGTTGAAAGCGCAAAGATGGTGATCGTTGAGGTGTGCCGAAGCCTTCCTTATGTCTTTGGCGACGGCAATGCCGTCCACGTGAGCGAGGTGGATTACATCATCGAAGGCGATCACGAACCGCCGGCGGAACTGCCAAACCCGCAGGCAACGGAGATCGACCGAGCCGTTGCGCACCTCATTGCCGCCGAGATCGAGGATGGCGCCTGTCTGCAGATCGGCATCGGCGGCATGCCGAACGCGGTTTGCGCGCTGCTGCTCGAAAGCGGCGTCCGCGACCTTGGCGTGCACACGGAGATGCTCACGGATGGCCTCGCGGAACTTTACAAAGCGGGCCGCATTACGGGCACCAGAAAGAAGCTCGACCCGGGCAAAATCGTGTTCACCTTTGCGCTCGGTTCCAGCGCCCTGTATGCGGCGACCGAACGCAATTCCGACTTCCGCTGCAACCAGGTGGACTATACCAACTCGCCGCACATCATCATGCAGAACGACCGTGTAGTCTCGATCAACAACACGACGCAGATCGACCTGCAGGGCCAGGCCGCCTCCGAGTCGGCCGGGCACCGCCATATCAGCGGCACGGGTGGACAATTGCAATTCGTGCGCGGCGCCTATGCGTCCAGGGGAGGCAAATCCTTCATCTGTCTCTCCTCCACCTTTTGCAGGCAGGGCGAAGCGCATAGCCGCATCGTGCTCGACCTGACTCCCGGCAACATCGTTACCACGCCGCGCTCCGACGTGATGTACGTCGTCACCGAACACGGCCTGACCAACCTGAAGGGAAAATCGGTGGCGGAACGCGCCAAGGCGCTCATCTCCATCGCTCATCCCGATTTCCGCGAACAGCTTGAGCGCCAGGCATATGAGAATCGCCTGATTCCGCGTGGCGTTTCGTTCTGAGAACGGCTCGGCAGCAAGCGAGCATCTTCTGGATTACCGGCAATCCGAAGTGACTCACGGATGAGCATTTCTGCGCGTCGATCCCGCCCTGCGCGAAGCCCCCTCAGTTCATCTGGCTGGACTTGGATTTGAGGTATTTGTCGAAGGGGATTTCGAAGTAGAAGAGCTCGTTGCCGTCGGCGTCGCGGAGCTTGTGGAGATGGAGCTTGGCGCCTTTGAGCGGGTGGTCAAGGTCGGAGACGTCGTAAAAAAGGAAACCGGCGCGGGTGGAGTGCGGCTCGACGACGATGGCGCCGTACTCGAACTGATCGAAATCTTCGTTGATCTCCTTGATGCTGCCCTTGGGCTTGAGATGAATATTCCCGATCGGACCCGGCATGGGGATTTTGGCGCCCTCGCGCTCTTTGCGGTTCATGAGGCGCTCGACATCTTCAGGCTCGGCGGCCTGGATGCGGTCGCCGGCGGCGGTTTGGAAGAGGATGCGCGCTTGACTCAGGTTGATGGGCCGGTTGCTGTTGTTGGTGACGATGAGGCGCACCGGCATGACGCCGTGGCTGAGGTAGTCGACGCGAAAGAGGGAGGCTTTCTCTTTGGTGTCGTAGGGTTCGGCGGCGATGGCGACTTTTTCGTTGTCGTGGACCTCGACGGCGGCGAAGGAGGTGGCCGGCTGCACGGGGGGCGGGGTGTGGTCGCTGGCCAGGGCCGGCAGGGCCAGGCAGAGCAGCAGGGGCGAGATGACCCGCAGGTTCCTCATCGTGCTCGACTTTATCATTTCGAGCGGTTCTCCAATAAACGTGCAGTGGCTATTTCTGTGCAAGGTGGCTATTTCTTAAGGAAAAAGCCACTCGGCATTGCGCTTTCGGAGTACAGCAATTGGAGAACCGCTGTACGGCCCGCCTGTATCATGTGATGGTTAGACCGGGGATGGGGACAATCCGTTACGTATGATTCTGTTTTTCTATAACCTGGCGTTGCTGGCGGCCCTGGTGGCGGGCGCGCCGTGGTGGCTGTGGAAGATGGCCACGACGCACAAGTACCGCGAGGGGCTGCTGAAGCGGTTGGGGCGGGTAAAGGCTGGGTTGCGCGGGGGCCGGCCGGTGATCTGGCTGCATGCGGTTTCAGTGGGCGAAGTGCTGGCGGTGAGCCGGCTGGTGGGCGAACTGGACCGGGCGTTTCCCGGGCACCGGCTGGTGATCTCGACCACGACGCGGACCGGGCAGGAGCTGGCGCGGCAGCGGTTCGGGGCGGAACGGGTTTTCTATTGCCCGCTGGATTTGCCGTGGGCGGTGCGGGCTTATCTGAACGCCTTGCAGCCGAAGCTGCTGATTCTGGCAGAGACGGAGTTCTGGCCCAACCTGTTGAGCGGGTGTTTCCGCCGGAAGATTCCCGTGGCGGTGGTGAATGCGCGGATTTCGGACCGGTCGTGGCCTCGGTACCGGATGCTGCGCGGGCTGTGGCGTGTGTTTCTCGGCCGGATTGAGCGGGTGCTGGCACAGAGCGAGACAGATGCCGAGCGCTTGGTGGCGATCGGGTGCAGGGCGGCGCGGGTTACGGTTGGCGGCAATTTGAAGTTCGATGTGCGGGCGGCGGAAGAGGCTGAGGCGACACGGGAGTTGAGGGAGCGCGCGCAAGGGCTGCGGCTGGTTGTGGCCGGCAGCACGCTGGAGGGGGAAGAGGCGGCGCTGCTGCAGGCCTGGCCGCGGCTGCTGGAGGCCGATCCGAAATTGGCCATGGTGCTTGCGCCGCGGCATCCGGAGCGGTTTGCGGCGGTGGCGGGGCTGCTGGAGCGGTCGGGTGTGACTTGGAGCAGGCGGTCGGATTGGCGGTTGAAGGCGGAGGGTTCGCCCGGTGGGTTGCGCGCCGGGCAGATCGTGCTGCTGGATACGATTGGCGAGTTGGCCTCAGTGTATTCGCTGGCGGCGGTGGCATTTGTCGGCGGCAGCGTGGTTCCAGCGGGTGGGCATAATCCGCTGGAGCCGGCGCAGTTTGGCGTGGCGATCGTGATGGGGCCGCACTATGCAAATTTCCGTTCGATTACCGAGGATCTGCTGGCGCACGATGCACTGCGGATCGCTGCGGAGGGCGAGCTAGCGGGAGCGCTGACCGGGTTGCTTGGGGACACGGCAGCGGCGGAAGCGATGGGAGCGCGGGCAAGGCAGGTGTTCGAGACGCAGGCCGGGGCAACGGCGCGATGCGTTGAGGCGATTGGCGAATTGCTTGGCGGCGAGGAGCGCATTCGATGAGCCGCCGCTGGCTGTCTGGGCTTGTGCCGCTCTACGCCGCGGCTGTGGCTTGGCGCAACCGGGGTTTTGACGACGGCTCCAAAGCGGTGCGGCGCTTGCGTTTTCCGGTGGTCAGTGTTGGCAATCTTTCGACCGGGGGCGCGGGGAAAACGCCGCTGACGATTGCGCTGGCGAAGGCGCTGACGCGGCGCGGCATGCGCGTGGACGTGCTCTCTCGCGGGTACGGACGCAGGAGCCGGCTGGCTGCGCGAGTGGACCCGATCGGAACTGCCGAGGAGTTTGGCGACGAGCCGCTATTGATTGCGCGGGAGACCGGTGTGCCGGTTTATGTGGCTCGGCAGCGCTACGAGGCTGGGCTGCTGGCCGAGGCTGGCTGCGCAGTTGATGTGCATCTTCTGGACGATGGGTTCCAGCATCGGCAGCTTTTTCGGGATGTGGACATTCTGCTGGTGAACTCGGCTGACTGGCAGGACCGGCTGTTGCCCGCGGGCAACCTGCGCGAGCCGCTCGAGGCTGCGCGTCGCGCCTCGGTGATTGCTATCCCGGCCGACGTGCCGGCGCTTGAAGACGAGTTGCGCGCCTGGGACTGGCAGGGGCCGGTGTGGCGGCTCAAGCGGACGATGGAAGTTCCGGCAGTGGATGGGCCGGTGGCTGCGTTTTGCGGTATCGCGCGGCAGAGGCAGTTTTTTGCGGGTCTTGAGGCAGGGGGCCTGGCGCTGGCAACGCGGGTTGCTTTCGGGGACCACCATCGCTACACACGTGCCGATCTTGAGCGGCTGGCTGCCTCGGCTCGCGCGGCGGGAGCAACCGCGCTGGTCACAACCGAAAAAGATCTTGTCCGGCTGGGCGAGCTTGCGGCGGGGTTTGCGGAGTCGCTGCAGCTGAAAACTGCACGCCTGCGCATTGAGATTGAGGACGAAGACCGGGCCATTGCGTGGCTGACGAGCCGGCTGGTGGAGGGGTCAACTCAGGCGCGGCTGTGAGAAAATCGGAGTTTGCACACGCAGACTCAGTTTCGGCTTCTCGTTGTCCGGCTCGGCGCCATGGGCGACATTCTGCACGCGCTGCCGGCGGTGACGGCGCTGCGGCAGGCTCACCCCAACTGGGCGATCGATTGGGTGGTGGAACCGCACTGGCAGGCGCTGCTGGCGGCTGAGAGCGGTACAGGCGAGACGGCGAAGCCGAATGCGGCACGGCCGGTGGTGGACCGGCTCCATTTCGCTTCAACCAAGCAGTGGCGCAGGCAACTGCTGAGCCGCAAGACGCTGCGTGAGATCAAGGCGTTGCGCAGGGATCTTCGCGTTGGGGAATACGATGCGGTTATCGACTTGCAGGGGGCGATCCGGTCGGCGCTGGTGGCACGGCTGGCGGGATGCCGGCGTGTGATTGGCGAGGCCGAGCCGCGGGAGCGGGCGGCGCGGCGGCTGTTTACCGAGATGGTGGTCACCCACGGGGCGCATGTGATTGAGCAAGACGTGGAACTGGCTGCGGCCATTGCGGGCGACGATCTGAAGACTGTGCAGCCGTGGCTGCCGGTGGATCCGGTTGCCGAGGTTTGGGCTGATTTGCGCTTGCCGTCAAAGGCTGCACAGACCGTGCTGATCAATCCGGGGGCCGGATGGGGCGCCAAGCGTTGGCCGGTGGAGCGCTATGCGGAAGTGGCAAACAGCCTGATCGGCCGCGGGTTCCGGGTGGTGGTGAACGCCGGGCCGGGGGAAGAAGCGCTGGCCAACGTGATTGTGAAGGAAACCAACGGAGCGGCCGCGCCGCTGCTCTGCTCCATGGCGCAACTGATCGCGCTGACGCGGCGAGTGGAGCTGGTGATTGCCGGGGATACAGGGCCGCTGCACCTGGCCTGCGCGCTGGGCAAGCCGGTGGTTGGCATTTATGGCCCTACCGACCCCAGCCGCAATGGGCCGTTCGGCACGCGCTTCAAAGTTCTGCGCAACCCGGAGAGCCGGCGCGATCACACGCGCCATGAGCGGCCGGAGGCCGGGCTGCTGACCATCGAGCCGCCGGATGTGGTGAACGCCGCGACAGAACTGCTTGAGACGGAGAGGGCGTCTTGACTTCCCAGAGTTCTAATCCAAAAGTCCGCCCCACGCAGTGGTGGCAGAAAGTGGCGCGGCGCATCCGCGTGCCGCTGGGCTTTGTGACGGCGGCGCTTTATCTGTTTGAGCTTTGGCGTCGCGCTCCGCAACCCGCGGCCGTGGGCTGGAGCCTGGCGCTGATCTTGCCGGGGCTGTGGTTGCGCGGGTATGCCTCGGGTTACGTAAAGAAGAACAGTGAGCTGACGCAGACTGGCCCTTACGCGCACACGCGCAACCCGCTCTATCTGGGTTCTATCTTGATTGCCGGCGGGTTTGCCGTGGCGCTGCTGAGTTGGCCGGTGGCGGTGGTGCTGGCGGTGGGATTTGCGGTCATTTACGTTCCGGTGATTGCGTCGGAGGAGCGGTTTTTGCGGGCGACGTTTCCGGAGTTTGAGGGCTATTGCAAGCGGGTTCCGCGGCTGATTCCGAGGCTGACACCGGCCAGGAATCCGGAGGGCGAAGCTGCGCCGGGGGCGTTCTCGTTTTCGCTCTATCGCAAGCATCGCGAGTACAATGCAGGAATAGGGGCAGCGTTGCTTTACCTCAGCCTGTGGTTGCTGCACCCAGCTCTTGCCGCGCTCTTCCATGAGCCGCGATGAACGTTTCTCGCGTGGGATGAGCAGTTGAATCGGTACCACCAAGGAGCCTCGCCTGAAGTTGATGACGCGCACGACCGCCGCAATCTTTGTTTGCGTCCTGGCAATGGTTCCGCTCGTTGGGGGCCAGCAGATACCTACGCTCACGCCGCCCCGGCCCGGCTTCAGTTTTCCGCAGAAGCAGACTCTGACCTACAGCGTGGACTGGCGCGTGTTTCCCGCCGGAGTCGCCGTGCTGCATTTTGATGCGACAGGCGATCGCGAGCGCATCACCGCCAACGCCGACACGATCGGGGCCATCAACCTGCTGTTCCACGTGGGCGACCGCTTTCAATCGACCTTTGACCGCAACCGGGGATGCACCACTGAATTCGACAAGCAGACGGTGGAGGGCCGGCGCCAGATCAACTCGACACTGCGGCTGGATTATGCGCAGGGCGAATCCATATTGGACGAGAAGAACCTGGTGACGGGCAAAAGCAAGCATGTGGAGGCGGGCGTGCCGGGCTGCCTGACCGACCTGCTGACGGGTGTGTTCTATGCCTCGTCGCAGCCGATGGCGGTGGGCAAGAGCTTTGCCATTCCGGTGGTGGACGCGATGCACCCGGTGCTGGTGACGCTGAAGGTCGAGGGCCGCGAAGAGATCAAGACGACGCTGGGCACGTTCAAGACACTGCGCGCACAGCCGACAGCCGACGCCGGCGTGGTGAAGAATCGCGGCGAAATCTGGATCTGGTACACCGACGACGAGCGGCACCTGCCGGTGCAGATGCGGGCGCGGCTGTTCTGGGGCACGATCACGTTTCGGCTGACGGGCAACGAAAATAAATAGATTCGATCTGCTTCACTCCATATAGATCGGGCATCTTTGCCGGTGGCTGCACCGCATATGCAGACCCCGTAGAATAGCCTTGGATGGCATTTACCGAACAATACGATGTGGCGGTGGTGGGCGCGGGGCACGCGGGCTGCGAGGCCGCGATGGCGGCGGCGCGCATGGGGTTGAAGACTGCGCTGGTCACCATGAACCTGGACCTGATCGCGCAGATGAGCTGCAATCCGGCGATTGGCGGAGTGGCCAAGGGGCACCTGGTGCGCGAAGTGGATGCGCTGGGCGGCATCATGGGCGAGGTGGCCGATGCGGTCGGCATCCAGTTCAGGCTGCTGAACACCTCGCGTGGGCCGGCAGTGTGGAGTCCGAGGGCGCAGTGCGACAAGCAGCTTTATCGCGTGAAGATGCGGGAGGTGCTGGAGTCGCAGGCGGGGCTGCACATTCGCCAGGCGGAGGTCGTCGACTTGCTGCTTGAAGAGGCAGAGGCCACGTCAGCGGAGGCGTTCGAAGACCACGCGGAATTGCCAAGGCCTGTCCGCACCCGGCGCCGCGTGCTCGGCTTGAAGCTGCGCGATGGCCGCAGGCTGCTGGCCGGGGCCACCATCATCACTACCGGCACATTCTTGAACGGCCTGATCCACTGCGGCGAAGAGCGTTATCCGGCCGGACGCAGCGGCGAGCCTGCCTCTGTTCTGCTGGGCGAGGCGCTGCGGGCGCTTGGGCTTCGGACTTGCAGGCTGAAGACGGGGACGCCGCCGCGGCTGGATGGGCGCACCATTCGCTGGGATGTGTTTGAAGAGCAGGCGGGCGATGCGGAACCGACGCCCTTCAGCTTCCGCACCAGGAAGATTGTGCAGCCGCAGATCAGTTGCCACATTGCCTTCACCACGCCGGAGACGCTGCGCATTATCCGCGAGAACGTTCACCGCTCGGCGATGTACTCCGGCCGCATTGAAGGCATCGGGCCGCGCTACTGCCCGTCGATTGAAGACAAGATCGTCAAATTCCCTGACAAGACGCAGCACCAGTTTTTTCTCGAGCCCGAGGGCCTGAATACGCACGAGGTGTACGTGAACGGCATGTCCACATCGCTGCCCATGGAAGTGCAATGGCAGATTGTGCACTCCATTCCCGGACTGGAAGAGGCGGAGATGCTGCGCCCCGGCTACGCCATCGAATACGACAGCGTGGACGCGACCGAGCTGGACCGCACCCTCCGCGTTAAGAGCATGGAAGGGCTCTACCTTGCCGGGCAGATCAATGGGACCAGTGGCTATGAAGAGGCAGCCTGCCAGGGAATCATGGCCGGAATCAACGCGGCGCTGTGGCTGAAGGGCGAGCCGGCATTCACGATGGACCGGAGCGAGGGCTACACCGGCATTCTGATTGACGACCTGATTTCAAAGGGCACCGACGAACCCTACCGCATGTTCACCTCGCGGGCGGAGTTCCGGCTGCATTTGCGCATCGACAACGCCGACCGGCGGCTGACCCCGTATGGCCGCCGGCTGGGGCTCATCAACGACGAAGCCTGGGCCGAGTACCAGCTGAAGCAGGCGCGGATGGAGGCGCTGGAGCGGCTGCTGCTCGGCGGCAAGACGGACCCGGAAAAGCTGACGGCCGCAGGCTTTGGCGAGCTGCCTGCGACGGCGGGATTGACGTGGGCGCAACTGCTGAAGCGGCCCGAGGTGGGGATTGAAGCGGTGCTGGGCGCGATGCGCGAAGAGCTGGTGGCCGATCCGCTGCTGGCGGCATGGGCCGCAGCGCCGAACCGCGATGCGCAGGCGCGGAGTGCGGCGCGGGCCGTGGAGACGGAGATCAAGTTTGCCGGGTATCTTGACCAGCAGAAGAAATCCATCGCCAAGCTGAAGGCGGCTGAAGCGGTATCGATTCCCGAGTGGCTCGACTACGGCGCCATCAGCGGGCTCTCGCGGGAGATGCGCGAGACGCTGGAGCGGGTGCGGCCGATCACGATCGGGCAGGCCAGCCGGATTCCGGGCGTTACCCCGGCGGCGCTGGGGCTGGTGCATGTTTCGATCCGGCTGCAGGGGGCGCGGCGGCTGGCCAGCTAGTGCTTCAGTTGTTTTGCTTCTTGCAGCGGAAAAAAGGGCAAGGGCCCGGGCCTGAAGGCCTTTTTAATTCTGCGCTCTTTCCGGGGGTTGAAACCCCCGGCTCCCTCCGTCCAAATTTGGCAGCAGGCCGGTGAGCAGGCCGATGGCGGGCAGCCAGGCGCAGAGCTTGTAGACATAGGCGATGCTGGTGAGGTCGGCGATGTGGCCCAGTACGGCGGCGCCGATGCCGCCCATTCCAAATGCCAAACCAAAGAAGATGCCTGAGACCAGGCCGACGCGGCCCGGCATCAGCTCCTGCGCATAGACCAGGATGGCCGAGAAGGCGGAGGCGATGAGGAAGCCGATCACCGCGGAGAGGATGCCCGTCCAGAAGAGGCTGGCGTGGGGCAGCATCAGGGTGAAAGGCAGCACGCCGAGGATGGAGCCCCAGATGACGTACTTGGGGCCGATGCGGTCGCCGATGGGCCCGCCGAGAAAGGTGCCCGCGGCGGCCGCGCCCAGAAAGACGAACAGGTGAAGCTGGGAACTGCGTACGGAGATGTGAAAGCGGCTGATGAGGTAGAAGGTGAAGTAACCGCTCATTCTGGCCAGATAAAAATACTTTGAAAAGACCAGCGCCACCAGCACCAGCAGGGCGCGAGCGACCGTGCGCGTGGGCAGGGGCGAGCGATGCGGCAGGTGAAGATGGCTGGCGGTGGCGCGCTGAAGATGGTGGGAGCGCCAGCGGCCCACAAAGTAAAGGATGAAGGCCCCGGCGGCAGCGACGATGGAAAACCAGGCCATCCCGCGCTGGCCGAGCGGCAGCACAACGAAAGCGGCCAGCAGCGGGCCGATGGCGCTGCCGGTGTTGCCGCCCACCTGAAAGAACGACTGGGCAAAGCCATGGCGGCCGCCGGAGGCGAGACGCGCGATGCGCGACGACTCGGGGTGGAAGATGGCCGAGCCCGCGCCCACGACGGCCGCGGCCAGCATGAGCATGTTGAAGGTGGGCGCCACGGCCAGCATCACGGTTCCGGCCATGGTGAAGCACATGCCGACAGCTAATGCGTAGGGCATGGGCCGGCGGTCGGTATAGAGGCCGATGAGCGGCTGCAAGAGACTGGCCGATATCTGGTAGGTGAGCGAGAGCAGGCCGATCTGGCCGAAGCTCAAGTGGAACGATGATTTGAGGATGGGATAGATGGACGGGAGCAGCGACTGCACCATGTCATTGAGCAGGTGGCAGACGCTGACCGCGACCAGGATGCGGAAGACCGTCGTGGCCGCGGCGGGAGCGGGAGCGACTGCGGAGATGGGGAGGCTTTGGTTTTTTGAGGCCATCGTCGGGGCTCAATCCATGCTACATGGCTTGAACAGGGTGGGGAAAAAGGTTCTGAATCCGAGCAGAACGCAGGAGGTCTTGGCAGCGGCTGAAGGCCAATGCAACTTTCTTTGCAGCGGGAGCGATGTGGTTTTGGATGGCTGGAGAGGGTTTTGGGTGCAATCTGGAACTACCGATTGGCCAGCGGGCAAGGCAAAGCTTGCCTTAGAGCTGCTGCTTTACCTGGCGCAAAAAATCCAGCGACTCCGGGCTGATGAGGCCGGTGCGATCAATGTCCAGATTGAAGGTGACTGGGACGCTGGCGCGATTTGAGGTGCGGACGTAGTCGCTGACGCTGGCCAGAGGAAAGCGCGGCGCGGCCAGCGGCGTCTTCACTCTGCCATGCACCCAGCCGGGATTATCCAGGCAGACCCAGCGATGGGCCTGCAGGTGGTCGGGGGTATAGCGCGAGGTGGGCACGGCGACAAGGTCGTTGGCTTCGCCTCCCTCGTAGTCCTGGTGGGTGGAATAGAGGAAGTGGGTGAGCATGCCCGAACTGAGGGTGACGAGGCGGTCTTGAAATCCGGTCTTGGCGGCGGCGGTCCAGTCTTCCCAGGGGAACTGGAAGCCGTGCATGTCTGTGGTGACGGAGCTGTAGACGCCGCGCGGGTCGAGCGAATAGCAACTGTCGAACCACCAGCCATCGAGGCGGGAACCGTAGCGCGCGCCGAGTTCGCTGAGGATGGAAAGCAGGTTGGTGACGAGCCGCCCCTTGTCGGCCGCGTGATAGCCCACAGCGTGCTCCCAGGCGGAATCGTCTGCGCTGTTGCAGGAGTGGTTGTAGTACAGGATGAAGCGCAGCCCGCGGGCGTGGCAGGCGTCTGCCAGATCGCCAATCAGATCGCGCCGGGTGGTGCGGCCTGGGGCAATGCGGTCAATGGCGGCCGAGGGCGCCGGCAGCATTTGCAGGGCGTGGGTCCCGGTGAAGATCACGTATTCAGCGCCGGCGCGGGCGGCCTGGTCCACATAGCCGGTAGCGCTGAACCGCTCAACGGCCTCGTTGAAGGGCAGCCAGTCGTCCTGGCCCACAGGCTGCGACTGCGCCGTCCAGTGGGTCGAGATTCCGAAGCGGCAGTTGGCGAACCAATCGGTGTTGGCCGCGCGGTACGCGGCTGCAAACACAGGACGGCCAGCGGCCCCAAGCAGTGCGGCACTGCCCAGACCCTTCAGCGTTGCGCGACGGGTCATGCAGAACGGAGTGTGCGTCATGGGCCTTCTTCCTGAGGCTGTTCCCCTGAAGTCGATCCGGCGTTGTGGTTTTGCCGCCAGGGAACGAGTGCTATTGTCCGAGGAATCAAAGGTCGTGTCAATGCGTTCTTCGATTCTCGCGCCCAGCTCATGCTGGGAATTGAGAGACATCACGGCATTTGCATGGGCCGGGTCTGCAACCCGGGCCACCTGTTCACCGTCAATGGCGCGAAGGGTCCGGTGCTGACCTGTATCGCGCCCGACATGGATACCAACCCCGACACCGACTCGTTCAACAGTTGCACCCTGGCTCCGGGCCGGACCCTGGACGATCTGATGCACACCTTCGTCCAGGGTATTCACTATGAGCAGAGCCAGCATCGGAAGGAACGCGAAGAGTGGCAGAAAGACCTCGAAGAGAGGTCAGCCCAGAAGCCCGCACTGAAACAGTGAAGGTGTGCCCATCCGTTCGCTCCTCACTTGGTCGTGAAGCTCAGCACCTTGCCCTTCGTGGTCCCCACCTGGTTTTGAGCCACAACCTGGAAGTAGTAAGTCTTCCCGGCCGTCAACCCGGTCAGGGCCACGCTCACTGCGGTCGCCGTGGTTCCGGTCGGCATGCCCATCTCATTCGTGGCTTTGGTCAGCGCACTCTGGCTGGTTCCGTAGGCAAACCAATACCCGGTTTCCCCGTTCTCGGCGTTCACGGTTCCGTTCAGCGTTGCGCCGGTCGCGGTAACGCCGGTAGCCGCCTGGGTGGTGACTGCGGGCGCGGCGACATACAGGTAATTCGCCACCGCGGCGGCGGTGTTGGGCGAGCCGGCGAGGGTGGCAAACGCCTCCACGGTCTCTGACTTGCTCACCGTGAAGGGCTCCGTGTACTTCGGGGAACTGGTGGTGGGGGTGGTTCCGTCGGTGGTGTAGTGGATCGTCGCGCCCTCCACCGGCGAGGCGATGGTCACCGTGGTGGCCTTCAAAATCGAGCTGGACCCCGGCGTGATGACCGGCGTCTCGGTGGGCAGCACCGTAGCCTGGGCCACCTTGCGAATGACGCTGTTGTTCATATCCGCGATGTAGAGGTTGCCGGAGGAGTCCAGAGCCATCCCTTGCGGAAAGTTCAGATAAGCGGCCGCTGCCGGGCCTCCGTCGCCGGAGTAACCGGCCTGGCCAAACCAGTACGTGCTTGTTCCGAAGGTCTGCGTCCAATAGCCGCCGGCTAAGGTGTAAATGTTCCCGTTGCCGGCGGCGATCACCCGGATTGAATCGTGGTCTGCGTCCGCGATGAAAAGATCGCCGCTTGCATCCACGGCAATCCCATAGGGATTGAGGACGCTCGCCTTGGAGGCGGGCCCCCCGTCGCCGGGGTTTCCATTGTAATTGCAGGCATTGTAGGGTTCGCCGTTGCCCATCAGCGAGGTGATGATCCCGGTTGAGGCCGTTACCTTGCGGATGGCGCAGTAGTAGGGATCCGCGATGTAGAGGTTACCCGCGCTGTCCAGGGCCAATCCCTCCGCTTCGTATCCCATCTCGGCGTTGATCGCCAGCCCGCCGTCTCCTGAGTAGCCGTCGTTGCCGTTGCCGGCATAGGCGGAGAGGATGCCCGTCGCCGCGGTGACCTTCAGCACCCTGTATCCGTAGGCAATCCCGATATACAGGTTGCCCTCGCCGTCAACGGCCAGGCCCTGCGGGTTGCATAGGGAGGTTGTGGTCGCCTTGACGCCCAGGGTCAGGACGCCGCAGTTGTCAACTCCCCCAGGGACTCCGGCCCCGTATCCGTTGCCGGCCACGGTGGTGATGATGCCGCTCTTCGCGTTCACCTCGCGAACCACATTGTTGCGGTAGTCGGCGATGTAGAGATTGCCGGTGGAGTCCAGGGCGAGCCCAATGGGCTCATCGAGCTCCGCCTCGGTCGCCTTCCCGTTGTCGCCGGAGTAGCCTGCAAAGCCGGTCCCGGCATAGATCGAGATGATGCCTGTGGAGGCGGTGACCTTGCGCACCACCTGGGACAAGTGGTCGGCAATGTAGAGATCTCCCGCGCTGTCCACCGCAACGCCCGTCGGATAGATCAACTGCGCCTTGGTGGCGGGGCCGCCGTTGCCCAGGTCGCCGGCGAAGCCGTCGCCGGCCACAGTGGTGATGATGCCGCTGGGCACGGTTTGCGGCGTGGTCGCGGGCTTCGCTTCAGGAGCGGTTTCCGGCTGGGAAGGGCTCGCGGCCATCAGGCTCACCGGAAGAGCCAGGGCAGCCAGGATCAGCAATGGTGTCAGTCGGGTCTTCAAGACGTGCCTCGTGCTTGGGTTGCTCTCGGCAAGCAAACCACCCCGCCTGAAGAGACGGAGCGGTTGGGGCCCTGCGGAGAATTGCCGACCACTATAGCTCAAACAAGGGCTGCATGTCGTTAAGGATCCTCGAACTTGAAGCTTTCAATTGCGGCGGCGGCGTCGCGCGATGGACACGGCAGATGAGACCTGGGATCGCAAGACTTGAAACCCAGGGGCTTTGTCCCAGTCGTCCACCGTCATCGCCGGCCCGCGAGGTATGAGACCTTGGCTGCCCCAGCCAAACCCAAGCCATCCCCGCAGCCAAAAACGCAGGCCCCAAAAACACGTCAAAAACGTGCCAAAAACGCGCTAAAACCGCTAATTTTCAGCCTGTTTTTAACGAAAAACTCTTACCTTGCTTAGACGATCCGCTCTCTTTCGTCCCTCTGCAAGGCGACTCTTTCGCCCCATCGGCCTTGTCTCCCGGTTTCGTAGCCCTGGAGGCCGTCAAAACGCAATCTTTCGTCTACTTTAACCAGGATACTGTCCCAGTAAAATGCACACTTTCAGCGCCGCTACTCGCTACCCACTACCCACTACCCACTAATCACTAACCACTGCCTCAGGGATAGATCCTGTGCAGCGTCCGGGCAAATGGAATCGTCTCCCGCACGTGGTCCAGCCCGCAGATCCACGCCACTGCCCGCTCAATCCCCATCCCGAATCCCGAGTGCGGCACGCTGCCATACCGCCGCAGATCCAGGTACCATTCGAAGGCTTCCCGGGGCAGCTTGTGGTGGTCGATGCGGCTGCTCAGCAGCTCGTAGCTCGACACGCGCTGCGACCCGCCGATGATCTCCCCATATCCTTCCGGAGCAAGCACATCCACGCACAGCGCATAGCGCGCATCCAGCGGATCGGGCTCCATATAGAACGCCTTCACATCCGCCGGATAGCGGTGCACCATCACCGGCCGGTCAAACTGCGAACTGAGCCACGTCTCGTCCGGCGACCCGAAGTCGTTGCCATACTCGAACGGCGCTTCCAGCTTGCCATCCTTGAAAGCCTGGTTCAGCATCTCGGCCGCCTCGTCATACCGCAGCCGCGGAAACGGGGGCGCAATCGCCTCCAGCTTCGCCGGGTCCCGCCCAATCACCGTCAGCTCCGCGGCCCGGTTCTTCAGCACCGACTGAACGATGTGCGAGAGGAAGTTCTCGGCGATCTCCAACAATCCGTCCAGATCGCAATAGGCCACCTCCGGCTCAATCATCCAGAACTCCGTCAAATGTCTCCTGGTCTTCGACTTTTCGGCTCTAAACGTCGGCCCAAAGCTATACACCTTCCCCAGCGCCAGCGCCGTAGACTCAATATAAAGTTGCCCCGACTGCGTCAAATACGCCGGGTCGCCGAAGTAGTCCACCGGAAAGAGCGTCGAGGTCCCCTCGCACGCCGCCGGCGTCAGAATCGGCGGATCGGTGCGAATGAATCCGTTGGTGTCAAAGTACTCCGCCGCCGCCCGCATGATCTCCGCACGTATCCGCAGAATCGCCGACTGCCGCGGCGACCTGACCCACAGGTGGCGGTGCTCCATCAGGAAGTCCACGCCATGCTCTTTCAGCGTGATCGGATAAGGGTCGGACTCAGGCACCCGCTGCACCACATCGAGCCCTTCTACGTCGAGCTCATACCCTCCCGGCGCCCGCTTATCCGCTCTCACCTTTCCCGTCACAATCACCGAGGACTCCTGCGTAAGCCCTTTGAGTGCTTCAAAAACCTCGGGCGCAACACTCTTCACATGAGCTACGCCCTGCACCGTGCCCGTGCCGTCGCGAAAGATCGGGAACAGCAGCTTCCCGCTCTCCCGCAGGTTGTAGAGCCATCCGCGCAGGGTGACGGATTGGCCTTCATGTTGTCCGAGCGTGGCAATCGTAGCCACCTGCGGCGGGGCAGACGCCGCTGGCGCGGCAGAGGGATTGGGGTTGCTGAGATCGTCAGGCATAAGTTTCCTTGGCAGGCCGGAAGAATGCATGCGCGGCCGGACTGTCTAGGATAACGCGGCTTGGGGCTCGGTGTTTCTTCGGCGACCAGACGGTTGGCAGAAAGCTGCAAGCCAAGGCTGAATCGCAATCCCGCAGCCTTCGAGACCTCATTCACAGCGCAGACAAAAAGTTTGTCATGGCGAACAGAATTCTCCTGACAACGGAATCTGAATTTAGTAGCATGAGAATAGTTTTTCATGTGCGCAACAAATCGGCGTTCTGTGCGTCCAGAATTCACACCTTCCCTTCAGGAGAAGCGCATGGCTGAATCAGCTTTAGCTCACACCGATGAGATGCAAAAGAATCAGATCGATCCGGAAACCGCAGAGCGGTTTATCGCGGAAAAGCATATCGGCGAGCGGATCAAGCGCTTGCGGCTCAAAAAATCCATGGGCCTGGTGGAACTGGGCAAGCACACAGGGCTCTCAGCCAGTTTTCTGTCGCAGCTTGAAACCGGGCGCGTGGTGCCAACGCTGCGCAATCTGGCGCGGATTGCGATGGTCTTCTCGAAAGATCTGTCGTTTTTTTTCGAAACAGAACCGCAATCGATTTTCAGGATTCACCGGCGCAAGGAGCGCGTAAGGCTGCCCCAGACGGGCGTCGAGCCGCCCACGTATATGTTTGAGAGCCTGGGCTACATGGTCCCGGACCGGGCGATGGACCCGTATTTCGCGGAGTTCCTGCCGCTGACAAGAGATATGGATCCCAAGGCGCATCTGCATCCGGGATTCGAGTTTTTCTATATGCTTGAGGGCGAGCTGGACTTTCAGCACGGCGACCAGAAATGCAGGCTGGAGCCGGGCGACGCGGTCTATTTCGACGCTTCAACGGCGCACTCCTACCACTGCGCGGGCAAGAAGCCGGCGCTGGCGATTATTGTCACCATGCACCAGGCCCCGGCGCCGCAGCCGGCTCCGTTGCGGCCGCTCACCTCAACGGTGGTGGCCGGGCGCAATCCCGGGGGCAGTCCCGCGATTTAAACAGCGCGGGCGGCAGCAACCGCCGAAGCCCAGGCCCACTGGAAGTTGAATCCGCCAAGGTGGCCGGTTACGTCCACCACTTCTCCTATAAAGAAAAGGCCTGGGACGGCGCGCGCCTCAAGGGTTCGTGCGTGCAACGCGCCAGTATCCACGCCTCCGGCCGTGACTTCAGCTTTGCTGAAACCCTCAGTGCCGGTTGGGTAGAACGGCCAGCGGTGGAGCTGCCGTTCGCATGCTTCCAGGGCGGCGTTCGACCAGCCCTGCGGCGCGCCCGCATCGGCCAGGAAGGCGGCCAGACGCTGCGGCAAAACCTCGTGCAAAGCCTGTTTGAGAGCCGTCAGGTCGCGGCGCGGCGGTGCGCCAACGGCAGCCTGAAAAAGCGGCGCCAGCAGGTTCTTGCCGGGTGCGAAATCGAGGATTAGTGCTTCTCCCGATTGCCAATAGGACGAGGCCTGAAGAATGGCGGGGCCGCTCAATCCGCGGTGGGTGATGAGCATCTTCTCGCGGAAGCGGCGCCTCATCTTGGCCGCGAGAGCAGATGGGGCGGCAGAGGCTTCTACCTCGGCAGAGACGCCTGCCAAAGCGGTCCAGCCGGCCTCTTTGCCGCCCAGGACCAAGGGCGCCAGGGCCGGACGGGTGGGTACGGTCTCCAGGCCGAATTGGCGGGCAATCTTGTAGCCGAGGCCGGTTGCGCCGAGGGTGGGAATGGAGAGTCCACCGGTGGCGACGACGAGCACAGGGGCGGTGAACTCGCCGGCTGTTGAGGAGACGGTGAAGAGTCCAGCGGCAGATTCGACCTCAATGTTGGCGGCGTTGAGGATGAGCTCGACGCTGCCGGTCTCGCACTCGGCCAGCAGCATGTCGAGGATGTCGCGGGCGCTGCGATCGCAGAAGAGCTGGCCTAACGTCTTCTCGTGCCATGGGATACGGTAACGGTCAACGAGCTCGATGAAGTGCCGGGGCTGGTAGGCGGCGAGGGCACTCTTGGCGAAGTGAGGGTTCCGCGAGAGGAAGTTGGCCGCGGTGCAGTGGAGGTTGGTGAAGTTGCATCGGCCTCCGCCGGAGATGAGGATTTTGCGACCGGGCTGGCCGTTGTGCTCGAGCAGGGCAACGCGGCGGCCGCGCTGGCCGGCCTGGGCGGCGCACATCAGGCCGGCAGCTCCAGCGCCGAGGACGACGAGGTCGAATTGGGGGGCGCGGGCGGGCATGGGGCTGGAGTTCAGGATACAGAGATCAGGCCAAAGGCTCGCTGTGGCGAGGGTCAGAGTTCAGGTAACCCGCTGCCGGAGGATTCTTATTTGGTTGTGATGCTTTGAGTGGTATTGGCGACAGGCTTCAGATCCTCGCCGAGGATCTTGAAGGCATAGGCAAAGTCATAGGGCTCGTCCGTTGGCATCGTGATCATCACGCCATCGGCGGTCTGCCGCCAATCAAGCTTGCCTTGATAGCCATAGAGCGAGACCTGATTGACCTTGCCGACGCCCGTGGCCAGGGACTTCACCACGATTTTCCCGTCTCTCGGGTAGTCCATGGCGATCGCGTAGAGGGTCTTTCCATCCTTTGATTGCGTGAAGCGGATGTCCTGGGAGGTGTAGGGCTTGTTTGGGATATCCAGAAGGCCGCCTCCGGCATCTCCCGCGAACAGATCCGTATCGAGCACACTCGGCCCCTCCCCGTAGATCTTCCAGGGACGGGTGGCAAAAATCGCCTCGCCGTTGACCTTCAGCCAAGTCCCGATGCCCTTCACAATGCCGATCTCATCGTCATCCGGCGTGCCGTCCTGCCGCAGAGGAATGCTCAACATCAGGTTGCCATTCTTGCTGACGATGTCGATCAGCATCCGAATCAGGTCCGGCGCCTGCCGGTAATCGTGTTTTTCAAGATGCGCTTTGTCGTAAAACCAATCGCCGATGCAGGTGTCGGTCTGCCACGGCTCAGGCCTGATCCGATGCGCCCTCGAGCGCTCAAAGTCGGAGACCATGGCCTTCCGCTCATCGAGATCGAGGAACTTGCTGTTGATGACCACATCGAGTTTTCCTTTTTCCTTGATGTTCGCGTTGTAAATGTCGGCCGCGAGCGCAAGCCCCACCTGATCGGTGATGCCGTGGAAGGGAAGCGTCCGGTCGTCGAAATAGACCATGTCCGGGTGGTAATCCTCATAGAGTTGCTTGTGGCGGAGATAAAACCTCTCCATATAGGCGGCCGAAGGCGTGCTGGTGACCTTCGGATCCCAGTCCCACGAGAACGCGGCGGGCTTGTGGTTCTGGGCATAAAGATCCTGCGGATCATACCCCTCCCACCACAGGCCCTTGCCATCGGCCCTGGTCAGATTGCCATCGTAGGGGATGCCGTTCTTATCGACCCCTTGGGAAACCTCGTACCATTCCCAGGCCCGGGCGGCGTGGCTGCTTACGCCGAAGCGAAGTCCGAGCTTTTTTGCCGCCGCCTGCCACTCGGCAATCAGATCCCGGTGCGGCCCCAGGTTCACCGAGTTCCAGGGCTGATACTTCGAGTGCCAGTTATCGAAGTTGTCGTGGTGGTTGGCCAGTGCCATGAAGTAATGCGCCCCGTTCTCCTTGTAAAAGGTCAGCAGCTTCACCGGATCCAAATGCTCCGCTTTGAAATCAAGGACCGCATCCTTGGCCCCCTTCAGCGACGGAGTGGCCGAGGGATTCGCCGTGACTCCATGGTTCACCGGGTAATAGCCCTGTGGGTCGAAGGATCCAAAGCCCCAGTGTGCCCAGATGCCGAACTTGGCGTCACGGAACCACTCGGGGAACTGGTATTGGGATTCCAGAGATTCCCAGGCCGGCTTGAACGGCCCCTCGGTGATCGGCAGGTTGAGCTTCGGAACTCCGGAAGCCTCTCCTCCGGTGGTGTCGTACTTTATGGGGTCATCGGCGGCCTGTGCCGAGGCGATGGAGGAGGCGGACGATCCGAGGATCATCGCAAGCACGAGTAAGGATGATTTCATGGGTTTACTGTAGATCAAGCACATCATAATTCGGGTGGTTTTTCTCACTGGTGTTGTGGCTGCCTGCGGTGGTCCCGGGTTGTGATTTCGCCAATCGGAACATTAAATGGTTCTACATATTGGGCACTACGCACCTCACAATTGACCATGTTCCGCGCAAATTGAGTTGAATGACAGGGGATGCGGGGGTAAGTGGCTGAAACTAAATTCGTTATTCAAAGTTTTGTAGGCGGTGGAGTGTTCCAGAGATCAGGGGTCAGCTTCTAACTGCTAGCTTCGGGCTCGGGAGTTTCGGGGCTGGGGCCTGGAGGCCGGGTTTGGCGGGTGGGGCTTGTTGCCCTTGATCGGCGATGCCGCAATGGGGTGTTGGCGGGGGGCGGTGCGGGGCGACGACTGCGTTTTCGGGCACCCATCCCACCCTTCACGTATGAATCATTCTGGAGGAGCGATTTGGCCTGAATGCGGCAATTCACGCGCCCGGCTTGCAGAATCGGATTGGGATAGAGCAGGAAGAATGGACCCATGAATTCTGCCTTTCTCTCCCACTGAAAAGCTTACCGGCCCGCCCCCATCACCTTCGCGATCCGCTCGAATGCCCAATCGAGTTCTTCCCGTGTGACGACAAGCGGAGGCCCAATGCGGATGACGTGATCGTGAGTCTCCTTGCACAGGATTCCTTCGTCCTTCAGGGCTTCGCAATAGGGGCGAGCGTTGCCGTGGAGTTCGATACCGATCCAAAGGCCTTTTCCACGAACGTCTTTGATGACAGCGCTACGGAGCGACTGAAGCCGAGAGAGCAGGTAAGCTCCCAGTTCGGCGGAGCGCTCGACCATGTTCTCTTCAATCAAGACACGCAGGGCGGTTCTGGCAATGGCGCATCCGAGCGGGTTTCCTCCGAACGTGCTGCCGTGATCGCCGGGCGTGATGACACCCAGAATCTCGCGCGACGCCAGGACTGCGGAAACCGGATAAAAGCCGCCGGCCAGGGCTTTGCCGACGATCAAGATGTCCGGCGTGATTCCTTCATGCATGTATGCGAAGAGTTTGCCGGTGCGGCCGAGGCCGGATTGAATTTCGTCGGTCATAAGAAGCACGCGGTTGCGGCGGCAGATGTCAGCCGCTTCGCGAAGGAATCCGTCCGGCGGGATCAGGATTCCAGCTTCGCCCTGGATCGGCTCGACGAGGAACGCGCAGGTGTTTGGGGTGATGGCGTTGCGCAGTGCCTCAGCGTCGCCAAAGGGGATCACCTTGAATCCGGGCGCGAAGGGTCCGAAACCATGGCGGTACTGTTCATCGGTTGAAAAGCCCACAATGGTCACAGTGCGCCCATGGAAGTTATTGGCACAGACGACGATTTCAGCCTTGTCCCGCGGGATGCCCTTCACCTTGTAGCCCCACTTGCGCGCAACCTTAATGGCGGATTCGACAGCTTCGGTGCCGGAATTCATCGGCAACACCATGTCGAAGCCTGTCAGATCGTGAAGATCTTTACAAAGCAGCGGGAGTTGGGCGTTTCGAAATGCGCGCGAGGTCAGGGTGACTTTCCTGGCCTGCTCCTCGAGGGTGCGAAGGATCTTTGGGTGACAGTGACCTTGATTCACGGCAGAGTATGCGGCCAGGCAATCCAGATAACGTTTGCCCTCCACGTCGTAAACCCAAACGCCCTCGGCACGTTCAATCACTACGTCGAGAGGACGATAGTTGTGCGCTCCGTGTTGGCGTTCCAATTCGATATAGTCCTGAGCTTGCATGTGCGGCCCTGCCGATTGCGTTTTCATGGTCACTTTCATTTTGCCTTAACCGGATGCACGGTGCGCCGCTTCAAAACGGCCCTTGGCTGAAATCGTGGCGCGCTGGCATCCACACCCACCTGCGCGAACGTTGTGAAGCAGGCTAGAGCGGTTCCCGAACTCACGTGGCCTCTTCGATGCAGCGGAGGGTGGCATTTTCTTCCACCCCAGCGACGAAGACCTATCGCCGGGGACCCCGGCGGGAAAATGACCCTCGACAGTGACGGCTTCGGTTTACACCAATTCGGGAACCGCTGTAACCGGGATTCGACTTGTCGTTTGGTCCACTTTGAGAAGCTGCGCCTGAACCTCTGGCCGCGGCCTCTATTCTTCAGCCGACAAAACTTCTTCAATCGCTGCCCACGGTCCGCCTTGAAGCACCAGATACTTCAGATAAAGCACTGCTCCCGTGCGATCAGTCGATCCGAGCAAGCTGTGAGCAGCCTTCTGAACCTGCTCATTTGAGAGAGTTGCCAGGTCAAACGACTCATCGATCATGCCGTCGGCATGGGGAATGTTGAGCAATTCAAGAAAGCTGACAATCACGGCACGATGCTCGTGGAGAATGTAATTCTTCAGGAGTTCCTCCACGATCGGGTCAGGCAGCGAAAGGGTTGCCGCCGTCCAGTTGGCCAGTCTCTCAATTGGAGTCTTGCGGACTGTGACCTCGCGAAGGTTTTTTGCTTTTGCCAGAAATGCAAAGAGGGGCTGCTTCCCGGCGCCTTTCAATTCAGCCCAAAAACGTTTGCTGGCAGCAATTCTTGTCTCTTCGGGCATCTGTCGCCAAATACGATTTGCAGAAAATGACATGAGCGGTCCTCTCCATCCGGTGAACTCGAACACTCAGCTTTAATGATACCGGTCGCAGCAGAAACGCACGGAACGCAGCAGGCCATGGGCGCAGACGCGACGTGCAAGAGCGGCGCAAGAAGTTCTTCCGGCGGCAATTCAGACATAAGCTCCCGCCCGGAAGACTCTCCGTTCCTGGCAAATCGCCAATGCGCTCATTGACCGGCATAGATCCCCGAATGTCGGCTTTGCGGCGGGAATGTCTTGCCTTGCCGGTAGGCTGGGGTCCGAGAACACTCCCGGAGCCCGCGGCTAAAGCCGGATCTCTCTATCTCTGGCATTCAGTGGCCTCGAATCACATTGTGGGTGCCCCGCCTCTGCTCCCTTCGGTTAGAATGGCGCTTTCTTCCTCAGGCCGGGATTACCAGCCCATCTTGCGCATGCGCTCGAGGATGATGCCGGCGTAGTGGTTCATGCGCTCGGGTATGCGCTTGAGCGGGGCGGGGAGAATGGCGGCGAGGCGGGCGGATGGCTCGCGGCCGAGGGCGCGGGCGGAGGTCGAGTACCAGGCGCGCGAGGCGGCCTCAGCACCATAGATGCCGGGGCCCCACTCGACCACGTTGAGGTAAAGCTCGAGGATGCGCTGCTTGCCGAGAACCAACTCGGCGACGGGGACCAGCGTGAACTCCGCGCCCTTGCGGAGGATGGAGCGTCCGGTTCCGAAGAAGAGATTCTTGACCAGTTGCTGGGTCAGGGTAGAGGCTCCGCGGACGCGCCCGCCTTCCATGTCCTCTTCCGCGTCGATATGGATCTGTTGCCAATCAAAGCCATGGTGCTGGTAGAAGCGGCCGTCTTCGGCGGCGATGACGGCGTGCTGAAAGTCGGGCGAGATCTGGCTGAGGGGGACGAATGTGTAGCGCTCGGTGTAGGGCTTGCGGTGGATCCAGGCCTGGAAGCGGCGCTGCACGTGGACGGCCGTGGTGGGCGGGTCGATCCACTTTAGGGCGACGAGGGTAAGCGCGGCGAGCAGCCAGAGAAACGCGAGGGCGACGGCGGACCAGAGGACGATGGCCCGGAAGGAAGGCCGGCGATGCGGGATCTTGATGGGTGCGGATGGGGGTGCGGTCACATTTCAGGATAACTGGCAGGGCGGTGTGGTGAAGGGGGCATGCGATCAGGAGTTCCTGGCGCGCTTCTTCTGGATCGGGGTCGCGGCTATCTGCCGGCGAAGGTTGCCGGTTTCGGGGTGCGGAAGGCGTTGAGGACGATGGCGGTGCTGAGGAGGATGGCAACGGCGATGGGGACCTGGATGCCTAGCCGGTAGCGGTAGAAGGGCCAGGTGCAGAATGCCATGTAGTGGCCAAGGAGGAAGGCGAAGAGGGCGAAGAGGGCCGAGGTTTGGGCGAGGGTGGAGACGAGGAGGAAGGCTACGGCGACGTAGATGAGTTCGACGACGAGGAAGCTCTGCCAGCTTTGGGCGAGAAAGAAGTGGATGAAGGGGTTGGCTTCATTTGCGGTTTGTGGGTGGGACCAATAAGAGGCGGGCTGGCCGAGGAGGGTGATTGCGGTATCGAGCGCGATGAGAGCGACCATGACGAAGCGGAGGCGATGCGCTGGGGACGGGCTGATCTTGGTGGGGAAGGCGGCGAAGACGATGGCGGCGCTGAGGACGAGGCAGGTGGCGATGAATCCGAAGATGCCTGGATGGAAGAGGAAGGCGAGCCAGTTGGAGAAGACGAAGCAATGGCAGAAGAGGACGGTGAAGATGGAGATGAGAGCGGGGAGCCGGGGTAGCAGAGAGACCACGAGGAAGATGGCGGCGATGGAGGCGAGAGAGACGGCCAGATAAGCGAGGCAGCCGCGGGCGAGGAAGAAGTCGAAGATGGGGTTGGTTTGGGTGTGGATGGGCTGGGCGTCAAAACGAATGGCGGACTGGGGATTTTGCCAGTAGGTTGCGGGTTGGGCGAGGAGGGTGATGAGAGTGTTGAGGAGCATGGCGGCGAGCATGACCCAGCGGAGTCGGCGGGCGATGGGGTCGGCGGAGAGGCGGAGCGGAGACATGGGAACAACAGTGTAGCGCAGGGAGGCCGGGGTTGGGCGCGCGGGCCAGAGCGGCCTGCGGGTAGAATTGGTCCTGCAAACGAGAGAGGGCGCTGCGATGCGCCGAGAAACGGAATGGGTGGGTGAGCGATGGCGACAACGATGCAGGCGGGTGTGTTGCACGGGGCGAAGGATCTGCGCGTAGAGGCATGGCGGCAACCGGAGCTGAAGGTGGGGATGGTGCTGCTGCGCAACCGGCGGGTGGGGATTTGCGGTTCGGATCTGCATTACTACGAGCATGGCTACTGCGCGGCGTTTGTGCCGGACCGGCCGTTTGTGCTGGGCCACGAGCTGGCGGCGGAAGTGGCGGCGGTGGGCGAGGGCGTGGAGACGGTGAAGGTGGGGCAGCGGGTGACGGTGAACCCGGCGCGTGCGTGCGGGTTTTGCTCGTACTGCAAGAGCGGAAGGCTGAACCTTTGCGGCAAGACAATTATGCTGGGCAGCGCGAGCACGACACCGCCGACGGATGGGGCGCTGGCGGAGTTTGTGACGGTGCGGGCGGACCAGTGTCACTTGTTGCCGGATGGGATGAGTGACGCGCTGGGGGCGATGATTGAACCGTTTGCGGTGGCGCTGCACGCGGTGAAGCGGTCAGGCGGCGTGGCCGGCAAGCGCGTGCTGGTGACCGGCGCGGGAACCATCGGGCTGCTGACGGCGGCGACGGCGCGGGCGTATGGCGGGGTTCCGGTGACGGTGAGCGACGTGGTGGCGGAGCGGCGCGCGAAGGCGCTGGAGATGGGCGCGGATGCGGCGCTTAATCCGGTGGCGAAGGACTTGCGGGAGCGTGTGGCTGAGTTGACGGGCGACGGTTTTGACGTGGTGTTTGAGGCGTCGGGCTCGCCGGTGGCGCTGCGCGGGGCGTTCGACCTGGTGCGGAAGGGCGGAACGATTGTGCAGATTGGGACGCTGGGCGCGGAGGATATTCCGATTCCGGTGAATCAAGTCATGGTTAAGGAGATTTGCCTGCTGGGGTCCATGCGCTATGCGGACGTGTTTGACGAGGCAATCCGGTTGGTGACGGCGGGGCGGGTGAAGCTGGAGCCGTTCGTGAGCGGGGTGTTTGGGTTGGGTGAGGCCGTGGAGGCGCTGCGCATGGCGGCGGATAAGTCGCAAAGCCTGAAGGTGCAGATCCGGGTGGATTAGCTAGATGCAGGGAACAGCGAACTGGGAATTGAAAGACCTGGGGGCTCTTCCTTTTCTGGCTTGGTAATGGTGCGCGCGGGCAAAGGGCATGAACCTGGCTCCGCTTGGATTCGATGCGGTAGCCGATGGCGAAAGGGCCTTTGAAGGACTCGCGATTTGAAGGAGGGCACAATGCTGGGTTTTCTGATTCTGACTGTGAGCAATATCGAACGATCGCTCGAGTTTTATGAGGCAGCTCTGAAGCCACTGAAGATCAAGTACTTTCTGCCGTACAAGGGCAAAGACGGGCACCCGGATCTTTGGGGATTTGGCGATGGCAAGCAGGCGTTCTTTTGGCTGCAGCAAGGCAAGCCTGATCCGGGGTCGATTCACTGGGGTTTCATGGCCGAGAGCAATGAGAAGGTGGAAGAGTTCTACACGGCAGCCATCGCCGCCGGGGCTCGGGATCATATCTCGCCGCGGGCTCGGTTGGAATATTATGCGGGATACTATGCGGCGGATGTCTTTGACCAGGATGGATATTCGTTTGAGGTTGTGCATAAGAGCTGATGGTCGATTGCCGCGTTCGGCGATTTGAAGGACATAGATAAAAGCAAGAGCAACGGGGGGGTGTAGCCGGGGTGGCCTTCGGCTTGACGCTGGGCAGGTTATGGGCTCCCCCCGACAGCGCTCTGGTCGATTAGAATGGCGGGCAGAATTCTGCCGAGCTTTTTTGTGCTGCGGAAGTTTGGGAGAAGGTGTGTCTGGAGATTGGATAGGGGCTGCGATGAGGAATTGTCTGCGGGGATTTGCAGGGGCGGCGGTGTTGGTGGTCTTGTTGGTTGGCCTGGGCGTGGCGCGGGCGGATGAGGCGAAGGTTGCTCCGCTGTGGCAGCCGTTCTATGTGGATGCGCGCGCCGGCGCGCAGCACCTGTTGCTGGATGGGGCTTGGCAACTGGGGTATCGTGACACGGCGATTGCGGCGACCGCGGAGCTGGGCGACCAGAAGTGGATCGCCGCCGATGTGCCGACGTCGGCGCAGTGGGCGCTTTACAAGGCGGGCGTGCTGCCTTATCCCTATGCGCACCTGAATACGCGGAAGTACATGTGGGTCGTTGACAAGGTCTGGTATTACCGGCGGAACTTCGACGTTCCGGCGGCGGCGAAGGACGACTACAGCTTTTTGTGCTTTGACGGGGCTGGGTACTTTACCAAGATCTGGATCAACGGGACGCTGGTGGGGCGGCACGAGGGAATGTTTGGCGGGCCGCATGTGGAAGTGAGCCAGTGGCTGAAGCCGGGGCAATCGAACGAGATTGTTGTCGAGGTAAAGGCGGGCAGCTTTGGCGAGAAGACGTGGGACCCGGACCACTATGGCAACGGCAAGGTTGCGGTGCCGTGGGGGCTGGCGGGCGGAAACAGCTATGTGAGCATTCCCAGCGACTTGAAGCCGAAGGAGCTGGAGCCGCTGGGGATCTGGCAGAGCGTTCGGCTGGAAATGACGCCGAAGATTCATCTGGCGCGGCCCTATTTGGTGACGGAGAGGGCTTCAGCGGCGGCGGCGCATCTGAGCTTGAAGGTGGAAGTGCTGGATAACGCGACGGCGCTTGATACCAAGCTGACTGAGGAGTACGGCACCACGCGCGATGGGGCGACGGCGGTGAAGGAGACGGAGCCGCTGACGTTGCAAGTTGAGTTGGTAGACAAGGCGACAGGGAAGACTGCGCTGAAGCAGGACTGGCCGCTCGACCTCTTCAAGGGGCGCAACTGGGTTGCGCACGAGATCGAGATGCCGACCCCGAAGCTTTGGTGGCCGAACGGGATGGGCGACCCGAATCTTTATCGCGCGCATCTGACGCTGCTGAAGCAGGGCAAGGCGATTGACGCATTGGAGTTTGATTATGGGATCAGGACGATTGAGCGCGTGGCGACCGCGGGACCGCAGACACAGGACCGCTGGGAGAAGTGGCAGTTTGTGGTCAACGGACGGCCGCTGTTTGTGAAGGGGATGAACTGGGCGTGGCCGCTGGATGAGTATCTGCATCTGCCGGCGGCGAAGTACGCATGGCTGCTGGATGAGGCGAAGGCGGCGCATATTCAAATGTTCCGCATCTGGGGCGGAGGCAATCCGGAGACAGACGAGTTTTACCGGCTCTGCGACAAGCTGGGCATCATGGTGTGGGAGGATTTCCCGGTAGCGAACTCTGACTCGCCCGACCTGCCTGAAGACGTGTGGGAGGCGCAGGTGCTGCAGAATGTTTTCAGGCTGCGGAACCACTCGGCGCTGGCGGTCTGGTGCGGCGGCAACGAGTTCAACCCGTACGATGTGGGGAACACGGCGACGGTGGGGATTATCGAGCGCGATGTGCGCGACTTCGATCCGTCGCGCATGTTTATCCGGACGACGCCGGACCCGGGAGACGTGCACATATATACCGATCAGGATCCGACGTGGTATGGGCATCGGTACAAGGAGGTGCCGTACATCAGCGAGACGGGCATCTATAACATGCCGGAGCCGGAGAGCTTTTTGCAGGTGATCGACGCCAAAGAGTTGAAGGACTCGTTTGGGGATTTGTTTGCGAAGGACTATGTGGCGACGCATCCTGAGATCATTCACCACATGCTCGAGTTTGGCGGCGGTGAGCCGCGCACGCTCGCCGGCCGCGCCACGCAGGTGGACGACATGACCAAGGTGGACCTGCCGCGGTTCTCGGCGGCGAGCCAGATGGCGGCGGCGGAGTTTACGCAGGTTTACGCGGATCTGACGCTGGCAAATTATCCGGTGACGGCGGGGCTGATGCCGTGGTCGTTTACGGTGCCGTGGCCGATTGAGTTTTTCATGTTTGTGGATGGGCTGGACCAGCCGACGAGTTCGTATTACACCATCAAGCGCGTCTATGAGCCGACGCACGTTGTGGTCAAGCTGCCGGAGATGATCTGGGCGAACGGTGAAAAGGTTCCGATCACGGTTGCTGTGGCGCAGGCTCCTCCGGTGGCGCTCGCGGGCGTGACGGTCACGGTGAATGTGCTGGGGCCGGATTTCCATTCGGTGTGGACGAAGACGCAGGCGATGACGGTTCCGGCGGGGCCTTCGGCGAAGAGCATGGAGATGGGGGCGTTCACGATTCCGGCGGGATTTGAAGACAAGTTCTTCTTCATCGTGGCTGAGGCCAAAGGCGTGGATGGCAAGCTGCTGTCACGGTCGGTGTATATGCCGCGCTGTTTGAAGATGATGAACGATGCGGCGTTCAAGGCGAAGTATCGCGGGTCGCCGCAACCGTCCATCCATCTGGATCACGGGCCGTGGTTGAGGCCGCAGGTGGAGGGCACGCCGACGAAGCTGGAACTGAGGGCGATCTCGCGACAGGACGTGAGCCCGACGGAGAGCGTGGTGAAGGTGGAGGTGCGGAATGCGGGAGCGGTTCCGGCGCTGGAGACGCATGTGAACATTGTGGGGACCGAGCGGGTGTTCTATGGGACGGACAACGATATGTGGCTCGCGCCTGGCGAAGCGCGGACGCTGGAGATCCATGTGCAGTGGCGGGATCCGGCTACGCGGGGCGCGGCGGCGGTGACGGCAGATGCGTGGAATGCGGGGGTGAAGCAGGTTGCTTTGCCTGCGGGGCGGTAGTTTTCCGTGGCGGGCTGAGGGCGGTGGTGTCCCAGGTCTGAAAATCCAGACCTGGGGCACGCGAGTTTTTGGGGCCAGGTGAGACTGGGCGCGGCTTTGCCGCGTTGATTGATTTCTTAAGACATATTGATGGCGTGGCGTCGCGGTTGAAACCGCGCCCTTTCAAAGCTGGGAAAAGCAACCGCAGGTCCTTCGACTCCCTCCGCTGCGCTACGGTCGCTCAGGATGACAGCTTTTTGGGAAGGTTGAATCAGAGGCTTACAACTGATCACTGACAACTGTCATTACATGCCGTCGTCGCGGAACATGGGGTGGGGGATGAGTCTCCGGTAGTCTTCCTGGTGGGCGTTGTCGAGGCAGGCTTCGATGATGCGTTTGCCCAAGGGGTCGAGGTCGGGGACGAGGAACTGCTGCAGCTCTGCGGCGAAGAACTCGCGCCATTGGCGTGCGCCTTCGTTGTAGACTTCGATGCCGCCCTGGATCTGCTCTTCGACGGCGAGAAACACGCGGGGGATCATGGAGCCCTCGATGCGGAGCTGGTTGGGGATGTAGCCGAGCAGGGGGCAGAGGGCTTCGCTGACCTGGTCGCGGGCGAAGCGGGCGCTGCCGCGGCGGGCGAGGTATTCGCGGGCGATCCACTCGGCCATGAAGCCGACCTTCCATGCGCCGATGTGCTGGTTGGGGATGAGGACGTAGCGGGTATCAGGGGTGTTGACGATCTGGCGGAGGAGCAGGTTGGCCTGATCAACGCGGCGGCCGGTGGCGAAGGCCCAATAGGAGCCGACGCCCTCAGACTGCATGGCGGGGCCTTTTTGGGTTTGGATGCTGGGATTGGCGTGGCCGCGGGGGGCGACGAGACGCCAGAGCCAGGCCAGGGCCGGCGAGAGAACGTGGAGCATGGCGAGGATCCCGTAGAGCTGCGAGTCCTTGTGGGTGGGCGGGCAGCGGACGCCGAAGCTGCGCACGTCGACCCGCTGGGGGCCGTCGAGAATGTCCTCGAGCATGCGGCGGGGCAGGATGACGCGGGGGTTGGGGCAGAGCTTGCCGGGCGAGTCTTCAACGTGGTCCCAGGTGAGGCAGGTGCCGCCGGGGACGATGTAGTGGTTGAGGAAGATGAGCGGCTCGGGAGGGTCGATGCAGAGGCGCTCAAGATTGGGCGCGGTGCCATAGCTGTGGATGTGATCGACGCGGACGAACCAGCCGTTTTCAGCGTCGGCGACGGTGAGGCGGCCTTGCGGTCCGGGGAAGCCTTCGCGGTTGGTCTGGTAGCTGGGATGGGCGCAGGCCATGTCGTCGGCGATGGGCTGGAGGTGGCAGGCTTCGGGGAGGTTGAGGGTGCGCTCTTCTTTGGTGACGACGTTGCGGCCGATGAGCAGGCGACCGTCTTCCATGCGGTGGATGTGCTCGGTCATCTCGCTCTTGCCGCCGCCGGATGCGCCCTCGTGCATGAGGATAAGGCGGTTTTCGTAGGGCGTGATGACGGCGACGGCGGCGCAGTGGTTGGTGGTCCAGCCCTCGCGCTCGCCAATGTCGAGCAGGATGGAGTAGACGCCTTTTTTGGCGCTGGGACCGGGGTAGAGGTTGTAGGCGAAGACTTCCTGGTGGGTTGCGGTGCGGTCATGGACGACGACCTGACGGCCGGCGAAGTGGGTATGGCGGAAGGGTGGCGCAACAAAGAGGACGCCGCCAGTGATGCGGAAGTTGGCGGGGACCTGGTTGCGGGGAATCATGCCTTGCAGATCGGCGAGGGCGGCGGCGAAGAAGGCGGCCTGGCGGGGAACGATGAGCAGCGAGCCGTAGCCGAGGGCTTCAGTCCCGGCATAGAAGGGGACAACGACAAGCTCCTGTTTCTTGAGCCAGTCGAGGGTTTGCTGGCGGGTCTTGTCGAATGGTTCCGAGAAGCGGTCGGCGTAGGTGGGCTTGTCGGTAGGGAGAGAGTCGCCGATGAGCATGGCGTCGGGGTCGCGTCGGCGCATGGCGGGGTCAGTGTAGTTGATGGCCAGGCCGTTGCGGGCCTTGGTGATGACGGCCTCAACGATGCGGCCCTTGCCGGGACCTTTGCCGGGGATCTGGAAGATGGACTCGTAGACTCCGTGGTCGTCGCGGTTGCCGAGGGTCCAATCCGTTTCGCCTGTGGCGCGGCCGAGGGCCCAGTCGAGCAGTTGCGGGCGGTTCTGCGGCGCGATGACCAAGGGCGCGGCGGAGAGCACCTCGCGGACGTGGGAGGGCAGGTCAAGCTCGGCCCACGAGGACTGGAAATCAACAACGGCGACACCGGGGGCGGCGGGGTTCATGGGCTTTCTCGCTTTCAACGGGGAACGGGGATTGCTGCGCGTGGACCGGACAAAACGCCTGGGAGCCACACCTCTTTTATCTCATTGACGGGCAAAGCTGGCAGTGCAATTGGTCACATTTTGGGATAGTTCGCCAGAACGTGGGCGATGGCTTGCTCGGGGGTGGTGAGGACGCCTTCAAGCTGGGCGTCTTCAACGGCCTGGAGGATTTCACGGAAGCGGGCGCCGGGCGGGTAGCCCGCGGCGATGAGCTCGCGGCCGGTGACGAGCGGGATGGGGCGGACAGCTTCGGCGGGCATGGATTCGTAGCGGGAGAGGACGAAGTTGTAGTGGTCGAGGTTGCGGCTGGCGGCAAGGCAATCCATGCGGTGGAGGGCGAGGTGCTCAGGGAAGTTGTGGAGGCGGAAGAAGCGCTTGAGGGTCGAGGTCTTCATGCGCTGAGCGTCGGCGAAGCGCATGTGGTTCTGGACGAGGGCGAGGATCTGGTGGGTGTCGTCGTTGGAGAAGCGGAAGCGGCGGAGGATATCAGCGGCCATGGCGACGCCGATTTCGACGTGGCCGTCGAAGCGGATGCGATCGGGCGCGACGCGGAACGTGGGGGGCTTGCCGACGTCGTGGAGCAGCGCGCCCCAGGCGAGGGTGGGCGAGCAGCCGGGTTCTAGCTGATCGAGAAGCAGCAGGGTGTGCGTCCAGACGTCGCCTTCGGGGTGGAACTGCGGCGGTTGGGCCACGCCTTGCATTTTGGCGATTTCAGGGAGGACTTGTTGGAGGAGGCCTGTTTCGTCGAGGAGTTGGAAGGCGCGGCGGGCGTGGCCTTCTGTGAGCATTTTGGTGAGCTCGTCACGGACGCGCTCGCGGCTGACTGCGGCGGTTTTGGGAGCGAGGGCGCGGATTGCGGCGTGGGTGGCTGGGTCGAGCGTGAAGCTGAAGCGGGCGGCGAAGCGGACGCCGCGGAGCATGCGGAGGTGGTCTTCTTCAAAGCGGAGTTCGGGGCGGCCGATGGCGCGGAGGATGCCGGCTTGGAGGTCGGGGATGCCTTGGACGTAATCAAGTATTCCGGGAGGTTGGGTTCGTTGACCGGGCCGTGGAAGGTTGAGGGTTGTGGTATCCCCGGTCTCAGAATCGAGACCGGGGGCACCCAGCTGTGTTGCTGAGCTGGAGTTGGGACCAAGATTTGTGGGTTGGAGCGGATCGAGGAGGAGGCCGTTGATGGTGAAGTCGCGGCGGCGGACGTCTTCTTCGGGGCTGGTGGTGTAGCGGACGGCGTCGGGATGGCGGCCGTCGGAGTAGGCGCCGTCGGAGCGGAATGTCGCCACCTCTGTCACCTGCGGTGAGGCCAACTGCGGCCTGGCGGCCGCCTCCGGCTCGTCGCTGCCGGCGTGGTCGGCTACCAACACCACGCCGAAGTGGGCGCCTACGGCGAAGGTGCGGGGGAAGAGCGCGAGGACGATGTCGGGAGTGGCACTGGTGGCGACGTCGTAGTCTTTGGGATCGCGACCGAGGAGCAGGTCGCGGACGCAGCCGCCGGCTAGGTAGGCCTGGTGGCCGGCGGCGCGGAGGGTTTGGATCACGCGGAGGGCAGCTTCGAATTGGGGCGACTGGGGTTGCATGGCCTGGAATGAGAGTAATCCGTTTTGGGTGCGAGATTCGAGGCCGGTAGACTAAGAAGATGGGCAGTGGCCTGATTCTTGGCATTGAGAGCTCGTGCGATGAGACGGCGGCGGCGGTGGTGGAGCGCGGCGGGCGGACGCTCTCGTCGGTGGTGGCTTCGCAGATTACTACCCATGCGCGGTATGGCGGGGTGGTTCCGGAGTTGGCCAGCCGGGAGCATCTGCGGGCGATTGTGCCGGTGGTAAGGGCGGCGCTCAAGGAGGCGGGGATTGGGCTCGCTGATCTGGATGCGATTGCGGTGACCAGCGGGCCGGGACTGGCGGGGGCGCTGCTGGTGGGGATTACCTATGCCAAGGCGCTGGCGTTTGCACAGGGGATTCCGCTGATTGCGGTGAATCACCTGGAGGGGCATATTCATGCGGTGTTGCTGCATGAGAAGGAAGAGGATTCGCGCGAGGCGGCGTGCGGCGTTAAAGAGCTTACTGCAGGGGCTAAAGCCCCCTACCAAGATGGGGAATTCTCGGCACGACTGAAGTCGTGCCCTGTTACAAAGCTTCCTGGGCTAGGGGTGCAGACAGCCGAGTGTGCCGAAACGCAGGTCCTTCGACTCACTGCGTTCGCTCAGGATGACAGTGCTGGGGGAAGAAAAGACAGAAAATCTGCGTTCGCTCAGGGTGACAGCTCTGTGGTGGATCAAAGCGAAGAGCCGGCGCTGGCGCTGGTGGTTTCGGGGGGGCATACGCATCTTTACCTGGCTACGCCGCTGGGAGGGAGCTGGAGTTACCGGCTGGTGGGGCGGACGGTGGATGACGCGGCGGGCGAGGCGTATGACAAGGTGGCCAAGCTGCTGGGGTTTGGGTATCCGGGCGGGCCGTGGATCGATGCGCTGGCGCGGTTTGGGAATGCGAAGGCGGTGCCGTTTGCGTTTTCGCAGATCAAGACGAAGATCCACCTGGGCGGTAAACCCCCGCGGACCAAGGCGGCGAAGACGGCGCCGATTGCGGATTTGGACCGGCGGCTGATGTTCTCGTTTTCCGGGATCAAGACAGCGGTGTTGCGGTATGTGGAGCTGCACGGGCTGAGGGCAGATGCGGAAGTGCGGGCTGCGGCGGTGAGGGCGGGGGCGCGCGTGCCGGGAACGAAGGAGGACGCGGTGAAGCTGTGCGGGCAAACGGTACTGGACCTGGTGGCGAGCTTTCAGCATGCGGTGGTGGGCGACCTGATGAAGAAGACATTTGCGGCGGCGGAGAAGCTGGGCGTGAGGCGGATTCTAGTGACGGGCGGGGTGGCGGCAAACCGGGAGCTGCGGGAGCGGTTTGCGGCGGAGGCCGGGCGGCGCGGGGTGCGGGTGGCTTTTCCGACGCTGGCGCTGTCGACGGATAACGCGGCAATGATTGCGGCGGCGGCGTGGCCGCGGCTGGTGGCGGGGGAGTTTGCGGGGACGGACTTGTCGGCAGAGCCGTCGTTGGCGCTGGGGGCGATCCCGCTGGTGCGGTGACGGGCAGATCTTCATGTGACCCCGGAGGCGCAGATGACTTACTATTCTGCGGGGGGGGTCTCGACCATGTTCTCTGACCTGAAACTGAATTGCCGCTTTTTTACCTTGATGCTTTTTGTTGCCGGAACGGCGCTGTTTGCGGGGCGGGCCGCGGCGCAGAATAACGATGCCAATCGGGCGCGGATTGCGGCGACACTGCCGGCGGAGTCGCAGGCAGTGGTGACGCGGTTGAGCGCACTGCGGGAGATGCCGGACGGGGCGTGGAAGATGCATGCCGGGGACCTGGCGCACGGCGAGGCCGCGGGGCTGGATGTGAGCGGCTGGGAGCCGATTGCGCCGGGCGGCAAGGCGCCGAACGATGCGGTTTGGTTCAGGCAGACGTATACGGTTCCGGAGACGCTGCAAGGGTATGACCTGACAGGCGCGCGGATCTGGTTTGAGGTGAGGGTTTCAGTGAACGGGCCGCGGCCAGAGATTCTCTACTTTAACGGGCGGCGGGTGGCGATGGGCGACGACCTGGAGCCGATTGTGCTGTTTGACAATGCGAAGCCGGGCGACCGGGTTGAGGTTGCGGTCAAGGTTCTGCACACGGTGGACGTGAAGACGCTTGAGGGCGCGGTGCTGCGGATTGATTTTCCGGAAAGCCGGCCGAACCCCGAGGATTTGTGCGAGGAGTTTTTGGCGGCGGCGGAGCTGGCGCCTTCGCTGGCGCCGGGCGACGCGAGCCGGATGGCAATGCTGAACGGGGCGATCGGAACGGTGGATCTGAAAGCTCTGGACGCGCACGACCAGGCGAAGTTTGACGCGAGCTTGAAGGCGGCGCACGCCAAGCTGGAGGAGTTGAAGCCGCTGCTGGAGCAGGCGACATTCCACCTGACGGGAAATGCGCATATCGATGCGGCGTGGCTGTGGCCGTGGACGGAAACCGTGGATGTGGTGAAGCGGACGTTCGGGACGGCACTGCAACTGATGTATGAGTATCCGCAGTACACCTATACGCAGAGCGCGGCGGCTTATAACGAGTGGATGGCCGAGAAGTATCCCGACATGAACGCCGAGATTGCGCGGCGGATCAAGGAAAACCGCTGGGAGATTGTGGGCGGGATGTGGGTTGAGCCGGATTTGAATATGCCGGACGGCGAGAGCCTGGTGAGGCAGTTGCTGGTGGGCAAGCGGTGGTTCAAGCAGGCGTATGGCGTGGATGTGCGGATCGGGTGGAACCCGGACAGCTTTGGTTATACGTGGCAGTTGCCGCAGATCTACAAGAAGAGCGGCGTGGATTATTTTGTGACGCAGAAGATGACGTGGAACGACACGAATCAACTGCCGTTCAAGCTGTTCTGGTGGGAGTCGCCGGACGGGTCGAAGGTGCTGGCGTATTTTCCGCACGACTATGTGAACACGACGCTGAACCCGGTGCGGCTGGCCGAGGATCTGGCGACGGCGCGGACGAAGTCGCCGGGGATGACGGAGATGATGGACCTCTACGGGGTCGGCGACCACGGCGGCGGACCGACAAGGGCGATTCTGGACGAGGGGTTCCACTGGGCTAGGCAGGATTCTAATGGCGCTGGGCACATTACGCCGAAGTACGAGTTTGGGACGGCGCAGAGCTTCTTTACCTCCGTGGAGAAGCAGATTGCGCCGGAGAGCCATGTGTGGAACTACCAGTCGATTGCCAGGGGGTATGTGGCGCCGGCCGGTGCGACGGGGCAGGTGAGCATTCCGACGTGGAAGAGCGAGCTTTATTTTGAGTATCACCGCGGGGTGTTTACCACGCAGGCCAATCACAAGCGGAATATGCGCGAGAGCGAAGAGCAGGTGCTGAATGCGGAGAAGTACTCCTCACTTGCCTGGGTTCTGGGCGGACGGGCGTACCCTGCCGCGGAGTTGACTGAGGACTGGAAGAAGGTGCTGTTTAACCAGTTTCACGATCTGGGTGCTGGTTCCGGCATCGGCATCATCTATAAGGATGCGCAGAAGGATTACGACGTGGTGCGCTGGTCGACGAATGAGATCAAGGCCGGGGCACTTGCGGATGTTGTGAATCGCGTGGATACGACGGGCAAGAAGGTATCGATGTCGGGCGTTCCCGTGGTGGTGTTCAATCCGCTGGGATGGGCGCAGGGGGGCTTTGTGAAGGTGAACATTCCACTGCCGGCGAGCGCCCGCTCGATCACTGCGGAGGACGACGCGGCGGTGAGCGATGCGCATGCGAGCGCCAATCTTGAAACAAGGATTATCTCCCGAGATGCCAAAGCGGGCACGGCGGAGGTGAGCATTCATGTGAGCGATGTTCCAGCGATGGGATACCGGACGATCCGCATCAATCCGGATGCAAGGCCGGAGGCGCCTTTCTGGCCGGTACTGCGGGAGGACGGCAAGAATGGCCTTGTTCTGGCCTACGGCGCGATCCGCGTGACGGTGGACAAGACCACGGGCTGCATTACCAGCCTGGTGGCGGAAGAAAAGGAGAAGTGGGAGTCGATCGCTCCCGGCGGATGCGGCAATCAGCTGGAGTTTTTCAAGGACACGCCGAAGGAATACGACGCGTGGAACGTGGATCCGGGGACGCTGGATCGGGAGCCTGAGGTGACGGCGAAGGCGGACTCGGTTGAAGGCGTAACGGATGCCAACGGCCTGAGAGCGATTCGCGTTACCCGCAGCTGGAAGAGCTCGAAGTTTGTGCAGACCATCGGCGTGGTTCCGGGCTACAGGATGGTGGACATCGATAACGAGATTGACTGGCACGAAACGCACGTGCTGCTGAAGGCTGCATTTCCGCTGGCGGCATCGGGGCCGTTTGCTACGTATGAGATTCCCTATGGGGCAATTGAGCGAGCAACCACGAGGAATAACAGTTGGGAAAAGGCGCAGTTCGAGGTTCCAGCGATGCGCTGGGCGGACCTTGGCGATGGGAAGCATGGGCTGAGCATTCTGAACCAGACCAAGTATGGGTACGACGCGGTGGGGAACGTGCTGCGGATTTCGCTGCTGCGCGGGCCGACGTGGCCGGATGCAGAGGCGGACCAGGGGCATCATCACTTCCACTACGCGCTGTATCCGCACGCCGGGACTTGGAAGGACGGTCTGACGGTACGCCGCGGCTGGGAGTACAACTATCCGCTGACAGCGGTGGTGACCACGGAGCATGCCGGCTCGCTGCCGGCGGAGCACTCGTTTGCTTCGGTGACGACGGAGAACGCTGTGCTGACCGCGGTGAAGAAGGCCGAGGATGCCAAGGGGCTGATTTTCCGCGCCTATGAGTGGGCGGGCAAGAATGCAATCGCAGAGTTCCATGTGCCGGCGGGGGCAACCGGGGCAACCGTCACCAATTTGATGGAAGCGCCGGAGGGCGAGCCGCTGTCGGTTGAGGGCGACGTGGTGAAGGCGCCGATTCATCCGTATGAGATTTTGACGATACGGGTGGATTATCCGAATGGGGGCGACAGATAACAGGTTACAGATTGCAGATGACAGATTACAGCTGACAGTAGGGGCTCCGAAAAGCGGGGCCCCTTTTTTGTTAGTCTAACGGGAAGGAGCTTTCCCAAATGCACATTTCTTCTCCGTTCTTTGTTGTGGCGCTGATTGTGGTTATCTTTGTTGCGGCGATCTGGTTTGCGACGTCGAGCAAAGAAGACGGGCCCTCAAAGCACTGAGGCCGGGCAGATTGGCGGAACCTTTCGGTTGAGGCAGGCGTATAAGAGGCAAGAGGGCGAATGCCATGGTGCAAAAAGCGATAGGGCTGATGGCCGGGCTGGCGATGGCGGCCGGATTGACGGGATGCTTCAGCGTGCATACCGAAAAGGGCGCGAACGGCGAAGACAAGAGCGTGCAGGTGGATACGCCGTTTGGCGGTGTGCACGTGAATACCAACCAGACGACGGCGTCGGACCTGGGATTGCCGGTGTATCCGGGGGCCAAGATGGTGGCCGACGACGACAAGCACAAGTCGGCGGACGTTCACCTGGGGTTTGGCGAGTGGCAATTGCGCGTGCGGGCTGTGAGCTATCAGACGCAGGACTCGAAGGAGCAGGTGACGGCCTTCTACAAGAAGGCGCTGGGCCGGTATGGCGACGTGATTACCTGCCAGGGGAATGCGCCGATTGGTTCGCCGACGCGGACCTCAGAGGGATTGACCTGCAGCGAAGACAACCATCCCAAGGTGAAGATTGACCAGGGCGACTACGGGGTGGACAAGGGCAACCTCGAGTTGAAGGCCGGGTCAAAGCGGCACCAGCATATTGTTGGTTTTGAAGAACCGAAGGCAGGGCAGACGCGGTTTGCGCTGGTGGCGCTGGATTTGCCTGCCATTGCGACGGATAATGACACGGACAAGAGCGACTAGGGCGGTTTTTCTGCTCGATGGGCGGATGGCGTTCGGCGGCAATTCCCGGCAAGGGGGATTGCCGCTTTTTGCATGAGGGCGAAGGGGCGGCGAGCAAGCCGGGCAGGCCGTGCGCGTAGAAGAGACGGGTGTAAGATTGAGAGCCGGAAGCCTTTGACGGCGAATCGCTCATTCAAATGAAATGCGCCCGCAAGTGATGAAGAGCGGATGAGTGCCGTTTGGGTTGAGAAGGACGGGCGGGAGACTCGCCTGGTTCCAGGAGGATTCACAGTGAAACCGCTGCGCTGCCTTTCTGCACTTGTTCCGGGCCTGTGCCTTGGGATTCTGTTTTCGGTTAACCTGCTGAACGCGCAAAGCGCGACGCAGCCGACCGCTGCCGCGCAGCGGCCGAAGTACCGCACGCACATCATGGTCTACGAGGTGCGAACGGGGACAACCAAGACCATCTTTACCGGCGAGGGAGAGTTCCACGCTCCCAACTGGAGCGCGGACGGGAAGTACATCTACTCCGATCATGACGGCGTTCTTTACCGCATTCCCGTGAAAGGCGAGAAGGCCGGCGCGGCGGAGAAGATTGATCTCGGCGCGACGATGAGGGCGACCAACGATCACGCGCTCTCATGGGACGGCAAGCAGTTGGCTATCACTGGGATTACGGGGCCGCTGCCGAAGAATGTTCGCAGCGCCGCGGATATTCACAATAGCCTTTTTATCGCGAACATCGACGGAAGCAATGCGCGCGAGGTGCATCTGGGCTGGCTGCATGGCTGGGCGCCGGACAACCGGCACGTTGTCTACACGCAGTTCAACAAGGATAACTTCGACATCTACCGGATCAACCTGGACGGCAGCGGCGAGCTGCAACTGACGACCAACAAGGCAGCCGACGATGGGCCGGAGTACTCGGCGGATGGGAAGTGGATCTATTTCTGCTCGAACCGCTCGGGCAAGTGGGATGGATGGCGGACGCCCGCCGATGGGGCGGGAGCGGACGACAAGCTGGCGGAGCGGGTGACCCACGGCGATGCGCAGGAGTGGTTCCCTCATATCTCGCCGGACGGCAAGTGGCTTTACGTGATCGCGTATCCGATCGATCATCCGGACCATAGTTACATTGGCGATGGGATCAAGATCAAGCTGCTGAAGATGCAGGATGGAGTTGCGGCCAAGGGCGCGGAACTGAAGACGGTGGCGACCTTCTTTGGCGGGCAAGGATCAAGCAATACGGGCGGCTGGGCGCCGGACTCGAAGAAGTTTGCGTGGTCAGTGTATGAAAAGCTGCCGGACGAGGCGGCGAAGTAAGCGGCCGACAAGGGTAACAACGATTGGCGGCGCGGAGGCGGAGAGCGAGGGCGGTTTTCCGGGGCGGGCGGGCGTGACCTGCGAGCGATGACATACAATTCCTGAAAAGAGGAAAGCATCCTTTCGACCGGAGATTTTGCCCATGTTTGCGAAAACTTACCGCCTGTTTTTTGGGGCACTGCTGGCTGCAGCGCTGACGCTGCACGCCGCCGACAAGCCCAAAGCCGCCGCGACAGCACCCGCGGTGCAGTCTGTTGATCCTTATGCCGAGGTGCAGCCCGCTGCGGAGAAGCTGGACCTGGCGATGTACCAGCGGATTCGCGACGAGGGGCTGAATCACTCGCACGTGATGGAGTTTGCCAGCGCGCTGATGGACGGGATTGGACCGCGGTTGACAGGCTCGCCGAACCTGGCCAAGGCGAACGCATGGACGCGCGATACGCTGACGAAGATCGGACTGGAGAATGCGCATCTTGAGGACTGGGGCGAGTTCGGCATGGGCTGGCAGCAGTTGAATACCTGGGCGCGCATGGTTACGCCGGACACGGCCATTCTGATTGTGCAGGCTACGCCGTGGTCGCCTTCGACGGCGGGAGCGGTGACGGGCGATGTGGTGTTTGTGAACATCAAGGACGAAAAGGATTTCGATCAGTACAAGGGCAAGCTGGCGGGTAAAGTGGTGCTCTACGGCGCCATGCGCGAGGTTCCTCCGGTAGACAAGGCGCTGTTTGAGCGGCTGACGGACAAGGATCTCGACGATATTGCGGAGTTCCAGGTGCCCGCCGGTGCGGGCGGGTTGAGCCCGGAGATGCAGGCGCGGCTGCGCACCTATATGGAGCGGCAGAAACTGATCGACAAGGTGGCGCAGTTCTTTGTGGATGAAAAGGTGGCTGCGGTGATTGAGCCGAGCCGCGACGGGAAGAACGGCGGCGGATCGGGCGGAACGTTGTTTGACGACAACGGCGCCGCGCTGGGGCGGACGCCGTATGTGGCCGAGAAGCGGGTGAAGGTTCCGGTGGTGGTGGCGGCGATTGAGAGCTACGGGCGGCTCTACCGGCTGACCCAGGCGCACGTGCCGGTGAGCGTCGAGATTGATGTGGAGACGAAGTTCACGGGGGACCACGAGCACGGGTTCGATACGGTGGCCGAGATTCCGGGCACCGATCCGAAGCTGAAGGAGCAGGTGGTGATGCTGGGCGGTCACCTGGATAGCTGGATTGCCGGCACAGGCGCGACCGACAACGGCGCGGGCACCATTGTGGCCATGGAAGCGGTGCGCATTCTGAAGGCGCTGGACGTGAAGCCGCGGCGGACAATTCGCATTGCGCTATGGACAGGCGAGGAAGAGGGCATCTTCGGGTCGAAGGGCTACTGCACGCAGCACTTTGGTTCGACCAAGCTGTCGACCGCGCCGGACCAGATGGCGTTGCCGGAGTTCATGCGCCGGGCGGCAGGGCCTCTGGAGGTGAAGCCGGAGCAGAAGCTGATCTCCGGGTACTTCAACGTCGACAACGGCACGGGGAAGATTCGCGGAGTTTACACGCAGGGGAACGCGGCGATTGCGCCGATTTTTGCGCAGTGGATCGCTCGTCTGAAAGACCTGGGCGTGACGACGATTACCAACCGCAACACGGGCGGCACCGATCACCTGAGCTTTGATGCGGTGGGGATTCCGGGGTTCCAGTTCGTCCAGGAGATGCTGGACTACGAAAGCCGGACGCACCACTCGAATCAGGATGTGTATGAGCGGCTGCAGCCGGCCGATTTGAAACAGATTGCGACGGTGGAGGCGATCTTTGTGTACAACGCGGCGCAGCGCGACCAGATGTTGCCGCGTAAACCGCTGCCGCAACCGGATCAGGAAGAGAAGCGGCGCGCGCCGATCGAAGGGATCTTCCCGGGTGCGGCTGCACCAGCCGAGGCGGAGAAGAAGTAGGGGCAAAGAGCAAACTGTGAGTGCGGCGTTTGCGGTCTGGGAGCCGGACCGCAAACGCCGGCATTCTGCTACACTGGTTGGAGTGCATTGAAGGGGCAAAATGCGCCAGGCCGCGCCCCAACATTGTGCTCCAATCACCCATGTTCGGGGAGTGGCTCAGCCTGGTAGAGCACCTGGTTCGGGACCAGGGGGTCGGAGGTTCAAATCCTCTCTCCCCGACCAATAAATTCAATAACTTACAGCTTCTATTTCCCGATTGAAGAATCCAATGTAGACGATTCTGTAGCGGTGAAAGCCTCCTGGATCAACAAGTAGATTTACCCCGTACCGCTATATGCATTTTCTCTCGAGTGAATCAAACGAGCCGCAAATTCACGCCCGACATGTTCTCGTGGAAATGGTCCTCTCGGGTCGTGTTCGTATCGGTCTCCTGCGACGGCGGCAATCCCGACGGGAATTGCGGGAGGGCGAGTGGTTTAGCGCCCAACGCTTTACGCAAGTCATTCTTCTTCCTATACTTAAGGCAAAGCCGAGGACAAGCTGCTACTATTTCATGCGACCCAAGTAGTTGTGCAGCTACTCGCGCGTGAAAGCCCTCGCGTCCGGCGGAAGAAAACAATGGCCATCAAAAAATCTGAACTCTACAGTTCGCTATGGAAGAGCTGCGATGAGCTTCGCGGCAGCATGGATGCCAGCCAGTACAAGGACTACGTCCTGGTCCTGCTCTTCGTAAAGTACGTCTCCGACAAGTACGCCGGTCAAAAAGACGCCATGGTTGAGGTCCCCAAAGGCGGGGGCTTTGCCGACATGGTTGCCCTCAAAGGAAATAAGGAGATCGGGGATAAGATCAACAAGATCATCTCCAAGCTGGCCGAGGCCAACAATCTGAAGGGCGTTATCGACCAGACCGATTTCAACGATCCGGCAAAGTTAGGCAGCGGGAAAGACATGGTGGACCGTCTTTCCAATTTAGTTGGTATCTTTGACAAGCCCGAGCTCAACTTCAAGGGTAATCGAGCCGACGGGGACGATCTTCTTGGCGATGCTTATGAATATCTGATGCGCCACTTTGCCACTGAGTCTGGCAAGAGCAAGGGCCAGTTTTATACCCCAGCAGAGGTTTCCCGCATCATGGCGAAGGTCATCGGGATCGGTGAGGCGAGAAGCGAGACCCAGACGATCTATGATCCGACCTGCGGCTCTGGTTCGCTTCTGCTTAAAGCCCATGATGAGGCTCAGCACGCAGCAGGACTCGATCTGGCAATTTATGGGCAGGAGAACGATCTCGCGACCTGGGCAATCGCGAAGATGAACATGTTCCTGCACGACTGTCCATCCGCCGATATATGGAAAGGCAATACACTTTCCAGTCCGCACTTCACAGACAAGGGTGGCCTCAAGGCTTTTGATTTCGTAGTCGCTAATCCGCCATTCTCCGACAAGGCATGGATGAACGGCGTCAATACCGGGAACGACCCATATAACCGCTTCGCGTTTGGAGTCCCTCCAAAGAAGAACGGCGATTACGCTTTCCTGCTGCAAGTATTGGCTTCGCTCAAGAGCAAGGGCAAGGGCGCTATCATCATGCCGCATGGTGTGCTGTTCCGCAGTAATGTTGAAGCGGATATCCGCAGGGAAGTAGTGCGCCGGGGATACATCAAGGGAATTATTGGACTCCCCGGGAACCTATTTTATGGAACTGGCATTACGGCCTGTATCGTCGTGCTCGATAAGGAGAATGCTGCTGCACGCAAGGGCATTTTTATGATCGACGCAAGTAAAGGCTATCTAAAGGACGGCAACAAGAATCGGCTACGCGAACAAGACCTACACAAGATCGTCGATACGTTTAACAATCAACTTCAACTTCCAAAGTATTCACGCATGGTTTCTATGGAGGAGGTTGAGTCAAATGATTTTAACTTAAATCTTCCTCGTTACATCAATAGCAGCGAGCCTGAAGATATTCAGGACATCGACGCGCACCTGCGAGGCGGCATTCCGAATCGGGATATCGCAGACCTCGATCACTACTGGCAAATCTTTCCGAGCCTTCGGGAAGCACTTTTCACAACCCATAACCGAAAAGGATATTCAGCACTCAAAGTTAAACAGCCGGAAATAAAGCAGACAATTTATGGACATCCCGAGTTCGAATTATTTCGCAAATCAGTGGCTCGGCTATTTAGTAAATGGCAGTCAGTGCAGGCTCCTGTACTAAAAGACATCAAGGTACGCGACAAACCAAAAGACCTTATTCAGAATCTTGCCGAGGACCTCTTAGCTACATTTCAAAAGGTCAGGCTAATCGATCCATATGATGTTTACCAACACCTCATGGACTACTGGGCAGAGACGATGCAAGATGATGCATATCTCCTGGTAACAGAGGGATGGAAAGCGGTAATCGATGGGGTGCCTAACACAGACCTCATTCCCACCGAACTCGTCGTTCGAAAATACTTTGCTTCAGAATTGTCCGCGATCAGGAAGCTTGAGGCAGATCGGGATCTGGTTTCGCGCAAGATGGAAGAACTCGACGAGGGGCATGGTTCAGAAGATGGGCTTCTGTATGACGCCAAAAATGACAAAGGCAAGCTGACGAAAGCCGGTGTGAAGGCCCGTCTTGCCGAGATTATCGGAGACCATGATAGCGATGACGAACGTGCAATCGTGCAATCGTATGCGCTTCTTATAGAGGAAGAAGCAACCGCAACAAAGAAAATCAAAGATGCCATAAAGGCCTTATAGATTCGGCAAATAAATACTGACACTTTTTGTGGCGGCGTGCGTCTAATGAAGTATGGAACGTGAAGATGCCCGTAAGCTATCTCCAGAGGCACAGCATGAACGCCGCCGGCAGGTGGTTCG
>Ga0302320_10001210_pt1 | contig 61923 bp, 53 predicted proteins | sample Bog_T0_3_FD_202130 | JGI IMG/M metagenome (GOLD analysis project Ga0302320, IMG submission 202130) | Peat permafrost microbial communities from Stordalen Mire near Abisko, Sweden - Bog_T0_3 | ecosystem: Environmental > Terrestrial > Soil > Wetlands > Peat | place: Sweden: Abisko, Stordalen Mire...
CCCAATGATGTTGAGGCGACGAATGCGGATGGTTCGAGCAATTTGTATCCGAACTATCTGCTCGGACTTCCCGATCAGTACGGCCAAGGCTCAGCGCAAATCGAGCGCGTTCGCAACACTGGGCTTTATTTGTTTGCGCAAGACAGTTGGAAGATCAAGCCGAACGTGACGCTGAATTACGGCTTACGCTGGGAATTGAATACACCGATCACCGACATTACGCACCATGTGCAAACGTATCGGCCCGGACAGAACACGACGATCTATCCTTGCGAGAACACCGCGAACACGGACTGCTCGTCGCAGAGCCCCGTGGGATTGGTTTTCCCCGGAGACTCCGGCGTTCCGGCGGCCTTGACCCAGACCTATTACAAGTCGTTTGCGCCGCGCATTGGAATTGCGTGGAGCCCCGGGAATTCGGGCAAAACGAGCATTCGGGCCGGTTGGGGCTTGTTCTATAACCCGGTCGAGCAATTGGTGCTGGAGCAGTTCGGGGCCGAGCCGCCGTTCGGCGGCAGCATCGTACTTTCGGAGACGCAGTTCAATACGCCGTTCTTGAGTCAGGACGGGCAGACTACTTTCCTGAATCCCTTTAACGGCATTCTCACTCCGAAGCCGGGGACTCCGCAGGATTGGGCCACTTTCGAACCGGTCGAACTCTTTGGCGATTTTCAGCCGCATTTGCGATCGCAATACTCCGCGCAATACAACCTGACAGTTCAGCGGGAATTATCTAAGGATTTGAAATTTGAGATTGGCTACGTTGGATCGCAGGGGCATCGTTTGTTGGCGACGCACGACATCAATTATGGAAACGCGCAGACTTGTCTGGACCTGAATTCAATTCTCGGCGCGGGAACCTGCGGCCCGTTCTACTCCGATAGCTCCTTCTTCATTCCCGGAGGAACGGTTTTGAACGTTCCGCTGCATCTGCCATATGCGCAGAATAATTCCGTCTTGCCTGCGGGCTATACGGTTGGCGCAGCGGGAATTACTCTTGTGGGTCTGCGTCCTTATTCTTCGCCTCAGTGCAATCCTTTGACCGCCGTGGGCTGCCCGGTCAGCGGTGTGCCCGTGTTTTCCAGCATCTTCGCGCAAGACACAATCGCGAATTCCGCCTACAACTCGCTGCAGGCCTCCATGGATAAGCGTTTCTCTCATGGGCTGCAATTTACGCTGGCCTACACCTTCAGCAAGTCGATCGACGAAGCCTCGAGCTTTGAAGGGATTTTGAATCCGCTGCCCGGGGCGAACAACCGTTCGCTGTCGTTGTTTGACGCGACTCATCGTATCGTTGCCAGTTATTACTGGGAGTTGCCGGTGCCGCAGTACGACGGCGCAAAGGGCAAGTTTTTAGACGGGTGGGCGTTGTCGGGCATCACCACATTCCAAACAGGATTTCCGATCCGCATCACCTCCGAAGCCGACAACGAACTTATGGACAGCTTCGATTTCGAACTGCCTGGCGAGCCGGATCAATTGTTGCCGTTTAAAACCCAGAGTCCACAGAAGAACGGCAACTACTTTTTTAATCCGAACACTTTCACCGAAGACACGAGTGTCGATCCGAGTCTGCTTGGGCGCATCGGCAATGCGCCTCGAACCATTTGCTGTGGGCCGCATATCAGCGGTACCGATTTTGCGGTGTTGAAGCACATTCCGATCACTGAAACTTCGCACATGGAGTTCCGCGGCGAGCTGTTCAACATCTTCAATCACACGCAATTCACCAATCCTGACGGCGATAGCAGCGACGGATCGCAGTTCGGCCAGGTCACGACGGCCCGCGACCCGCGCTTGGTACAATTTGCTTTGAAGTACATTTTCTAGTCCAAATCTAATGGCCGTCTGCACGGCCTGAGTTTTCTGGAGAAATTCCGATGTTTCCCGAACTGCAAAAGGAGCTCGATCTTTTCGAGCGTCGTACGCCGAAGTCTGCCGAGGCGCATAAGAAAAACCTGAGACGCATCCCGCTGGGCGTGGCCAGCAACTACCGCGCTTATGACCCCTGGCCGATTTTCGTCAAGGAGGCGAGTGGCAGCAAATTCCGCGACCTTGACGGCAACGAATATATCGATCACAACCTGACGTTCGGAGCGCTGATGGCGGGGCATTGCCATCCAGACGTGATGAAAGCTGTGGAGAAGCGGCTTTCGACGGGTACGATGTTTGGCATGCCGCACGACATGGAATGGGAGTTGGCCGAGGTGATTTGCGAGCGCTTCTCCATGGAGATGTGCCGCTTCGGAAACAGCGGTACAGAAGTGACTATGCACGCGATTCGGCTGGCGCGTGCGGCGACTGGACGCGACAAGATTATTAAGTTTGAGGGCGCGTATCACGGGCTGCATGATGCGGCGCTGGTCAGCGTGAAACCTCATGCACCGGATTTTGGCGATGTTCATGCTCCAAATTCTGTCCCTGGCGGTTTGGGTGTGCCGAAGGCCAGCCTCGATAACGTGAAGATTGCGACGTTTAACGATTTGGAAAGTGTGGAGTTGCGTTTCAAACAGAATCCGAATGAGATTGCGGCGATTATTTTGGAGCCGATTCTGATGAACGTCGGGCTGTGCATGCCGAAGCCAGGATTTCTCGAAGGTTTGCGCGCGATGTGCGACAAGTATGGCGCGTTGCTGATTTTCGACGAGGTGAAGACTGGGGCCAAGCTTTGTTGGGCGGGAGCTTCAGAGTACTTCAACGTCAAGCCGGACATGATTTGTCTGGCGAAGTCGATTGGCGGCGGGTTGCCGTTGGCAGCTTTCGCAACCAGTCGTAAGGTGATGAGCCTGATTTCCGATCACAAGGTATTTCACGGCGGGACTTACAACACGAATCCGGTGTCGATGGCGGCTGGGCTGGCGACGTTCAATCATGTGCTGACGCGCGAGAATTACGCGCGCGTTGAAAAGCTGGAGAAGAAGCTTACCGACGGCTATCGCAAGACGGTCGCGAAAGTTGGACTGCAAGGGTACATCATTAGCGCGGGGGCGAATGGCGCGCTGATGTTGTTTCCGAAGGAAATTGAAAACTATCGCGACTGGACGAAGATCGACGTTGATCTGTGGCGGCTGTATTGGTTTGGCATGGTGAATCGCGGCGTGATGGCGCAGCCCTATTGGTGGGATGAGCAGTGGACGATTTCCGTGCAGCACACGGAAGCCGACATCGACAAGCATCTTGCCGTGTTCGAGGAGATCGCTCCGGTGATGGCCAAAGTGCAGCAGGAACGCGGCGAGCCAGTGGGAGCGGCGGCGCACTAGATTTGCAAGTCATCCCGTGCCATGTCTTCGACGGACAATTCGCCGCATCTCAAGCGCGTTCTGGGGCGACGGGACTTGGTGCTGCTGTTTGTGGTCGCGGTATTCAACCTGAACGTGGTGCCGTCCATTGCGGCGAATGGCGGCGTCACGGTCTGGTTGTGGATCATTTCTCTGGTGCTATTTTTTCTGCCGCAAGGCATCGCGGTGATTGAACTGGCACATCGCTATCCGGGCGAAGGCGGAGTTTATTTGTGGGCGAAGGAAGTGTTCGGCGATTTTCACGGCTTCCTTTCGGGCTGGTGCTATTGGACGACGAACATGCTCTACGTGCCAACGGTGATGCTGTATTTCGTGGGCGTTTCGGTGTTTGTGCTCGGTCCGGGACACCAAGCGCTGGCTGAGAATAAGACGTTTGCGTTGATCGCTTCGCTGGCGTTGTTGGCGATGCTGACGATTCTGAATATCGTTGGTTCGACGGTAGGGAAGTGGCTCAATAATGTTGGCGCGATCGGTACCGCGATAGCGTCGGCAGTACTCATTGGACTGGGCGTGATTATCTGGATGCGCTTCGGAAGCAATGTGACGGCCGCTGACTTTCGCATTCCGGCGAATCCGCGCTTCGTAATGAATGCTTTTGGCGTGATCTGCTTTGGACTGGTGGGATTGGAGTTGGCGTCCATCATGGGAGATGAGATCAAGGATCCCGAACATTCGCTTCCGGGAGCGGTAGCCTGGGGCGGCATTCTTTCAGGTGCGTTGTATTTGGGTGCGACGCTGACTCTTATCATTGCGGTCGGCAAGAATGCGAACGTGTTGCAGGGAATTGTCCAGGCAGTGAGCGCGATGGCAGCTAAAGTTAACGTGGCGTGGATTGTGATTCCGTTTGCCGTGATGTTGAGCCTGTCGATTGCAGGCATCGGTTCGGCATGGATTGGCGGCGCAGCCCGCATTCCTTTTGTCGCTGGGCTCGATTCTTGCATGCCTGCGTGGCTGGGCAAAGTGCATCCGCGATACGCGACGCCGTACGCGGCCCTCATTGTGCAGGCGGTGGTTTCCGCGTTGCTGGTACTCATGAATTTCGCCGGGGCGGGAGTACAGGAAACGTTTCAAAAACTGCTCTCGCTGGCGGTCGTGTTGCAATTAATTCCGTTCGTATACATGTTCGGTGCATTGTTGAAGCTGGCTCTGGACGAGGCGCCTGGAGGGCGTTACAGCAAGGCAACGCTGATTGTTGCCGGCACGAGTGGCTTGATCACGAGCCTTCTGGGCATCGCGCTGGTTTTCTTTCCGGCGCAACAGATCACTTCAATTATTCAGTATGAGGCGTGGATGTTTGGCGGGACGCTGTTCTTTATCGGACTGGCAGCGTTCTTCTTTTTTGTTTATGGACGACGTAAAGCGCCAGCTCCCGTGACTGTGCAAGAGGCAATTTTATGACAACGGCAAATATAGACGTGGAAACTTATCAGCTTTACATTAACGGCGCATGGGAGAACGCGAGGTCGGGGAAGACTTTTCCGGTATACGATCCGGCGACGGAGGAAGTGATTGCGCAGGCTCCCGATGCGGGGCCGGAGGATGTGAATCGGGCGGTGGCGGCGGCCAAGGCAGCCTTCGAAGATGGCCCGTGGGCGACCACGACGGCGCAGGAACGCGGGCGGGTGCTTTTTCGTCTTGCGGAAAAGATTCGGCAGAATGCCGCCATGCTAGCGGAGATGGAAGCGCGGAATTGCGGCAAGCCGATTGTAGAAGCCGAATATGACATTGCTGATGTTGCGACTTGCTTTGAGTATTACGGTGGGCTGGCGACGAAGGTCTTAGGGCATGTGAATCCCGTGCCCGACAATGCTGTGAGCCTCACGCTGAAAGAGCCGGTTGGCGTCGCCGGACAGATTATTCCGTGGAATTATCCGTTAGGCATGGCGGCTTGGAAGCTCGCGCCCGCGATCGCTGCGGGTTGCACGATGGTGCTCAAGCCAGCGGAGCAGACTCCGATGACGGCGCTCGAAGCGGCGAAGTGGTTCCCCGAAGTGGGCTTGCCGCCGGGGGTTGTCAATATCATCACCGGATTTGGCGAGACCTGCGGCGCGCCGCTGGTACAGCATCCCGATGTAAACAAGATTGCTTTTACTGGAAGCTCCGCCGTGGGAAAGATCATCGTGAAACAGGCCGCGGACACGGTGAAGCGCGTCACGCTGGAATTGGGAGGGAAATCTCCAAACATATTTTTCGCGGATGCTGATTTTGAAGCGGCCATCGATGGCGCTTTATTCGGCGTCTTTATCAATCAAGGTGAAGTTTGTTCGGCGGGCAGCCGAATTTTGGTGCAGAAGTCGATTTATAAGAAGTTCGTCGAGGCGATGACCGAGAAGGCCAAGAAGGTTACGCTGGGCGCGCCTCTGGATCGGGCGACGAAGATGGGTCCGCTGATCAGCAAAGATCAATATGATCGGGTGCGGTCGTATCAGGAAATAGGGAAGAAGGAAGCCAAGCTGGCCATCGGCGGCGGGCGGGCGGAGAAGTTTGCCAAGGGCTACTACATCGAGCCTACGATTTTTTACGACGTAGACAATAGCGCTCGTATTTCGCGCGAAGAGATTTTTGGGCCGGTCGTGGCGGTGATTCCATTCGAGGACGAAAAAGACGCCGTGAAGATTGCCAATGATTCTCCGTATGGATTGGCGGCAGCGGTTTGGACGCGCGACATCTTCAAGGCATTTCGGGCGGTGAAGGCGTTGCGCGTCGGCATCGTTTGGGTGAATCACATGCAGCCGACTTATGTCGAAGCGCCCTGGGGCGGCTACAAACAGTCAGGATTTGGACGTGAACTAGGACCTTGGGGCATCGAGGAATATTTGGAGACCAAGCAGGTGCACATCAATCTGAACGAAGCGCCTATTGGCTGGTATTGAGGTTGGCATGGCGACCATTCAATTGAAGACAACCGTACCCGGGCCGAAGTCAAAAGCCTTGTCCGAGCGCCGTCAGGCCGCAGTTCCGCGCGGATTGTCGCATGCGACGCCGGTTTACGTGGCGAAGGCGGAAGATGCGTGGCTCGAAGACGTGGACGGCAATCGCTATATCGATTTTGCCGGGGGCATTGGCTGCGTCAACGTGGGGCATCGCAGTGAGCCTGTCGTCAAAGCCATTCGCCAGCAACTTGACCACTTCATGCACACCTGCGCGCAGGTGACTCCGTACGAGAATTATGTTCGTCTCGCAGAGCGCCTGAATGCTGTGACTCCTGGGAAGTTTGCCAAGAAGACTTTGCTCGTTAACACCGGAGCGGAGGCGGTCGAGAATGCCCTCAAGATTGCGCGTGCCCATACGGGACGCGCAGGCATCATCGCATTCGAAGACGCGTTTCATGGACGCACGATGATGGCGCTCTCGCTGACCAGCAAAACGCATCCCTACAAGGCCGGCTTCGGCCCACTTCCCGGCGATGTTTATCGCATTCCCTACGCGTATTGCTATCGCTGTTCGTATTCTTTGAAGTATCCGTCATGCGAAGTGTTTTGCGCGAAGCATTTGGAGGACACTTTCAAGCGGGTGGTCGCCTCCGAAGACGTTGCGGCCGTGATTGCGGAGCCGGTGCTGGGCGAGGGCGGATTCGTGGTTCCGCCGAAAGAGTATTTCAAAGTCCTGATGGAAATCTGCCATAGGCATGGCGTGTTGTTTATCGCAGACGAAGTGCAAAGCGGGTTTGGCCGCACTGGAACTTTGTTTGCCAGCGAACAATTCGGCGTCGAGCCTGACATCATTGTTGCCGCGAAGTCTCTCGGAGGCGGCCTGCCTCTCGCCGCAGTGACCGGGCGCGCTGAGATTATGGATGCTCCTGGCCCAGGCGGATTGGGCGGGACCTTTGCTGGCAATCCTTTATCATGTGCGGCGGCGCTGGCAGTTCTCGATTTGTTCGAGACGACAGACCTGCTCTCGCGGTCACGCGAGTTGGGTGCATATTTTCAGACGCGTGCGCGGGACTGGCAAAGCCGCTGGCCGGAAATTGGCGACGTGCGCGGGCTTGGCGGGATGCAGGCCGTTGAGCTCGTCAAGTCCGGTACACGCGAGCCTGCGCCCGAAGAGACCAAGAAGATCACACAATATTGCTATGAGCACGGAGTCATCACGATCACAGCGGGATCGTATGGCAATGTGATTCGCATCCTTGTTCCATTGGTAGTCACAGATGCGCAGATGGCGGAGGGCATGAACGTTTTGGAAGCGGCGTTCTCGGCGGTTTGCGGCAAGCCTGAAGTGGCGATGCACCTGGCATGAACGATTTACTCTTCACGAACACGAAGGTTATGCGGCTATGACAGTCATAGCACCCGCGATCACGAAAGTTCCCAATTACGTTGGCGGCGAGTGGGTTGAGTCGCAGTCATCGCAATGGCTGGACGTAACGAATCCGGCGACGGGCGACGTGATCGCCCAGACACCCGTTTCGACGGCATCTGAAATTGCTGCGGCAATTGAATCCGCTTCGGCAGCTTACCCGGCCTGGCGGAGGACGCCGGCCGAAGATCGCATCCAGCCATTATTCAAATTGAAGATGCTGTTGGAAGAGCATCTCGACGAACTTGGACGCATCATCACGCAGGAGAACGGTAAGACGTTGGCCGAAGCGAAGGCCGAATTGCGGCGCGCGATCGAAAATGTTGAAGTCGCTTGCGGCATTCCGATGATGATGCAGGGCTACAACCTGGAAGATGTTGCGCGCGGGATCGACGAAATGATGATCCGGCAGCCGCTTGGAGTGGTGGCTGCGATCACACCGTTTAACTTTCCCGGGATGATCCCGTTCTGGTTTCTGCCGTATGCCATCGCGACGGGCAATACGTTCATCTTGAAGCCGTCGGAGCGTGTACCGCTCACCATGAAGCGGGCGTTCGAACTGTTAGAACAAGCGGGCTTACCGAAAGGCGTCGTCACACTTCTGAATGGAGGGAAGACCGTTGTTGATGCGCTGATCGATCATCCGAAGGTGCGGGCGATCAGCTTTGTGGGCTCGACTCCGGTGGCGCGATATATTTACGCGCGCGCGGGAGAGAAAGGGAAGCGCGCGCAATGCCAGGGCGGGGCGAAGAATCATGTCATCGTGCTTCCCGATGCGGACATGAGCATGGCCACGCAGATCATCAGTGACAGCGCGTTCGGTTGCGCCGGACAGCGGTGTCTGGCAGTGTCTGTCGCGGTGACAGTTGGAGAAGCGCAAAAGACATTTCGCGATTCGATTACGGCGGCGGCCAGTTCGCTGAAAGTCGGCAATGGACTTGATGAGGGCGTGCAGATGGGGCCAGTGATAAATCCGCAGAGTAGGGCGCGTATCGAATCGCTGATCGAGACTGGCGCGAACCAGGGAGCCGACATTCTGCTGGATGGCCGCGACGCGAAAATTGCTAAGGGCGAGCACGGGAACTTCGTCAAGCCTTCGGTGCTTGATCATGTTCCGGCAACGAGTGAATTGACCGATACAGAAATCTTCGGTCCGGTGCTGAGCTTGGTCCATGCTGACGACTTGGATGACGCAATGGCATTTCTGGAGCGCAGCGCCTACGGCAATCAGGCATCTTTATTTACTTCGAGTGGCTCGGCGGCTCGGCGTTTTCGTTATGAGGCTGCCGTAGGAAATATAGGGATTAACATTGGCGTGGCCGCTCCCATGGCCTACTTCCCCTTTAGCGGATGGAAAGACAGCTTCTTCGGCGTGATGCACGGACAAGGCCGTGACGCGATTGAGTTTTATACGGAAAAGAAGGTTGTTGTAGAACGCTGGGCCAAGGAGCATTCGCGGAAGTTCTGAGATCATTTCCTGCCGGGTTCGCCGAGACCGCGGAGAAAATCTGAGGAAGCTATGTCTGACACTATCCAAAAATACAAAGACTACGTGATGACCGGCTTCCTGAAATCGGTCGCGCCTGTCGTGGTCGATCATGCCAGCGGTTGTGTCATCACTGACGTCAATGGACGCGAGTATCTCGATTGCTTTGCAGGGATTTCCGTAGTGAACGCCGGCCATTGCAACCCCGAAGTTACGGCGGCGGCAAAGGCGCAGATCGATAAGTTAATTCATTGTCAGTCTTATCTTTATCACGTGCCAGTGGTGGGGGATTTGGCCGAGAAAATCGCGCACACCGCTCCACCGGGATTGACCAAAACTTTCTTCGCTAACGGCGGCGCTGAAGCGATTGAAGGTGCAATGAAGCTGGCGCGGCTCTACAGTGGCAAGCACGAGTTCATCGCGCTTCAGGGCAGTTTTCACGGACGGAGCTGGGGTGCGCTCAGCATTACCGGAAATCAAGGACGCAAGAAGCGTGGCGGACCTTATGCGCCGGGCGTTTCGTTCGCGCCTTTGCCCTATGCCTACCGCTCGAATTGGGCGGATGATCCTGAGGAGTGCGGGCGACAGTGCGCGCAGGCGCTCGAAGACGTGATTCGCTTTTCAACGGCGGGAGATGTGGCGGCCTTTATCGCCGAACCGGTGTGGGGTGAAGGCGGAATTGTTGTGCCGCCCGCGAATTACTTCCGCGAAGTGAAAAAAGTTTTGGATAAGCATGGCATTTTATTTATCTGCGACGAAGTGCAGTCGGGATTTGGCCGCACTGGGACAATGTTCGCGATTGAGCATTTTGGAGTTGTGCCCGACATTCTAGTGACCGCCAAGGGAATTGCCGACGGCTTCCCTCTGAGCGCGTTCACGGCTCGCCCCGAGATTGCTGCCGCGTATCGTCCTGGCGATCATCTTTCGACCTTTGGAGGCAACCCTGTATCTTGCGCGGCGGCTCTGGCCAATATCGAATTTATGGAGCGGGAGAAACTCTCAACGCGAGCGGCGGATTTGGGCGAATATACGATGGGTAAACTGCGCTCGTTGCAGCGGGAACAGCGCGTCATCGGCGAAGTACGCGGATTGGGCCTCATGATTGGAGTCGAGCTGGTGCGGGACGAAAAGCTTACGCCCGCAGCCGCTGAGGCGGAGAGCGTTCGCGACGCGCTGTTGCGGCATGGTGTGCTGGTCGGAGTCGGGGGGGTGAATGGCAACGTCATCCGCTTTCAGCCACCCCTTGTGATTACGAGGCAACAAATCGATCAGGCGCTTGCGGCATTCGCGACGGCTCTAGCTGAGGTCGCGCAATTGGCGACCGCTTAGTCTACGCGAGTCGTCATCATTCGGCGGTCGATGCCGCTATCTCTCCGGGCCACGTTTGTTTACAATAGGGCGTTACTCGCGGCTCTAATGCAGTCGCTTAGTGTTGGGCAGGACGCGGAATTCAAGTCGATTTGCACACAACGAACTCAAATCCTCCCCTGGGACCCAGGGTGTACTGGCGCGTGGAAGGCAGTCTGCTGGAGTGGACGACCGTCCGCCCCATTGCGTTCTTTACATGGAATGCGCAGAAGTTTACCGAGCGCTGGTCGCGTCGTGGCTTGGTCGCGCTGGCGGCGGTGCTCCGTCCTTTTGTATACCTGGTGAATCGCTCCTTCGCCACGCGAATTATGCACACCGTTCTGCGCGGAGTGAGTCGCGACCGCCTCGATCTGCTAGGCGAAGAAGAGTTCCTGTACAACATGAAACCCCGCCTAAAAGTGGCTGGCCTTAAAGAGCTTAAGCGGCAGATAGATTCGGGGGCAAATATCGTTCTAGTGAGCCAAGGGCTCGACCATGTCATGCGGCCACTGGCGAAGCATTTGGGTGTTCAATGGTTTGTTTCTAATCGGCTCGAATTTCGTGATGGAATCGCGACGGGACGACTCTTACAGCCTGTGATTCGGCCCCGAGGCGGTCTGGCTCGGATCGTAGACGCGGCAGCCGATGGCCGCAGGACCGCCGGGCGGCTTGTCCTCGACTTGGGATTGCGGGGTGTACGAGCGCTCGACGCGGCGGTGATTTCCGCAGAGCGCGAACATGCTACGAGCGAAGCGCCGCTGGTCAATTTCGAAACCAAGCGTGAATCGAAGCCTCTCTCCGTCCGCCGAGCTTTGGCCGGGAAAAACATTCTGCTGATCGGCGTGACGGGATTTATAGGCAAGGTCTGGTTGGCCAACACGCTGATGGACTTGCCGGAGATTGGCAAGATTTATTTGCTGATACGCCGGCAAAAGTCGAATCCTGCGCAGCGGCGATACGAAAAGCTAATCGAAGAATCACCGGTGTTTGATCCTCTATACGAACGCTACGGCACTCGATTGGCGGATTTTCTTCGGGAGAAAGTTGAAGTTGTGGAGGGCGATGTCGGGCGGCCAGGCCTCGGCTTGGATGAGAGCGCGAGTGAACGGCTAAATTCCGCGCTCGACTTAGTCATCAACAGTTCCGGCCTGACCGACTTCAATCCAGATTTGCGCGATGCCTTAGCCACCAATGTGGACGCTGCCATGTACGTTCTGGATTTCGTCCGCAATTCTGATCATGCAGGATTGATGCATCTGTCGACGTGTTATGTCGCCGGTGCCCGGGACGGTCGTGTCGCGGAAAAGTTGCGCCCCAACTATACCCCGGCGGCAGTCCCAGGATTTGACGCGGAGGCGGAGTGGCGATCTCTGCATGAATTAATTGAGCAAGCGGAGCAGCAAGCCGAAGGGCCCGAAGTAACTGCGGAATTGCGGCGCGAGGCGATGCTCAAGGAACATGCGTCCAAGAACTTGCAGGGAGCGGCGCTGGAAAATCAAATCCGCAAGAATCGCGTGCGTTGGCTCCGCAACCGTCTTACGGAAGCTGGGAAGAAGCGCGCTCTAGAACTAGGCTGGCCTAACACTTATACCCTGAGCAAGAGCCTGGCCGAGTCGATGCTGCACAAGTATGGCTCGGATTTGCCGGTGGCCATCGTTCGTCCCGCCATTGTCGAGACTTCGGTCGCAAAACCCTTCATTGGATGGAACGAAGGCATCAACACGTCGGCGTCGCTTTCGTATCTATTGGGAACATCGTTTCGCCAGCTTCCGTCGAACGAGCGTAAGCGCCTGGATATTATCCCCGTCGATTCGGTTTGCGCCGGGATGACACTGATCGCGGCCGCCGTCATTGAGCGCAGGCATGATCGGCTTTATCAACTTTCGACTTCGGTTACAAATCCCTGCGACATGAGGCGGTCGATAGAGTTGACTTCGCTCGCCCACCGGCGGCACTATCGCGCGCAGGAAGGGCTCGAATATTGGCTGCGCCTGCGGTTGGATGCGATTTCTGTTTCTAAGGGTCGCTATCGGCGAATGTCCGCTCCAGCGCAGAAGACGATTGTGCACTCGATTCAACGCATCATGTCTCCGCTGCCCCTGAAGAAAACTCCGTTCGCCAAGACTGAGCGCAATCTTGAACGAGTCGAAAAACTCATCGAATTGTTCGAGCCATTCATTCTGCTCAACGAGCATGATTTTGTTGCGGATAATATCGAAAAACTCGCGTACGCCCTCATTCCAGAAGAGAAGGCGGATTTCGGATATGACACGAGATCGTTGGACTGGTGGGATTACTGGATTAACATTCACATTCCCGCGTTGCGCAAGTGGACTTATCCCCTGATTGAAGGCCGCTCGCTCGAGGCCAGACCGCCGAGAAAGTTTGAAGCGCTGCCTGCCGAGGTCGAACCGGCTTTACCGACTGGAACCAACGGAGCTACGTGGCGATATTCCTGACCGGCTCGACCGGATACATTGGCGCCCACGTTGCCGCCAACCTTTTGCAGCAGCACGGGGCGTCGCTCAATCTGCTGGTGCGCGCCCGCGATCCGCATGAAGCGGAGGAGCGGTTGTGGGAGGCGATGCAACTTCATCTGGACTTCCCCCAATTCTACGAATTCCTGCAAACGCGGGTGAGGATTTTTCGCGGCGATCTGACCAGCGAGAATTTTGGTCTTAGCCGCGACGAATACGATCGGTTGATTCACACTACAGATTCGGTAATCCATTGCGCTGCTTCGCTGAATCGCAAGTCGGAGAAGAGTTGTCTGAACGTCAATCTGCGCGGCACTCTGGAAGTGGTCCAGTTGGCGCGGCGATGCCACTACTATCACGGGCTCCGGCGTTTCAGTCAGGTGAGCACGGTTGCGGTGTGCGGCAAGCGCAGCCACGAGGTGATTACAGAAGACGCGTCGATTGATTGGGAGCGGTCGGACTACGATCCTTATGCGCGGACAAAGAAATTTAACGAGCACATGATTCGGCAGCTTTTGCCGGAAGTTCCGCTTACGATTTTTCGTCCTAGTATTGTGCTGGGCGACAGCCGGCGTGCTGAAACCACACAGTTCGATATGGTGAGAGCGTTTGTTTTTTTGGCGGGATTGCCCGCACTGCCGTTTCGTCCCAACGATAAAATCGACATCGTGAACGTTGACTTCGTGGCAGATTCCATTGCAACTCTTCATCAGAAGGAGAATCCGCTTCACGACACCTATCACTTGTCGTCGGGCCGAGACTCGCAGACTTTTCGTGTCCTAACACAAGCACTTGCGGATTCGCAAAATAAGCGCGGCCCGGTCTTTTTGCCCTTGGCGGAGAAGCCATTTTCTTCGACCGTGAACACTTTGGCCAATCGCAAAGGGAACCTTGCGCATATGGCTTCCCTGATGAAAGTGTTCCTGCCCTATCTGGTCTGGGACACCGTTTTTGACAACGAGCGAGTCACGAGCGAATTGGGAAGAAAGCCGGTGCCGTTTTCCGGCTACAGCTTTCCGTTGCTCAGGTTCAGCCGCGATACTGGATTCAAGTATCCTTATCGGCCATGGCCCGTGCAAGTGGGAGGGTCTGCCGCATGATGGACTTCATCCTCGAAGCCTGGGTGAGTGGAATCATCGAAAAAGCGAAGGCGAGTTGGATGTTGGGTCACGGCCAGCGCTGGCAGCCCGGCGAAAAACTCAAGCTGCTGTTCGCCGGATACAACGGCACTCGGAATACAGGCTCCGATGTTCGCGTCGAAGAAATGCTGCGCCAGGTGCGACATGTGCTGGGTGCTGAGAACGTTCAGCTCAGCGTGATGTCGCAGAACTTCACGCGCTCTGCCGGATATTTCGAGGGCACGAAGCAAGTTCACCTTCCCGATATCTTTCCGCCTTTTCTCGCGTCCGAGGTGCCGCAGCATGATGGCGTGGTCGCTTGCGAGGGTTCGATGTTCAAGAGCAAGTTCGCGAATGCACTTACGACCATGATGATCGGTTCGCTCGGCATTGCGGCCGCGCAGAATAAGCTCTCGGTAGGATATGGCGGCGAGGCTGGACAAATGGATCCGCTGGTCAGAAAAATGTGCGGGCGCTACTGTCATGATTCTCTGGTAATCACGCGCAATGAAGAATCGAGAAATGTGCTTCGCGAGCTTGGTGTGCCTACGGAGCTTGGAACGGATACGGCGTGGACGTTTGAGCCGCGTCCTGCGGAATATGGGAGCAAGGCATTGCGCGAAGTGGGCTGGGATGGCAAGACGCCGATCCTGGTGGTGTGTCCCATCAATCCCTTTGAGTGGCCCGTGCGTGCGTCGGTAGTGAAATTCGCCGCCCACGGGTTAGCTGGCGCGTACAAAGACAGCCACTATCGCTCGGTATACTTCCACAATTCTGGGCCGGAGGCTGACCGTGCCTATAAGCACTACCTCGCATCGATTGCGAATGCGGTGCGCACGTTTCGCGAACGCCATAAAGTGTTCGTCATTATGGTAGCGACAGAACGCCTCGACGCTCGGCCCGCTAAGAAGATTTCAGAGCGTCTCGGTGGCGTCCCGGTTCTCAGCTCTGACGATTACAACATGTACGAATTGGTCAGCATATTGCGCTGTTGTCACATGATGGTGTCGTCGCGTTATCACGGCATTGTGACCTCGATGCCCGCACTGGTCCCATCTGCGGGCATTACCATGGACGAGCGCATTCGCAATCTGATGAAGGAGCGCGGCCAGGAGGAACTGCTCATGAATGTGGATGACGCAGATCTCGAAGCAAGGCTATTGGCGTCCCTTGAGACTCTAAGCACTGAGGGCGAACGCGTCGCCGCAGGCATCGGACGCTGCGTAGTAAAGAATTTGAAAGTCATGGCTCGCATGGGAGTTTATTTTGAAGAAGAAGTGCAGCGGCGGTATCCGGAGTTTCCTACGCGCAAGGGCGAATGGAGTTGGGAGGATTATCTTCCTCCGATGAGCCGCGGCCTGCACGAACTGGCGGCAGCCTACAGCTAAAGGCATGAGTTTCCTCGACGACATCTTCGAGAAGCTGGAGGCTAGCAAAGATCTCGTTGTATTGGAAGAGATCCGCGACGGGAGGTTTTTGTCCGTCACGGGCCGCGAATTGCTCGATCTTGTCGCCAAAGCGAGAGCCTTTTTGGCTTCGCGCCGCCTCACCAAAGGCGATCGCTGCGGGCTGCTGGCTCCTAACAGCATTCGATGGGTGGCGATAGATCTCGCCATCATGGCCGAAGGATTGATTGTCGTCCCGCTCTATTCGAGGCAGGCACCGGAAGAGTTAGTCGAAGTAATGAAAGACTGCGCGCCTTCGCTACTCATTTGCGCCGACGATGAATTGCGGAAGGGTATTGTGTCGCATTGGCCTGGGGCGCCTCCGCAGTGCTTGTTCGAGGATGTTTTCGGCGGCAATTCGTCGTCTAGTTCCGTGAAAGCTGCTGCAACCGCAGACGCAGATCCCGTCGCACTCATTTATACGTCGGGAACGTCAGGCATGGCGAAGGGCGTCATTCTTACGGCGGGAAATATCGGACATATGCTAGGTTGCGCATCGGCGCGGCTCGATTTATTGATGAACAATCGTCCCGGACAAGATCGTGTCTTCCACTACTTGCCGCTCACGTTTGCCGGATCCTGGATTCTGATGCTGACTAGTTTGCTTCGGGGAAGCCGGCTTGCGCTCAACACCGACTTGAGCAAGATCGCCGTCGACATGCGGACCGCTTCGCCCGATTATTTTCTCAACGTGCCGCAATTGCTGGAACGCATGCGTAAGGCGGTCGACGAACAAATATGGAAGACTGGCGGAGTTGTCCTTAACATCTACAGTCGAGCAAAATCCGCGTGGGTGCGCAAGCAAGAAGCGAAGGCGGAGCGTGGTGACGGCTTTTGGCTCGGATTGGCCAACTGGCTGGTCTTTCCCACGATTCGCAAGAAGATGATTGGAAACAATTTAAAAGCGCTTATCTGCGGTTCGGCGCCCTTGAATATCGAAACCCAACTTTATTTCATGATGTTGGGTATCCCCGTGTTGCAGGCTTATGGATTGACTGAAACCACAGCACTCTGCACCCTCGACGATCCGCGCGACGTTGAACCCGGCCGGGTTGGGCCAGCGATTACAGGAGTCGAAATGAAGCTGGGCGTCAACGATGAAGTCCTAGTGCGCGGGCCGAATATTTTCCCGGGTTATTGGAATCGCCCCGACGAAACGGCAAAGGTCTTGCGCGATGGCTGGTTTCACACCGGGGACCAAGCGGAAGCCGACGCTAAAGGCAACTGGAAGATTATCGGACGCTTGAAGAATCTGATCATCCCGGCGTCTGGACATAACATCGCGCCCGAGCCGATTGAAGATACGATTCTGCATGTCTTGCCAACTGCACAACAAGTCGTAGTCATCGGCAATGGTCGAAGCTACTTGACCGCAATCATCACTGGCGACGTGCCAGGCGAATCCGCGCAAGCCGCGCTGGACAAGGTGAATGCCGAGCTCCCGCACTATAAGCAGATACGCGCATTCCATCTCGCCGCGGAAGTTTTCTCCATTGAAAACGGTCTACTCACAGCGAATGGAAAACTCAAGCGCGACCAAATCGCCGAACGATACAAGACTGAAATCGAAGAGTTGTATCGGGTGAAGCGGGCTTCATGACTCAGTCTCTAGAAAAGTTTCAAGGCGAGACACTTTCTTGGACTGTCAAGGACGGTGTGATCGAACTCGCTCTGCACCGCGCTCCCTGCAACGAAATTGGATCGCTTACTCTGGAAGACCTCGAGCGCTTTGTTTCAGCCCTGCAAGAATTACAACTCGACGCCCATGCACTGATCGTCTACAGCACGATGAAGCCGGGCTTCTGCGCTGGGGCGGACCTTCGCGAACTGTACAAGCGCTCAACCGCAATGGACGTTAGTTCGGCCACCAGCGGAGTTCGCGATTATCTGGAGCGGATTCATGCCGTGATGAACGTGATCGACGACGCCCCGCTGACCACGATTGCCGCCGTCCACGGCGTGACCTTCGGCGGAGGCTTCGAACTCGCGCTGGTTTGCGATTTGATTATCGCTGACAAGATGGCGCGATTCTGCTTTCCTGAGCTGCGCTTGGGTCTGATTCCTGGCTTCGGCGGGATTCCCCGCCTGAAGCGCGATCTGGGGAATGCTGTGGTGCGAGACTTGTTGTTGACGGGGCGGAGTTTCAACGTCACCAAAGCGCAACAGATTGGACTGGTGAGCCAGATTGCGGCCGAAGGAGAAGCGCTTCGGGCGGCGCGGAGCACAGCGATGCAGTTGGGCAAATTCGATCGGCGCACGGCGCAAGCAGCCAAGAAATTCATCAAGCCGATTCCTTACGCCGAGTTGCGTGAAGAAATCGATTTGTTCTGCGAACTTTTTCAGCATCCCGCGGTTGCTGCTGGCCTTCGTAAGTTTGTTGAAAGTACCGACGCGCTACCTTATCTGCCCTGACAATTTAAACAATATGAACACTTCAGAACAAGTTGTGAACGAAATTTTGACCCTTGCTGCTTCGCACTTTAAGGTGCCGCGCGAAAAGCTTTCTCCCGACGAAGACTTCTTCAAGACACTGGGGATTGACAGCCTTCAGGCGCTCGACTTGCTTACGCGGCTGGAGAATCATTTTCATGTTGAGCTGCCGGATTACGAGTTGCAGGGAGTCTCGGATTTTCGCGCTTTGGCGGAAAAGATTCATGCCCGCATGTAACGCAGGTAGTTAATTCGGCAACCTTTCGAGCTACGCGGCGGCGGTCGCTGTGGTGAAATATCGTTGCAGTCAAATATCAATAAAATGTTAGAACTCGACGCATACAGCAGTCTCGGTGCGGCACTGAAGGACGCGCTGGAGCGATGGCCGAACGAGACCTGCCTCATCGAAGCCGACCGCGAAAAAGAAAAGACGCGCCTCACCTATTCCGACTTCAAAGAACTGGCGCTTCCCTTTGCGCGCGCCTTGCAGGACGCCGAGTTTGGCGAAGGCGATCGGGCCGCGATCATTATGACGAATCAGTCCAAGTGGCTGATTTCGGCGTATGCCATTTTCTTCTGCGGCGGCGTCCTGGCTCCTCTCGATTACAAGCTGACAGCCGCGGAGCACCTGCAACTCTTGAAACATTCACAGGCAAAGGTTGTCGTTGTCGAATATCACCTTTGGCGTGCGATTGCGCAGCTTCCTGAAGCCAAAGAGTTGCAACTTCGCGTGCTGGTCACCGAGGCACCTCTAAAGGCAGACGTCGGAAACGCCCATCGCTGGGAGGGATTTCGGCGCACGGGCGAGCCGCATTTCGTTCCGCGAGTTCGGCACGATGTCGCCTGCATCGTCTATTCCTCCGGAACAGGCGGGCGGCCCAAGGGCTGTGTGCTTACGCACGAGAATTATCTGGAACAATGCAAGGCGCTGACCGCCTGGTATCCCTTCTGGCCCGGAGTACGCTACCTCAGCATCCTTCCGACAAACCACGCCATTGATTTTATGGTCGGATTCATTGGGCCTTTTGTTTGTGGCGCCTGCGTGATTCACTTGCGAACGCTGCGCCCTGAGTTCGTGCGCGACGCTTTTGTTCGTTACAAAATTACATACGTCGCGCTCGTGCCGTTGATTGTCAAGAACCTGGAACGCGGGCTGCGCGCCAAGCTCGATGAATTGCCGAAAGGGAAGCGATTCGTTCTCAACCGCCTGATTGGGATCAATAAACTGCTGACTAAGAGACATCCTAGAGTCGAGCTCAGCCGAAAATTGTTGCCACAAATCCATGCTGGTTTCGGCGGCGATTTGCAGGCATTGATCACGGGCGGCGCATTTATCGAACCGACGACCATGCAGTTCTTTTATGACCTCGGCATCCCGGTCGTGAACGGTTACGGATTGACTGAGGCGTGCACGGCGCTGACGCTCAACGATCTCAAACCGTTTCGTGCGGACACCGTCGGCAAACCTTTACCGGGCGTCGCGCTGCGCTTGCTGAATCCAGATGAAAACGGCATCGGCGAAGTCGCGGCGCAGAGCAAATTTGTCATGTCGCATTATCTCGATGATCCGGAATTGACGGCCCAGACTATCGTCGAGGGCTGGCTTCTAACCGGCGACCTGGGACGCTTCGATGACACCGGACACTTGCAACTCTTCGGCCGCAAGAAAAACATGATCGTCACCGAAGGCGGCAAGAACATTTATCCCGAGGACATCGAGAATGCTTTCGACGGGATTACCGTCAAAGAGTATTGCATCTTCGCGGCGAACTACCTCTGGCTGGCGAGGGATCTGCGCAAAGAAATGCTGGTCCTCGTGATTCGTTTTGAACCGAATCAAACCTTGACCGACTCTCTGAAGAATGACTTGGCGGCGCGCAACCGCAAACTTCCGGATTTCAAGCGGGTAGGCGGTTTTGTGGTGTGGGATAGCGATTTCCCCCGCACCGCTTCGATGAAGATTAAGCGCAATGAATTGGCCGAAGCCATCGCCAATAAGGTCGAGCGATCAGCTGTGATCCCACTGTGAAGGACGCGTTTCTCGCCATTGTTAATCCTGCGGCGGGCGGGGGCAAGAGCCGTGCTCTGATCGGCCCGGCGCTCGATGGCTTGCGATCGCGAGGCGTTTCCGTCGATTTGGCCGAGACTGGTGGGCCCAAGCAGGCCACGGCATTGGCTCGGGATGCGTACCGTGAGGGTCGCCGCAAATTTATTGCCGTTGGCGGCGATGGTACGTCTTATGAAATCGTCAACGGATTGTTTCCCGAAGCGCAGGTTGGAGAGAAGCCGACGCTTGCCTTCCTACCACTCGGTACGGGCAACTCTTTTCTGCGAGAGTTTACAAATCGCGGTGTCGATCATGCGATGGAAGCTTTGATCGCGGGGCGTTCGCAGCCCTGCGACGTGTTGCGTCTCACGCATGCGGCCGGCGTGTTGCACTACATCAACATTCTCAGCGTGGGATTCACCGCTGACGTGGCCACACTGCGCGAGCGAAGTTTTGGAAGCTGGGGCGAGCCGGGCTATCAATTGTCGATTCTTCTCACGTTACTTCGTTTTAGTCGACGGCCGTTTCCGCTTCGTGTAGATGAAGATGTGGCCATCGACCGTCGTCCCTGTCTGTTTCTGACTTTCAATAACAGCAAGTTCACCGGCGGCACCATGATGATCGCGCCCAAGGCCGAAGTGGATGACGGACTAATTGAATTCGTGCGATGGGGTCCGATTGGACGCATTGGACTAATTCGTAATTTGCCAACGCTCTATGACGGGACACACATAGAGCATCCCCTAGCGGAGCGACGGTCGGCGAAGCGGATAGAGTTCCATCTCGAGGAACCCGCCGACGTGATGGTCGACGGCGAAGTGATCACAGCGTTCTGCCAGACTCTCGACGTGCTGCCCGGAGCACTGAACATCGTGGTTTAAGGGCGGCCCGTGATGACAAAATTCCCGTCGTCCTCGATAATTTCTCATGGATGAAGTTGTGCCGGTAGAGACCACGGTGGTTGGCGACCTTCGCTTGCACCCATTTGAGAGTCGGATTTTCCGCAATGAGCGCACGCTGCGAGTGTGGCTGCCTCCCCGCTATGACGCGCCCGAGAATGCACAGCGCCGCTATCCCGTGCTCTATCTCAACGACGGCCAAAATCTTTTCGATAAGGCGACAGCCTATGGCGGCGTGGAATGGCGCGTAGGCGAGACCGCCGATCGGCTGATTCGCCAGGAAGAAGTCGTTCCGCTCGTGATTGTGGGCATCGACAACGCCCAAAACGATCGCATAAAAGAGTATCTTCCCTTTCGTTCTTATTCGCCTGCCGTTCTGCGCCCACAGGGCAAGAGTTATCCGAATTTTCTGGTCGATGAAGTGATGCCCTTTATCGAAGGTCAGTATCGAATTGCGACCGAGCCTAAGAATACGGGGCTGGGCGGGTCATCGCTGGGCGGATTGATTACTCTTTACACTGCAATCGCACGACCCGGCGTCTTTGATCGGTTGCTGATTGAGAGTCCGTCGTTGTTTATATCCAACCGGCGAGTTTTGCGATTCGCCAGCAAGTTCCAGCAATGGCCAGGAAAGATTTTTCTCGCCATTGGTACGCGCGAGGCGGGAAGGGAAGAGTTCGATCGCAAAGCTGTGGAAGACGTACAAACTCTTGAGCATATCCTCCGGGATGCTGGTTTGGGGGCCGATCAAGTACGGGTGTGGATTGACGAAGGGGCTAGCCACAACGAAGGCGAATGGGCCAAGCGCTTTCCGGAGGCGTTGAAATTCCTCTTCGGCGCCGGTTGACGCTTAGCCTTGATCGGAAGAAATCAGATCTTCCCTTCCAGAATTTCCCATTTCTCAATCACCGGAGGCTTTGCTAATAAGTGGCCCGCATGAGCCATGAGTGCGGCGGCGACGCGTCCGTTAAGGTGCGCGTTGCGTCCGGCTTCATCGTTGAAGGTATCGAAGATACCGAATGTGGACGTTCCCATGCGAATGGCAAACCATTGGATCGTCCCAGGTTCATCCTGAACAATGGCAAGAGCGCTTCGCAGCAGCTTTTCGACTTCGGCTTCTTTGCCGGGTTTCGCTTCGAGGCGGGCTAAAAGAGATAGTTTTACGTTTGCCATAATGAGTTCCTTTTGCGATACAGGAGTGAGATGCTCATCGGATTGCCGAGGTCGCTAAAAGTGGCATCGACTCGCGGATTATTGCTTGACGTCCTCTGTAACTTTCGTAAGGAGGCCGAGGTTGACGCGTCCTAGGCCGTTTCGTACTCTGTAGTGTGCTGACCAAGACCATCTCCGACCCCAGCCTTCGTGTGTCCGACGACATCACCCAGCTCGTTGGGCATACTCCTCTACTGCAATTGAAGCGACTGGTTCCGGTTGGCTCGTCGGATGTGTTCGCCAAGCTGGAATATCTCAACCCCGGCGGCAGCATCAAGGATCGAGCTGCAATCGGCATCATTCGCCGCGCCGAGGCGCAGGGAAAGCTCAAGCCGGGCGGGACAATCATCGAGGCTACTGCCGGCAATACTGGCATTGGGCTGGCGCTGATCGGGGTGAATCGCGGCTACACGGTCGCGCTGTTCGTGCCGGAAAAGTTCTCCGAGGAGAAAGTCCTCATCATGCGAGCCCTCGGCGCGAAAGTCACGCGAACGCCGGACGATGAGGGAATGCTTGGCGCTATCAAACGGGCGAAAGCTCTTGCTGAGAGCACTCCGAACTCCTTTATGGCCGGGCAGTTCGACAATCCTGCCAATCCCGACTATCACTACGAAACCACAGCAAAAGAAATCTTCGAGCAGATGGAAGGCCAGATTGACGCAGTTGTTGTGGGCTCTGGCACTGCGGGCACGTTTACAGGACTGGCGCGTTATTTTAAAGAGCGACTGCCGCGAGTTTTGGCGTACGCAGTCGAAACTCAGGGATCGATTCTTGGGGGCGGGCCGCCGGGCAAGCACAAGGTGGAAGGAATAGGAAATAACTTCATCCCGGGAAACTTCGACCCGACCGTGTGCGACGGTGTTTTGATGGCGAACGATCCCGAGGCCTTCGGAATGGTGAAAGAGTTGGCCGCGAAAGAAGGAGTGCTTGGCGGATCCAGCGCCGGCGCAAATGTTTTTTGTTCGTTAAAGGTTGCCGCGCAGCTGGGGCGCGGAAAGCGGGTCGTCACCGTAATCCCAGATTCCGCCGAGCGCTACTTGTCCAAGAAGATATTCGAAGGTGGAATCTAAGCGATTTGGTTTGATTTGCAGCTCACCTCACTATGAAATCCACCAACAAGCAGGGAATTTCGACTCGCGCCATCCATGTCGGCCAGGAAGCAGACGAGCAGACTGGCGCGGTTACGGTTCCTATCTACGCAACGTCCACTTATGTACAACAAGAAATCGGCAAGAATAAGGGATACGAGTATGCCCGCGTTTCCAATCCCACACGCGACCGGTTAGAAACGAATCTCGCATCTCTCGAGGGGGGCATCGGTTCCCGTGTTTTCGGCAGTGGCATGGCCGCGATTAACGCCTTGTGTGCGCTGTATAAGTCTGGAGATCACGTCGTCTGCGGTCACAATCTTTATGGCGGAGTGCCGCGCCTCTTCAATCGGGTGCTGACGGGCTACGGCATGGAATTTACCTACGTCGATACTTCCGACTCCAAGAACGTAGAGCGCGCAATACGCAAGCGCACACGGATGGTCTATATCGAGACGCCAACGAATCCATTGATGGCGCTGAGTGACATCGCGGCGATCAGCCAGGTCTGCAAACGAAAGAAAGTTGATCTGGTCGTGGATAACACATTCATGTCACCTTATTTTCAACAGCCGATAGCGCTGGGTGCGGACATGGTCGTCCACTCCACGACGAAATTTCTTAATGGGCACAGCGACGGTCTGGGCGGGGTCGTTGTTTGCACGACGCAACAGCAGTTCGACGATCTGGGCTTTGTGCAGAAAGCGGCGGGCGCAATTCTTTCTCCCTTTGAGTGTTTTCTGGTGCTGCGTGGCGTGAAGACTCTAGCAGTTCGCATGGAGCAGCACGAGATCAACGGACGACTAGTTGCCGATTACTTGAACAAGCATAAAAAGATTAAGAAAGTGTTCTATCCCGGATTGCTGTCGCATCCGCAGCATGAGTTGGCGAAACATCAAATGACTGGCTTTGGCGCTTTAATTACCTTCGAGACCGGATCACTTGCCAATGCGAACAGAATGCTGCGGAAAGTCCGTATCTGTTCGCTCGGTGAATCGCTAGGTGGTGTTGAGACGCTCATCTCGCATCCGGCTACGATGACTCACGCTGCCATCGGAGAAAAGGGACGCAAAGCGATTGGCTTAACCGATGGAATGGTCCGAATATCGGTGGGGATTGAGAACGTCGAAGACATCATCGCCGACTTGGAACAGGCGCTAGCGGCGATCTGACGCTATGCTAGAACGCTTCTTTGTTGACCACATACGGCATCTTCTTGATATCGCCACCATAATTGCCTTCCAGCACATCGATCAATCCTTGCACGCAACGTCCTGCCATGCCTTTATCGGGATCAGTCGACAGTCGCGTGATTTTGCCGGCGCTGGCTTGGTGAGGCAGCAATCGGCAACGGTCTTCGATTGCGGGATCGCGTAAAGGAGAATCGGCCGCCAACGGTTCCTTTTCGTAAACGTCGAGGGCAGCGCCGCCAATCCAGTTTTCGCGCAGAGCTTTCGCCAAAGCAACTTCATCCACGACTGGTCCGCGCGACGTATTTACAAGAAATGCCGTCGGCTTCATCTTGCGCAGCGTGGCTTCGTTGAAGAGATGATAGGTCGGAGTCGCGCTTTCGCCTTCTCGAAGCAGCGGCACATGCACACTCACAAAGTCAGACTGCGCCAGAGCGTCGTTAAGTGAAACGTATTTGATCCAAGTCTTCTCGCGCTGAATTCCGCTACTATGGCGCAAATCCATCGTCGCCTGGATGGCTTTCACATACTCGTGATTCTGATAGGCAGGGTCGTAGCACAGGATGTTCATATCGAAGCCAGCGCACTTTTTGATCATGGCCAAGCCGATGCGCCCTGTTCCGATGATTGCAATCGTTTTGCCCGTAACTTCGTCGCCGAGGAATGGTAGATAAGGATGCCAGAATCCCCATTTGTTTTCACGCGTCAGATGTTCGGCGGTCCAAAGTTTGCGGGCCAGCGCGCCGAGAATGAAGAACGCAAATTCTGCCGTCGCTTCGGTCAGAACGTCGGCCGTGTTAGTGAAAGGAACTTTATATTTGTTGGCGTCAGCGCGATTGATATTGTCGAAGCCGACGGCGATTTGAGACACGACCTTCAGCGTACCTTTACCTGCCTCGAACACTTCCGCATCGATGGGATCGCGCAGTGTAGTAATGAGTCCATCAATGCCAGACTTTACTTTTTCCACGATGACGCTCTTCGGGGGCGCTTCCGGGCGAGGACAGACGTCGACCTCGTATCCGCGTAGGCGCAGCAGTTCGAGCGACTCCCCGATATCACACGTAGCAAAGACGCGAAAGTTTGGCATGAGTGGGTCGATTAGAGGTGTTTCTTAGTCCAGGTGTCGACGCGGTCCAACGCTTTGTTGAGGTTCTCCAATGAATTCGCGGTGCTGAAACGCAAAAAGCCTTCGCCATATTCTCCGAAGGCTGTACCTGAAAGGCAGGCGACGCCGGCTTGTTCGAGCAGGGCGTCGGCCAATTTCTTGGACGGCCATCCTGTTTTCGAAGTGTTCGGAAAAACGTAAAATGCGCCTTTCGGCATGCGGCAAGAGAAGCCTTTGATCTGATTCAGTCGCGCGACGACTGCATCACGGCGCGTCTGGAACGCGAGCCGCATCGTCTCCACGGAACTCTGATCTCCCTGCAACGCTTCTACGCCTGCGATTTGCGTGAAGCTAGCAGTGCAGGAATTGGAGTTCGTCATTAGCCGAGTCATTTGCGCCGCGAGATCAGGACGCATCACGCCATATCCCATGCGCCACCCGGTCATGGCGTAAGTCTTGGAAAATCCATCCAGCAAAATCGTCCGGTCTTTGAAATCGGGCTCCCGCATGATGGAGTAGTGCTCGCCCTCAAAGAGCAGGCGGCTATAAATTTCATCCGAAAGCACCATGATGTTGCGGTCGCCGATGGCTTGCGCGATGTCGTGGATCGCGTTCCGGTCAAGTACTCCCCCCGTAGGATTCTGCGGCGAGTTGATGATGATGAGTTTGGTGCGATCCGTAATGCGATCGGCCAGTTCGTTCACATCAAACCCGAAGTCGCGATCTTCCCTCAATCGAATCGGCACAGCTTTCGCGCCGACATAGTTAATCATTGACTCATAGATCGGAAATCCGGGATTCGGATAAATCACTTCGTCACCGCTATCGGCAAGAGCAAGAATCGTGAAAAAGATAATTGGTTTGCCGCCCGGCACCACGACCACTTCCTCGCTCTGTACTTTCACGCCACGAGTCTGGCTGACGTAATCGGCTATCGCCTGGCGGAGTTCGGGCAATCCCGCTGAGGGTCCGTAATGCGTGTAGCCGCCCTGTAGGGCCTTCACGCCAGCAGCAACAATATTCGCAGGCGTATCGAAATCCGGCTCGCCGATTTCTAAGTGGATGATATCTTTGCCCTGACGCTCTAACGCTCGCGCCTTGCTCAACACCTCGAAGGCAGTTTCGGTTCCCAGGCGCGACATGCGCTCCGCCAGACGCAACTCGTATTGTGTGGCTCTCTCCATGGCTCCGTTTTCCTCTTACTACAAAACGCTCAATTATAACGCGACTCGCAGGCACGCCAGTGAAAGCACTTTCGTGAACCAGTGCATACAACGAGGAAGACGGTGCTGGGAATCCTGCCCTGCTAACATTAAACGCAATGGCTTCGACCGCACCGCGCCCGCGCATAAAGCCCAAGGCCTTGCGGCCCGGAGATACGATCGGCATCGTCGCGCCCGCCAGCAATATCAAACGCGACCTGGTTGAGTTGGGCTGTGACGCGCTTCATCGCTTGGGGTATAAGACGGTTTATGAGGAATCGATCTTTGAGCAAGACCTGTATTTCGCGGGATCACTTGATCGGCGCGTGCGTGAATTGGAGGGCATGTTCCTCCGCGATGACGTGAAAGCGATCCTGTGCGCGCGAGGTGGTTACGGCGCGAATTATTTGTTGTCGCGGCTCGATCTGGAAAAAGTTAAAGCGAATCCCAAGATTTTTATGGGCTACAGCGATCTCACCTGCTTGCTGACATGGTTTGCGGGCGCGGCGAACCTCGTTACCTTTCATTCTCCGATGCTGACCAAAGATTTTGCCAGCGCCGATGGGGTCGATCTTCGATCATTCGACGCAGTTGTATCAGGCGCGGAATGGGCACTGGAAGCCGCTTCCGGGCTGCGTCCACTGATGTCCGGTTCGGCGGAGGGCATATTATATGGTGGATGCCTTTCGATTCTCGTGGCCTCGCTCGGCACGCCATATGAGATCGAGACGGACGGCACGATCCTGTTTCTCGAGGATGTTGGAGTCAAGCCTTACCAAGTGGATCGCATGTTGATGCAGCTAAAATTGTCTGGAAAGCTGGCGGGCGTGAAGGGATTAGTTTTTGGCGAGATGATGGATTGTATCCAGCACCCCAATCAGCCGTTCTCGTTGGAGCAAGTGATTCTGCGTATTGTTGGCGACATGGGTATTCCAGTTGCATTCGGTCTGCGTTCCGGCCACGTTTCGCATCGCAACGTAACTCTGCCGTTTGGAGTTCGTGTCACATTGAATGTGGGCACGACGGCCGACTTATCGTCGCTGGAACCGGCGGTATCAGGCTAGTGTGAAAACTGAGATGACGAAATCTAAACACATACACCTCATCGGGATTTGTGGCACGGCAATGGCGTCGCTCGCCGGAATGCTTAAGCAGCGCGGGATTCACGTGACCGGATCGGATGCCGCAGCTTATCCACCCATGTCGACTTTCCTAGCGGAGCTTGGCATCTTCTTGTCTCAGCCCTTCGCTGAAGTGAATCTGAAACCGCGGCCCGACCTCGTGGTGGTGGGAAATGCCATTTCCCGCGGCAACGTCGAATTGGAAGCTGTGCTCGACCAGCGCATTCCGTTTGCTTCACTGCCGCAAATTCTGCACGAAGAATTTCTCCTGGACAAAGAAGTCATCGTTGTTGCTGGCACTCACGGAAAAACGACGACCACGTCGATGCTGGCGTGGATATTCGAGTCCGCTGGGGTGGAGCCTTCATTTCTGATCGGAGGCATCGCGGAGAACTTTGGCAGTAGTTTTCAGCTCGGAGCGGGGAAGCACTTCATCCTCGAAGGCGACGAGTATGACACCGCGTTCTTCGACAAGGGGCCAAAGTTTCTGCACTACTTTCCCGACGCCGTGATTTTGACGTCCGTCGAGTTCGATCATGCCGACATTTACAAAGACCTCGACTCGGTCGAGACTGCCTTTAAGCGATTGGTGAATCTCATTCCGAGGCGCGGAAGCCTGGTTGCGTTCGACCAAGGCGAAAGCCTTGATCGATCAATTGCGCGTGCCTTTTGCCCGGTGGAGCGCTATGGAAGTACGGCGCGCGCCGCATGGCAGATTGTTGATCTGAAGTTCGAGGCCGATCGAACAACGTGGACCCTATTGCACCAAGGGAGCCGTTGGGCCGATTTGCAATTCCCGTTGGCCGGCGAATACAACGTGTGGAACGCGACCGCGGCGGCCGCTATCGCGGCGCATTATGGAATCTCCAAAGAAGCAATTGCCGATGCCCTGAGGAATTTCAAGAGTGTGAAGCGGCGGCTGGAAGTTCGTGCGCAAATTAACGGTGTCACGATCATCGATGACTTCGCACACCATCCGACGGCGATTGCCGCGACATTGAAAGCGCTGCGCTCGCGCTATCCCGAAGCACGGCTTTGGGCTCTGCTCGAACCACGCTCCAATACTTTGCGTCGCAATGTGTTTCAGCACGAACTGGCTCAGAGTCTCACCCTGGCAGATGAAATTGTCGTGGCCAGTGTTTTCCAGTCGGCATCCATTGCCGAGGCTGAGCGCCTGGATTTGAATGCCGTGATTGCGGATCTCAAGGCGCGAGGCCATCATGCTCGAATGATCGACAGTGTCGAGAAAATTGTCAGCAGCATAACTCCTGAGCTGCGTTCCGGTGATGTCGTGGCAATTCTTTCCAACGGCGGTTTCGACGGTATCTATGAGAAGCTTCCCTCTGCGCTCAAAGCGTTCACTTCGCCGCTGAATGTCGGAGCCAATGCGTGATCGCCGCCCGGCGATTATTTCTCATCGCGATGCTGCTTATTTCTTTTTCGGCCACATCTTTCACGGTCAGCGCGCAGACTCTTGTTTATGAAGTCTCGCTGGCAGATCGAGCAGACCATCTGGTCGAAGTGAGACTTCACCTTCCGGCCGGATCGAGCGAGCGCGTCCTTCAATTGCCGGTTTGGAATGCACTCTATCAAATCCGGGATTTCTCCCAGTATCTCGCCGAGGTAAAGGCCGAGGACGTGGCCGGCCGTGCTTTGCCGGTTGCCCTGGTCGACAAGAGTTCATGGAAGATGTCAGGTGTGACCGACGGAGCGACAGTCCACTACTTGATTCGCGCCGATGAGCCGGGCCCCTACGGCGCACAGCTCAATACAACCCACGCATTCCTCAATCTAGCGGAAGTGTTAGTCTATCCGGCGGACGGCCGCGCCCTCCCCATCCAAATTTCTTTCACTCACGTTCCTACGAACTGGAAAATCGCGACGGCGTTGCGTCAGCCAACGCAGGGCGGTTTTAGCGCGACGAATTATGATCAGCTCGTGGATTCGCCAGTGGAAGCGGGAACCTTTCAGGAATCGGAATTCGACGAGGGTGGCGCTCACTATCGTGTCGTGGTGGATGCTGACGCGGCTGACTACGATCTCGCGAAGCTTGCGACGACGTGTCGCGGCATCGTCCGCGCGGAGACGGCATGGATGCAAGATCGCCCGTTGGAGGATTATCTATTCATCTACCATTTTCCGCATTTCTCCGGTGGCGGAGGAATGGAACATGCGTTCTCCGCCGCCATCGAGCTGAATGCTCAGTATGTAAATCAGGATCCCAGCATTCTGGCGGAAGTAACTGCACACGAGTTTTTTCACCTTTGGAATGTGAAGCGAGTCCGCCCGCAGGGACTGGAACCGATCGATTACACCAAAGAAAACTATACCGACGCCTTGTGGTTTAGCGAAGGCGTCACCAGTACAGTCGAAAGTTATACACTGCTGCAGACTCATCAGCTCGATGAGGTCAAATATCTTGAACGACTAGGGCAAGCGATCACGGTGCTGGAGAATCGTCCCGCACATTTGACGCAGTCGGCGGAAGAATCCAGTCTGGACGCCTGGCTGGAGAAGTATCCGGCTTATCGTCGTCCGGAGCGCAGCGTCTCTTACTACAATAAAGGCGAATTGCTGGGAGTCATGCTAGATCTCAAGATGCGGGAGTCGACTCGAGACTCGCAGTCTCTGCGAACGCTGTTTCAGTATTTGGATATGGAGTATGCACAGCGCGGGATCTTTTTCCCCGAATCCGACGGAATCCGGCAAGCGGCGGAAGTCATCACCCACGCCGACCTACGCCAGTTCTTTAGCGATTACGTCGCAGGAACGCGAGAAATTCCGTGGGACGATTTCCTTAATTATGTGGGATTGCACGTGCTACGCACGTCACACGTGATCGCCGACTCGGGATTCAAAATCACACACAACTTTGACCAGCCGCCTATTGTCTCTGAGGTTGATCAGAACGGTACTGCGGAACATGCAGGCCTGGCTGTAGGAGATGCCATTCTCGATCTTAATGGGAGCATCGCTTTCTCGGACATGCAGCAGCAACTCGGGGCAATGAATCCAGGCGACACTCTCATTGTGAAAATTCACAATCGGAGCGGCGACCATGAATTACGCTGGTTGGTACAGGGGAAAGATCAGGTTTCGTACGCAGTCAAAGATCTTGCCGTCGTGACGCCAGAGCAAAGTTCCCGGCGTGATTCCTGGTTGCACTCGGACTGGTCAAAGCCTGCATTGATACAATCGGGTGCAGTCCTCGCCGTTGGAGAAAATCTCCCTTGATCCGAACCTCATTGATGCTGGCCTTTTGGGCCGCGCTGCTGCCGATCGCGGCGCTAATCGGTTTCCCGTGGACTGTGATTACTGGCGACGTAAGTTTTCTCTATCGCATTGGCATGTGGGGATCGTTCACGGGGGTTCGCATTGCCGGCATTCGAGTGAAGAGCATCGGTCTTGACCGCCTCGATCCTAACCGCACGTACATCTTCATGTCCAATCACGTGTCGAATGTCGATCCGCCCGTCATGCTTCCTCTGGTTCCGCGTCAGACATCCGTGATGGTGAAGAAAGAATTGTTCAACTATCCATTGCTCGGCCGATTGATGCATTTTGGATCGATGGTACCCGTGGATCGAGGCAATCGTGACGCTGGAATTTCGTCCGTGCGTAGCGCTGCTGAGGTGATTCGGAAAGGCATTAATATGACCATCTTCGTGGAGGGCAAGCGCTCCTTCGATGGTAAGCTTTTGCCGTTCAAGAAAGGGCCGTTTTATCTTGCGGAAGAGTGCGGTGTGCCGGTGGTTCCGATTACGATTATCGGGAGCCACGGCGTTTGGCCTAAGGGTGAGTTTTCAATTCGTCCGGGATTGGTTACGGTTATTTTTCACGATCCAATCGAGCCAGCCGATTTCGGTGGGCGCGAAGAGTTGATGAGCAAAGTACGGCAGGTTATCAACAGCGGATTACCCGCTGAATTTCAGGAGCAGATCGCATGAAACGAAGTCGCCTCGCAGTCGCCTGTTTGTTGCCTTTTATTCTTACGATGTTTTCTTTTGCCGATCAGGCAGCATTGGAAGCGCAGTTCAAACAGTTGTTGGAGAACCACATTCTGTCAATGAAGGGCCCTTATGCCGCGACGGACCTGAAGTTCGACGCCTCCGGGAAGTTGGTCGGTACCTCAGAGATCGGTCCCTTTCCACTATTCGGTTCCATTCAAGTGAGCAAGTTTGCCTTGCAGGATTCGTCAATTGAGATTGACGGTCAGCGAGTGGTTCTTGTCCTGGGAGCTGGCAAGGTTACGGATTACTCTCCCATTCTCGGGAAGCAGACGATTCATCTCAGCATTGCTCTCACGCCACCCATAAAGGACGACGATCAGATTCGCGCCGCATTGGGCGAAGTGTTTTCCAGCGAGAGTTCGAAAGAGCGTTTCGCCAACTATTGGAAGCCAGCCGTTGATCTGACCGATCCCTGCAAGACGATTAAGAAAGATCATCCGGATGGCGTCGTGGGGACTTTGGCTTACACGAATCCGGTTTACGGCTGCGTGAAGTCTAGCGTGGTGACGGCTCCGAAAGGAATCATGACGCCACCCCCGATGACCGGCAAGAAGCCCATGGATGGATCGGCCAAGGTGCGCATCGTGATCGATGAAAATGGATTTCCAGCCATCATTAAAGCAATGACGAGTTCAACGCCCACGTACGGCGCGGCAGCGTTGGAGGCCGTCTCCACCTGGAAGTACAAGCCCGCATTGAAGGACGGCAAGCCGGTACCGTACATGTTGGATGTGGAACTAGGGACCGAATTCAAAGCGGACGAGGATAAAGACTAGTTCACCGGGAATCACCGAAGCCGCTACCCGCGACTTATTCGAGAGTAGCGGCTTTTTTATGATCGCCTAGTCTCTATCGAACGGCTCCGTCCCCATGGCTTGCCCCGCAGGACTAACAGCGCTCCCTTGGGTCTTCATCCACTCGGCTTCGTCGGGGACGCTGATCGCTTCCAGCTTCTTCTTTCTTAATCCCGCGTTGATCTGGGCGAGGTCCTTTGCCGTCAGCTTCTGGAAATCGGTTATCACGTCATCGAGTTCGTGGCTCAAGGCTTGGGTTCGGTTTATTTGCATTTCCGTCGGACGGCCTTCATATCCATTGACGTCGCCATAAACATCCCCGATAAATTCGCGGATGCGCTCTTCGCCGGTGATTGCGCCGCCTTCTTTGGTGGCTACGATCTTCGACCGCAGAGTATTCAGATCGGCGGATAGCTTCGTGACTTGCGCCCGGAGCGGATCTTTCTCGGCAAGCTTCGCCGCCCGCGCATCGGCAGCATCGCGAACGCTTACGATTGCGGCCACGCCATAGCTCATGTGACCCATAAGCTGATCGAGTTTCGTGGCCAGATCGAACTGCGCCTTGCGATCTTCTACGGTAAAGGTTGCTCGCGGGTCCAGTCGTATCACCAGTGGAGCCGTGTAAACCTGATCTCCCTTAGTCATCTTGACTGTGTAGTTGCCCGGCAAGACCCGCGGTCCTTGCGCAGCCTGAAACAACGCGCTCGCAGCGGGGGGCACCAAAGGCGCTTTCAATCGCATTGACCAAGTCACGCGATTCAAGCCGCGATGCTTGCTGCCAGCGACAGTGTCAACAAGTTTGCCATCCTGATCGTAGATTTCGATCTTCAGATCGCCGAAAATGTGGCGGCCTTTCTGGTAATAAGTGATCGGCGCGTCGCTGGGCCGGCTCGGCCCGAGAAACGATTCGTCGCCCAAAGCCCATCCGCCGTTGGTGCTGAGATACTGCGTGACCGTGCGACCTTGGAGCACGACTGCTTCCTTGGCAAGCAGATCGGGCGTAAGTAAGCGCAGAGGAGAAATGTCGTCGATGATCCAAATGCCTCGCCCATGGGTCGCCAGCACCAGGTCGGATTCGCGGGGATGAATAACGAGATCGTCGACCGCGACGGACGGAAAGTTGCTGCCTTTGTACTGTGCCCAGTGACGGCCGCCATCGGTTGTGATCCATAATCCGAACTCGGTACCGACAAAAAGAAGATTCGGGCTTTGCGGATCTTCGCGAATCACGTGTGCATAGCCCTTAACGCCGTTTTCCTGAAGGTTCAGCGATGTCCATGTCTTGCCATAGTCTGTGGTTTTGTAGGCATAGGGATTCATGTCGCCGAAGGTATGGCGATCAAACGTCGCATAGGATGTGCCATCATCGAAGTGACTGGCCTCAATGGTGGAAACCCACGAATTCTTGCCCAATCCGGAAATGTTGCCGACTACGTTCGTCCAATTCTTGGCGCCGTCCCGCGTGATCTGCAAATTGCCGTCGTCGGTTCCCACCCAAATCAGTTGGCCGTTTTTCGGCGATTCGCAAATCGTATAGATCGAAGTGTGCATTTCCGCCGAGGAGTTGTCGATGGTGACGCCGCCTGACTCCTCCTGCTTTTGTTTCTCGGGATCATTCGTCGTCAAGTCCGGCGAAATTCGCTCCCATGACTGGCCGTGATCGCGCGATCGGAACAAGAATTGCGCGCCGATGTAAATGGTCCCTTTTTCATTTGGGCTCATGTGGATCGGCGAGTTCCAGTTAAAGCGCAATTTCTTTTCGTTATAGTTGGGATAAGGGGCGATGCCTCGAGTTTCCAGCGTATGTCGGTTCACGCGGCCAATCGTGCCGCCTTGCGCTTCGGCGTAGATGTAGTTGGGGTCGGCTGGATCCTCGAACGCCCAAAATCCATCGCCGCCATAAACGTTCTCCCACTGCGAGTTGGCAACGCCGCCCGGGTAGGAGGAATCGCCTACCCATGTGCTGTTGTCCTGCAAACCGCCGTAGACGTGATACGGATCCTCATTATCGACGCTCACATGGTAGAACTGCGAGATTGGCAGATTCAGTTGATGCTTCCAGCGCGTGCCTCCGTCCTCGCTGCGCCACAAACCGCCATCGTCGCCGGTGTAGACGACGTTCGTGTTGGCGGGATCGATCCAGATGTCATGGAAGTCGCCGTGGGCGTTGGCCACAAAGGCGAAGCTCTGGCCGCCGTTCACACTTAGCAGCAATCCGAGATCGGGTTTGAAAATCTTGTTCTCATCTTTGGGATCGACGATCAGGTTGCCGAAATAAAACGGCCGCCAGACCATGTAGGCGCTGGCGTCGAGTTTCTTCCAATTCTTGCCGCCGTCGTCGGAACGGAATAGAGCACTGCTCTTCGACTCAATGTTGGCATAGACGACCTGCGGTTTGGATGGAGCGACCGCTAGCGCGATTCGGCCATAAGGCTTATCCGGCAAGCCTTTTGCGTTGGCGCTGGTCAGCTCGGTCCAGTGGTCGCCACCGTCGGTCGATTCGAACAGGCCGCTGCCCGGGCCGCCAGAGCGGAACGTCCAACCTTGCCGCCGGAAATCCCACATCGAGGCGAAGATCGTGTCCGGCGCATTCGGGCTGGATGAAATCATTCCGCAGCCGGTCGAGCCATTCGCCCCCGCTAAAACCTTGCGCCAAGTTTTGCCTCCGTCGGTCGTCTTAAAGACACCCCGCTCGTCGTTATCATTCCAGAGATGTCCGATCGCGCAGACCAGCAATGTGTTCCCGTCCTTGGGATCGACGATGATCTTCGCGATGTGCTCGGTGTCTTTGAGTCCGACGTTAGTCCAATTCTCGCCTCCGTCGGTCGACTTATAAATGCCGTCGCCGACGGAAACGCTATTGCGCGTCCAAGCTTCGCCGGTGCCGACCCACACGGTCTTCGAGTTCGAAGGATCGATCGCTATTGCGCCGATCGATTGCACGGGCTGACGGTCAAAGACCGGCTTGAAGGTTGTGCCGCCATTGACAGACTTCCAAACGCCTCCGCTCGCCGCGCCGGCGAACACGGTGACTTTACCGCCTTCGTCCACCGCGGTGACAGTGGCGACGCGCCCGCTCATGGCGGCTGAGCCGATGTTACGCGCAGGCAAGCCCGAGATGCTGGCCGAATCGAACTTGATGGCTTGACCGAGTGCAGTAATCTGAAACACTGCGAAGCTAAGAACGCATGAAGCAAGTTTTGCGGCGCGGCGCGAGTTACTGGAAGTCATAGAAGTAATTTCCTCTTGAGAGTCTTTTCGGAGTCGTTGCCACTACTTACTTACTGGGCGATGCATTCTTCAGGGACGCCGGAACCGCAAATTCGCTGGCATCCATGGGAACATTGGCTTCAATCTTTTCGACAGTCTCAGTTTGCCAGGAAGAAGGGTCATTCTTGGGCCCGAAAGAAATCGAGAACGGGAACATCACGCCATTGACGGCCTTATACGAGCCAAGATCGGTCGTATTCTCTCTTACGTTTCCGCGGATGAATTCCTGCGTCTCTTTGCGAATCTCAATAAACGTATCGGGATCGAGATAATAGTAAACAATGTCGCCATTCTTCAGCGTGACCTTGAGGCGCAAGGCGTCGTCTCCGTCGACCGTGTCATGGCCGAGAAACTCAACCGTGTTTCCCTTCGCTTTGTAGTTCACCATTGGACCGTCGAAGTCCGAATCCATAAGCAGATCGCGCATGTCGTCGTCGCCCATAAGCTGCGGATCTTTGCGTCCGCCGAAAGGTTGAATCTGCCAGCCCGTCGCTCCGTCGTAGGCTTGTATCGCCGTCATGCTCTGCAGAGAAAAAGTCTCGCGGACTAAGTTGGGACGCATGTTGTCCTGGCCGGTGATGCCAGTGATTCCGCCGGGAATCGCCAGCTTGCCCGTGATCCGCAAAGTCTTAATGGCCTGCATTTTCTCCAGGCCGCCTTTTGCGGCAATGTTCTTCTGCACCAATTCATCCGCAGTCTGAGACCACGCGGCGAGACCTAAACACAAGCAACTCAACGAGACCGCAAAATCACGGCGCATAAGCTCTCCTGGAAATCGTTTGTAATCAAAAACTGCAAGAACGGCTAATCTACTATTGCTGGACGTATTTGCCAAGCGTTGGTTAGCGTCACTTGCGGTAAATCACTCCGCCCTTCATCACGAACTTAACTCGCTGCACGGCAGTGATGTCTGCCAACGGATCGCCATCGACCGCGATTACGTCGGCGAAATAGCCGGGCTTCAATTGACCGATACGGTTTTCCCAGCCCAGAAGTTTCGCTCCGTTCAGCATGTCAGCCTGTAGGGCGGCCACCGGACTCATGCCGTGCTTAACCATGAGCACCAGTTCCAGCGCCTGCTTGCCATGCGGAAATGGGCCTACGTCGGATCCCACGGCCATTGGAACGCCAGCTGCCAGTTGCTTCTTGAATTCTTTTATATGGAAGGTGGGGACATCGTTTTCTGGATCGATTTTCGGCTGCGGGGCTGCGGGATCGTCGACGTACTCGGAGATCGCGAATGTAGGCACCGCAAAGATCTGCTTCTCGCGCATGATGCGCATGGTTTCGTCACTCAATTGGTACGCGTGATCTATCGAAACGACCCCAGCCTGTGCCGCATAGAGCGCGCCAGGTTCGCCGATGGCGTGAACAGCGACCCGCTTTCCCACACGCGCCGCCTCGCGCACAGCCGTTTCCAGTTCCGGCTCGGTAAATTGATAGGGAGTCGAGAAATGTCCGTGAGACATTTCATCCGCCCCGGTTTCGTAAATTTTGATGAAGTCGGCGCCCTCTTTAATCTCTTCGCGCATTGCGGTGACTAATTCCTCAGCGTTGTTGGCCTGCATGGCGTTTGGCAACACATGCTGTGCCGGATTGAATCCAAGCGCATCTTCGTGGCCGCCTAGAATCGAAATCGCATTGCCGCTAATGCGCAATCGCGGCCCAGGAATCGATCCGGCATTGATCGCGTCACGCACCGCAGTGTCGGCGGAGCCAGCGCCTTCGGTCCCCATGTCGCGCTCTGCGGTAAATCCGGCCATCAGATCGTCGCGAGCCGACAGTGTCGCCATGATCGTCCGCTGCGGCACGGATTCCTCAACCGTTTGCAAATCCTCCGGCCCGGGATGGAGAAAGAGATGCACATGCGCGTCGATCATTCCGGGCATGAGAGTTACGTTGCCGAGGTCGATCACTTCTGCATTGGCGGGATGCGAAACGGAGCGCCCGACTTCTGCGATGAGTTCGCCGGTAACTAGAACTTCGCCTGGGGTGATCAACTTGCCGCTTGCAACATCCAGCAACCCGGCCGCATGAAGAACGACTTGATGCGGTGGCGCGGGTGAAGTCTGGGAGTGAGTGAAAGTAGTCGTGAAGAGAAGAACTGCCACGCCGATTATTCTTGCGTTCATGCCAGCGAGTTTACTTCGCGCACGGGTGTTTTGGCGAGTCTCTCCGAACGACTCAGGAACCGAAGACTATCGCTTCTTCAAGGGCGCTGGCGGGATAAAGCTGCGCCGCAACGGCACCATCGCTCCTTTAGAAGGATCTGCGGCCGCGCTCGCACGCGACAACACTTCCTCCTGAATGTACTTTACAAAGTCTTGAATCTGGCGCTGCATCTCTTCCATGCGCTCGCGCATTTGAAGAATGATTGCCATGCCGGAAATATTGACACCCAGATCGCGCGCCAAAGACAGGATGAATTCCAGACGCAGCAAATCCTCATCCGTATACAGCCGAGTATTGCCTTCGGTGCGCGACGGCTTGAGCAACCCTTCGCGCTCGTAAAGTCGCAGCGTTTGCGGATGGATGCCGTACATCTCCGCGACAGCTGAGATCATGTAGGCGCCTTTCGATTTGCGCTTCGTCATTGCCCAAAGTTTACAACAACATGCGATGGCCGATGTTACTAGGCGATGTTACCATTACCCCATCCATGATCGCCTACGTGTTGCTGCGGGTGTTCCTGGTGCTGCTGCTCATTGCCGCCAACGCATTCTTTGCCGCGGCGGAGTTCGCCCTGGTGAGCGTGCGCGAAACCCGCATCCAGCAACTGATTGACGCCCATCGCATCGGCGCGCGCGCCGTGCAAAAACTCCATCGCAATTTGGATGAAGTCGTCAACGGCGTCCAGATTGGCGTCACCATCGTAAGCCTCACCCTGGGCTGGCTAGGAGAGCCTATCGTCGCTCACGTGCTGGAGGCTATGGGATTCATTGGGCAGTTGCCGCACGCCCTCGTTTACGCTCACGCCATCGCCATTGCCATCGCGTTTACTCTTATCACATGCTTGCATGTGATTCTTGGGGAGCTCGTGCCAAAATCGCTGGCGCTTCAGCGCGGCGAACAAGTCGCGCTCGCCGTGGCGGCGCCCATGGATGTGTTTCTTACTTTGATTCGTCCCGCCAGCTACGCCATGAGCCACGCCGCTGGCTTCGTTCTGCGTGTGTTCGGTTCCCCGCAAGGCCGCACTGGTCCGATTCACTCGCCCGACGAACTCAAGCTCATCGCCACTGCCAGCCGTCAGGTCGGACAAATTCCTGCGTTTCAAGAAGAGATGATCCACAGCGCGCTTGAGCTGGAGAACATCACCGTACGCGAGGTGATGGTGCCGCGTCCTAAGATTTTCTCGCTGCCTGGCGACTTATCTTTGGAAGACGCGCTCACTCGTGTGGTCGAAGAACAGCACTCGCGCGTTCCCGTCTACGATCCCCAGAGCGGCCCCGAACACATCGTCGGAATTCTATATTCCAAGGACTTGATGTACTGGACGCGCCTGCGCTTGACCTCTTCGCGGGGCTCGCCAGATCGAGTGTCAGTTTTGAAAATTGGTCAGATCATGCGCGAAGTGTTGGTCGTGCCTGAGACAAAAATTCTTACCGATCTGCTTGAAGAATTCAAAGAGCGCAAACGCCACATCGCCATTGTCGTAGACGAGTTCGGCTCAACCGCCGGCCTAATAACCGCCGAGGATATCCTCGAACAGTTGGTCGGCGAAATCGAAGATGAGTTCGACGTCGCGCGGCCGCTCCAGCCTGCGCTGGAAGGGCAGATTGCACTGACCCTGGACGGCGCAACGAGCATTCGCGACTTGGAATCGCAATATGATCTGCTCTTGCCGAGTGATGGTTTCGAAACCCTCGCCGGATTTATCCTTACGCGTCTACAGAAAATTCCCCAGCGCGGCGCAACGTTTGAGTACGAGGGCTGCCGCTTCACCGTGGAAGAAATGGAAGGCTTGCGCATCGCCAAGGTGAAAATCGAAAGGCTTGAGCAAGCCGACAAGACAGTCGCGCCGGTGCAATCGTAATGCTCAAACAGATTGCTCAACGCGTGCTTTACACTCTGCCGGTGATCTGGTTGGTCGTGTCGCTTGTGTTCCTCATGATCCACCTGGTTCCCGGCGACCCCATCTTGCAAATGCTGGGCGAAGGCGCGCCTGCCGCGGATGTTGCCGCTGCTCGCCACGCGTACGGGTTCGATACTCCGTTGAGTCAGCAATATATCCGTTACTGGAAAGGAGTGTTGCACGGCGATCTCGGCCCCTCGGTTCGCATGAATCAGAGCGTGAGCCAATTGATTGCGCAGCGCTATCCCTATACGCTGCAACTTACGTTAGCTGCGCTTTTCGTAGCCATTGTGCTTTCAATCCCCGCGGGAATTCGTTCCGCCCAACGCCGTAATCGCTGGGACGACCGCTTGATCAGCGTCGTCAGCCTCTTTGGATTATCTTTCCCAGGCTTCGCGCTCGGCCCGATCCTCATCCTGCTCTTCGCCATCAAGCTGGGATGGCTCCCCGTCTCCGGCTCTGGCAGCTTGGCGAATTTGATTCTGCCCGCCATCACCATGGGTAGTGCGCTGGCTGCGATTCTCACCCGCATGGTGCGTACCTCCATGCTCGAAGAGTTGAGCCAGGACTACATCCGCACCGCCCGAGCTAAAGGCCTGCCCGAGCGCACCGTCGTCTACCGCCACGCACTGCGCAACGCCATGCTGCCCATCATCACCGTGCTGGGCCTGCAATTCGGCGCGCTGCTGGCCGGCGCCATCGTCACCGAAACCATCTTCTCCTGGCCCGGCATCGGACGCCTCACCATCACCGCCATCGGCAACCGCGACTACTACCTCGTGCAAGGCTGCATCCTGGCCATCGGCTTGACGTATGTCGCAGTGAATTTTCTGACGGACTTGCTGTACTCCGTGGCGAACCCGAGAATTCGGCAGTGACCGGACTGACAATATGAAGACAATTGTGTTGCTTGCTACCGTCCATCAGTACCAGATACGCGGAAATGAGTTCAATAGCGGGCTAGAGACTCGCCTGGCTTATCTGACGTCGCGATTCAGTGTGCAAGTCGTGATGGAAGAGTGGGCTGAAAGGCACGGCCAGTCAGTCGCGAGCCAATTTGCGCAGACTCGCCAGCTTAGCTGGGCCAACGTAGGAACGCCCGATGAAACACAGTTTCGTACCTATACGGGCCCGGTCAATTATCCGGGACACGACGGGCCTAATGGTGACTGGGACGCACCCGGAATGGATCAGTACGGTCCGTACGAGAATCAGGAGTCCCGAGAACTCCGTATGGCCGCGAATGTGGACGCCGAAATGAAAAGCTACGAAGCGGGTTTATTCATCTTAGGCCTCGCACATATGCACTCAATCTTCGGCAAGCTGCGGTCGTTGGAATTCAACGTAACGGGATACTCATGGCTGTGACGAGTCAATGTAGCTGAGCATATTCCTGGCGGTGCTCTACTCCGCCAATACGATGGATAGTCCGTGGGGAGGGAGGGTGAAGATGAAGATTCTGCTTGGCGGGGGTGGAGAAGGCGCTGAACTGCGGCAGCTGTACGCGCGAGCCCTCAAGGAGGCGGTGGAGCTTTATATAGCGTCAGCCTATCTGACGGAATGGGACCCTGCGTGGAAACCGGGGCCTTCGTGTCGAAAGCTGGTTTTCGTGGTTGGGAGGGATTTTGGACTCAGTCGGAAATCCGCGATGCTTACCGTGCTCAAGTCAGTTCCGGCGGCAAAATATTCCTTTTTTGCGGCAGACACTGAGGAAGGATTTCATCCGAAGCTCGTCGCATGGCGAGCCACTTCCGGGAGACACTATTGCATAGTCGGCTCGTCGAACCTTTCTCGGGCTGGGCTTTCGACGAATTACGAAGCGAACGCGTTTTCCTTGATCTCCAAAGTAGAATTCGGGCGGCTTTGCAGGTGGGTCGATTCGATGGAAATGATCCCCATCACAGAGGAGTGGATTAGCGAGCACTACAGAGAAGCGCCCCGCCTCGGAGGCGAGAAAGCCGCCGCAGCCCCCGTTCAGCTAAGCCTCTTGCCGACTGGAAACAAGTGCGCCGAGGCTGTGCGGAAGCGGCGGCGCCGTCAGGATGCCTTCCTTGAAATCGAATTGGAATTCGTGGGGCTTCTCGCTCACTGTGCGTTAGGGACGATGAGCCAATACAAGTTTTGGGACGCATTTTGGGAGCTATATGGCAACAGGGATAAGCCCTCATGGCGTCTTCAGGGAAGAGGTTTTGAGATAACAGCCAAGCACGCCAAGTGGCGGCAAGCGTGCCGCGTACTGCTGGAGATTATTGATGCAGGTCGGAGACTTCCGGAGAATCAGCTTGATCGCTTGGTGGCAAGCGAGATAGACCGCCTAGCTAAAGCCCGTAACAGCGTACGCGGCGCTTGGCTGACTGAAATGCTCTGCCATTTCTTCCCCGAACGATACCCGATTGTCAACGGACCGGTACAAAAGTGGTGGTCGCTGAACAAGTTCCCGTTTCGTCGAGGCGCGACGGAGGGACAAAGGTATTCCGAACTCGCAAAGAAGCTGCGCTGGGTGCTTCGAAAATACCGCCCTTGTGGAGCGAAAGACCTGGCGGAGCTAGATGCGGCGATCCACTGCTGTCTCGAGGAAAAAGGTCTGCTCAGGAAGCGAGCGACTAAGAAAAAACCGAACCCCTCTTAATGCTTTTTACTTATGGTCGGGCGCAAAGACTGCCGCGGCATCTCATCCCCCGCTACAGGCGCATTGCCATTCCCCACGCGCTTCAGAATGCGAGCGATCTTCGCCGGATGGGCCCGTTTCGCTCTTTCGGCGAAGTACTCGATGCATTCTTTCTTCAAGAAGTCGTCAATGCTCGATCCCAGATTTTTCTTGCTCATGAGGTATCAGCCTACCATTCACGGGGCGCCGGCTGCGTTTACTACCGATTGCACCAAACTGGTGTACGATGAACCAATGCAAGTCACGAAACACGTTCGCAGGAGTATATCCATTCCGCTTCCCGTCGCCAAACAAGTGGAGCGCATGGCTAAGAATCAGCGCTTGAGCGATAACCGTGTCCTGGTCGAGCTTATTGAGCTTGGAATCGAGGCGCGAAAGCAGAAGGAAAAAGTATTCTTTGACCTCGCCGAACGCTTTCGCTCTGCCAGCGACCCCGATCAGGCGAAGCAGCTAGGGGACGAATTGGGCCGGTTGGTCTTTGGCGAATAATGCCCCAGATCGAAACATGGCCGCGAATTCCCGCCGCCATTCGCGACCACTTGCTTGAGCGCATGCGCGACCGTCAGATAACCCTCGACGACCTGAATCAACGACGCCTCTGGATGGAGACAAGGCCAGATGTCCCGACCGGAGCATGGTACAAAGACTTCGGCTCATTCAAACTTTGCGGCGAAGGCAAGTATCCGAAAACACTTCTTCTATCAGGACAAATCGCAAACGGCGAAAAGCTGTAGAATTCCTTCGAAGCTCAACACGACAGTTATTAAGGAGAGAATCGATGAAACGTTTTTGCATGATGATTGCATTCGCCCTCTTTGCCGGGATTCTATCTGTCCCAACTTTTGCTCAGGACGCGGCCAAATCCGCTCCTAAACCTGTCGTTAGCGCATCGCAGGCACTACTTGAATCCTGGAATGACGTTGGACGCAAGCTTACAGACATGGCCGCGGATTTCCCCGAGGACAAGTACGACTACAAGCCGACGCCCGCGCAGCGCAGTTTTGCGGAGCAGTTGCTGCATGCCGCCAATGCAAATTATTTTTTTATCGCACCCGCGAACGGAGCGAAGCCACCGGCAGGCGATCCCAGCCGCAAGGACTACAAGACTAAAGCTGACGTCGTCGCGTTCGTGAAAAAATCGTTTGCCGACGGCGCCGAGTTGATCAAGAAAAAAGGAGACAAGGGACTCGACGATCCCGTTGCCGATCCGTTCGGTACCAAGCAGTACCGCTTCGGCGACGTCGCCTGGGGATATGTAGAACATTCCGGCGAACACTATGGTCAATTGGTCGGCTACTATCGCCTGAACGGGTTAGTGCCGCCGGAGTCGCGTCCCAAGAAGTAACGGCCATTCGATTCGAGAAATGTCTGCCGCAGCAATCCCGTTAGGACGAACCGCACGACGCAATCTGCTGGCAACAGTGGGCGTCGTTTTGGTCGCAATCTTCGTTATCTTCGCGCTTTTCGCGCCATTGATTGCGCCGCAAGATCCCGCTTACATCGATCTGCCGATTCGTCTGAACGGGCCATCTTCATCGCATTGGCTTGGCGCAGACGAACTCGGCCGCGACATTCTCTCGCGCTTGATTTATGGAGCGCGCATTTCGATGCTGGTAGGCAGTTGCGTCGTGCTAACTTCACTGGCTCTCGGTCTGCTGATCGGCTCCATCGCAGGCTATTACGGAGGAGGTATTGACCGCTTCGTTAATATCGTTCTGATGAATGCCTTCATGTCGTTCCCCGGCATTCTTCTGGCGATCGCTTTCGTCGCCTTCCGCGGTCCCGGCATTTTCAATCTCGTGCTGGCGCTATCTCTTGGCGGATGGGTCGGCTACGCTCGACTGGTACGGGCACAAGTGTTGGCTGCGCGGGAGCGTGAGTTTGTTGAAGCTGCACGCGCGTTGGGAGCCAGCGATGTGAGGATTGTCGTCCGGCACATCCTGCCGAACATTATTCAGCCGGTCATCGTCCAGGCCGCGATTGGAATGGCGGGAGCTATTCTCGCCGAGGCCACGATGAGCTTCTTAGGATTGGGTGTCCCTCCGCCGACCGCAAGCTGGGGAGCGATGTTAAACGACGGTCGGGCGCATTTATTCGATGCGCCGCATCTTGTGATTTTCCCCGCCGCAGCCGTGATGCTTGCCGTGCTCTCCTTCAACTTCATTGGCGATGCGCTGCGAGACTATCTCGATCCCAGGTCTCGCCTCGAAGCAGGTATCTGACAACCGACAAATCTATTACGGCTTCTGCGGCTTCAATCCGCATTCTGCCTTTACCTTGCCCAAATCCAATCCCCCGGGCGAGAACTCTGCGATCTGTGGGCCGTCATCGCTCAGGAACTGAATCTTGAAGACGTTCGAAGCGATGAGTTGGCGCACGGTGTCGCCGTCCATGGCGAGGAAGTCGCCATTAATCCATCTCCAGTTGTGGCTGCTGTGAGATGAGTCGACGCGCACGCGAACTTTCATCTCAGGCCGTCCCCAGAAGCTAACGCGGTTAGGCGGCGCGATTCGAGCGTTGGGCCGAAAGTCGCCGAGCGAAAGCTTGCCATCGGAGCAGTAAAGGACCACCTTGGGGCGGGCGTCACTGCCGCGCAGGTAGTTGTCGGCATCCAGTTCAAAACGAATCTTTTGCACCGCGGTCATCTTGTCTTCGGAACGGGACTCCAGCCACTTCCCGCCAGCGGGTATGCCGGCGTTCTGGGCGAAACAGCTTACGGCAAGGCACATCGAGAACACAGCTAAAACAGCATTTTTGACGAGGCTCATGATGTTATTGGAACCCTCCCAAGGAAAATAAGTTGCGTCTCTAGGCTTTATTTTGTGCTTTATACTAGAACTCTATGATGCGTTTTTCCACTCTGGCTTTGGCGCTCGTCTTGTCTTCCCTGGGTTTTGCCGCCGTCAAGACGATCCAGACCGGCAAGATCGTCCTGGTAGAGGAAAAGACCAATACACGGATACTTTACTACCTGGTCGATACCCCGGTGACCAAAGATGACCCTTACTACGAAGTAACCGTAAACTTGGGCGACACGCAATATCTCGGCATCTATACACCTCGCCATAAGGACGATCTCCTGCCGCCGGAGTGGCTGCCGGGGGCCGCAGTGCAACTGCGGATGGAAGAAAAGCAAATGATCCTCATTACGCCCACGGGTCGAGACGTGGATTTTGCCATCGAAAAGCGAACCGCGATCAAGCCAGAGGAGAAAGCCCAGCCTGCCGCAGCCGCCAAATAGCTGTCGCCCAGAACGAACCACTGCCTACGAACCGACCATGACGACACGATCCGCAATTAACAAATCCAATCTTGACAGTCCCGCGTTTTACATCAATCGCGAAGCCGCCTGGCTGGCGTTCAATTGGCGCGTGCTGGAAGAGTCGCAGGACGAATCGAATCCCGTGCTCGAGCGCCTGAAGTTTCTCGCGATCACGGCCAGCAATCAGGACGAATTTTTCGAAGTGCGCGTGGCCGGATTGCTACAGCAAATTGAAGATGGGCAGACCGAGCCCGGTCCGGATGGATTGAGTCTTTTGCAGGAGCGCGAATTGTTGGCCGAGGAGGCGCACGCGTTCGTTCGCGACCAATATCGTTGCTGGAATGAAAAGCTTCGTCCGCTGCTTGCGCACAAGGGCATTCGAGTCCTGGGTATTGACGAACTCGACGAACGGGCGATGGAGTTCATCGCGGAGTATTGCGAAAAGGAACTCGATTTACTTCTTACTCCAGTGACCGTCGATCCCGCGCATCCTTTCCCAAGGGTCATCAACAAAGCCTTGTGCGTGGCTTTTCTGTTGCGTCGCCGGCGTCGTTCCTCGATGACGTACACCGGAGTTGTGACCGTTCCTCGATCTCTTCCTCGATTGGTGAAATTGCCCAGCGATGGAAAGACCGATGACTTTATTTTTCTAGCGGATTTGGTCGCCTTTCACGCTACTCGGATGTATCAGGGGTACGACATCGTTTCATCTGCTGCGTTTCGCGTAACTCGCAACAGTAACCTTTATCTTGCCGAAGAGGAATCGCGCAACTTACTGGAATCCGTTCGCACGGAACTGCATAACCGGCGGAAAGGCGACGCGGTTCGCCTGGAGATCGATGCGCACGCTGACCCGGAAATTATTGAGCGCTTGCGAACCAATTTCGAGATTGATCCCTGGCAAGTATTTCCGGTCAAAGGTCCAGTGAACCTGTCGCGGCTCATGAACATCTATGAGCAGACCGAACGTCATGATCTGAAGTTTAAGACATTCGTGCCGCGCGAACTTCGGCTGACTGGTAAGTCCCAGGATTTATTTGAGGAATTGCGACGGCACGATGTTTTGCTGCACCATCCCTTTGATTCTTACGATGCGGTAGTGTCTTTTATCGAATCGGCCGCTCAGGACCCGCGAGTTGTTTCGATTAAACAAACTCTTTACCGCACGAACGAACACTCGTTGATCGTTCCGGCGTTGATTACTGCGGCGGAACACAAGGAAGTGACTGCGGTCGTCGAGCTCAAAGCCCGTTTCGACGAAGCCTCCAACATCGGATGGGCGCGCGATCTGGAGGATGCGGGCGTCCAAGTGTTTCACGGATTGGTCGGCCTGAAGACCCACTGCAAGCTTTCGCTTCTGGTCAGGCATGATCCCGATGGAGTGACTCGGCGCTATGCGCATCTCGGAACGGGAAATTACAACGCCAGCACCGCAAGATTTTATACAGACTTAAGCCTGCTCACGTCGGATGAAAGGATCACGACAGCGGTGCAGGAAGTATTCAATTTTCTGACGGCATACGCCGAGCGCGCCGACTACGATCCGCTCATGGTTGCCCCGGTGAACCTCGCGGAAAGATTTTTGTCCCTGATCGCCCGCGAAGCTGAGCATGCCAAACAGGGAAGACCTGCGCACATCATCGCCAAGATGAATGCCTTGTTGGATCAGAACGTTATCATGGCCTTATATAAAGCCTCGCAGGCCGGGGTAAGAATCGATTTGATCGTGCGTGGCATGTGCGCGTTGCGTCCCGGAATTCGCGGCGTCAGCGATCACATCCATGTGCGTAGCATTGTGGGTAGATTCTTGGAGCACAGCCGCATTTACCATTTTGCCAACGGTGGCGAGGAAGAACTTTACCTGGGCAGCGCCGATTGGATGCCGCGGAATTTGTATGAGAGAGTGGAGGTCGTGTTCCCCGTGAAGAATCCGTTTCTGCGTGAGCGAGTCCGACTAGAAATCCTGGAGAGCTATCTCAAAGACAACGTGAAGGCGAGAATCATGCAGCGCGACGGCCACTACATTCGCGCTTGGCGCGTGCATGGCAGAACCAAGTCGCCGTCGGGCGCAGCCGCATTCAGCGCGCAGGATTTTCTGATTGGCCTCGCGGAAGGTAAACAAGGGCTGGACGCGATTCCTGCTAACGTAACTCCGAAATCCAGATCCGCGGCTGCCCGAAAGGTTCGATAAAGAATGGTTCTTTATTTCCTGCGCCACGCCAACGCCGGCGAACGCCTGACCAATCCCAAGAAAGACGCCAAACGAGCTCTCGATAAAGAGGGAATCGAACAGTGCGGCATTGTCGGGCGAGCTCTCACCGCGATGGACGTGCAGGTCGATCTCATCCTGACCAGCCCTCTCAAGCGCGCCACGCAAACTGCTTCTCTCGTGGGGAATGAATTGAGCTTTGAGGGCGCCTTGAAATTGGAAAACGGACTTCTGCCGTCTGCGTCATTCGCCGATTTTCGCAAGATGTTGGAGAAATATGGCCGCTATGAATCGATCATGCTGGTCGGGCATAATCCCAATCTCAGCCAGTTCCTTGGCCGAATCATCTGCGAGGATGGATGCGAGGCTGACACCGATCTCAAGAAAGGCGCAGTCGCCCGCGTGGAATTGGGGCGCCACTCCGCGACGTTGAACTGGTGCCTGACACCCAAGATTCTGCGCGCCCTCTATTCTGCCGCCGCAGAGAGTTCTCGGCCAAAAACTTCGCGAAAATAATCTCTTTCTTTTTCCACCGCCCATAATTCCAGATCGACGCTGGCAGTGGGCTTTCGGGCAATCAGAATCGTAACTACTGCGTCATGCACCGTAACTTTGGCTGACCCCACGGCTCCGCTGCGGCTGAGATTAAGCGCTCGTCCTAGCCGCAGTACGAGCGACGCTTTGGTGACCGCTTCCTGTTGCACGGGCGAAAGCAGTTTCATCGGACCATCCCCCGGAATGGGCCGCGACTTGCCGAGATAGCGCGCGATGGCCGCGATGATGCGCCGTTGCTCCGGCGTATATCCCATGATTTCGGATTGCGAAATAATGTAGTGCGTATGGCGATGGCGTCCGTTCCGATTGACGTAATCGCCCACCTCATAAAGCATTGCCGCCGCGGAGAGCCATTCTTTGTACTCCGCGGGCAGTCGATGCAGCGACTTAAGTTTGTCGAAGAGAAGCAGCGAAGCCTCGCGCACTTGCAACGCGTGGTCTAGGTCGATGTGATAATGGTCGACGGCGGCGCGCAGTGAGTCCCACCGCTCCGACTCGATCTGTTTTCCAGAGCGGGTTTCGTGGTCATACTCTGCCGCCATTTGTGCGAGCAATCCGTCGCGCAGTCCCAGAGGCGAGAAACGAAAGCCGGCGAGATGAAAGCGCTGCATGAGTTCGTCGAACACAGCGGCGCCGGCGGCGATGATTTCGGCCCGGCGCGGACCAATCCCTTCTAAGTCTTTGCGTTTTTCTATGGACATCGCGGCCAGCGCCTTTGCGATCTTTTGCATTTGCAGACGGGTAACCGTCGAAGCTCGGGATCCCTTGGTCTTGAATGGGCCCGAGGCTACGGCTGCCAGCGATTCTGCCGAACCAGACGTGGCGATGATCACCTTAGGATGAGCTCGCGTGATTCGATCGGCGGTTCGCTTCAACTCTCGCGCGACAAAACTTCGCAATTGTCGCATCTCCGTCCGTCGCGGCGGATCATGATGCAGGAACTCGTTGGTGAGCCGCACCGCACCTAGCGGGAGGCTCACGGTGCTGCGAATGTGGCCCGCAGTCGAAATAGTCAGCTCGCAGCTTCCGCCGCCAAGGTCGATCATCAGAGTCGGTGCTGCGCTCATGCGACTGCCCGATACCAATCCCAGATGGATGAGTCGCGCTTCTTCGACCCCGGAGATGATCTCAACTGTCCAGCCTGTCGCGGATCTCACCCACTCGTGAAAAGCTTGCGAGTTTCGCGCGTCCCGCAAGGCGCTGGTGCCGACGACGCGGACAACGTCCGCACCTGTCTTCTGTGCGGAGCGATGAAAGCGTCGCAATACCTTCACCGTGTTGGCAATGGCCTCCGGAGACAGAAATCCGGATCGAAAAACCGATTCTCCGAGCCGCGTTACTTCGCGGTCTTCAAGAATCGGCTCAAGGCGATGTCGCACCAGCCGCGATATCTTTAGGCGGACGGAGTTTGATCCAATGTCAACAGCCGCAAAAGTAGGCATGGGCGGAAGGGACAGTGTAAATCATTGAAGTTGGTCGCTTCGGTGCAGCCGCCGTAAAATGCAAAGCTCTACTGCTGGAGCGGCGTGTCGTTCGGAGTGAGAGTCTGCGAAGGAGCTCCGAATGGACTGCCGCTCTGCGAATTTCCTCCCGGTGCCCCGGAAGACCCGGGAGTACTCTGACTGCCCGGAGCGCCGTTAGTTCCAGGGGTTCCGTTGGCTCCCGGCTGTCCGTTTAAGTTTGGCGCACTGGTCTGCAACGGTGTCTGGTAAGGAGTCGTAATGAGGCCGCCGCGATCAATGCTGGGGTCGTAAACGAATTGCCACTGATTGTAATGATCTTTCTTATTATAAACGCGGATTGTTTTATCTTTGCTGGTGCTCGCGACGCCGACGATGGGGCCGCCGGAGCCGAATACCTGCGCTCCCGGCTGGGCAGAGCCGGGCTGTGCTGAGGAAGACGAAGAGGATGAAGAGGACGAGTTCGACGAGTTGTCTCCCGAGGCTCCGCTGCCAGTGGCCTGTCCATTTTGATCGCCGCTGCTTCCTATGAGGCCCCCTCCAGGCGTGTTGGATCCCGATCCATTCGTGCCGGGAGCTTGGCTAGATCCGCCCTGCTGCGTACCGCTCTGATCGCCGAAAAGAGAACTGCCCGGACTCGTTGCGCCCTGTACGCCGCCTTGGGCCCCTTGTGCTGCGATTGCCTGCGCCGCGAGACCCGCGAGTTGTTGCCCTTGCTGTCCTGATAGAGCTCCGGCTGCACCGGCAACGCCGCCCGCTGCTCCCGCCAGCGCCAGCCCGGCGCTCAAGGTCGGCACATCGCTCTGGTGCAGCAGCTTGAAGTCTTTCCCGGTGAGCGGATCTTTGTAGCGCTTGCGCAGGAATCGAATCTGATTGGTGTTGTCGAGCTGTTCCAGTCGCACCGGATAGCTGCCCGACTTCTTCACAAAGCGCTTGATGGCGCGGGTATATTGCGTGCCGCGATGAATCAGCTCCTCCTCGCGGTCGCGCTTAATCTCGAAGATAATTTCTGGCAGAACGGCGGCCGCTGTGATAGCGATCAGCGCAAAGAAAAGAATCAGCGTGATGAGGATGTAGCCTTTGGACTCGCGGTGCCTGGCACGACTGCGGATTTGAGGAGATGTTTCCATTGCGATGGAACTGCGGCGCACGCTAGCTCTGCGTCAGCGGGATACTCTGCCGGTTGCTATTCAGCACGTCTTCGATCTCGACCGACGCCGGGGAAATGCGAATAACTTTGTAACGGCGATCCACAATGTCGCCCTCGGCGGCTATAAATACGTCTTCGCCCTGCGAGAGGAAGACTTTCTTGGGCGATCCAGGCTTGTTCTCGAATCCAAAAAATTTTAGATTGATGGGCGGGGGCGGCGGCGGGGGCGGATGTAGCTGAGCCTCTTTTTCCGCCTCAGTGATCGCGGGCGCAACAGGAGTCGGTATTTCCGCTTGATCCGAGAATATGTCGCGGCCGTGACCTTCATATTGTGTATTCTCGCTCGCTTTAAGCCAGTCGTAGCGCAGCGTGGGATCGAGGGAACGGGGCGCAGGGCCTTTGCCGTTCTTGCCTTTCGTGACAACCGTCGTCGCGATCGTCGTAGCTGGTGTCCTCGGGCCGCTGCTCGAGTTGAAAATAAAATTGGCGAACAGGGCTATGGCCACCACTGACAAGCCGCCGGCAATGTACACCTTATTCCGATTTTCTGTGCCCAGCTTCACTTAACTCGTCCCTGTCTTTAGATAGCTTTCGAGCGTCATATTCAGCTTTACGTTGTTGCCTTCCCGGTCCCCGAGTTCCAGTTTGTCGACCAGAAAGAGCAGACGATTGCGTTCCAGCGCGTTCACAAACCGAATCAGTTGCAGATAATTGCCCTGTAATTGGGCCTCGATTGTCACGCGCTGAAGGCCAACTTGCGAAGGATCGACCAAACCCAGCTTCTTCGCTCTGTCCGCATCGCGATCGTTTTCTTTCTGGTTGTACTTGACCTCGGCGAGCGTGACACCAGTCTCTTGGGCAAGTTTTCCAAGGCTGCTTGATATTTCGGAATCCTGGGAGGTCAAGCGGTTCTTATAGAAATCCGCGATCTGAAGCTGCGCCGCGGGAATCTTCTTGTCCAGCCCACGTAAAGGCTCGACCTCGCGGGTCTTCTGTTGCAATTCTGTCCACAGCTCGTTCATGTGCTCGCGGCGCGACTGTTGCGAACCCACCCACGGAGAAAAAATTACAACGATCACTGCAACGTCGATAAGCGCGAGGGCACCAAAAGCAAGTTTGAGCCGGCTCTTGGTTTGGCGAAGATCAGGCATCAGAGCCCCCCTTGAGTGGATTTGCTGGAGATTTTAGGGGCAACCTTATTCTTGTCTTTTACGACCGGCGCGTCCGAATCCAAATCTGAGCTCGGAATATAGAGAGCCGTGATGTTAAATTCGACGCCGCCCGCATCGTTCGTCTCCCTGCCGACGCTTTCTTTTTCAATCTCCGTTTCGCGGAACCGCTTCGAAGATTCCATATTGCGCACTAATTCGAGCGCCTTGTCACGCGAGTCTCCCGCGACGGCAAGATTGATTTGCAACTGATGATCGGGGGTCAACTCCGGATGAATGGAGACCACATGTAAACGCGAAGGCATCAGTTTCTCGAGGTCTTCGAAGGCGAGCGTCCAGGAGAAGGCTTTACGCTGAAACAAGTCATTCAGAAACTGGGAGCGGTCGCGCGTGCTCCGGTTCTGCGGCTCGTCCAGCAGAGCCTGGGCCTGGGCCCGTTCCTGATCTCGCGCCGCGATCTGTGCCTCGAGTTGTTGGATGGTCTTGCGGTCCGTCCGCGCACCGCTCATTCCTGCCAGCATGACGTAAATCAAGATGAGGGACAAGACTCCGAGGGCGATAAGTCCGCCGCCCCAGCGCAGCCAAAAGCGCCGCGAATCCTCGTAGGGCTGAGTTGCGAGATTGATATCGACGCGCATGTTTACGAGAGTAACGCTCCTACCACGCCAGCCGCGCGCCATCGAGGCAGATTACCGGTCGCGGCGCCCAATTGCGATCCGGAAACAATGTCTCTTACCGTCGCGCCGGTTTGCGCTTGTAACGCGGGTGCAGCGTCGCCCATCTCCGAAACTCCGGCGACAAAAATTTGCTCAATGTTCGTGTCGTAGGTGTCCTGAAAAAATACGACGGAAGGATAGACTTCTTCGGCGAGCTGTTCGCCCGTGATGGTCACCCCACGCGGATTCTCCAGCGTGCGAAAAAGCAAGAGCTGTTGTTTGTCGAGGATGGCAATACTCGTCGTTCGCGTGTCTACTTTCACCACTAGAGTCGGATTCTCGGATTGTACCGCGCCAATGGCCGCCAGCATCGACGGCAAAACCACGCCCGGACTGTATCCAGCGGCGCGGAAGGCAGCCTCGTACTCTTCGATCACGCTCAATAGGGAAACCGCCGCAATGACGCGAACTCCGCTGCCGGAAGTCTGCGCGTGGTAAGCCACCTTTGCTTTGTCCACATCAAAGGGAAGCGACTTCTTTAAGCGAAAGCGCACCACACCTTCGGCCTCTTCGGGATTGACCGGTAAAGTTTCAAAGTCCAGCAGTACGACACGAACGCAGGCATCCGGCAAAATCGCGATTACATCGCGACCGCGCCCGCTGATCATGCCCAGGGTGTCGCGGATATTCTGGAACACGGCATCGCGCTGTACCAGATTGCTCTCGGTCAGATCGGGGACGACCGATCCGGGAGACAGTTCGCGTGCCGCCAAAGCCTCGACGACGCCGCCGGACTCGGCGACGCGGCCGGCAATAATACGGTCGGCAGCAATTTCACAAGCTAGCCGTGGGCGCGAACTCACACTGGACTTGGACGTCATAATTGCACCAGACAGCGGTGTAACATCAGCGCATGCTTTCGATGAACGTAACTTTGTTGATTTCCTTCAGCGTGGTCTGTCCTGACCTTACTTTATCAAGTGCCGACTCGCGCAAGAATCTCATGCCCTCTTCGCGTGCGGCGCGGCGGATTTCGGAAGTCGGCTTCTTCGCCAGAATCAGCTCGCGAATGCGGTCGCTCAGTTCCAACAATTCGTGAATGGCGGAACGGCCCTTGAATCCCGAGCCCGCGCACTCAATGCAGCCCGGACCTTCGTAAAACGTGACGTCCTTCCACTCTTCCGGTTTCAATCCGCCCGCTTCGAGGAACTCGGCGTCGTAATGTACGGCTGTCTTGCAGGATTCGCAAATCAAACGCACGAGCCGCTGTGCCAGAATGCAATTCAGCGCCGACACAAAGTTGTAAGCTTCGACGCCCATGTTAAGGAAGCGACCGAGCACGTCGACCACGTTGTTGGCGTGGACAGTGGTGAACACCAAGTGACCGGTGAGCGCGGAGTTGATCGCGATCTGCGCGGTTTCGGCGTCACGGATTTCGCCGACCATGATCTTGTCCGGGTCATGACGCAAAATCGAACGCAGTCCGCGGGCGAAGGTGAGTCCCTTTTTCTCGTTGACCGGAATCTGCGTGATGCCCCGCAGCTGATATTCGACGGGATCTTCGATTGTAATAATCTTATCTTCGTCGGTCTTGATCTCGTTAATTGCGGCGTAGAGAGTCGTCGTCTTACCGCTGCCCGTCGGTCCCGTGACCAGCACCATTCCGTAGGGTTCATGGATGAATCTGCGGAAGCGCTTGAGGTCGTCCTCAGCGAAACCGACGACATCCAGCGTGAGCTTACGAAACTTCTCGCTCATCGACTCTTTGTCGAGTACACGCAGTACGGCATCCTCGCCGTGGATCGACGGCATGATCGACACGCGAAAATCGATAGGCCGTTCCGGCTGACCGTATTTCACGCGAAAGCGGCCGTCCTGAGGTACACGGCGCTCCGAAATATCCAACTCGCTCATGACCTTAATACGCGAAATAATCGTCTGGTGATGCTCTTTCTGAATTGGCGGCATCGCCTGCGTCAGCACGCCGTCGATGCGAAACTTGATGCAAACCGCGTCGTCCTGGGTCTCGATGTGAATATCACTGGCGCGGCGCTGTAGCGCTGTGAAAATCGTCGTGTCGACTAAGCGAATGATGGGGCTAATGTCGCCCTCGGCGGTGAGCCGGTCGATCGAAATGCTTTCGTCGGCCTGGCCTTCGTCCTCGCGAACGATGTCGAGCGTGAATCCTTCGCTGGCATCTTCCAGAACGCGCTTCGACTGCTCGGTCTTCTTGAGAATCTCAGTGATCTGCGCCAGAGTCGAAACTTTAGTGATGATGCGCTGGCCCAGAAGAAGACTGATTTCGTCGATCATCATCAACTGGCTGGGATCGGCGATGGCGATCGCGAGCCGCCCGTCTTCAGTCTCCTCAAGAGGAACGAAGTTGTAGCGGAACATCAAGTGCACTGGAACTTTGCGGAACAGGTCGTGATGCAATTGAAAGTTCTGCAAGTCGACGAATTCGCAGCGGTAGCGGCGAGCCACATCTTTTGCTTTGTCCAACTCTGCCGCATGGGACAGCGTCATTACCTGTCCCCCGTTACTGCCGACCACCGCTGGTTTCTTGTCTGCCATAGCGTTTCCCAAACTTCTTTCTAATGCGTACGAGTTAATGAATCGAAGACCCCAAAGTAAAAATCGGCAAATAAAGCGAAATCAAAATACCTCCGACGATCACCGCCATAAATACCAAGATCATCGGCTCGATGAGAGCCATCACCGCGCCCAGCGAGGTTTGCACGTCCTCCTCGTAAAACTCGGCCACGGAATTCAGCATTGCCGGCAGTGCTCCGGTCGATTCACCGACTTCGATCATCTCGACGGAGAGATCGGGGAACATATTCTGCGCTTCCAAACTCTTTGCCAGCGACTGACCTTCACGCACTCGGATAGACGCTTCCGCGACGCCATTCAGAATTCGCCGGCTGCTCATGGACGCGCCAGCGGTTTGCAGGCTCGGCACCAGGGGCAATCCTCCGGTGAGAAGAGTCGATAACATGCGGGCGAAGTTTGCGACTTGATACTTCAACCAGATTCCGCCCAGCAACGGGAGCGCAAGGATGATTCGATCCACCCGCTCCGCTCCTTTGTCCGTACTCTTCCAACGCCAAAACAAGATGCCGCCGCCGATTAGAACGATAAAAAGAATCGGCAGATATTCTTGCGAGTGGGTTCCGATCTGAAGCATGAAGAGAGTGATCGCGGGCAACTGTGCGCCCATATCCGAGTAAAGCTTGGCGAATTGCGGCACCACGTAGGTGACCAGGAAAATCAGCATGAAGAAAACCACGGTCACCAGCAGCGCGGGATAGACTAGTGAAACCGCAAGCTTCTTCTTGAAGGTGAGCGCCAGTCGCTGGAAGGCGATATAGCGGGTCAACACTTCTTCCATGTTTCCGCTCTTCTCGCCCGCCATCAGCGTGGTCGTATAAATTTTCGGAAAGACACGCTGCGCAGCGAAAGCGTCCGAAAGCAACTCGCCGCTCTTCACTCGGTCGCGAACGTTCTGCAGCAGAGACTTCAGATAGACATCTTTCTGCCGCTTGATCAGCAAGTCGAGAGAACTGAGTACCGGCAGTCCGGCTTTGATCAGAGTCAGGAACTGCTGGTTGAAAATAACAAAGGAGCCTTGTTTGACCTTGCCACCGCGCCGTAACTTCAGGCCGTCGGCAGTCAGAATGCCGCGTGGCTTCACCGAATAAACGAGGAAGCCCTGCTGCGCGAAACGATCGCGCACTTCGGACTCCGAATAGCCGTTTTCGACCTGCTCGGCCATGTGGCCTTGCTCGTCCGCGATTTTGACCAGGAATTCAGGCATTGGGAGGATCTAGATCTGGCAGTATTAACAACTCCGTATCTTTCCTAGTTCACCTTAACTTTAACATTCGACAACAGTAAGCTGATGTCTAACCCGTCGCCGGACATGACTCGCGTAACCCACACCAGCTACTGGCCAAACTCTCCGTCTACGACTTCCGTGCCAGCTGGAGGCGCGAAGTGGAAGGTCTCGTCCGGGATCGCAGCGTTTTCCTTCTGGTCAGTAAGTTTGTACTCCACTGTCGAACCATCAGCCTGCTCGATCACGATCCTCGCAATTTGACTGGACGGCGCAATTTCAAACAACACTTGATTGACTCGATCCGCCATCGCCTTGGGAACCCCGCGTATCACGATGTCGCCCGCTGTCTGAGGGGTGATATCCTGTGCAAGCGATAGCTCCCCGAACTCTTTCTCCAGCCGCGTCTTGCCCAGCAAGAACGCCAACGGAGAGCGCAAATCGTCCAGCTTGCGCACGTCCGTCTTCCTCACCTGCCGGTCCTCAGGGACGTAAAACCACGCGGTCTTGCCATCGCTGAGAAACAGCTTGTCCTTAGGAGAACGGTACTCCCAGCGCATCTTGCCGGGTTTTTTCAACAGCAAGGTCCCGGATTCCAGCCGCTGCGTCCCCGGCCCGCGGTAGGTTTCGGTGAAGTCGGCTTGCAAGGTATGCAGGTGGTCGTAGTGCGCATCAACTGCTTGCGCAATGGTATGGATGTCGGAGGGCGTGACGGCGGACAAGGTGGAGGCTAGGCCGAGGAATACTAGACCCGGAATAACAACATTTCGCAGCACTCCATCAGTTTACCGGATAGCGGGTCTGGGAGGCTGAATGAGGAGGTCTCTGCGCGCCTTCATATACGCCCGCAAAATGGCGTTAATTCGTGTCTGATACCCACGCTCTTGCCGAAACCACGTTAGCGCAGATCGGCGTCGAGGCGCATTTGATTCGCGCTGATTTTCAAGGAAATCCGACCTCGATCACGGTCCGGACGAACTCAACTAAATAATTAGTTGACCTTTGGATGCCGATTGCGTCTAATAGCTGAAAGAGGAAATATCCGTGCCGCGCAAGCAATCGCCAACGTTGACCGAAGCCGAGTTGAGGCTGATGGATTTGCTCTGGCTAAACGGTCCGGGAACCGTCCAGCAGGTACAGAGCTGGTTGCCGGATCGTAAGCCACTGGCCTACAACTCGGTGCTGACCACGATTCGTGTTCTGGAGCGAAAAGGCTACGTACGTCATGCCAAGGACGGGCGAGCCCATGTTTATGAGCCATTAGTAAAGCGGGAAGAAGCCACCCGGTCGGAGATCAGCCACTTGCTGAGCCGGTTTTTCGGCAATTCGCGCGAACTGCTCATGCTCAACATGTTGGAAGACGAGACCCTAGACGCCAAGGAACTCAGGAAGCTGCGCGATATGATCGACGAAAAAACGCCGCAAGGGAATGCCCGCGAAGGAAAGAAGCGATGATGGCTTTCGACTACAATTCGCTGGCGCACTCTGGCGCGGAAAGATTGATCAATGGCGCGATTTATGGCACTGTGGCCGCCGTCGGGTTGTGGTTCGCGCAACCTCGACTGAAGCGGTATCAGCCGGGCCTGCGATTCGCGATTTTGTTTTTAGCTCTTATCGTCGTTGGATTGTTTCCCTTCCTATTGACTGGGCGAAGCGGGTCCGCCGCTTCCGTTGGATCGTCCCCGGAGTTGAATCTGCCCGGCGCGTGGGCTTCACGTCTTGTTTTACTGTGGGCGGTCGGCGCCGCCATGGGATTAGGTCGTATCGTCTGGAGCCTCATCCGGCTGCGGCAACTTCGCGCTGCTTCGCAGGTCGTAGCTGTTGAGGATTTGCCAATACTGTTGCACACAACTGTGAAGGATCTCGGATCGCGCGGCGTATCAGTTTCGGTGTCTGATCAAGTCAGCATCCCGGCAGCGATCGGAATATTTGCGCCCACCGTGATCTTTCCGTCGTGGGCATGGCGGGAACTTTCTGCGGAAGAACTCAACGCAATCTTGTTGCACGAATTGGCTCATTTGCGGCGCTGGGACGATTGGACCAACCTTGCCCAGCAATTCACGAAAGCTCTACTCTTCTTTCATCCAGCAGTGTGGTGGATTGAGTCCAAGCTCGCATTGGAGCGCGAGATGGCGTGCGATGCATTTGTGGTCGAGAAAACGGCCAATGCCTCTGCCTACGCCCGTTGCCTGGTGTCGCTGGCTGCGCACTCTATCACACGGCGAACGTTTTCTCTAGCCCATGCTGCAGTCGGAAAAGTGAAACAGATCTCCGTGCGGGTTTCCCAGGTGCTCGAAATCCAGAGCGGACGACTGCTCCCATCGCGTGCATTGTTAGCGACGGCGTGTGCGGGGGCGACGGCGGTCCTGATCGCGGGCGCTTCGTATATGCCGGAGTTAGTGTCGTTCAAACGAACGGCGCCCGTGACGACGATGGTTGCGGATTCGAGTCCGGCGTTTTCCGTGATGCCAACGTTGGCTTCGGTTATGCAAGTTAGCGTAATGCAAAAAGACGTAATCAAGAAGGCGACCGTTGCAGTGCATCGGCATCCAGTGTCCCCGCGAACTTTAGAAGCGGTCGCGCCTTCGATTGCGGAGAAGTCAACCCCGGTTCCCGTAGTCGAAGCAGGATTGAAATCGCCGATTGTGCAGACCGTGTACTTGATTTATGACACGCCGGAAATTTCTCCGTCGGGAGAAATTATGTTTCGCTGGAATGTCATGCAGTTGACCGTGTACAGCACCAATCCGGCGGCCGTGCAGTCACAACTGCCAGCCAAAAAGATATAAGAAGACTTTAGATGGCGCGCGTTGCAGCGCGCCATATTTTGGAGTGCAACAACTAATTTCTTAGTTACCGAGCTCGTTATTCGAAAATAAAAGGAGAAACACGAATCATGCAAACCTGGAAACAACGCTTTCAATCGACTCTTACTCGACCTCTACTCGCCTCAGTTCTTGTCGTAGCGGTGGTGGTGGGTGTGACTAGCTCGCACCTACTGAAACCGCAAACCGCTCATGCCTCGCCGGCTCCGGCCGCCGCGCCGCTCGACGATCACAGCGTAGACGCGCTGCTGGCCCTCGACCGCGCCATGGAAACCTTGGCGGCTCGCGTCACGCCGGCAATCGTCAACGTCGCCGTAACGTCGAAGGCCAAAGAAGGCCCGCAAGGAAATCTACCCGAAGGTCTGCAACAATTCTTCGGACCTTTCGGACACATGATGCCGCAGCAACAGCAACCGCAAATTGAGCACGGCATTGGGAGCGGTGCGATTATTTCTCCCGACGGCTATATCGTCACCAACAATCACGTGATTGACGGCGCGACCGACATTCGCGTGACCATGACCGATCGGCGCATTCTCAAAGCGAAGCTCATCGGCGCCGATCCGCTGACCGACATCGCTGTCATCAAGGTCGAAGGCTCGAATTTTCCCAGCGTTCCCTGGGGAGACTCAACCGAACTGCGGCCCGGTGAAACGGTGCTCGCGTTCGGCAATCCTTACGGATTTCGCTTCACCGTTACGCGAGGCATTGTGAGCGCACTCAACCGGCCGAATCCCTGGACGGATAATCCGCGTAAGCCCGGCCAGTTCATTCAGACCGATGCGGCCATCAATCCCGGCAACTCGGGCGGCCCACTGGTGGATGCGCGCGGCGAAGTCATAGGCATCAACACGTTCTTAGTGTCGCCTTCCGGAACTTTTTCCGGCATGGGCTTCGCGATTCCCACAAACATCGTGCGTCCTACGGTCGAAGCGCTGATTCGCGACGGCAAGATCACGCACGGTTACATGGGTATCGGCATCACGGACATTACTCCGGAAAACTCGAAGTTCTTCGATCGCAAGGAGAACACCGGAGCGCTGGTTACTCAAGTTGAACCGGATTCACCCGGTGCAAAGGCCGGACTAAAGATTGGTGACGTGGTCACGCAACTCGACGGCAAGAACATCAGCGACGCAGGCGATTTGCAGGTGCAAGTCGGACAGAAGAGCCCCGGCACGAAGATTTCTCTCGGAGTCGAGCGCGAGGGCAAGAACATAACCGTCCCAGTGACGCTCGAAGCCATGGGCGCACGCGATGGCAAAGGAACCGAAAGCTCCGATGCCAGTGCGGAAAAACCACGCTGGGGGATCGGTCTCGCCGATGTGACTCCGGATGTTCGCCAGGAACTGCAAGCTCCTGAAGAAGTTCACGGCGCGCTGGTCGAAAAAGTCCTGCCCGGCAGCCCGGCGGACAATGCTGGCCTGCAACGTGGCGATGTCATCGAACAGGTGAATCGTCGCGACATGCAGTCGGCAGCCGACGTGCAAAAAGCGCTGAGCGGAATCGCCAAAGGTCAGGACGCACTCATTCTGGTCTGGTCTAACGGCGGAAATACCTTCCGCGTGATGCACGCGGGCGAAGGCTCGTAACCTAGGGGTGTGGTGAGAGAAGGGAAGTTGCGATCCGCGTCCGGATCGCAGCTTCCCAATTTTTTAATTGACCGTCAACGTTATCGGTACCGAATGGCTGAGCGAGCCAGACGTTCCGGTGACCATCACTGTTACCGAACTCGGACTGGGTGTATTGGCTTGGGCTGAGCTTCCGCCTCCACAGGCAACGGTAAACGTCACCAGCGAAGTTACGAGAAGCAAGCCAAGCATTGCGACTCCCTTCCGCAACTCCTTACTCTTTGGACCTCCCCTCTTGCCGGCAACGACTAAACCGAATAAGCCGAGTCCCGACCATGTCAACAGGGCCATTGGTGCCGCATGTTTGCCATAACCATTCACCGGCGGAGTCGATGCCGCTGTGAGCGTAAGCGTGGACGAAGCCGCACTCGATCCCGGGGTGATCGTGCTAGGCGACAATGTGCACGTGATGCCGCTGCCCGCAGAGCAGCTGAGCGAGATTGGGCTATCGAACCCGCCCACAGCGCTTGCACTTACAGATAAAGTTGCGGACTTCCCTGACGTCACAGTCGCGGTCTGCGCAGAGAGGGATAATGCAAAATTCGCGCTGCTGACTGCGGTCGCGGGAACCAGCGAAGCGAAAAGACCG
>Ga0302320_10001211_pt1 | contig 61810 bp, 45 predicted proteins | sample Bog_T0_3_FD_202130 | JGI IMG/M metagenome (GOLD analysis project Ga0302320, IMG submission 202130) | Peat permafrost microbial communities from Stordalen Mire near Abisko, Sweden - Bog_T0_3 | ecosystem: Environmental > Terrestrial > Soil > Wetlands > Peat | place: Sweden: Abisko, Stordalen Mire...
TGGGGCGCTTATAGGTGGCAAAACGGCGCGCAAACCCCATGGTCAGCACCTTTTCATCGAAAATCCCCGCAGCATACGATGGATCGGCGCCTTCCGCGGCCAGTTGGCACTGGTACCGCTTCCGCATTCGTTCGATCAGGCCTTTTCGCCCTGCTGAGCGCAATTCCCATAGCTTCTGATTGGGGATTTGGCGGATGTCATCCTCGACTGGACGATCTCCGCGCCAACGCTTCTGGCCGCAGGCCGAGGTCCACAACGCATCGGCTTCTACAGAATCCCGAATCGAGTCGGCACACGATGTTCGGCTCTTCCGAGGAGAGGTGAGTTGGGAATCAATGGCCAATTCCGATCCACAATCCAATCCACAAAAACTCTGGTCTTACACGACTTCGGTGGTCTTAGGCGTCCCCCACGGGTTTGCAAGTCGTTGAAAAACCTCGGAGTGCAAGACTGTCACGGCAGAGGTCGCGGGTTCGAGCCCCGTCGTCCCCGCCATAAACCAAAGTAAATCAATGGTTTACGGCAGTGACATCTTCTTTCAGGCATCCTCCGAGGGTGCTGAAGGGTGCTGAAGGTCAGCCCCCACAAACATCCCGCGGAACGTAAGCTCTTGGGCCCGCCTCTTTTCTTCCGAAACAGACTGTTGGTATAGGTCCATGGTGGTCCGACTATTCGCATGCCGGAGCAACTCCTGCGCCGTTTTGACGTCGACTCCTTTCTGGCGCAGCATTGTTCCAAGGCTATGGCGGAATGAATGCCACCCGATCCGCTTCGTGACACCCATCCGCTCCAAAGCCGGCCTGATGTGACGTCTCAGAATCATGTCTGGCGTGATCGGTTGCGAACCGTTCTTGACAATCGAAGGAAAGAGGTCGTCTTCATCGGCTCGGTACAGCGTGACCAATCTCCACTGCTTCAGCTGCTCAACGACAATCGGGTGAATTGGCACGGGTTTGCGTGAAGCCTCCGTTTTGGCGTCACCTTCAACGTTGCGCCAAACAGAGCGCGTCACGTTCGCCTGGTTCAATTCAAAGTCGACATCCCGCCAGCGAAGAGCAATGAGCCCTCCCCGGCGCAGGCCCGTACTGCCGTCGAGCAGCACCATGACACGTTCACGCTGAGGGAGTTCGAGCACGAGCGCCTCGAGTTCGTCAGGGGTGAGAATATCCGGCGTCCGAAGCCGCTTGGATGAAGTTCGTACGGACCGGATGGGGTTGGTTGCCGCCCACTCATAGCGAATGGCATGAGAGAACAGTGCGGACATGAGATTGCGGATCTTGGTCTTGGTCCCAGGGCTTGCCACCTTTCCGTCGAGCCTCTTGAGAGTACGCAGCCAGTTCTCGTCCGCAACGCTCTTGATGGCCGAAAGAGAGTACGTCCCCCACTTTGGAATGACGTGGAGAGCGAGGTAGTTCCGGTAGCCCTCTGCCGTGGAATGTGCTTTGAGCGGTAGCTCGATACTTATGTAGTGGGTGGCAAGTTGTTCCAGGTTCATGGGAGCGAAGGCCGCTCCATCGTGGACGTCAACCCTGAGTTGCATCACGGCCTTTTCCGCGTCCTTACGCTTTGGGAGCTCAGTCACCGTGCCTACGATCTTCTTCTTGTAGGTACGGTTACCCCGCTCTTCGGCGTAGTAGCGGAACACCCATGTGTCGGGTTGGCTCTTTCGTTTCAGCAAACTCAGGGAACCTCGTTGATACCTTTGCGCTTGCATTCGGATAATCTCCTTTGCATGCGCACTGATGGCTGCCGTCGAGTGTACATCCTCGATCTCGGGGGTCGGGTTGGCAAACGTCATGCTGCTGCCGATCTCTTGGTTTTGGCCGCCAACCATTCTGACAACTCGCTCTCAAAGAAGCGCCAATACTTGCGCTTGCCCTCGCCAAGTGGATGGGCCGGCAGATACCCCTGCCTCGCCCACCTGGTGATCGTCTTCACATCCAGGCCGAGATATTCAGAGGCAGCCACGGGTGTCATCGGGTGTCCCGTTCGACTGGATGTTGGTTGTTGAGACATGATTGCTCCTGGCACGGTTTGCGCCATATTACATGTTGGGCTCGAGATAGGTCGCCATCCCCAGATTTTCGGGACTCCGGGAATCGATGCTGGGGTCTTTCCACTCTCTTCTCCTGTTACTGGGCCAAGTGTAGACGGGTTCGGCTCACTGTGGGATTAGGGTTTTACCTTACATTTGGAGTAGTTTTGGCACTTTTTTTGTGGCGGCCGTGCTGAGGGACGGTGACGATGGTTGCTGGGCCAACAGGTCGCACTCCCGGATCCGGCGTAATTGCTTTTCAATCAGGGGGTACGCAAGTGCAATAAGAATCAATGCCCCGAAGCAAAAGATCACGCAAACTACAAAGAATCTTTTGGAATGGCAAGAGCATGAGCCGCACGCAATGTGGGGTGGCCGCTCCATGCGCGCATTGTTTGGGGCTGCCGGGGTGCTCTCGGGACACATGGTCAGTCCCGCTCCCGTTGCTGCCGGTTGGCAACCAGCTCGGCCAAGGGGAGCACGGCTTTCTGCACTTCCTTGCGCTCCTCCGCCAGATCGGCCATTCACCTGGACTTCGTTCGCATACCACTCTCATCGTGTGGCTCAAAACCCATCTGGAACCTTTTGTCACGCACCTGCGAGCCAACCAAGGCGGCCGTCCATGAATGTCATGAGACTTGCAGTCGGACTCGCCATGAGCCACGCTGCCGCTCCCCGGCCCAAAAGACAACCGAGCCGAGAATGGTTCTTCTCAAGATGACTAGGCCGAGATTAATGGATGACCGGGAGCAACGCTGTCGATCTCGCTCCCGCATCGCTCAAACTTGTCGAAGAATCTCGACCTCGCCTCCCTAAGAAGGCCGTGACTGGCATCCCATCCCTGTCCAACATTGCTGAACTGGTCCGGCACGGCCAGATCAACGAGCGGCATCGGTCTACAGCCTCGTCGGGACAGTCAAGCTGAATGGGCTCGATCCGGCGTTCTATCTGCGAACCGCTCTGGCGACGATCGCCGAACATCCCATCAATCGGATCTAGGAACTGCTGCCCTGGAACGTCGCCGCCCAGATCCAGGCCGATTGTTCCCAAGCCGCTTAGACCCACTCAACAATTTCAACTCAGAAATAAGTGGACAACCATCGCGAGACTTGCAAAGCAGCACTAAGAACCGAGGCCCTAATCAAGAAGGGTTTCGTCCCGCAAGCTTGCCAATCATATCTGGCGTTGCTTCCCATGACATCTTTGATTCTGTGATTGCAACCGAGTGACACCAGGCCGCAATCTCACAATCTCAAGTCTTGGGGGACATCATGCCTGCATTCATAGACGAGGTTCTACGGATCGCCACCAGATTCGGCAATAGCGAGGCGGAATCCCCCGCCTGCGGTGACGATCACTGCGCGGGAATGGGAGAGCGGGTTTGGGAGAAAACCGCGCCGAAGCTGGCCAAGGCACTTGTGCCTTTCGAGCGGAACAGCTACGGCACGCTCCCGAACAGGTCGCACTTCAGGGAATCGCGGGAGAGCAACCAGAAGGAGATCGATCAGATCATCGATGCGGTGATCCATATTCTTGAGTGCAGCGACGCAACGCAGGACCGCGACATGATCCGCTCGCTTCAGTCGGAAATATCCGAATCGCGGCTGCGTATCGCCGGCCTGCGTGAAGAGTTGATCTCAGCCCCTCCCGCCGCGTCGCTCTCCCTTCCATATTCCGTTTGGACGCGCAGCCGCGAAAGCCTGGAAGGCGCAATTGCCGCCGAGTTGCAGCAGGTGGAAACCTTGCGCAGCCAGATTCAGGAGCTGAAGTTTCACTTCCATGCCAGCCTTCAGACGATTCGGCATTGACGTTTCTTTGGATGATGCGGAGATGTTCCTATCGCCTACCACCAGCGACGACATCGTTTCCATGGCAGCGGTGATCACACACATCCGCGCTCTCGCCGAGCAGCTTGAGAATCTGACCGAGCTGAGCGGAGAACTCCCGGAACAAACAGGCCGTTATTACGGCATGTTCGTCCTGCTCATGTATGCCATCGATCGCGTGCAAACGCGATTCATCCAGGATATCGACCATATCCTGCTTCCCCGTTTGTCTACGTTTGAGCAGGAGGCCGCGGCCAATATCCTGGACGCCAGGCGCCAGATCGCAGGCGGAGGGCCGGCGGGACAGCTGAAGGCGAATATCGAGGCCGCTGGAATCACCCAGGATGCCTGTCGACTGCTTGCCGGCAGCCTGCGGGAGCAACGAGGTGTCGTAATGAAGGAAAATCTTATCGCCAGGCAGATGTTCCTGGCCGCGCAGAATACCTACAAGACCGTGAGGCTGAGCCTGAGCGTGGCCGATCTCATGCGCGATTCACGGCAAACATTCCAGGCTCTGCGGCAGATTCAGTTTCCGCATCTGCGTCCTTCCAGAGCACGCATTTGAAGGAAGAGATGCACCGGCTGAGCGAAAAACTCCTCGCTTCGGAGGCATAATGGGTCTCTCGTTTCGCAAATCGATCTCGCTCTTCCCCGGTGTCCGGCTGAGTGTTTCCAAGAGCGGCCCGCGGATCAGCTTCGGCATCCCGGGTGCCCGCGCTGGCATCGACCTGCTCGGCAATCTGCGCCTCTTCGGCGGCAAAGGAATCTTGCGTTACGGGAAATCGCTCAAACTCAGCAGCAAGGGTACACCCAATACTACTTTCATCGCGCGTGAGATCCGCCAAAGAATCCTCGAAGCTATCCGGCGATACGGAAAGCCTTGACACTCTCAACCGGCACCGGCACGGAGCCTGATCCACATGCGCAAGCTCTACCTTGCTGCCTACGATGTAGCGGACGAAGCCCGACTGCGTTACGCGCTCAGGGCTGCCCGCTCCTTCGCCATCGGCGGCCAAAAATCCGTGCACGAATGCATGATCTCTGACGCCGAGATGGCCGAATTGCTTGTATCAATTGAAGAACGGCTCGATCCGAATGATGACCGTTTTCTGCTCCTGCGCCTGGATCCTCGCGCCAAAATTTTCCTTCTTGGCCGCGCCATCGCACCTTCACTCTCAGACGTGCTGTATTTCAGGTAATCGATGAATACTCTCATTCTGAATTCGCCGGAACTCGAGTTGCGCGCAGTACAAGGCAGCCTTGTACTCTTTCGGTGAGGCAAGCAGGTTTCCCGCTTCCCCGCCAGAATGGTCGAACGCGTGATCCTTCAGGGAGCGCATCAGCTCGATATCGCCGCGCTTGCGCGCATCGTCTCGGCCGGTGGGTCCGTTCTTGTCCTCAGCGGCCGTCAGAGCAAATTCCTTGCCATTGTGCACGGTGAGGCGCACGCCGACGCTTCCATACGACTGCGCCAGTACCGCCTCGCTTCCGGCGAGCGACTGGCCTTGACGCTGGCCTCCCGCATTGTCGGCGCCAAGATCAACGCCCAGCGTACAACTCTGCTGCGTATGCTTCAGGGACGACCGGATCTGCTGCACTCCTGCTTCCGGCCTCTGCAGACCATGCGCGACTCGATAAACTCGCTCTCCGCGCCCGAACCACCGCCGTACGCCGCACTGCTTGGAATCGAGGGTGCCTCTGCGCGCACCTATTTCCACGCTCTGGCTGCCGCCTTTGCGCCCGCCCTCGGCTTCTCGGGCCGCAACCGCCGTCCCCCGCGCGATCCTGTCAATGCCACCCTCTCTCTCGCCTATACGCTGCTCTTTTCCGAGGCAATTACTGCCGCCTATCGCGCCGGCCTCGACCCCGCCTTGGGTCACTATCACCGTCCTGCCTTCGGCCGCATGTCCCTGGCCTGCGATTTGATCGAGCCTTTGCGCCCACATGTCGACTACTGGGTTTGGACACTCTTTCGCGATCGCGTCGTGCGGTCGGAAGACTTCCAGTTCGACAAATCCGCCTGCCGCATGAGCAAACCCGCCCGGGGCCGCTTTTATCTGGCCTATGAATCGTTTGCCGCCAGCGCCCGCCGCCAGTTGCGACGCTACTGCTCCTTGCTTGTCCGGCAGTTGCGCACCCTCAACACCTGCGAACAGGAAAATGCCATCGGCACGGACTGGGATTGCGATGTACTTGACGAGCTGGATTCTATCTCCCACGGCCCCTCAGACAATTCGGCGATGCCATGACGATGCCACGCCGCGTCGCTTCCTCTGAGCCTGCATCCTCTCCGCGCCCCAGGCCTGAACGCCAACCGGCTGCTATTGCCCCCGAGTTCGGCGCGCTCCGGCTACCTCTCTATCTCGTCTCTTCGGAACCGCTTGTGATCTCCGCTTGGGAAACGGCAGCCGGCGGTTCGCTGATCGTACACTCCAAACGCGCGGCCGTGCGCCGATACCCCATCGCCTGCTTGAGCCGTGTCGTTTCATCGTTACAGCATGACTGGAGCGAGCGGCCCTCAGCCATTGCCTGCGTGCGGCCATCCCTCTTGTCTTCTTTGATCGCGCCAGCGGACCGGCCGGTTGGCTGCTGCCTGCCGCTTCGCAGCCTACGCGTCTCAGCTCTCTCTTGCAGGAACTTCTCACTTTGCCCGGTTGGAACGCCCACTACTCCAATTGGCTCCGTGCCGAGCGCAATCGCGCCATCAACTCCTGGTGTCCCCCCGACAGTTCCCAGCACGCCTCAGGCTCCCACCCCGAACGCGAACAACTGCGCGGCCGCTATGTCTATCAGCTGAATTCCCATCCCTCGCCGCCCGTGCCGCTTCTCTGGCATACCGCCGCTACAGCGCTCACACTCCGTCATTTCGCCGCTTCTGGGCTCGACGCATCCTACGCCACCTGCGACGGCTCTCCTCTAATGTAATGGGAGTTCCCCCGGCTCTGCCGGGGTGGCAGTAGCAGTTTGACATTTGCGGGAGTCCATCCAAGAAACTCCGAGAGGTGAGCCGCCAAGCACACTTCAAGGAGAGTCCCGGATGGACGATTATGAGAGCTTAAGCCACACCAAGTGGGAGTGCAAGTACCACGTTGTTTTCATCCCCAAGTGTCGCCGCAAAGTGCTGTACGGAACGCTGCGCCGACACTTAGCGAGGTGTTCCGCAAGTTGGCCGAGCAGAAGGAGTGCCGGATCGAGGAAGGGCATCTTCTGGCCGACCATGTACACATGATGATCTCGATTCCGCCGAAGTATTCGGTATCGCAGGTGATTGGGTTCATCAAGGGCAAGAGCGCGATTCACCTGGCGCGGGTGTATGGAGAGCGAAAGCAGAATTACGCCGGGCAGAGCTTCTGGGCGCGCGGATATTTCGTAAACACGGTTGGCCGCGACGAGGCAACCATTCGGGACCACATCCGCAACCAGGAGCAAGAAGACAAAAGGCTCGACCAACTGAACATGTGGAAGTGACCTGCCACCGACAAGGTGGCTCAAACCAACCGGGGCCGCGTTAGCGACCCCGCTCGAGCCGCTTCGAGCGGCTCACAAAACGAAGCCCCCGGCTCTGCCGGGGGTAGTCTCACTCTAGAACCGAGCTACTGCACGGTGAGGGTGACTGACCTAGTCTCCGTGATGGTGCCAGACGTGCCGGTCACGGTAATGGAGTAGTTCCCTGGCGTGGTGCCGGGATTGCCTCCACCGCCGCCGCCACTCGCTCCCCCTCCGCTGCACGCCAAAAGACTGCCGATAAATGCAACGAGGAAAATGAGCATTCCGAGCATGGTCCGGCCATTACGTCGCCGTGCCCGTATTCCGAAGATCAAGAGACAAGCCAGAGCCGTACCACCCGCCGTGTGCCAAGAAACACCATGCCGCTTGGGATATGACAAAGCGCTGCTGGCAGGGGCCGTGGTGTAAATGCTGAGTACAGCGGTTTCGGCAGTGGTCCCAGTTATGTTTACGGGGCTGTTCGAGCCGAAGCTCAAGGTTGGCGGATACGCAGCGCCGGACGGACTGGAACTGACTGTTGCTGTAAGTGCTACACTGCCGGCGAAGCCGCCGCTTGGCGTTACGCTGATGGTAGAAGTGTTACCGGTAGTTGCTCCAGGTGTTAGAGAGACGGCCGTTGCGGCGATGGTGAAGCTGGGCGGTGGAAGATTGATGGTGTACGCGGCCGATGCGACACTGCTGGGCGAGTAACCGGGAGCCACTGCAAGCGCCTGAATAGTCTCAGTCGCATCAACAGGAATTGTGAATCCGGCCTGGAAAGGAATCGCGCTGCCTACCGCAGGTGTTGTTCCATTTGTCGTGTAATAAATAGCTGCCGAATTCATCGAGTCGTTCAGCACAACCTGCTGGTTAGAAGAATAGACGCCCGCGGCCGGGGCGAAGGTGGGTGGAGGAGTGACACCCAGGGATGTAAAGGTCTCGATCACCGAGGCAGAGCTTTGCTGATAGCCGGTAGGGCTGGGAATGAATGTAGCAGTCATGTTGTTGGCGCCCACCGGTAGAAAATATCCAGCGTCTCCGTTGACCCAGGTTGCGTGGCCAGTACCATCAACGCTCACCCGTGCGATAGCTTGACTACCCGTCTGGAACAAGACCCCGCCCTGCACAGGCGCTCCTGTGTTGTCCAGAGCAGTCGCAGTGAACACGACCGGCGTGGCGTAGGGTACGGAGTTCGCACTCGATGTGAGGGTCGTTACGGTCCCGATCGGCGTCAGGATCTCAGTCATGGAACCGTTGCTTGGCGCATTGTTTGCATCGCCAAGATAATGAGCAATCACCGGAACCTGCGTTCCATCGAACGAGCTGGTGGTGAAGGTTGCGACTCCGGATGAGTTCAATGGAACGATAATCCACGGTCCCATCCCGTAGTAGTCGGCAAGATCGGTAAGCTCTATTCCAGCAAAGCTGAATCCCACGGTTCCCTTTGCCGTGCTCCCCGAGGTTGGGTTAACGGTCGCCTTGAACGTGACCGGTGTCCAAACACCACTGGGCTGGGACTTGAGGTCAGTGAGACGGTTGTGGCCGGAAGGGTCTCCATCTCGCTGGCGTTGAATTCGGTAACATATGTTTCTTCAAAACCAAACGGGGTCTGAACAACCCCCAACGTCGTTGGGAAATCAGCTGAAACAGTTAGGCCGGCTATATAGGCGTTGCCGGCTGGGTCGAGAGCGAGGCCGATAGAAAGGTCACCGTCCCCATCTTGGTCTCCAGTTCCACACAGGTAAGTTGAATAAAGAAATGAGGAGGCTGTGGGATTGATCTTGGTCAGGAAGGTGGCCGAGCCGCCTGAATTCAACTCGGCAAGGTTCTCAGTTTCGAAGGCTCCTATCGTTGTGGGAAAATCGATTCCTGAAGTGGTTCCGACTACAACAGCATTGCCCTGCGAATCCACGCCGATCCCATATCCGAAGTCTTCCGAGGAGCCCCCAGCACCGCTCGTGGTTCCGCCAAGGTACGTTGAATACACCAAGCCTGATCCGGCGGGATTGAGCTTGGTGACGAAGCTGTTCTGGGCGGTAAAGTTTTCGAACTTTCCCAGGGAGGGTTGGACGACTCCGGGTGTCACCGGGAAGTCGGTTGACAAGGTGAAGCCCGTCACGTAGGCATCGCCTGAAGTGTCGACTGCAAGTGCTGAGGCCACATCCAGCGAACTGCCGCCCAGGTAGGTTGAATAAAGGAGACCGCTTCCGCTTCCATTCACCTTGGTGACAAAGCCCGTCGAACGTCCGGCGAGTGTTTTGTTTGTTAGTTGGAAGGCGCCGTGGGTGGTTGGAAAATTGAAGGAACCTGTCCACCCGGCCACGTAGGCGTCTCCTGAGGAATCGACAGAAATTGCAGCCGCAGCGTCAGACCCGTTTCCCGACAGATAGGAAGAGTAGAGCAGGGCGCTTCCTGCCGGGTTCAGCTTGGAAACAAATGCGGAACCTGTGTCTGCTACCGTCTTGACGGGGGCAACGGTTTGGAATGCCCCACTTGTGGTGGGGAAGTCGGTGTCCGATGTGCCGCCCGCGATGTAGGCATTGCCAACGGTATCTATGGCTATCCCGGTCGCTGCGCTGCCGGTGCTGCCACCTAGGTAGGTTGAATAGAGGAGCGCAGTTCCTGTGCTGTTCAAGGCAGTCACGAATGCCGTTTCAGTGGCGGCCTTGTTGACCGTCTGGAACGCACCCGCGGTCGTGGGGAAATCCTTGGAATTCGTCCAACCCACGACGAAAGCGTCTCCGTTCGCGTCCAGGGCAATTCCAAGCGGCGTGTCACCACCACTTCCGGAGAGATAGGTTGAATAGAGGAGTGCAGTGCCGGTGCTGTTGAATTTGGCAACGTACGGACCATTGAGTTGCGAAGTCGCCGCCTTAGTCTGAAAGCTGCCTGCGGTGATGGGAAATGCACTCGTGGCCAATCCCGTTACGTACGCTTCTCCGGCAGCGTCGACCGCAATAGCCTTTGCTGAGGAGCCTGCGCTTATGTCAAGAGAGTAGTTGAGGATGGGGTCGATGATCAGCGGTCGAGCGTGGTCGTATGGACCAAGGGCAAAACGAACCGTATTCCGGCTCGCGATTCTGAACGATCCCTCAACGGGAAGTTTCCTATACTCTCCGACGAGTTGATAGATCACGGGTTTTTGGAAGCTGATCTCACCGCTCGGAACAACAACAATCAAATTGCCATTGTGATCAAGTCTTACATTGCGGGAGCCATCAAATCGAAGCTGAATGGCCTCCGGATCAGCTTCAGGGGCCAGCTCGAAATCAAATTCGAGTCGTCCATGGCCTCCGTAGTAAACGAGGTCCACCCCCGGGTAAACGGCAGCGTACTTGACTTGCGCAAAGGTAGGCACGCCAGCGAGCCATTTATTGGGGTCGCGGCCGACAAAGTAGTTTACCGTTCCGGGCAATTGGTTCGATCCCGAAAGGACCGCGGCAGCATTGGCACGCACCAGCTGCATCCGAAGGAGATCGATCGGTGCATCTCCAATCCTTGGGTCAGCGTTCCCGTTGCTTCGATGGGAAGCGCTCCGGCCGATTGACTGGGGGGATAGAAGAAAATCAGCTTCGCTCCCTTTGAAGAATGCCGAAAAACCTGGACCTCGGCATAGAAAGTGCACCCGCGAATCAGCTTGCCCAAGATTCTGCTCAAAGCTCAAAGGAAGCGCGTTTGAGTAATTGGCGACGCTTGCTCCGTTCGCTTCAATCGGCAAACGCACCCCGAGAGCAGGTGCACCAGAAGCGCTGGCGGTACAAAGCCCCACCAGTAATAAAGTCGTTGAAGTTCGATTCCTTCTGTGAGCGGCGACGATTACGTAAACAGTCATAGTCGCAAAGATGACGAACCCTGCCAAGCTCCCATAAACTAACAAAAAGAAAGCCGACATGCCACATTGTCCGTCAACTTGTTTTGGACCACAGTCGCCTGCTCGACCAATGTAATACCCACCGATCACGGCGACAACACTGATCAGCGTTGACGCCAGCCAGACAAAGAGGAGATTCCAGTGCCGCCATTCTTTCATGCGACCGCACCTCTATGAAGAAAGTCTAGCATCTGATTTTGGCGTTTCGGCAGTGTCGTGCGCAATCCGGAAGTTACTGTCGAGGAGGATCACCCTCGTAGAAGTTATTTCACAATGGCTGGCGCCACTCCCGGGCCCTCGGTTAACCTCGCTTCGGTCCCGACCAGGCGCACGTCCCTGCTTTTGCTGCCGGTGACGTCAACCGACCCTATACGGGACTGGCGAACCAGAACGCCGTCCACGTCGTTCAGCCGCAGCACCGGCTGGCCGGAACCGGGGGCGGCGTCAATCCTTGCGCCATCGAGCAGCAAGTCCTGAACCTGGTCAACCGCAAGCCCTGTCTGCCAGGTGGCCGCGTGGGGCTCTTCCCATGCAATCTCCACATCGTTCATTTGGACGTCACGCGCATATTTGAGCGTCATCGCCGCGGTCGTGTTTTCATACGGCGCCTCCGCTCCGTGGGAGACAAACAGCCTGACATGGTTGAGGCGAATTCCCTGGAGCCAGCTATCCGGGTGACCGCGCAGCGCGGATGTCCCCTGGCCGTGCGCGATGACGTTGCTGATGGTGACGTTGCGTATGATGCCGGCAGCCGGTTCGTTTTCGTGCTTGACGCCATCCACTTCGCTGCGCCGCTCGATGTTGAAGTGGATCGGGTCGCCATCTCCCCACCAAAACCAGTCGAAGCGCCGGGTGTCGATGGTTACGTCAGCAATCACGACGTCTTCCACGATGCCGCCATCGAAGACCATGAAGGCCAGGCCGCGGTTTGAGTTGGTGATGACGACGTTGCTGATGGTCACGTGGCGGACGGCGATGCTGTTTCCGTCGCAAAACTTGATGGCGCTCGACGAAGACGACAGCCGGCTGTTGGTTACGGTCACGTTTTCAGTGGGCAGAGCCGGTCCCCAGATGGGAGTGGATTAGAAGACGATGGCGTCATCGCCGGTCTCAATGGTGCAATTGGAGATGTGCACATCCTGGCAGCCGTCGGGATCAATGCCATCGGCCCATACGCCATCTTTCTGACTTGAGTAGATGTACACCCCATCGATCGTCAGCCGCTTGCATGCGTATGGATTGATGGTCCAGCTTCGCGATCGCAGAAGCTTCAACCCGGCAATGCGCACATCCACGCAGCGCAGCAACAGCACCATGCGTGGAAATACGGTTTCCTTCCCAAAGCCGGTGGGGAACGACCGCATCAAAGGCTTCCCGGTCGCTTCCATCTGGCGTTGGTTGGCCAGGATGTAATAGTCGGTGAGGGTGTTCAGATGCCACTCATAGGTCGCCTGCCCATCGAGCGTGCCTGCGCCTTCGATCGCAATATCGTGCAGGTCCTCACCATAGATCAACGCGGCCTTTTTGGCGTCGTCGTACTGGCTCCCATCGAGCGTGGCGTAGATCGTCGCGCCCGCCTCCACATACAGTCGCACCCCCGACCGCAGATGAAGCTGTCCCGACGTGTACTCCCCGGGAGGAACGTAAACACGGCCACCGCCCGCTTTGCCGCAGGCATCAATGGCTTTTTGCAGCGCCGGCCGGGCGTCGTCGCTCTTGCGGCCGGTTGCGCCGTAGTCCTTGACATCGAAGACGCGCTGGGCCAGCGCCGTTTGACTGACCAGTGCCATTGCCACCGCACACGCGAAGAAAGCGCCTATCCTTGCCGGAGTCATCCCGCTATCATGCACTATTCACGCCAGGCGGTACAAGGGGGCGGTTGGAGCGGAAGGACACGGTTTTGGATAAGGGAATCCGTGCCGGAGGCGAAGCTGCGAGCGTGTGTCGCGCAATCCGGAAGCAGCGCCGATATAAAGCATTCGGAGACAACTGCGGATCCTTCTCTTCGTTCAGGACGACATCGCGGGGGAGATAAGGACGGGTGGCAGGTTCGGGGTCTTGCGTGGGCAGCAAAGAAAAACCCAGCCGCGGGGCTGGGCTTTTCTCATACACGGCTGTTTTCAGCTTTACGGCGTCACCGTCTGGATGGCATGGTTGCCGTGGGGAACGGCGAGAATCGCAGTCGGACTCTCTCCCGTCGGGTAGGGCGTTGCCTGGGTCGTATTCAGCGCGCCGGAGTTCGGATCGAGCCGGAACCCGGAGACCGAATTGCCAAGATGGTTGGCGGTGTACACGTAGCGGCCAAGCGACGGATCGACTACGACCGAGACCGGCTGCGTATCGGTGCCATTCAGCTGGCTCCCGGTGGTGCTCACAACGACCGAGGGGGTGCCGGTGGGCAAAGCGATGGTGTAGGCAGATACCGTCGAGTCGAGCGAGTTGGTTAGGTAAATGTAAATACCGCGCGGGTCGATCACCAGGCTGGTGGGTTCGTTGCCGGTTTTGAACGGTCCGTTGACCAGGAAATCCAAAACGCCCCCGCTCTGGATGGTGTAGCCGATCAGCTCACTGGAGGCAAAGTCGGTCACATACACAAACCGGTTGGTCGGATCGGACGTGATGGCGCTTGGCTTGACGCCCGCCTGGTAGGGGCTGCCGGTTGTAGCTGTCAGTCCGCCGCTCGATCCCACGGCGAAGCCGAACAGCCACCCCGGGTTGGCATTGCTCGAAGTGGCCCCGCCGGGATTGTAGGCCGACTTGTCGTAAGCCGCGACGTATACGTCATCGCCGTTGGCCAGGACATTGACCCCGGTCGGGAGGATGGTGTCGCCGCCGTAACCCGGAACCGTCAAACCGGCCTGCGCGGTGGGCGAGCCGATGGCGCCGGAACTGAGCGCGTATTCGGTCAGGGTTGCGGAGGCCGTTCCGGTGATCACATAAAGGTAGGTTCCGGCCGGGTTGACGGCCAGCGAAACCGGCGTGGTGGCGGTGGTAATCGTATCCTTCTGCGTCAGCACGCCGTTTGAGGCAATGGCGAAGTGAACCACGGAGCTGTTGCCCTGGTTTGCGACGTAGAGATCGGAGTAATCCGAATTGACGGCCATGGCCACCGGAGAACTGCCCCCGGAGGGAACTGTCGGCGCGCCTTGGCGCAGGGCGCCGGAACCGGCGTCAGCCGCGTAGGTATAAATCTGTCCCGTGCTTCCGGCCGTACTGCCGCCCGAAGCGGCCACAAACACGTAGTCGATGGACACCAGCTGGCAGGCGGTCAAATATATGGCCAGTATCAGGCCGATCGCGGAGACCAGAAAGAGCTGGCTCAATTTGCTCAACTTCATGCGCTTCCTTCGTCGTGGGCCATCTTGCTTCAAGCCCCGGAAAAACCTTGTTTTGGTTACCCGTACCTATTGTAAAAGCCAGTCACGGGGTGGTGCTAAGCGAAAGCCCTTGGATCGCACAGCCCCTCAGGGCGTGACACCGGCTCCGGTGCCTTTGTGAGGAATGGCCGCAACGGCGGTGGGCTGAGAATTGGTCCCATAGGGAGAAAACTGCGTTTCCACGAGCGTTCCGGCAGACGGGCTCAGCTCGAAGCCGGAGACGGTGTTGCCGAGAAAGTTGGCGGTGTAGAGGAAGTGCGAGGTAGAGGGATCGATTCCGATGGCGACCGGCTGCAGGCCCGTTTGGTACGTGCCCAGGCTGGTGAGGGCGCCGTTACTCATGGAATAGGCGCTCACCGTGGCGTCAAGCGAGTTGGCCACATAGATGTACGGGTATGCGGGATCGGAAACGATGGCCGAGGGCTGCGCGCCGGTCTGGAAGGCGTTCGTGCCGCCGATGCCGCTGGTCAAGGGGCTCAGACTGCCGGTCGAAGTGACCGAAAATCCGAACACATCTCCCTTGGCGTAGTCGGTAACGTAAACGTAGGCGCTGCCGGGATCGCTGGCTACCGCGGAAGGATGCGTCCCGGCGGCGTAAGGCGAGCCGGGCAGCGCGGTCAGTGTTCCCGATGAACCTACGGCGAAACCAAAAACATACCCGGCACTCGGGGTCGCCGACGTATCGTAGGCCGTGACGTAAACGTATGATCCGGAAGCCAGCACATTGACCGCTGTGGGCGTGAGGATGTCGGCTTTGCCCGCCAGCGAGATGGGCCAGTAACTGGCGCTCACCGCCGGATTGACCGCCGGCGAACCCAATGTGACCGGCGTGCTGCCGGTGGCTGTCGAAAGCGGATATACGGCTATCGAGCCCGAGCACGGATCGGCCGTGGAACAGATAGGTAATGGTTGATAGGTGTCGACAACGAAGAGATTCGCCTTGTTGGCCGCCAATGCCAGCGGGAAGATGCCGGGCGTGTTCACGGTATTGAATGGATATAGTTTCCCGTCGGTGCCAATAACGAACTGGACAATGGTGTTGTCATCCTGGTTGGCTACGAACAGATCTTCGTTGTCGGCGGAGACGGCTTCGGCCACCGGGTCGCGCCCCGCGGAGGGGAATGGCGACGATGGAATAGGGCGCATGTGACCGGACTCGGAGTCGATCTCAAACACGTCGATCTCGCCGTAGGCGTTCGGTCCGGCGGCCTGCGAGGTGGCTACGTAGACAAAATCCACGGTAAGCGACTGGGTAAGCTGCGAGCAGGCGGTAACGAGTGTGGCTGCCAGAAAACCGGCGGCGGAAACCAGGGCGAGCTGGCTCGATTTGTTGAGCTTCATGCGCATCTTTCATCAACGGGCCGCAACGAAAGGCCCCTGAACAATCGGTTTGAACTCGAATGCCGGGCGGCTCCGAAGGCGCCACACCGGTATCCGGCTACATCACTTGCTGGCGCCGGACGGTCCGGAGCCTGTGGAGGGCGAGCCTGCCATCCGATCTCATATCGGCTGCATGGCGCTGCCTGAGTCCGGCCGCATCCGGCCATTGCGGCAACCACGCGGCGGCCTTCTATCCCGTACGTCCGTCGACGAAGCACCAGGTAGGCGGTCCTTGAAGCGTATAAGTGCTGGTGGATCGCATGTCGTCCAGTTCTCCGGAGTTTGGATCGAGCACCCGGCCTGTAATCGTCGAATCGTATTGATTCGCCTCGTAGATAAACTGGTCGGAGGGATCCTCGACGATGCACTGTGGACCTGATCCGGAACCGAACGGCTCGCCGGCGACAAAGCTCAACTGGTATGCCGGGGTGGTGGTGATGAAGTATGCCGAGATGCCGCTCTCAGGGTTATTGCCCGTGACTTCATTCCCCTGGTTGGCTATGTAAAGGTATTTGCCCTTGGACTCCACCAACACCTGGATGGGATTGGAAAGCGTGGGATCGTCGGGAATGATTCCACCGGTATCCGCCTGCAATGCGCCGCCGGTGCCCACCGTGAAGGGCAGAATCTGGCTCGGCGAGGTGACGGAATTGCCATTGAAGGTGGCCGTGATGGGCTCGTTGTCAAGCACGTAGATGACGCTGCTGGCGCTGATGATGGCCGTCGCGCAGTGCGCGATGCCCGGTTGGCTCGTTGCGGTGCCGTCGCTGCAAGTCCCGGTGGCGCCCGAACTGTTGGTTATCGGCTGGACGCCGCTCTGGCTCAAAGTCAACTGGCCGCCGGAAGATGAATAAGCGTAAGGGTAGACGTAGTCGCCGCTCGTCGGGGTGCCATACAGCGTGAGCAGGAAACCGCTGGTGAGAACGAAATCGATCGGATTCGAAGGAACCGGGAAGTAAGTTAGCGGGCATGTGATCAGGGTGGTGGGGCAGTTGGCCTGGGTTACGGCAGTGTTCTGGATCAGGCTCAGGCGTCCGGTGGTCTGGTTGATCGAGAAGACTGTCACGTCGCCGCACGCGGTGACATTGGTTCCCAGGGCCAGGCCGCACGCCGCACTGGAGGGAGAGTCGTGGTCCAGCGCCAGGATGAAGTTTCCCGAGGGGTCTCCGATCAAGCGAAACGGGTTCATGCCCTGGGTATAAAACGTCTCCTGATAGGTGAGCACGCCGTTTCCGCCCACTGCGAATTGGGTGATGTTCGAGTTCTGACAGGGATCGGCGGTGGTGCAATCCCCGTTGCCCGCGGAGTTGGTGCCACGGTTCAAAACATAAACGAACCGGCTGCCCGTAAGGAGGATGGCGCGAACCGGATTTGCTCCGCCCGTCGATACCGGGAGGCCATTGATGGGAGCCAGTTTGCCTGTGTTGTGATCAATCTTGTAGCCGCTGATGATTCCGTTGTTACCGGACTGGGCCGTCACTGTACCCGTCACATACAAAAAGCCGACTGTATAACTCCGAATGCAAGAGGTCACTCCGAAGATAACGCCCACCGAAAGAGCGCACACCAGAAGTGCCTTGCCGAATTTCGTAAACTTCATGCGATTCCTTCATCTTGGTCAGGCGTATGCCGCCAAGTTCGATCGTTCCGCAGCATTGCTGGGTTGGGACGGGTCCCTGTTGCATTGTAAAAGCCAAGGGTGCATTGTGCCTAGTTTCAAACCGAGACTGAGCAAAAGAGCACATTTTGCCGGTGACGTCCCCGACACAGAAAGTGGACTCATCTGTTGTGCCGCTGTCCTTCGATCATAATCGATGGGGTGCCGACGCGAATTGGACGTGGCGGCAAGGTCAAATGTCAACCCCCCAAAGCTGAAATGGCCGAATTGCAGCCGCGGGGCGCAGGCTCCCGAATCGCGCCCCTCATGGGCGCCCCGTGAACCCCGATAAGAGACACAGTTGAATTGAGAGCGCGATGGTGCCGCCCCTACCAGACGCGGCAGGAGTTCACCGGGTACATCGGCTGGCCCTTCCTGCAGCCAAAGGCCTTTCCAAACTCGTCGAAGTTCTGCGCGCTGCCGTTGACCCGCCACTTGCCGGGCGAGTGAGGATCTACCAATGCCGATTGGCGCGCCGACTGGTCGGTCTGGTTCTGGCACCACACCTGCGCGAATCCGATGAAATAACGCTGCGATTCGGTGTAGCCATCGATCTTTTCGTTGATCGACTTGCCTTCCTCGGCCAGGGTGTCGAGCAGTGCCATGTAGGCGATACGAAGGCCGCCATTGTCCGCCGTGTTCTCGCCCAGCGTGAGTTTGCCGTTCAGGTGCTGCGCGGGTGTGTCGCCCTTGGCCGGCGCCGCCTCAAAGCCGCTGTACTCGTTCGCCACGCAGTCGGTGCGCTCGGTAAAGGCCTTGCGGTCTTCCGGGGTCTGCCATTCGCGCAGGTTGCCCTTGCCGTCGTACTGCGAGCCCTCGTCGTCGAATCCGTGGGTCATCTCGTGCCCGATCACCACCCCGATGCCGCCAAAGTTCACCGCTGGATCGATTTTGAAGTCAAAGAACGGCGGCTGCAGGATGCCCGCGGGGAAATTGATGTCGTTGAAAGACGGATCGTAATAGGCGTTTACCGTGGGCGGGGTCATGCCCCACTCTTTCTCGTCCACCGGCTTGCCCAACTTGGCGAAATTATAGTTGCGCTCGTAGACGGCCGAGTGGTGCACATTCCCGATCAGATCCGTCGGGCTCACTTTCACGCTTGAATAGTCGCGCCATTTCTCCGGATAGCCGATCTTGTTGCGAATCATGGCCAGCTTCTCCGCGGCCGCCTTCTTGGTGGTGTCCGACATCCAGGGCAATCCCTTGATATCGTCGCCCAGCGATTTCTCGAGCGCCGCCACCAGCTTGTCCATGCTCTCTTTGGCCGCCGGCGGAAAGTTCTTCTTCACCCAGTCCTGGCCCACCGCTTCGCCCAGCGCCTGGTCGGTCATTGTCGAACACTGCTTCCAGCGCGCCTGCGGCTCGGCCTGCCCGGCCAGCGTATGCGAGAAGAAGTTGAAATTCTCATCGAAGAACGCCTTGGGCAACTCCTCCGCCTGTCCGTGCAGCACGTGCCAGCGCAGATAGCTCTTCCACGCGTCCAGCGGCTCGCTCTGAATCAGGCCGTCGAGAGCCTTGAAGAAATCGGGCGTGCCCACATTCAGCGTGTCGAAATGGCCGATGCCGATGGCATGGAAGTACGCGCTCCATTCAAAATTGGGCGTCATCTTCTCAAAATCGACGAGAGTGTAAATGTGGTAGCGCTTTTCCGGATCGCGCATGTCGGTGCGGCTCATGGAGGCCTTGGCCATCGCTGTCTCGATCTCCATCACCGCGGCTGCTTCCTTCGCCGCCGCGTCGGGCGTGTCGCCGGCCAGGGTGAACATCTTCTTCAGGTGCTCGATATATTGCGCGCGGATGGTTGTGAAGCGCTTCGAGTCCACGATGTAATAGTCGCGGTCGGGCAGCGAGAGGCCGCCCTGGAACAGTTCCGCGATCTGCTGCGACGAATCCTTTTCATCCTGGCTTACGCCGAATTCGAAAAATCCGTCGGGAGTTCCCTGGTTCTCAAGTTCGCTCAGCAGCGCCGGGAGGCCCTTGGCGTCTTTCAGCCCGGCAATCTCATCCCACGACGGCTGGATGGGCCCGAACCCCTTTTCCTCCACGACCGCGGTATTCATGCACGCGGCGTAATAAGCTCCGTATTGCCTCTGCAGAGCGTCTTTGGGATCCTTGGCGGCCGCGTCCAGTTCCTGCCAAAGAAGATACCGGTTGCGCTCCCTGAGCAGCGAGAACGAGCGGGCCCAGCGCACCTGGTCTGAAGGTACCGGATTGTTCTTGACCCAATTGCCGCACGCGTACTGGTAAAAATCGGTGCAGGGATCGGCGGTCAAATCCATGGCCGAGGCATCGAAACTTTTGGCTGCAGGCGGGGCGACGGGCTGGGAGTCGCTGGACTGCGAAACCGCGGGCCCCTGCGCCAGGGCGGTTCCAGCCGCCAGCGTGAGGACGGCAGCAAAATGGGCATAGTTCATGAGTTTTCCTTTTTTTTGAGAGCGGGTATCGGGCGGCGGCTGAATCCAATCTTGAGAGCTTGGAACCGGATCTCGATGGAGCCGTATTCCCGAGACCTGCGCTGCTTAGGAGCCTATCACGCAGAGTGGTTGCAACGGTTGCCCCGTTCATTCAGGCCACAAGCGTGGCACCGCCTGGCGAAATGACAGGCTCGGTAGTTTTATTGCTGCTGTTGCTGCATCATCTGTTGCAGGTCGACGAAGGGCGCGGTGGCAGCGGGCGGCTCCTGGGCGCGCTCCACGAGCACACTCCAATCTTCGGGAATAGGCAGCTTGCGATCGAGAGCCGGCGGATTCTCGCTGGCCTGGACCTGCACAGCAACGTAGAGGTCGCTGGTGGTCTTTCCGCGGAAGATTCCGTGAGTGGGCGGAACGTCGGCGTAATCGCGGCCCACCGCGGTGCGAATGTGGCGATGATGGGCCACCAGGTTGTTGGTAGGGTCGAATCCCACCCAGCCGAGATGAGGCAACAGCACCTCGACCCATGCATGGGTTGCGTCGGGCGTCGAACGGTCGTGGTCTTCACGGCTGCGATAAAGGTAGCCGGAGACATAACGCGCGGGAATGCGCACGTAGCGGAGAAGCGCGATCATGGCGTGCGCGAAGTCCTGGCAGACGCCTTTGCCGCTGACGATGGCTTCGTCGACCGGTGAATCGACGCGCGTGTGGCTGGGGACGTACTCAAAGTAGTCATAGAGACGCTGGTTCAGTTCCTGCACCAGCATCAACGGATCATCGCGCCGGGATACATCCATTTGCGCCGCGAGCAGCTTGACGGCGGGGGTTTCAACCGCAAAGGTGCTGGGGAGCAGCATCTCCCAGTAGTCGCCGACTGCGATCAGGTCGTCGAGGGCGCCCCATGCATCGGGGGAGAGGAAAGCGGGCACGTCGGGGAGAGGCTGCTGCTCGACAACCGACTCGGCGACAATGACCAGTTGATTGTGCTCGTTGGGAATGTCGAAGTGCTGCACGTTGTTGCCCAGGTGATCGCGATAGGAGAAGACGCGGCAGCGCGGGCTGACGGAAAGGGAGAAGGTGAGGCAATGCTGGCTGGAGTCGGAGCGCGGGTGCATGCGCGTTTCCATGATGCTCTCGCTGATGGGGCGCGAGTAGCGGAAGCGCGTGAGGTGACGGACGGAATAGAAGTTCATGAATGCTCCGTGAAGCAGCTTTCAGCTTTCAGCTTTCAGCTCTCAGCTTTCAGCTTTCAGCTATCAGTTATCGGCTCTCAGTTATCGGTCGTCGGTTAAGATCTTCAGCCATTGATTCCTGCATTGATTCAATTGCATTGATGTTCGAGTCACTTCAAAATGCACGAGCTGAAAGCTGAGAGCTGAGAGCTGAAAGCTGAAAGCTGTCTTACACCGCCAGCGCGGACTGGATGGAGTATTGCACATAGTAACTGTAAATAAGTTCGTGAATGCGAAGGCACTGCTCGCGGATGGTGTGGAGAAATTCGGCGGGATCTCCGGAAAGAATTTCCTGGACACTTGTATAGCCCAGCATGGCGTGGAGGCGGCCGATGCCGGAGCTGAGCTCGACGGGCGGGCGACGGCCGCCGGAGCGCTGAATGGACTCGATGGCGTAGCGAACGCAATCGACGCTGTAGCGGATGGCGTGAGGAAAGTCGCGGTTGAGCAGAAGAAACTCGAGGATGCGGGCCGGTGTGAGGTCGGCGGTGTAGACCTGGCAGTAGGCTTCGAATGCCGTACAACAGCGCAGCAGACCTACGAGCTCGAGGTACGGATAGCCGGAGTCTTCGCGCAGATGCGAGTGAAAAATTTCAGACTGGTTTACTTCAAGAAGCGTGGCGGTCGCGTAGGCGCGCTCGAGATAGCGGCCCAGGCGAATGAACTGCCATCCCTGCCCATGAATCATGGTCGAGGCGCCGACTCCCTGAAAGAGGTGGATGCCATCGACGACCGAAGCCAGGACGTCGCTGATGCTGGAGTTGAATTGCGCTTGCGCATGAGGGGAGTGCATCTGGTGGTAGAGCCGGTTGAGCCTCTGCCACTGTTCGCTGGAGATTTCTTCGCGCACCTGACGGGCGTTTTCGCGCGCGCCGGTGATGCAGTAAGTGACCGAGGCCGGGCTCAGGTTGTCGAAGATGAGCTTGTGGGCCATCTCCTCAAGGTTGCCGTTCCAATCCATTTTGGAGTGCTTGCCCAGGGCGGCCAGCATGTGGTTCCAGCGGGTTTCCTCGTCGGCGCCGCCGGCGTCAAGCATGAGGCTCATGGTGACGTCGAGTTGGCGAACCGTGTTTTCAGCCCGCTCGAGATAGCGGCTCATCCAGTAGAGGCTGTCGGCAACTCGCGATAGCATCGTCTTTCACTCCCCAACCGAGATTGCATGTCCGAGCGGCTTATTGCTCCAGAACCCATGTGTCTTTGCTGCCGCCGCCCTGCGAGGAGTTGACCACCAGCGAACCTTTTTCCAGGGCCACGCGGGTCAAGCCTCCGGGGACGATGTTGACCTTGTCGCCGAAGAGAATGTAGGGACGCAGGTCGACGTGACGCGGCTCCAGGCGATCGCCGATGAGGCAAGGCGCGCGCGAAAAGGAAAGCGTAGGCTGCGCGATATAGTTGCGGGGATTGGCCTCGATCTGGAGCGCGAATTCTTCACGCTGCTGCGCGGTCGATTGCGGGCCAATCAACATGCCGTAGCCGCCGCTCTCGCCGACTGCTTTGACCACCAGCTTTTCGAGATTGGCGATCACATGCTTGCGCTGCAACTCGTCGCCCAAAAGGAAGGTTTCGACGTTGGGAAGAATCGTATCTTCATTGAGGTAATAGCGGATCATCTGCGGCACGTAGGCATAGACGGCTTTGTCGTCGGCCAGGCCGGTACCAAAGGCATTGGAGACGGTGACGTTGCCGGCCCGGTAAGCGTTGAACAGGCCGGTGCAGCCGAGCGCCGAGTCACCCCGGAATATGAGCGGATCGCTGAAATCGTCATCGACGCGGCGGTAGATGACGTCGACGCGCTTGAGGCCGTCGGTGGTGCGCATGTACACGATGTTGTCGTGGGTGACCAGGTCGCGCCCTTCCACCAGGTCGATGCCCATCTGGCGGGCCAGGTAGGTGTGCTCGAAGTAGGCGGAGTTGAACACGCCCGGGGTAAGCAGCACGATGTTCGGCTCGGGGCGGCCCTCCGGCGCGAGAGAACGCAGCGTAGCCAGCAAAAGCTGCGGATAATGCTCGATGGGGCGCACGCCGTAGCTATGAAACATCTCCGGAAAGGTGCGCTTCATCACGCGGCGGTTGGTGAGCATGTAGCTGACGCCGGAGGGCACGCGGAGATTGTCTTCGAGAACGACAAACTCGCCGTTCGAGAGGCGCAGCAGGTCAGAGCCGACGACCGCGATGTAGACGTTCCGTGGAACCTGAAGGCCGCGCATCTGACGACGGTAATGCTTGCAGCTGTATACCAGTTCGCGCGGGATCACGTGGTCATTGAGGATTTTGCCGTCGGAATAGACGTCGCGCAGAAACAGGTTCAGGGCGGTAATACGCTGCGTGAGACCACGTTCGATGCGGTCCCACTCGGCGGCCGTGATCAGGCGCGGAATCAGGTCGTACGGGAAGATGCGCTCCGTGCCTTCTTCGCGGCCGTAGACGGTGAAGGTGATGCCCTGGTTCAGGAACGCCAGGTCCGCCGACTGCTTGCGCCGCTGGAGTTCGGGGGCCGGAAGACCGGCGAGGGTCTCGGCCAGGGCCCGGTACTGGGGCCGCAGTTCGCCGCTCGCCTCGCGCATTTCGTCGAATGCCTGGTCGAGCAGATAATCACCGAATAGCGAGTCCAATTCCACTGGGTGGCCGGCGCTCATGAGTTTCTGAAGACTTTCCTGACGCGAATTCAGGATCGGCGAAGGAATGTGCGACACGACGCGCCGATTTTCTCCCCAGCCCGGTTTTTCGAGCAGGCTCCGCCCGTGACCCTGTTCTCTTGTTTCTATCACGTGGGAAATAAGGGAGCCATCAGGAAACGGCTCAAATGGGCTGGGCCTGGATGGAAGCCGATGGAGCAGCCGAACTGGATTGCGGAAATGCCCAGCAGTTGGTAGGATTCAGGTGCGCAAGCCGACCACGCCACCCAAGGGGATGCAGGCGCACGCTGTTTGGAAGCAGCAGATTCGCGGATGACTCATCTTCCCGGTTCGGGCAAACTCAGCCGTAGACACATGGTGCGGATGCTTTCTGGCGTGACTGCCTCAGGGTGGCTGCGCCGCGGACTCTTTGCCGCTCAATCCGCGGCTCAATCCGCGACAGAGCCGGAAGCTATTCCCTCCCCCATTCGCTTCGAGGAAGCTGCAGTTCGCTCGGGATTGCATTTCGTAACCCGCAACCACCCGACGGCGAACAAGAACCAGATCGAGACCATGGTGGGGGGCGTTGCGCTGGTGGACTACGACGGAGATGGCTTGCTGGACGTCTTCCTGGTGAACGGCGCGGAGATTCCATCGTTGGAGAAAAGTTCGCCGGAAGATTGGAACCGGCTCTTTCATAATAACGGCGACGGTACATTTACGGATGCTACGGAGAAGGCTGGAGTTCAAGGGCGCGGTTATGGCATGGGCGTGGCCGTGGCCGACTACGATAACGACGGACGGCCCGATATCTTTGTAGCCAACGTGACCAGCAACCAGTTGTTGCACAACAATGGCGACGGGACATTTACCGACGTTACGGCGAAGGCGGGCCTGAGCGGCGCAGCGCACAACGGGAAAAAGATGTGGTCGGTGGGCGGAGGGTGGTTCGACTACAACAACGATGGATTGCTGGATTTGTTTGTGGTGAATTATTGCGCGTGGGAGGTCAACAAAGATCCAGTCTGCATCCTTAAAGAGGGGCTGCGCGCCTACTGCCATCCCAAGTACTATCAGCCGCTGCATAACTCGCTCTACCGCAACAACGGCGACGGAACGTTCACCGATGTTACGCGCGAGACCGGCCTGGATGCATTTTTCGGCAAGGGCATGAGCGTGAGTTTCGCCGACTACGACGGCGACGGGTTTATGGATGCATTCGTGGCCAACGACACCACGCCCAACTTCCTCTTCCATAACCTCGGCGGCAAGCGCTTCGAAGAGGTCGCTGTGGGCGCGGGCGTTGCGTACTCACCCGACGGGCAGGCGCTTTCCGGCATGGGCTCGGATTTTCGCGACGTGAACAACGACGGCTTGCCCGACATCTGGCACACTGCGGTGGAGAACGAGACATTTCCCCTGTATCTAAACCTGGGCAAGGGGCAGTTTCTCGATGCCACCGCGACCAGCGGGCTGGCCCAGCTAACGAATCGAATGAGCGGCTGGGGTAACGGCATTTGCGACCTGGACAACGACGGCCGGAAGGATCTGTTTGTCGCCCGCTCAAACGTGATGGACAACATCCATGAGCTGGTGGCGAGCAAGCAATACGCGGAGCGCAACTCGGTCTTCCGCAACCTGGGCAACGGTAAATTTGAAGATGTGGGCGAGCAGGCAGGCTCCGATTTTCTCGTGGCTTCACCGCATCGCGGCGTGGCCTTCGGCGATATCGACAACGACGGGCGCATTGACATGGTGGTGACGCAACTTGACGGCAATGTAAAGCTCTTTCGCAATGTCACGATCAACGGCTGCCACTGGATTCTCATCAAGCTGGTGGGTACGCGTTCCAATCGTATGGGACTGGGAGCGCAAATCAAAATCACCACAGAGGACGGGGCGACGCAGTGGAACCACGCGACAACGGCAGTGGGATATGCCTGCTCGAGCGACCCCAGGGTACACTTCGGCCTGGGCAACAACAGGCTGATCCGCGAGCTTGAGGTGCTGTGGCCCAGCCGCACGCGGCTGACGCTGCATCACGTCGAGGTTGACCGCATGATGACGATCGAGGAGCCGAGGGGATAGCGGGCCACGCAGCGCTCAGTGCTTCTCGGCGCTCTGCATGGCGTCTCTGATTGCGCTTTGCGGTGTGCCGGTTGGGCCGGAGTCGCCTTCAGAGGCATTGCCGGCCTTTTGCGCCTGAGTGAGTTTTTGGAACTCGGTGCGGGCTCGCGCTGCATCTTCGGGACGCCCGACGTGCGCGTAGGCCGAACCCAAGGCAAGCTCGACGCGCGCTTCGGTGGGAAAGGCCTTGCGCGCAATCTCCAGTTCCGGAACGGCCCGGCCGAAGTCGCCAGTATCGAGCAAGAGCAGCCCCAGCAGGTAGTGCGCGTAGGGCAACTCAGGCGCGAGATGAACGGCCTGCTCGGCGTAGGGAACGCCGGCGGCCGAATCCACTTTGTATTCTGCGGCGCCAATGCTGAAGCGCGCCACAACGCTGCCGGGATCCTCTTCAATTTCATGTTTGTACTCGCGAATGGCGCCGGCTGAGTCGCCCGCGTCTTCCAGGAAACGGCCATAGGCGAGGTGAAACTTGGGGAAGTGCGGCGCGACTGCGGCAACGGGCTCGAACTCGCGGCGGCCGGCATCGAAGTCTTTACGGGCGGCGAGGCAGGCGCCGCGGCCCACCTGCATGGTGACCTGCACTGCCTGTCCATCGGCGGGAGGCTGGTTGTCAGTCATCCACAGCGCCACCATGCCCAGAGCCATGACGGCGTCGTGGTCGGCCTCCCCTCTTTGGCAGAGCGAGCCCAGCGTGTTCCGGGCAGCCTCGAACCGGCCCTCGCGCCGCAACAGCTCGCCCTCGTCGTAGAGCATCGCGCGCCGTAACTGCTGGTCGTCAGCGATGCCAATGCTTGAGGCCGCTTCGATGTTTTTGAGCGCCTCGCTGTCCTGGCCCAAGCGGAACTGGCAGAGCCCCAGCATGGCGCGCGCTGTGCCGTGCTGAGGGTCCAATGCAATTACCTTCTGAAATTCGGCCGAAGCCGCAGCGTAACGATCCGCGTCGTAGTCGATGGCGCCCAATGTCCACCAGCCCTCGGCCCAGCGCGGGTTGGCGCTCAGCGCCTTGCGATAGAGAGCTGCGGCCTCTTGTAGATCCCCGGCATCGCGTGCAGACGCTGCCTTGGCGGCAAGGGTCTTGAGCTCCGGGCCGGAAGAGGGCTTGGAGCCAGTTTGCGCGACGGTTGCGCCGCCGGCTCCCGCAACCCATAAGGCCAGCGCGGCGATCATGGCGATCTTTACTGAAGGTCTCATATTGCTCGGCGTATGCATTTTCCCGCGCTCCCCGGATATGCACCGGCACCGGGCCATTATTTCCTAAACTGAATCAATTTGTCATTAGAATCATTTGCCGCAATAAACGAATCGCCGCCGGATTCTGGCCGGCACAGAAGCGCCAACGGCCGCGAAAGATGATCGCCGCGTTCAAGGCGGGTCTCAGAGCGCGGCGAGACCCTGGAACGTAATTGGCTCATTGCATTCCGGTTGAAAAGAAAGTTGTGCTTTAGCCCCAGGCAATGCCGAGTTTAAAAACATTTCTATTGACAAATATCATTGGATCGACCTACTATTCGGCCCGTCCGTTAAAGAAAGGTTGACACCGAACCAGGGGAACTGTCCGCAGCGGACGGATGGAAGGCAATACGAAAAGATCCCGGCGCAAAGCGACTTTGCCCGCATCGGCGCTGTAAGGCGCTTCAACGGCAGTCGCCCTAAATCCCGCACCTGAACTCACGGCTGTATAAGCCGAACGGCACGGTGCGAACCAGACGCAGGGCCGTGGTTCACAGATTCATCACAGCGTTGTTTGACTTGACGAGATCAAATTCAGGAGGTAATTCAGATGTTCAATGCGATCCAGAGACGCACATGCGTTCCCGAAATCAGTTTTAGGCCGGTCACCCGCCCTTCTAGAATGCGCAGGTTTGTGTTCCTGGGTTTGGCGGTACTGCTGCTAGCCGTTATGTCGGGCGGTTTTGTGCAGGCTCAGACAAACCTGGCCAGCATCTCCGGAACGATCACCGATAAGGCCGGAGCCACCATTCCCAATTGCACTGTAACCGTCACCAGCAAGGAAACCGGTGCCGCGCGATCAGCCTCCACTGGCGCGAACGGGTTCTATTCCTTTCCTTCACTGCCGTTGGGAACCTACATCATCAAGGCCGCCGCTCCCGGATTTGAGGGGTCCGCGACGACTGTGGAATTGACCTTGAACGGTGTTTCCGCGGACCTGACACTGACCGTGGGCAGCACAACCGAGACGGTGACGGTGTCAACGGCATCGGAAGCGGTATCGCTGCAAACGGAGAGCGGGACGGTAGACCAGTCGTTCTCCGAAGTGCAACTGACCAAGCTTCCGAACTCCGCCGGGCTCAGCGTACTGGGCATCGCCGTGCAGGGGCCGGCATCGCAGGCGGGCACCGACGAGCCGGAAGTAGGCGATGAAGGCTTCTACGGCCAGCAGGCCAACGCAGTGAACATCGCCGGACTTGGTATCGCGCACACGCAGTTCCTGCAAGACGGCGTGGAAAATGTCAATCTGCTGACCGCAACAGCGAATATCGTCAGCCCCACCGAAGCGATCCAAGGCGTCACGACCACGCTGAATGGCTCGCCTTCACGATTCGGGCAGCCTTCCGTGGTCAATGTGATTACCATGGGCGGGTCAAACAGCTTTCATGGCTCCGCGTATGAATATCTTCAGAACGACGATTTGAACGCTACGAACTGGTACGCGGCCAGCAAGCCGCCCATACGGTACAACAACTTTGGCGCCAGCCTGGGTGGCCCGGTACTCAGGAACAAGCTTTTTGCCTACTTCGACTACACCGGCCTTCGCAGCCACTCGAATGTTGTAAGCCTCAACCGTGTGCCCACGGCGGACGAGCTGGCAGGCAATTTTTCAAACAACAACATATCGACGACCATCTACGATCCGGCGACTTACAATTCCGAGACAGGGACAACGCAACCCTTCCAGAACAACACCATCCCTCAGGGCAGAATTGACAATTTTGCCATGAAATTTCTGCAGCTCGTGCCGGCTGCCAACACGCCGCTGGGCGCAAACAATGTGAACTACATCAAGAACCTTCCGAGCCCCAACAACGCAGATCAGTACATCGCGCGCGGGGACTGGAACGTGTCCAACAGCAACCAGTTGACTGCGACGATGCTGCACTTCACCGATAGCACCGGCACCGACAGCATTATTCCGGGTCTGTTTGGAATTTTCTACGCGACTTCAGGGACAAATGCCGCGTTGCAGGATAGCTGGGAGCTATCGCAGAACAAAGTGAACGTGCTGAAGATCGGCTTCAACCGAGGAAATGTCCTGAGAAGCCAGCAAGGCGAGGGTGCGCAAAATTACGCGGCGAACTACGGGCTTGTAAACATCCACGCTGCTCCGGCGCAGTGGCTGCTTCCTGAGGTATCTTTCAGCAACTATACGGGCTACGGCGATCCGTGGTCGCCGCAGGGGGGCTTGCAAAATCGTTATCAGTATGCCGATGAGCTGAACTGGGCCCTGGGGAAGCACAACGTTGCGATTGGCGGCCAGTTTGTAAAGACCAAGTTCTTCGGCAACTGGACCGTCGGAAACGACGGTTTGTTTAACTTCGACGGCAGCGGCACCTCGCAGTATGTGGGCGGTAAGCGCAGCTCAACCATGATCGGCAACGGACTTGCCGACTTCCTTCTCGGTCTTCCCCAGTCCGGGACGACCGAAATCGGCACATCCCTGGGCTGGTTCAACGAATCGCAGGTGGCTGCTTATGTGCAGGATGACTGGAAAATAGCGCCGCGGCTGACCATCAACGTGGGCATTCGCTACGACTTTGACAATCCGCCGATTACGCCCAAGGGCGCTCTCTACGATGTCCTGCTGAATACCGCCATCCCGGGCACGTGGAACACCAACTACGGCGATTTTGGGCCTCGTCTGGGCTTCTCATGGAACGTGATGAACAAGACCGTGATCCGCGGAGGATATGGGATTTATTATGCCCCGATCCTCTACAACAACCTGCAATTCTCGCTTCTTTATGCGCCGAATGCGATCTCCGACTCCGCATCCATCAACATCGCGAATCCGACGACAATCGAGAATCTATTCGCTCCGCCCTATTCGGGCAATTCGGGTTTCAGCATTTCGAAAACGCTCAAAGATCAATCGGCGGACGAATGGAACCTGAACATCGAGCGTTCTTTGAACGACAACACCCTGCTGACCGTGGCCTATATCGGCAATGTGACCAGGCACCAGTCGGCGCGCGCGGACAGCAATCAGCCCTATGCCCTTTCACCCGGCAACACCTCGGGGATTCTGGATGTGAAGCCGCAGCCGCTCGCCGGCTCGGTGGACACGCAGCGCAATGCGATCAACGCAAACTATAACGCCATGACGGTGAGTTTGCAGCGCCGCTATGCGGCCGGACTTCAATTCCTGTTCGCCTACACATGGTCAAAGGCGATGGATATAGTGGATGGGGACAACAGCAATATCGAGAATATCTACCATCCCAACGACACTTACTCCCTGGCCTCGTTCGATCGAACCAACAATATCCAGTTGAGCGGGATCTATGACCTGCCCTTCGGGCCGGGCAAGCGCTTCGTCAATACCGACGGGGTATTGAATAGAGAGGTCCTCGGCGGCTGGCAGTTATCGTTCCTTCAGCAACTCGCCTCGGGTCAGCCGGTTTCGATATCGTCCAATAACGTGTCCGATACCAGTTCTCAGCACGGAAATTACGCCATCGAGACCTGCAATCCGAAGTCAGGATTCACCAGGACGAGGTTCCAGATTCTCAACGCGGCCTGTTTTGCCGAGCCGGCACCCGGCACTTACGGTTACACGCGCAATATACCGGTGTATCAACCAGGCCTCTACCCCACCAATGTCTCCCTGTTCAAGGCGTTCACCATTTACAGAGAGAATCAACTTATATTCCGAGCGGACGCTTACAGCCTGCTCAATCACCCGGAGTTTGGCGGAGGCGGTGGAAGCGCGGGCTCGCCAACTACGGGACAACTGACCTACCAGGCTTCCGGCCTGAGATCGATGCAGTTGTCGCTGAAGTACCAGTTCTAGGACCCGGTTGCCAGGCTTCATCCGCGGCCGGATGAGTGCCAGGTAACTGTACTGCGTCGGGGACATGCGCGGACCGGGCATGTCCCCGATGCGATTTTTAGAAGACGCTGTAATTCTCGACATTTCTTATAACCGGGCGAGCAAGCCCAGGGAGATCATCCATGAGCGGTACGAGCAAGGCGGCGCATCTTTCGCGGCGCAAATTTCTGGTGAGTTCAACTTGTGCGGGAACAGGAATGCTGGTCGCAAGTGCCGTAAACCCTGGCCGGTTGTGGGCCGAAGCGGGATCGCAAGCCATCATGCCCTACCTTACGGGACTGCGCATGTCGGCAACGCCGGCCAGCGCATATCGAGCCTATCGCTCCAAAGTTTCCGCCAGTCCGGACGTCACGACGTGGGTCAAGGTCGATCTCGGGAAGAGTGTGCCCATCGACGCAATCCGGTTGTATCCCGCCTCTGAGCGGATGTACCCGGGACGCGACCAGTATTATGCCGGCGAAGGATTTCCGCTGCGGTTCGTGATCGAGGCAGCGGACGATGAAGCCTTTTCCGCTCCGCGGGTGATCGCCGATTTCCGCAATGCCGATTTTCCCGATCCCTGGGACAATATCACCGAGTACTCGGCGCCGGGCGCTCACGGCCGCTACGTGCGGCTGACGGCGACGCGCCTGCGCGCCGTAAAGGCCACTCCGAAGGACGATCTGCCGACCGGCGAGGAACCGCAGGACAGCCCCGACTACACGCTGACACTGGCGAAGATTGCCGTTCTCTCTCACGGAACAGATGTGGCAATCGGCGGCAAAGTCAGCGCGGATGCCGAGCACGGAAACCTGGAATTGACAGCGCAGTTGACGCGCCCCTATCGCCAGGACGGCGAAGAGATCCTTCACGATAATCCCGAGTCGGTCACCAATCCCGCGACGTGGACGCCGCCCAAGTTCAAGGCTCAGGTTCCGAGGACGGGAGTCACCCTTCACGGCGGGCTGTTTCAGCAGGCGATGGAGAACAACATCGAGTACCTGCTGGCTTCCTGCCCAACCGCCGATCTTCTCCGGCAGTTTTATGAGCGCACCGGCAAGGTCAAGGACTTCAAACCGGTGGGCTCGCAGAAGTTCTGGGAGGAGGATCTGGCGGGATCGAATGCCGGGCGCTACCTGATGGGCGCCGGCAATACGGTGCGGTGGATTCACAATCCCGAGTTGCAGCACAGGCTCGACGCGGTGGTGGACGGGATTGCGGAGTGCCGCGAGCCGAATGGCTACATCATGGCCTACCCGGCTGACACAATCTTCTATTCCGAGCGGGCAGCCTATACGCGCGCCTGGCTGACGCATGGACTTCTGGAAGCGGCCTACAGCGGCAATGAGAAGGCGCTCCCGATGCTGCGCGGATACTACGACTGGTTCAACCGCCAGTCGTTCCTGCCCGAGATGCTGCGCGGAGCGATTCAGGGCGGCCAGGGGATGGTGGGAAATACCCGCGTCGGCGCGAGCCCCGTAGGTGTCGCAAAAGATGCCCAGGTCATCCAGCAGTATTACCAGGAAGATGAATGGTTGCGGGGGCTCGCCAGGCGAGAAGAGGCCCAGGTGTGGCAGTACCCGTACGACCGGCCCCACTGCTACCTGCTCACCAATCTTGAAGCATACCTGGACATGTACCTGATCACCGGGCATCCCATCTATTTCGATGCGGTGCTCGGCGCGTGGGAGCTTTACCGCGCGCACTGGCAGCAAGCGGGCGGCAGCATTTCCATCATCGAATTCGAGGTCGATCCTCCCGACAGCAACTATCTGTCTCAAAAACTGGGCGAGCTGTGCGGCAACAGCTTCTGGGTGTTTCTGAGCCAGCGCTTCCAGCAGCTCAATCCCGAGGATGAGCGTTTTGCGGCGGAGATCGAAAAGTCCATTTATAACGTGGGAATCGCCAACCAGGATGGTGGGAGCGGCCTTCGTTACCACACCATTCTTGAGGGCAAGAAAGAGAAATCGACGCACGAAAACACATGCTGCGAAGGACAGGGAACCCGGCTGCTGGGATCGTTGCCCGAACACATCTATTCGATCGCCCCGGATGGATTGTTCGTGCATCTCTACGAGCCGTCGACAGTCCGCTGGGCCCACAAGGACCGGGTCATGGAACTGACGGTGAAGACGCAATTTCCATTGGCGAACAAGGTGGAGGCCACTGTGAAAACCGAGGCGCCGGCGGAGGCCAACCTGAGGATAAGAGTGCCCTCATGGGCAGCCGCGGAAATGACTGTGTCCGTCAACGGGCAGCCTGCGGGTTCAGGCGAGCCGGGCCGCTACCTCTCCCTCAACCGCAAATGGTCCAATGGCGACAAGATCGAGTTCTCGCTGCCGGCGGCGATTCGCGCCAGGCGCTATGCCGGGGCCGACCAGATCCAGGGCCACGCCCGGCAGGCAATTGAGTACGGGCCGATTCTGCTTGCTGCAGTTGGTTCTTCCAACGTGGCACTTACGCTCGCCCCCGGCCATGACCTCGAGAATCTTTCCGAATATCTTGAACCCATCGAGGGGTCGCCGCTGCAATTCTCTGTGCGCGGAAATCCCGGTCAGAAGTTCATCCCATACTGGCAGGTGGCTGACGAGGAGTTCACCTGCTATCCGCAGGTGAACAGGTCCGCCTAGATAGATTTCGAAGCCGGGGAGCCTTTCCCGAGGTGAAGCTCAAGATCACCTCGGGTTGAGACTGTGATATCGTACAGGCTGCGGAAGGTTGGCAGAGCGGTTGAATGCACCGGTCTTGATCAATCGAGCGCTGGCGCGGAAACGCGCCAGGTGTCAGGAGTCAAAGTCGGCGAATCCCCTGGAAGCATCCGAGGTAACGCCGAGCGAAGCCTGGTAGAAGCCAGGAACGTGTAGAGACTTGACGGCTCCCACCTAAGGCCCGCCACCGGGCTATGGTGAAGGCAAAGTCCAGACGTCAAACGAACTTCATCGGTAGCGAAAGCTATAGACGTACGGAAAACCGGCAGAGTTGAAAGACTCTCCAGGGTTCGAATCCCTGACCTTCCGCCAATTTTTCTGCTTCCGGCTCGACAGAATGTTTTTCCTATCCGCGAACCTGCGGAAGGGCGCGATTGCTGGACGCTCCTCTCTTTCCAACCAATATCTGAAATTCAATCTTGCTATTTGCTGTCCATTTTCGATCCAAAAAGCTGGGAACGCAGCGTTCAGAATGTGGCTGCCTTCAACGTTGGAATTACCTTTGAATTTGCAGGCGGGCTAAATGCTTGGGCAGCAATAGGTTAGCCGGACTTGACTTAAGCAAGCCAATATAAAGCCTGTCGGCAAGAGCCGAGCTGCTGGATAGGTCGTACAGAACCAGCGGTTTGCTACTCCATCGGCTCGCACCACTTCCCACAGCTCATGAACGCCCCCGTGAACCGTTTACGGGCGAGAAGCCTCCGAACATCCATGGCAGTGCCCTCGGAGGCGCTGGCACGCGTCCCGTTCTGGCATTGGCCTCTTGACGGAACTCCAAATTGGTCTCGTGATGCGAAAGAAGTAAAGCAGCAAGCAGCATCGACGTTGACATAGAGAGAGGGGACTTTAGAGTTGAATGCAACACTTTAATCTTGTCCACAGCACGGAAGAGATCTCATGGGCAAACTTTCGTCTGGTCGGTATCTAATTGAATCTGCTATTTCGCCGATAGAGGACTCAGGAGAGTGAATGACGATGCCTGGTTCTATTTTGGAGAGCTTGGGACGCGCGACAGAAAGGTCTTCCTCGATGCAAATCAGCACGATCGCCTCCTCGTCGAACGCGCCTTTCGAATCCATTCGGCTCCATTCCGATTGCGAGTGCGTGGAACAGACTACGGCAGTATCGGGGTCGTTTGCCCGCGGAATTCGGTGGGCTCTCGGCCTGGAATTTGGGGCGGCGCTTTGTGTCTACGGACTTTGGTGCCTTTGTCATCTCCGTTGAAATTCAAGCCGATGGCGATCTACAACCCGGAAATTCCGGAGCCGGCAAGAGCAACCACTGGGTCCGCTTAGGTTTGAAGGCCGGCGATGGCGCCGTGAGAGACTGGTGGAAACATCGATCCTTCTTCCCATCGGTGGATTGGAAGGTATCCCTCGCCGCCGAGCAGGATTCGCAGGGAAATGGCGGCCAATGATTCACCCCCCCGGAGCGCAGCGTTCGATCAGCCCGCCGGCGGAGAAGCCCTCACCAATGGAAACGATCTTGACCTGTCCTCCCCACGATTGCATTTCCCTTGCGCCCACAATGGCGTCGACATCGCGATCGCCGCCCTTCACCAGGACATCGGGGCGCACCGCGAGGATCACCTCCAGCGGATTTGATTCACCAAACACGACGACCGCATCGACCGCGGCCAGTGCAGACGGGCGTCAGATCCGTCACAATGCATTGGCTCGATACCACTCATAAGCTTGCTTCAGGCCGGACTCAAAATCTGTCTTTGCAGACCAGCCTAGAGCGCGCATCCGGCTAATATCCATTACCTTGCGGGGCGCGCCGTCCGGCTTCGAGGTGTTGAATGTGAATGATCCCTGCCATCCAACAATCTTTGCAACGGTCTGCGCCAGCTCGAGAATTGTCATGTCCTGCCCGGTGCCTACATTCAAGAACAGCTCATTCGAATAGTGCTTCATTGCGAAAACACATGCGTCGGCCAGGTCTTCCGTGAAGAGGAATTCGCGCTTCGGACGACCACTACCCCATAGCTCCACCGTGGGGCTGTTCCCAGCCTTCGCGGCATGTATTTTCATGATCAGCGCTGCGACAACGTGGCCAGCTTCAGCGTGGTAACGGTCGCCGGGGCCATAAAGATTTGTCGGCATCAGCGCAATGAAGTCGCACCCGTACTGACGACGATACGCCTGACATAGTTTAAGTCCTGCGATCTTTGCAATCGCGTACCATTCGTTGGTCGGTTCCAAAGGGCCTGAAAGCAGCGCCTCTTCTACCATCGGCTGCGTGGCCATGCGGGGATAAATGCAGGATGAGCCAAGGAACAGCAGCTTTTTCACCCCGACTTGCCATGCTGTATGGATGACATTGGTTTCTATCACGAGGTTCTCATAAAGAAAACCTGCGGGACGTGTCGAATTGGCAAGAATCCCGCCCACTGTGGCAGCTGCAAGAAAAACCGCATCAATGTTTTTGTCGCCCATCCAGGCGGCGACCTGTGCCTGCGATAACAGATCGAGTTCGGTGCGTGTCGCAGTGATTATCCCGCACTGCTCACCGGCTAGTCTTCGTACAATTGCCGCCCCGGCCATGCCGCGGTGCCCTGCAACCCAGACCCGCTTGTCCACCAACGAGAACTCACTCATGGTCCGATCCCCTATTTCGCGATTCTTTGACGATTACTTCCAAATCCGACTTCACCATCTCCGCGACCAGCTCCGGAAACTTCACTTTGTGCTTCCAGCCCAGGACGCGCTGCGCCTTTGAGGAGTCTCCAAGAAGAAGGTCCACTTCCGTGGGTCGGAAATGAGCGCTGTCGATCTTTACCAGGGTGGCGCCGCTATCGCGATCCCTGCCCACTTCATCAACCCCCTTCCCTTCCCAGCCAATGGTGCGGCCAACGTGCGAAAACGCCAATTCGATGAATTCCCTCACGCTATGCATCTCTCCAGTGGCAAGCACGTAATCGCCGGGCTCGTTCTGCTGCAGGATGCGCCACATCCCCTCAACATAGTCCCGCGCATGTCCCCAGTCCCGCAGCGAATCGAGGTTTCCGATATACAACGTCTTCTGCACGCCAAGATGAATACTGGCGACTGCACGCGTGATCTTCCTCGTCACGAACGTTTCGCCCCGAATGGGGCTCTCGTGGTTGAACAGAATTCCATTGGAGGCATGCATGCCGTAGGCTTCCCGGTAGTTGACCGTGATCCAGTACGCATAAAGCTTAGCGACACCATATGGGCTGCGCGGATAAAAAGGGGTGGATTCCTTTTGAGGAGTCTCTTGAACTTTGCCGTACAACTCTGAAGTTGAAGCCTGATAGAACCGCGTCTTTTTCGCGAGGCCAAGAATGCGCATTGCCTCCAATATCCGAAGCGCGCCGGTCGCATCTGCATTTGCCGTGTACTCCGGCGTCTCAAAGCTCACCTGCACATGGCTCTGCGCGGCAAGGTTATAGATCTCCTCCGGCTGCACTTCCTGAATGATGCGGATAAGATTCGTGGAGTCTGTCATGTCTCCATAATGAATGCGAAACTTGGTGCTCTCCTCGTGCGGATCCTGGTAGATGTGGTCAATGCGAGCCGTGTTAAACGACGAAGAACGCCGCTTTACGCCGTGAACGCTATAACCTTTGGCCAACAAAAGATCGGCCAAATAAGCGCCGTCCTGGCCTGTAATACCGGTAATGAGAGCAGTTTTTGCCATGAAGAACTTTTCTCCTTGAGGTCGACTCGTTCTGGATTGGATCGGGGGTGAAAATTACGGCGATGCCAGATGCATCATTCTGTCAGCCGCTTGAGATGAGAGCGCCATGATGACATTAAATGGAGAAGGGCGGTTGCACGCAGTCGAACCTACCTGCAGCACTTCCCATGGACTTCCTGGCCGGTTGCCTGGAATGCTTTCCAGCTCATTGGAGTTGGCCACGGCCACATCCAATGGGCTGAATTGCTGTTACCGATGAGAAAGATGTAGCGGTTCGAGTAAAAGCTGTTTCTTATCGCCGTATTGTCTTTCCGAGAGTCTTCCATGCCCGAGTAACCGCTTGCGCCTAGGTACGTAATCGTATTGTTATGAATGCGGTTCTTCGCGGTTATGTAGGGACCCAGTATTCCACTGCCTCGATTTCCATTCATGAGCACGATGCCATTCCCGCCGCGTGCGGGGATTTCGACCGTATTGCCGAAGACCTCAACATTCGAGGATTGTTGAATAAGAATCTGAGCATTCCACAGACCGCCGGTCGAAGTATTGCCATTGTCCTTGACGACGTTATTGCTTATCACCGCATTGTAACTGATTTCATGTTGAATTCCCTGGCGCTGATTGTTGACGATGGTATTGCGGTCGAAGACCGTGCCGACACAATTCGTGTCATCCCACAGGCCAGTGCCACGATTGTCGTGAATATAGTTGGATTGAACAAGGAGATTTGTTGTCGCCCCGAACTTTGCGCCTCCGCCTTCGTCATCCGTCGCAAAGCCGGCGTAATTATTCCAGGAAATCTCGTTCTTGATCACGCGGCAGTTGGCAGGACCGCAATCCACTCCCTCCTGACCATTGTCATGGAGAAACGAATTCATGATTTGAGAGTCAGGGCCAGTTTTGATGCCAAGAGCATGGTTCCATCGCGCCTCGACATGATTGAGCACCCAGCCGTTCCCGGCCTTGTTGGCGCCGACCGCCCCATAATGGGCCGGAGTCGCATACTTCTCAACGATGAGATTGGAAACCTTCACTCCGGCAGCACCGCCCAGAAATGCAAATGACTTCATGCCGAGTTCGACAACATGCCCGGTTGGATTTGTAGGAATATACAGGCGACTGTGATCCACATCGAAGAACCATGAGCCGGGGTGGAGACCTTGAATCGCGCTTGCAGGGGTCTGAAGAACGTTATCGATGAAGAGGTCCTGAGGCATCAGGCAAAGTGGATGGTCAACCTGGCATTTCCCGATTGAGCTTTCATAACGGGCCGGCACAGCAGTCGCGATCCACATTCCGCTTCCCTCCGGATCGGGCGAAGGAGAAAGGACCTGCGATCCATTCAGAACTACGGTTCCCTGGCCGACGAAGGCATCGTTGTTCTTAGGCGTAATGGTTTGCATGCGATACACACCGGGCAGGAGCATGAAAGTTGTCCCGGCAGGGCTGCTGTTTACGATCGACTGAATATTGTCGGCAGGGGACAAGGCTGTCGAACCGGCCGGCATGGATTGTGCGACCAACGACGCCCCGATCGAGCAACAAATTCCTGCAATTAGGCGGGCAATCTTATTCACTCGAAGCAGGGCTGCTGCCATGATCTCTCCGCTGATTCGTGAATATCTAGGTTCCAAGCTTGACAACCGAAATCGCCCGCATGTAGCTCTGTTCCGTTGCCTCGCTGCATTCTTTCAGGCGCTGCAAATATCCCGCATAATCACTTTCGAGATTCTCGATGTGCTCTACAAGCGTGGCGCCGTCAAGATCGCGATGATCATAGGCAGGAAGTCCGAACTGCTTGATCAAGTTGATGCGGCTGTCTCCACCCACCACAAGAGCGGGCCGGCCAAAGGAAGCAACAGCAGCGCCCGCGTGTACGCGGTTGCAGACGCCATAGATCGCCTTCGAGTAAGTCGTCAACAAGGCGATGGGGTCTTTGCTGAGGACCCGCGGATGTTTTGGGAACCAGTTTGCGGCGGTCGCGTCTTCATCGGCAGAATGCGATACGAGGAGGATAGGGTGCCGCTTCTCGATATACTCGACAGCCGCGGTAACTGTCTTTTTCCATTTCGACGGATCGCCACGTTGTCCGCGCCAGTTATGTGCCGCGGATTCCATGATGTTGATTGCGACATATTGGGGAGACTCAGCAGGCAGATAGGCGCCTTTGGCTGCCATCAGAGAGGCGCAAGGGATCATCGGCACATCAAATCCGAGCGCACCCAGGATACTTCGAGTCATTTCATCACGCGCTGTGGTCAGCTTTGTACGTTCCAAGGCTCGGCACAAAAAGTTGCGAATTGTTCGATCTGCCAAAATTCCTTCAACTTGAGTCGAGTTAGTAGCACTGGAACCGGCCGCAAGATTAAAGACCGGCTTATCTCGGAGGTCGCGGAATAGACGTCTCCATGTCGCTCCCACCCATTCAGCGTTCGCGCACGTCGATCTCAATAATTTCACTTGAGTTCGCCATATGAACGGAGTTCCGGCGAACACAACCAGATCGGCTGAATCCAGATAATTCTCTTCATTTCGTCCGTGTACGGCCGCGTAGACGTTGTATAAAGCCGGTGCGATCAAGCGATGGGGAGTCTTCTTGCGCTGCTGAAATCCTGAAAATAGCGTACGTCCGTCATGCTTATGGATGACTTTGAGATGGGAACCAGGGTACACGCGGCGCAGTAAATGCTCGACGCCGAGCCGAATGAACTCGTCACCTGGATTATGGGATAGGGTAGAGACGAGCAAGATCTTCATACTGTGGGAAGCCCCCATGCGATAGTGGCACTTAACGAATGGCTGCCGATACTTCCTGAACTCCGGGCCAACCTCTAATGATTTCCTCCGACTCGTACGCTGGATCCGGCATATATCCCCGGGGCGCCTCGGGGGACTTGACGGCGATAGCTGTCGGCGGTATCCATTGTTCGATTGCCGAGACGCGACATACCACCGCGGTGCGGCAGCGTAGAAGCGCCGCCAAATGCATCGGGCCCGAGTCGTTCGCAATCACAAGCGAAGCCGCTTTGAATAACTCGACCAACTCGCCGTCGACTGCCCTCGCGACCTCCGATTCCTTGATTCCATCTGGAAGAAAGTCGCCTGGAGCCGCAACAACCCGGACCTCTGCACCCTTGCGAAGAACAGCGGCAAGTTCGGCTACGTGCGGATACTGTCTGGATCGCCATTGTGCGCCCACGTGAATTAAGATCCTGGGCCGGCTTTTCAATTGCTGCTCTGAAAGATAGAAGGCTTCGACTTTTTCCCATTCCACGCCCGCGAGAGATGCCCAGGCCCTGTAGCGGTTTGTGATCGGCAGCCAGCCTCTGGCAAAAGGAAAATCCACTACCGCGAATTTTCGGGCCGCGAATGCCGTCCAGCCATTGAATCGGCGCTTCGCAGAAGGAAACGACTGCCGTGATGCAAAGTAGTCCCTGATGTCTCCTCGGATGCTAATCACCTTGCCGCACGCCGCGATCTCCGGCGCCACAGTGCGCTCCCACAACTTTGGCTTTTTCTTTCCGATGTAAGGGAGTTCCACGCTAAACAAGCCAGGCGGCTTCATGCCTTCCGATATGATCTGCAGAAGGCCGTGCCATCGTGGATTGCACGCCAAGCTCAGGCGAGACGGATCTTGAAGAGCGATGGCGTAGGCTATGATGGCATCGCCCATATGCCACGGCTCAAAAAGCACCACGGAATCATTACGCGCCATCCGGACTTTCCTTTCCAGCAAAAGTTCCAGCCATGCACGGATTCATCGATCGACCCGAAGCTACAACCTCTTGCAGGAAGGTAACTCGCCGATGAGTCAATACCTCATTGTCATAGTTATCTCTTGCGCGGGCCCACAGGCGACGCTGATGAGATTCAAAGAACTCCACATCGCGGTCCAGCCTCTCAAGAATGTCGGCCAGTGCGACCGAACTGTCCTGTTCAAAGATCAGGTCGGCAGAACCAATCACCTCTGGTATCGCTCCGGTGGCGCTGCCGACCGTGACCGTGGCTTGCGCCATTGCCTCCGCCAGAATCCTGCCAAACTGTTCTTCCCAGTTTCGAGTTCGACGGGACGGAAGTACGAGAACATCATGATCTTTCAGTAACGATGCAACTCCATCAATAGACAGCCGCCCACAAAGGTCAACACAGTCCAGAATGCCAAGCTGTGCGGTTAGGAACTTTAGCCGGCCTGAAACAGGGCCATGGCCAGCTATTGTGCACGCCGTCTTAATACCGCGACTTTTCAGAATCGAAACCGCCCGCAGCAGGCAATCGATACCCTTGCTCTCAATCAACCTTCCGGCAAAGCAAATCTTTAGAACCCCCGGGGATCGCCTAACAAAGGATGGAGACGGATTTATCTTCGATCCCATTTGAGGAATCACCCGGATCGGTCCTTCGAAGCCCCAGCTTCGGTGTACCTCAGTGGACTGTGTGCTTCCGGTTATCAATCCGGAGCACCGTTCGAGAACGTAGTTCCGCAACCATCGCCGGGGAATGGCCAGGGAGCGGTGCAGGTTCTCCCAGACAAACATGACCAGCGGAATTGACATTCCTGAGGCGAGGCTAGCCACTTGACCGGCGGATAATGAGAAGACCTCTTGCTCATGTAGGATAATTTCGGGCCGAATCGCTTTGAGTGCACTTTTCAAATGGCGGTGCGAATAGACATACGTGCCTTGTCTGCTGCCAAATCGAATCGCGATCGGAATGTGGCAAAAGGTAAGGTCGAGTCCTGCCAATACAAGCGTTCTTTCAAAATAAGATGGAGTCACGACAGTGAGGTCTATCCCTGGGGCAGCTGCAATGGATTTCAAGACCGGAAGATAGGTCTCGGTACGATATGCATGCGAGACGATACAGAGTTTCATCTAAGCTCCACAAAGGCGATTGTTCTGCGCACCAAGGTCTTGCAATCACTAGTCTCAAATCCCGATCGAAATTTTTCGCGAGGTCCCAGGGCAGTCCCGGAACCTTGTTTGTCGAAACGCTTGAGGTATCGGGAAAATTCGGGCTGCCGTCCGATGGTGGTTCTGGGCAATCAAACTCCTCGTTCTAGAGCGAAGCCAGAGTAGCTGCGGCCCTTCGATTTTTGCAGTAGCTCGCCGCTCCCTGTTGGTCGCGTCGATTTGAGCGTAGAGGTTTCGGGATACATCGACTCTGGCTTCGCTATGATGGCTACGCTTTCGGGATACAGCCATACTCGATGAGGTTCGTTCGCGAATCGCGGTGCGATAGTCTGTGCTCCAACAGCGCCACTAGACTGGCTGGCAACGGATCGCCGATATCCATCGCTGTCCCCAAGAAGTTGACTGCCTGGGCGTCATCCTTAGCATTGCCGTTGATCAGGTTGGAAACGAACGCGGCGCTGCGCGATGTGAGCGAACCTTCCGCCTTTTCGGATTCCGTGTCACCCCACATGCAATACCGACCTTGACTCAGAGTCAGTTGGGGCTCGTACCAGATATAGGGGCCGCTTGACAGGAAACAAGCAGCCAGACTATAGGAAGAAATTGAGCAGACCCGCAGATCGGCTTCTGTCATAAGCCAAAGGTCGCTGCACTCCGTCAACCCGCGCTGGACCGGTTGCGGGGGGTTGAAGCGGCGAACTGCCTCCTCGAATTCCGGGCCGCCGCGGTCCGTGAAGAAGCGGAATCCGATACGATCTCCGAAATGGTTTCTCAATGCCTCGCAAACCCACAGATACCAGTCTCCGGGGATGAGAATGTTGAACTTTCCACGCGCCGTTTCGCCGGGAGGGAGTTTGCCGTGGCCCCCCTGAGGTGAGCGCATGTGCACAGCCACAAATAACTTCTCTCGGTCGAGTTTAGATGTGACTTCAAATGCATTGCGAAGAGCGTCTTTGCTATGCAGCAGTTTGGAAATAAGAAAGGCACGGGCATTGCGGATGGAAGGATATCCGCCCCACATTCCGCCGACGCTGACGATGAGAGACGCCTTGTCATCAAGCTCTCGGCTCCTGGCCCAACGTACTATGGCAGCGCCAAAGTCCACTTCGCCTGTAGCCCGATACTCCCGCTCGGTAAAATCGTGATGCGGAAGCCGAAGGATAAATTCCTCGAGCAATACGTCGAACCGCGAGGTTCCGAAGTTTCGATAGTAGCGCCGCTTGTTCATTCCCCACGAAGGGCCGACCAGATGCGCGTCCAAAACTTGACTGGCGATCCATCCTTTGGCCCACGGCAGCATCTCGTTGCCGAGCCCTTCACCGCGGCGTCCATGCCGATGCGCAACCACAATTCTCATGCTCTTCCCCATCTGAGAAGAAGCTTGAATTGAGAGGAGAGCAGATCCCTGATTTGGGGCGTGTCGCGTAGGATTGGCGTCAACAGGAACCTGTATCCCTTAACCGCCGCAATAAGAATTGCGGTTGCGACTCCGGCGGCGACGATCGCCAGCCGTGCGGTCCTCGAAGCCATTGGAAGAATGGAGTCGATGCCAAATGCTGTCGCTGCCGCGATTGCTGCAAGAAGTAGAGCGGGCCATGCCACGCGGATCACGCTTTGCCAGCCGATCCCAAGTTCGCGGAGGGCTGCATGGGTCATGCCGGCAAAACGCAGTACATAGACGCAAAGCACGCACCAACTGAGGCAAGGCAACGAGAAATGGATGCTGATAGTGAAGGCGACAAGTGCGATCAGAACAATCGGAAACTGAATCATCAATTCGGTGCGGGGCTTTCCGCGTGCCGCCAGTGTCGGGCCCGAAAGGCCCATCAGTCCGTAGAGCGGCAATGCCAGCGCCAGGGGCTGAAACAGCGGTATCGCCCCGGCCCACTTGGGACCGTAAAGGCCGAGGATCACAACGCCCGGGACTGTCGCCATGGCACAGAAGGGAGGTAGCAGGACAAGCGCCAGGAGTCCGAACACGGATAGAAATACACGCGCCAGGCGCTTTGAATCTCCCTGAACCCGGGAAAAAGCCGGTAGCATGACTTGCTGAAGGTTTACGACCAGCGTGTCAGCCGGCAGTTGTGCGAGAAGGAACGCACGGCTATAAAGCCCGAGGGCGATGGGACCCGCGACCCTGCCTACGACTGTGTTATCGAGATTGCCGATTCCCCAATTGCAAAGATTGCATCCGAAGACGTTGAAGCCGAAACGCAAAAGCGCAGTGCCTTCGCGATGCAAAAGAGGCTTAAGCGAGTGCCGCGTCTGCCTGTAGAGAAGCACGGCATTTACCAATGCCTGCGCAAGATATGCTGCAACCAGGCACCACACCCCGCAACCCAGAAAAGCCATGGGGACCGCGAAGCCGATAAATCCGGTCAGATACGAGATGATGGATGCGCTTTGAATTTCTCTGTTCCTTTGCGCCCGATTCAACAGTGCGCTCGAAGTTGTGCCAAAGCTCTGAAAGATGAACAAGGGCACAATCGCGCGCAGCAGGGTTGTCAATTCGGGCTGATGGAAGAAGATCGACCATGCCGGCGCACTCATCGCCAGTAATGAAGCAACCAGGATTGTCACGATCATCTGACAGGTAAAGCAAAAGCGAATATCCAGGCTGCTGATTTCGGCTCTTTGAATGAGTGCGGAGGTAATGCCGACGTTTGCCAGCAGAAATCCAAACCCAAACAGCAGCATCGCGATAGCAAACTCGCCAAATGGCTTCGGGCCCAGCAGGCGCGTTAACAGAACATTGACGCCGAAGGCAAGGAACAGGCGCAGGAACGAACCAAGATAATTCCAGCTCAGGGCCCGGCCGGTGGTTTGAGTGAGGCTTTCCGTGCGTGTTTCCATTTACCCCTGCCGGCCGACGCTGTTCGTAGGTGGATCCCAGGGCGTGCTACAAGCTCCCTTGGCACATCTTCTGTTTGTGTGGAGCTTATTGGTTTGCATCACCGCGCCCCGGGGCAAGGGCCGCGAACCGGCAAGATTGTCGTTCCGGACCAAGAAGAGAAATACTCAAATGATTCTTTGAGCCTTGCAGGCGGGGGACTCTTTTTTGAGCCGCCGCCTCAAGCGCGGTGTTTCGAAGAGGACGATGCACTAACGGGGAGTTAACCAACCATGCCACTCTTTCGCGGGAAGATCCACGGCATGGCGGTTTTCAAGTAGGGAGAAACTGCGTAGAGCGGCCATCGCCAACCAAAGTGCCGGGTTATAAAAACAAACCATTCTTTTGGCGGGACACCTTTCGGAGACATGAGGTTCTTCCATCGCTTGGCAAGCGGAACGGTGTGGTCTCTCCAGGTGCCTTGAGTGCCGTTTTCCTTGCAGGTGCCAAAGTAACCCGGCGCCATGATGACTTTGTAGCCCGCCCGCGTCGCCCGCAACCCGTAATCGAAGTCGCCCATCTGGTGACGATAGACCCCGTCCAGGATGCCCAGAACCTCGACAATTTCCGCGGGGATCAAGGCGAAGTTCCCGTTCATGGTATCGCACGAGATCGCACGGTGCGGATCCGGGTCAATCCCTCTTATACCGATTCTGAGGCCATGCGCCTTCTTGCGCTGGCCGCCATAGCTCCGTTTTCCCGTGATTGGCGAGCGAAAGCTCGCCACCACGATCGCGGTGTTTCCGGCCTCTTTCTGAACTCTTTCGCATGAGAGCAGTCGAGCCAGCGCATCCTCGTCAAGCATCGTATCGTCGTTGAACAAAACATAAAAGTCATACCCGGCCTGTCTTGCCGCCGCAAAGGCGATCCTCATCCCGCCGTTCCAGAATCTGTTGCCGTCTCCTTTGAGAATGCGGACCTGGGGAAATTCAAGCCGGACCGCTTCTTCTGTTCCGTCCGTGCTGGCATCGTCCAGCAGGTAGACATCAAGCTGGACCTGCTCGAGTCCTTTCTGATGAAAGAGCGAAGCCAGCGACGCAAGCGTGAGGCTGCGGCGGTTGAACGATGCCATTAGCACAGCTACCCTGGGAGTTGCCATTTAAACACCCCTGGTGCTGTCGGCAAAACCGAGCATCGCCCCAGATCGCCAATCTTCCTCTTCGACAAACGCAGCACTCCATTCAGCCGCTCGCAAACGATGCATCAAAGCGTTGGCGATTCCAAAAAGGGGGTAAATGCTCACGTCAATGGTATAGGTGACGCCGTAGACGAGCATCATGATGAGGATCGCAGCCCATGCAGAGGTCGATGGATAAATCTCATCCGGATCAATCCTGGTGTATCTCCAGAGTTTTGCCAGCGGCCGCAGGAATAGCCACAAAAGCAGGCCAAGACCGACGGAGCCGACTCGGAGATACTGCATCAGGTATTCATTGTGAGTGCCAACGGTCACGGTTCGGCCGGACTGAGGGTCAACACGCCAGTACCCACTTCCCATGCTTTTGCCGATGAGGGCGGAAGCCGCATTCCTATCGTCGCCCTGCAGGAGAGCCAGCCAGCCATTTACGCGCCAGATCCAGGTGTCGGAATTGGTAGCCGAGTCGGAGAACTGATCCGCGCTGGCAACACCCTGAATATCGGTTCCATATACCGCCAGGCCGGCGGTGATTGTCACCGCGACCAGAAACACCGGCAAGAGGCGGCGAAACAGTCTGCCATGAAGCGGGAGCAATGAGAGAGAGCCAACCAGGAGAACCATCCACACCGTGCGGTGCCTCAGGTAGATCGCAGCGGCAAAGAAGACGAAAGGCAATTGGCGGATGACCATTGTCCATTTTCCTTGCCTCGGTAAGGCGAGCGAGAGGAACCCGGCAATTGCAATCGCGCCGGCAGCCGCGGAGGGCAGGTAACGCCCCGTTTCGGCGGTGACTTGAAGTCCTTCCTCGCTGCCGCGAAAATACGCATAGCTTCCGACCGGCAGGCCCAGGGTCGCGAGAACCGCGACGACACACAGCGCGGCGCCGAAACAGACGTACATCCAGACATAACGCTTCATTGATTTATCGTCTGCGGGCGCGTCGAGAAAATATAAAAGCGCGATCAGAACGGCGGCGTAACTGCGGCTCTCGTTCGCAGCCGCAAAGAATCCATTCGAAATCACGCCGCGTACGAGGCTGAGCGCGAACAAGAGTAAAACCGCGAATGCGACCAGACGAGTTGAATTGAGCCTCTTGAGCCGCTGAACGGTTCGAATGAGCCCGGCCAGGATCAAGCAGATCATGATGCCGTCCAAAGGATCGAGATGGAGGCTCCCAAAGACACCCTGCTCCGCTCCAAGGCTGTACTTGTAAAGCTCCACGAAAAGCAGGCAGAATAATCCCAACTCCACGTGCCGCGAAAGCTGATAGACGATCATCAGCACAATCACCAGCACGGGGAGTGCAACCAGGAGCATCATGGGTTTGCCGCTTTCATTTCACTCAGTAGTCCACGCACGAGGCCGCTATCGCTGCCAACGCTCGAACCAATACCCTTCAGGACTACGGATGTGCGCGAGCATGCCAGGCGCACACAGTTCAGCAGGCAGAACTGCCCAGTATCCGCTTGTAAAGTTCCTGATATTGGGTCATCACGGCTTCCAGCCGGTAGAGTTTCGACGCGCGCTCATAGCCGCTTTCAGCTACCCGGGTCAAGTATTCGGGATTGCGGGCGAGCTGTATCATTGCTTCTGCCAATGCAGCGGGATCCCTGACGTCAACGAGGATACCGGCTTCGCCGAATCCTAGAACCTGCCTTACACCCGGCGTCGATCGACCGGCGATCACGGGCTTCCGCAGCGCCATCCCTTCCAGAGCGGCCATAGAAAATGACTCCTCGACGGAGGGATGGACAAGGACGTCAACTTCCTCGCACAGCTTTTTTATCAATTGCATATAAGGCAAAACGCCTGCAAAGGTGACCCCGTTCTCGATATTTTGTTGAACTGCCCAATCGTGAGCCGGACCTCCAACCTGGTAGCCAAGCCCGAACATCAGGAGTCGAGCCGCCGGCAGCTCTCGCCGAACGATGGCAAATGCCTTGAGGGCGGCAGTAGGATTCTTCCGGCGCGTCCATCCCTGCAGGACGGTTGCAAATGTAAAGACGTCAGCCTGGCCCGCCCTAAGCTGCCCCTTTCCCATTTCGAAGATTGCGTCGGGCAATCCATTGGGCGCCACGGCGATCTTCGCTCCGGGCTTTAGATATCGGCGAAAGTGTTTCGCGGCGTCGTCGGAGACCGCCGTGAAGTGCTTCCCGCGGAAGGCAACTTCATAGGCCATCACCAATCGGGCGGCACGGTGCGCATCGCGGAAATAGCGCAAGACATTCCAGGGAAGATCGTGGATGGTGACCAGGGTGGGGATCCCGGTTGCCAGGGCTGCGAGGGCATACTCATAGGTCCAATGGGCATGAATGATCTCGCACCTCTCTTCCAGCATCATTTGAGTTAATTGCTGCCGCTCCGCAGCGTAGAAGTCTCTGCCCGTGCCCTTCCGCCGGCGATTGGCGACCTTGATCTTGAGTCTGTTTCCGCGAAAGGTCGTTGCCTCGCCAACGCCGGCAGCGGTCGTGAATACCGTCACGTTGTGGCCCATTCTCAACAGTTCCTTCACCCAATCGGCGGAGGGTGCAAACTGATAGTCTTCCGGCAACCGCTCCCCGTTGGCGACCAGGTGTCGCAGCAAGGGGAGCGAGGTTTGGGTCGCAAATCCGATATTCATTCGAGCTTTCAGGTGAAGCAACGTCGGGGTCCGGTGGCTAGCCAATGATTGGCACGGCGTCGGTACCGTTCAGACTTGAGCTGGGATTGAGCCAAACCTGGTCTTCACGGCGCTCTGTAGATTGCTGCCGACCCCACTGCCCCCAGAACGCTGGATCCGTTAATCAAAGCGGTCTTCCAGCCGCTGGTCGGGATGTAGAGCGCGTCGTTGAGCTGTAGCTGAATGGGTGCGGCGTGGCCTGTCTCCATCTTTCCGAGTGGCACCTTGAACTCTATGAACCCGCTTCCCTGCCGGCGAACGACCGTGGCCCACCTTGTAGAAGCTTGCAGGATGGTGCCGCCCGCCAGGGAGACGGCCTGAATGACACTGAGGGATCCGCGATCCACCATCAGGTATCCCCCGGGCCGATAGACTGCCCCAAGAACATAAATGACGCCGGCCCTCTTTACCTCGACCGTATCTCCAGGTTCGACCAGCGCGCTTTGGAGCGGCGCCGGGTTCTCGTTCTGAACATACCTGACAAGCCGCGTGTTCACTTCCCCACTGTCTGTTTTATGTTGAATCTCGATTTCATTTCCTGCCGCGATGGTTTCTCCGCCGGCCAGGGCCAGCACATCTCCCAGCGGCGTGGGCGCCAGCAATTGGATCCGCCCCGGACTCTGGACTTCGCCCATGACCGAAACTTCGCGGGCAGAGTATTGAAGGACGTTCAACGTCACCTGCGGATCCTTCAATATCTCCTTCGTTGCGAGGGTCTTGGAAATGGTGCTCTGGGCTTCAGAAAGACTCTCTCCGCCAATGTGGACCGTTCCTATGAGAGGTACCGTCGCGTCTCCCTGGCTATCGATCCGCAGCGTCGTCGACATCTCCGGAGTATCGTAAACATCCATCTGGAGGAGATACCCGGGCGCGAGGCGCATGGTTTCAAACCCTTCCGGAGAGGCCCACATCTGGGCCGGGGGAGTAAGCGGCGACTGCCGTCTTTGAATCGAGCCCGAGTCCTGCTCGATATTCCCCCGGACGCTGGGGGACGCTTGCTGCGCCTGCGCCGGAATCGAACCGGCAAGGACGATGGCGAGACAGGCGAACACCCACCTACCGGAGAGGCGATTCATAAGCTTACCTCGGGCCATCGACATAGTAGCTGTCCTTCCCGTACGTGTATCCGTAGCCATAGTAGGAAGCAGACCTTGTATCGGCTCCGTTCACCAGGATGCCAAGATCGCGTGAGCTGACCTTGCCCATCATCGTCAATGCCCGCTGCAGGGTCCGCTTTGTCGTTTTGCCCGCGCGCAACACCATGACGTAACCGTCGGCATTCAACGCAATCAACTGGGCGTCGGTAACCACCAGGGCCGGCGGGCTGTCGATAAAGATGTAGTCGAACTGCGTCCTCAATTGGCCGATCAGTTCGGCAAACCGCTTGGACCCCAGCAATTCAGAGGGATTTGGCGGAGTTGGCCCAGCCGGCAAAACGAACAGAGTGTCGATCTCAGAACAACGCTGGATTAATCCTTCAATTGACCTTGCGCTGGTGAGATAGGTGCTGAGACCAACCTCATTCGAGCAATTGAAAAGCGTTTGCGCGCTGGGGCAGCGGAGATCCGCGTCCAGGTAAAGGACCCGGTCCCCTTGAATTGCGAATGCGCTCGCAGTGTTATGACAAGTGGTGGACTTTCCTTCGGAAGGCGCCCCGCTGGTAACCAGGATTACTTTCGGAGGCTGCTCTGCTCGTGTCATCAGGAGCGCCGTTCTCAGCACCCGGTATGCCTCGGCAATGTGAGACTTGGGAGCGCGCAGTACCCACGCAAGCGACTTCTTCTCCGTTTTCTGCTCGACATTCGATGGAATTCGATACTTGCTCATAACCGCGTTTTTTTGCAGGAAGTCAGGAATGACTCCAATTACAGGGATCGAAGTTACGGCTTCGACTTCTTCCGTCGTCGATACGGAATCGTCGAAATAGTCCCACAAAGCTGCTGCTATCGCTCCGAGCGCAAGCCCCAGCACGCCGCCGAGGCCGACGGCCCTGAATGTTCTGGGCGACGACGGCTTAGCCGGCAGACGAGCCGGGTCAACCAGGGTGATATTCGACGCCTTGATGCCGGCGGCGACGCTTGCTTCTTCCAGTTTGGTATAAAGGTCCTCGTACAAGGCCCGATTGGAGAGCGCTTCCTCCTGGAGCAAGAGCAACTGGTCTGCCTTCGCGCTGACTTTGTTGACCTCCGATTCTTGCGCCGATACTCTTTGCCGTATGCCGTTTTCAGCCAGGATGGCGAGATCGAGATCGTTTTTTGACCGGGTTCGAATCCGGTCCAGTTCTGTGCGGATCTGACCATTTAGCGCATCCTCCTGAATGTTCAACTGGATGAGGGCCGGGTTCCTGGCGCCGTACTTTGTGGACGCGGCAGCAATCTGAACCTTCAATTGAGCTTGCTGCTGGCGAAGCTGCTGGAGCACCATCAGTTCGGAACTGCCCGGTCCGAGCACCGAGCCTTGTGCCAATCCGCTCACCAGGGCGCTTGTGCCGATGCCTAACACCACGTCCGGATCCTGGGTTTCGGTCATGCGGTAGATCGCCTCCTTGGCGATCCGAGATACCTCCGCATTGGTCAGATCTCGATTCAAGTCGAGGAGGCGCTCGAGGGGGACATTATCGGAGGACGCAACCTCGCCCTCCGGCCCAGCCGACCATCCCGACCCTCCGGACCCTCCTGGTTGCCGCCCAACAATGGGCGACAAGGTCATCCCGACCAGGCCGGACTCCCTTTGATACTCCTCCACTTTTTCCTGGCTGTCGGAGACCTTTCGCTTTAGATCGGCCAACTGGTTGGATAGCCAGGACGAAGCCTTCGAAGATGCCTGATAGCGCGCCTGGGTGTATTCCTCAATGTAGGCATCGACGACGGCGTTTGCGATGGCCGTGCTTCGTTTCGGATCGGTGTCTGTGTAGGTGACGGTGAGGAGCCGGGTGCCTTTCACGAGCTTGACTTTCAGCCGGGAGGCAAATAACCCGAGCAATCGCTCTCTCTGGAGCGGCGCGTTTTCCAGCGGCCTTCCAGCCTCGGCACCAAGGGGCGTACCATCGACCCTGTCCTCTATCGGAATGGCATAAGGTGGATCCCTATCCAGCTTGAGCTGGTCGACGACATTCAGGGCGGTGCTATCGCTCAAAATCACCGCCTGCTGGGTGAGCAGGTCGACATTCAACTGATCGCTCGCTCCACCCAACTCGGATGCTATGCCCGACAGGTCGTCCAGGCCTAAGGAGTTGCCGCTTTCCCTGTTGACCTCAATCGTGGCTGTCGAGCTGTACTCCTTTTGCTTGATAAGGACCCACAAGACGGCCAGGGCGAGGCCGATGGCAAACGCAACGAGGATGACGGATTTCCGCTTCCGGAGCATCAGAACGATGTGCCGGAGTTCGAGATCGGTCTCGGGCAGCGTCTTGAAGCCGGACGCGCCGGCACGAGTCGATTCAGGCCCGCTCGGCGCATTCTGGTTAAACGGCATTTGTGAGTATTCCTCTCATAACGTTAGCAAGGCTGGTAAGGGTGGAAGTCCTGGAGCCAATCACGCTTCAAGGGTGAACTTGCGAAGTCCCAGCAGCTGCAACGCCACGTTCCATGCGAACCTGGGATTGTTGAGCAGATATCGCTTCCACAGCCTGCGAGGCTCCTGGATCAATCGATGCAGCCATTGCAGACCTGCGCTTTTCGTCCAACGCGGCGCATCCCGGACGGCGCCGATGTGAATATCGAAGCCGGCGCCCACGCCGACCATGAGTATCGCGTCAAGCCTGGACAAATACTCCGCCATAAAGCGCTCCTGCTTCGGCGTACTCAACCCAACCCATAAAATGTCAGGCTGCGTTTTCCTCACCCGGGCAATCAGTTCAGCCTCTTCCTCGGCCCGAAGCGGCCTGAAGGGAGGGGTGAAGGTTCCCACTACCTCCACGCCGGGAACAAGCTCGGCAAGCGTGGCGGCGAGGCGCTCGGCAATCCCTTTCTTGCCCCCATACAGAAAGTGTTTGTATCCCCGCTCGACGGACAGACGGCACAACTCAATCATGAAGTCGGGGCCGTAGACCCGGCGCATGGAGTGGTGGCCCTGGAACCTCCCCACCCACACGGTCGGCATGCCATCGGGCGTGGTGACGAAGGAACTGTTCAGTATCCGGCGGAATTGAGGGTCTGATTGCGCTTCAATAATTCCGTGCACACCGGTGACGCATATATAGCCTTGCTGTTTCGATTGAAGAAGCAGGTCACTCAACCGGACAGCATCGTCCATGTTGATCGCGCTTATTCCGACACCCAGCACGTTGACGCGTGCGATCTCGGGGTGATTGAACCCAATCGACTTCCAATTTTCAGCAAGCTGGGTCACTATCCATCTCTTCTTGTGCAACGCCGGCTGCAATGGCCTCGCTCCTGGCTTCAATAGTCGGAGTTGCTGACCGCAGCCGGGCCTCGGGTTAACCGATCGCGCCTTCCGCTACCAGACTCATCGGCCGGCTTAGATTGCCGGGCACAATCGTAGTCCATCCCCGCTCACACTCCGCGCATGGCAAACACAACCGTGTGGAGCAGGATGGCGAAGTCCATGAAGAAGCTGCGATGGCGAATGTAATAAAGATCGTAATGAATGTTTTCGTGGATCAGGTAAGCGCGATCGGCGCTAAGCTGCCAGAGGCCGGTGATTCCGGGAGCCACCTGAAGGCGCTGTCTTTGCTGTGCGGTGTATTGCTGCACGATGAACGGCATCTCGGGGCGCGGCCCCACCAGCGACATTTCTCCCTTCAGCACATTGACCAACTGAGCCAACTCATCGAGGCTGGTGCGCCGCAAGAAACGCCCGATTCGGGTAATTCGAGGGTCAACGGGTTGTATCGGCGAGTAGTCGTACTGCGGCGCATCGACGTACATGGTTCTGAACTTGAAGATGTCAAACAGGGCCCCCTTCCTGCCCACCCTTCTTTGCCGGAAGAATACCGGACCGGGGGAATCGATCTTTACAAGAAGAAGCAGGAACAGCCACAGAGGCGCCAAAATCACGACCAACGCGAGGGACGCAAGGATGTCGAACAGGCGTTTGGCATCTTCATACAACCAGTCGCGAGCCGGTTGACCCACCATATTGAGCAGGATGCCGTCCACGTCTGCATATTCTGTCCAGTAATCCGGTCGCACCACTTCTCTCGGCACGAAGGCCAACCGGGCATTCGCCGCGCGAGCAATCAGGATCGCCTCTTCAAACTTTTCGGGAGGAAGGCTGGGAATGGCAACCAGCAGGAAATCGCATTCGAGCTCTTCCATAAGTTCCTGGCTCAAGCGCCTCGACTTGACCCTGATCGAATGTTCGCGCCTGTAAGCGAACTCGAATATTTCGCGGCCTTCCAACTGCGGATTATCGTCAACCAGCGCGACCGGAATTAAACCGAGCTGGGGAGACCGCACCAGCGCGGAAAACACGCGCTGCCCGCTTGAACCGGCGCCATAGATGAGTACCCGATCCACGCCTATGCCACGCGATCGCATTCTACGCTCGAAAGCGAAGAGAAATTGTTTCTCCGCAACCTGAAGCAAGGGGACAAAGACGAGCGCGAAAACAAAGACCCAGCGGGAAAATACATGGCCGGTGAAGTAAGTGAGCGGAAGAATCAATAAGAAACTCTGGAGTGAAACGCGCAGCGTTCGCTCCGTCTCCTTGATGCGCAGCAGACTGTTCCCCGGACGGTAGGCGCCGTCACGATCGAGGAGAATGACATAGATGACCGCCAGGCCGATTGCAATCAGGCCAATTTTGTGAGCCGAAAATTCAAGCCTTTTGCCCAGGTTCAAAAAGTGATAAGCGCCGTATCCGGCAATCACGGCAATAAAGACCGTGGCGGCATCGGCGACCGCCTCGCCGGCTGTCAGAATTCGATGGAACCGATTGCTAATGGATACCGGACATTCTGTTTGGGGGTTGGCTACCTGTTCATTGAATTCCTCGGCAAATGATTGCGTAGAATCTGCACCAAGATCGCTCATGGCTCGTTCCTTGGGTTGTGGGAGACGTCGTCACCACTGTCGTTCATCGAAAAAAATTGAAACCTAGGCTCGCTTTTCCGCGGAGGGCTCCAGTACATCCAGCCAAAAAGCCGAGTATTCGTTCATTGCTTTGCGGTCGTTCGCGCTTTGCAGCTTGCAGGTATCGCTCAGTTTTGCGAGCTGTGGTTGAGCCACAACGGTTACTACGATCGCTACTGTGATCATGGCGGGATTCAGGTCCCGGATCTTGCCAGCCTCGATATTGGCGACGAGATAATTCATGATCGCGCTGAAGAGTGGACCCAACTGCTCAACGCAGATTGCCTCTGCTTTGCCACGGTGCTCCATGAAGGCGACGATAACCAGGCGCAGCAATGCCGGGGAAAATGTGGCGGCGTCAGACAGCAGTCTGAATATCTGCGGCAGGGCCACGTCCGGCGCTTGTTGCGGCAGGTCTTTTCCCAGCGAGTCAAAGCGGGGCTTGATGGACTCGAAACTGGAAATAAGGGCTGACCAGAAGATGTCTTCCTTACGCCCGAAGTATCGATAGATGGTGACTTCGCTCACGTCCGCAAGACGAGCGATGTCCTTCGTACTTGTGCCACGGTAGCCTTGTACGGAGAATAAAGCTGTCGCCGCATCCACAATTCTGTTCGGCGCCGCCGATTTGCCTGGTGTGAGAATCACTGGTTGCTCTCCCTGACTCTTGCAAGGGGTCGACGAAAACTGGATTGGAAGTCCGATTGCTCTCGCCGGTCAGTGCGCGGGTGTTCGATTGAGTGTTCGAACTGGCTGGATCGACAAGCGGGTCGCGCAGGAAAAGTGCCGCGGGCGTCAGCCGTGTACTTGACGCGTTAGTCCTGGTCCGGCTCCAGCTCATCCGCCAGCACTTCGACGGCTGCATGCTGGTTGATCAGTTCCAGTGTCAGAACAAACCTGAGGCTGCTTTTCCTGCGAATAAGCACGCCTTTGACTCCCTGCATGGGGCCGCATTTAACGCGAACCCTTTGCCCAACCACCAGCTCCCGGAAAGGCTCGGTTCTTTCGCGGCAAAAGTCTGAGCGGAGGAACTCAATGTCGGATCCTGCAATCGGGAGCGGTCCTCTTGTATTGCCTACGATCCTCAGGACGCCGGGAGATCTGAGCACCAGCGATCGTTCGGCGCGCGCAATCCTTGCAAAAATGTAGGTAGGGAAAAGAGGCTGAACGACCTTGACCCGCTGCCGGTTCTTCCACACCCGCAAACTTGTGCAGGTGGGTAGAAAGGTCTCGATTTGTCGTACTTCGAAATGCCGCGCTACGGATTGCTCGCTGCGCGGAACTGTAAATACCGCATACCAGTTTCGGTCATCCGGCGCACTTCCGGATTCTTGCATTGGCATTTCTTTTGGATTCACAATCGGCGCGAACGTCCGCGACTGAGTACCTTGCATCTCGCTCTCCCTGATTCAGCTACCGCGCAGAATCGCCAGGCTGTTTGTGGAGCAGTCAGCTTTGGCCGGAGAAAACTCAAGACACTTGTGCAAGGCTTCGCCAAGCTCCCTTAGCATCGCTGCCTGGAAGTCAAAACAACTGTGCAGCAGCCCACCGGGAGATTGGTTCAATCCCCTAGTCTCTCTGCTTTATTGCGCTCGAATATGTGTAACTGATCTTAAGGTATTACTTAAGTAAATTGGAGGGTTATAATCAGACAAATTACGTCAAACAACGCCACATCCTGATACTTCCGAGATTCAGTCGGAGGATTTCAGGCTATAGGGGCTGTCTATGAGAGTCAAACTCCAGAAAAAGCGAGCTGGAAGTGCGTTAGTGCTTGCTTTCATTCCTGGTTGCATGGCCCAGTATCAATCAAAATTTGAGGCCAAATGCCGAAGTTTCATGAATCAAATCTTCGCCGTCGCTCAGAAAACTGGAAACGAAGCGATTGACTGCACCACTTTATCCTCAGCTCAAGAGTGGAGCTTTTTCCGACTGACTAGAGGAGATTGAATGTCTTCGATAGCGACCTATAAGCCGTTTTCTGCAAGCCGGCTTGACTCATGGAAGGCGATTGCAGGGTATCTGGGACGAAGCCCACGAACCCTTCAGCGATGGCACAGGAGTTACGGAATGCCCGTCTATCAGCTCGGAGGCCGCTCCGGGAGTGTGTTCGCCTATGCGGAAGAGCTGGATATTTGGCTGAGAATTAAGGGCCAGAAGGCGGGCGCCCAACCTCAGGGCGCCCGAGGGGATTTCCTGGAGCAGTCTTCACCGGCTTCGATTCGCACCGCCGATCACAGTGAACAGCCCGACTCTTCTTCGACGCAGGCGTCGGCAACAGTACAGTCTCGCCTGGTAGCCGCGCGGGCCCTCAAGATGTGGGGAAACCTCTCTTCCTCCGATCTGAGCCCCATCATTCGCCTGCTGCGAGAAGCCATCGATCTGGATTGCGAAAATGCCAGCGCCTTTGCCTGGCTGACCCAGGTCTTAATTGCCGATTGCATCCTGGGGACGACCGACGGTTCAACTGCCCTCGATACGGCCACGGCGGCGCTCGCGAGGGCAGTGGAGATCGATCCGGGATTGGCTGAGACGCAATGCGCCGTTGCATGGATCGCGATGCTCCATGGGCAAGACTGGCAACGTGCTCGTCGCCTGTTTGAAGAGTTGAGCGGGAGAGGGCTAGCCGGCAGATCGAGCCTGATTGGCCGCGCCTTGTCGCTCGTTGCGGAAGGGTGCTTGACCGAAGCATCCGAACTGCTGCTTGAGGCCTCCAGTCAAAATCCACTGAGCGGCCTATCGCCGTCTTTGCGGGCTTGGACAAGCTTTCTGGATCATCGATTGGAGGCGGCTCTCACAATCGTGCATCGTGCGCGCGCCAGCGGATATTCGGGGCATCTGCTGGATAGCATCGAGGCCCTCGTTCACGTCCAGTTGGCCGAGACGGCGATCGGCATGGAGCGAATTTCAGCTCTAGCCGCGGCTTCTCCGAAGCATCCGGTTGTGCAAGGCGCACTCGGATACACTTGTGGCAAAATCGGCGAGCATGAGCGGGCAGAGGCAATCTATAAGGCTCTTACAGGGCCTGGTATTGAAAAGTCAGGTCACCAATCCTATGCGGTCGCGCTGGTGCTGATTGGCCTGAACCGACTTGAGGAGGCTTCGCAATGGTTGGACAAATCCTATCGCGAAGGATCGATCTGGAGTTTTGGGTTCCGATCCGATCCTATGCTGGCGGCACTTCGCGACGATCGGTTCTTTCAGGATCTGATGGAAAAAATTACGTATCCTTCAATCGCAACTCCTGTTCAGAGCAGTTGAACCCGCTGCCGGAGCGGGAAACATGCCTGGCCCAATTTCGACCAAGACAGTTCCCGATACGAAAGCACTTTAGAGACGACGGAAGAATGGTGCGCCAGGACCGCGCCCAGCTCATCGGAACGGTCGCCCCTTCACCTTCCCTGAACCTTCCCGCAATGTGAGCAGTTGATCGGCCGCGGCGGATTCAATGCGCTCTACCAGTCCCGAAGGCCAGCGCACCTCTACATCCGCTGTCAACGCGCTTCCCAGCCCGAAGTGCAAGCGCGGATCGTTCGACGAGAAAAAACTGCAACCGCTCAGGACCTCTTGTGCCTGCACCTTTCCGCCGTACTTCACCACCACCCGCGCTCCAATCGCGCTGCGGTTGCTCTTTGTCCCTTCCAGCCGAATCTTGATCCAGTGATTCCCGCGCGGCGCGTCGTTCCGCAGCAGGGTCGGCGGCTCATTCACGTTCATGATGAGCACGTCGATATCGCCGTCGTTGTCAAAATCGCCGAACGCCGCGCCTCGGCTGCAGTGCGCCGCATCGATACCCGGTCCAGCATCGGCTCCGCTCAATTCCACAAACGTTCCGTCACCCTGGTTGCGAAACAAGAGACGCGGGCTCCTGGCTGGAAACCTCGGCGAAACGCGCGCAACTTCGGGGTAAACCGTTCCCGAGGTCAGCAGGATGTCGGGGTAACCATCGTTGTCGAAGTCCACAATCCCCGCGCCGAAGCAGACAAAGCGAGTCTCCTTGTTCAGGCCTGCCTCGGTGGTCGCGTCGTCAAAATTTCCCTTGCCGTCGTTGCGATAGAGACCGGTGGGCTGGTTGTAGTAGTGCGTCTTCACCAGGTCGGTGTGGCCATCGAGGTTATAGTCGCCTACGCCGACGCCCATGCCTCCCATCTGGCGGCCATCGCCGCTCAGGGCGATGCCGCGCGCCAGCGCCTCTTCGCGAAAAGTCCCGTCATGGTTATTCATGAGCAGCAGCGACGGCGTCATGTCGCAGGCTACAAATATATCCGGCCACCCATCCTCGTCCGCATCGATGCTCACCGCGGTCAATCCATAGGAGCCGCGAAATCCCGATACGCCCGACTCCTTGGAAACATCCGTGAAGGTGCCGTCGCCGTTGTTCCGGTAAAGGTAATTCTGCGCTTTGGGAAGCCCTTCCGGCCCGCACATCGTGGGAACGCCTTCATAGTTGCAGTTGGGGACGGCCATCGACGGCTTGGGCGCGGTGGCGAGATCGATCTCCAGGTAATTCGAAACAAATAGATCGAGGAGCCCGTCGCGGTTGTAGTCCACGAAGGTGCAACCCGTGCTGTAGCGCGTGGCTGGATAGAGCAGCCCCGCCTTGGCCGTCACATCGCTGAACGTGCCGTCGCCGTTGTTGCGGTAGAGCCGATTCTGCCCGTAATAGGTGAGAAACAAATCCTCAAAGCCATCGTTGTCATAGTCGCCCACGCACACACCCTGCGCCCATCCGGCGTCCACCAAACCTGCCTTCGCAGTGACATCGCTGAACGTGCCATCGCGATTATTTTTGTAAAGCCGGTTGCTCGCATTCGCGGGAGTGTCCCTGAGACGTCGCCCACCGAGAATAAAGATATCCATCCATCCATCGTTGTCAAAATCGAAGAACGCGCAGCCGGTGGCCATCGACTCAATGATGTAAGTAAAGCTATCCGGCTCTCCGTAGAGGATGGTTTCAGTCAGCCCCGCCTGCAGTGCCACATCCGTAAAGCGCGAATACGGCGGCATCGGCTTGCGCGCCGCCGCTCTTACGCTGCCGGGAATCAGGACCGGGGCCAGAGCCGCCGGCGCCGTCTTCAGCACTCGCCGCCGCGTCCATTTCTTCTCCATCAGGCTGTCAGCCATTGGTCACTGTCGATCCTGCGCCGCATCCAGTTTCCTGCTCAACTCCAATGCGCCGGTATTGTTGGGCTCAATCCTCAACGCATTGGCCACCGCGGCCTTCGCCTCTTCAATCCGCGACTCGGCGCCCAGGGTCGCCGCCAGCGATAGCCACGCCCGCGCATTATCCGGAAGCGTCTCGACCGTCAGCCGGAAATGCTGTTCCGCCCCCGCATTATCCCCAGCCCTGAAATCCAGGAAGCCCAAATCGTACTGCGCCTGAACCAGACCGGGATCGGCCTTGATTGCCTGCTCCAACGCCGCCCGCTCGGCCGCGGTATCGCCAAGCTCATCGAGCACCTGCGCCAGTCGGTAAGCCAGGCCCGCATCGTTCGGCTCCAACACAGACGCCTCGCGATAAAGCCCGGCAGCTTTCGCCTGATCCCCGGCTTTCTCCGCCTCCGCCGCCTCGGCCGCTTTCAACACCGCCGCGGACTCATCCGATTCCGCTTTCAGCTTGGCCTTGTACAGATCCAGTTGATGGTCCGCCTCTGCCGTCTGCCCCAGCGTGCGCAGCGCCTTAGCTAGCTCGAAGTGGACCTGCGGCTCATCGGCGCCCAGCTCGATTGCCTTTTCCAACTGCTCCTTCGCTCCGGCCGCGTCCTTTTCGCGCGCCAGCACCACGCCCAGGTTGACTCGCGCATTGAAGTCAGCCGGATTTGCCTTCACCGCCGCCTCAAGGTGGCTTCGAGCTGCCGCGTCGTCTCCGGCCTTATACTCCAGCAGTCCATTCAGATTGAGCAAATCCGCGTCGTGCGGCGCCTCGGCGAGCAGTTTGCGCCCCAGCGGAATCGCCAGGTCATTGTTGCCGGTGATCACCAGCGTGCGCAGATAAATCCTCTGTGCCTCCAGATCGTGGGGCTTTGAGCGCGCAATCTTCTCCGACAGCGTGGAGGCCGACTCGAAATGCGACTCGTGCACATAGAGCGACACCAGCGCCGCGGTCAGCCTGTCGGAGCCCGGCTCCAGCTTGAGCCCGGCCTGAAGAGTCTGCTCGGCGCATTCCGGTTGGCGATGCTTTTCAAACCACGTGCCCAGCGCACTGAAAGATTCCGAATTCGCATGATCGCTTACCCTGGCCTCCAGATCGGGCGGACCGGTACAGTCCGAGGCCCGCGCCGGCCGGGAAAAGCCAACGCCTCCCGCGCCCAGGCAGACCGCAACGATCAGTCCGATTTCAGCCCGGCGCGAATTTGATTGAACGTTCAGGGCAAGCTCCCGGGCCATGCAGTACAGTGGCGTGAATCGTCAGGTCCGAGAGTAATTGTTCAACATAGCCGCTCGCAACCGGCGGAGCAACACGTCTTTTTGCCCTCGAACAACCGAGCCTGAATTTCTCACGCCGGTCGATTTTTGTGGCGAGCCAGGGTGCAGGCTGCCCGGTCGATTGCCATTGCGTACTATGAGCGTCCAGGCGCGCACAACGGAAGTGGGAGAATCTTATGTCTGCTTCCTTATCCCATCGATAGATTTCCCCATGCCTTGAAAAACTCATGCTGGCCGCGCCGCAACCGCCAGCCTGGTTGATTGCAACCGCCTGCTCGAACTCCTCCGGCGGCCGGTAGCCCAAGGCGGAGTGCAGA
>Ga0302320_10001212_pt1 | contig 61808 bp, 55 predicted proteins | sample Bog_T0_3_FD_202130 | JGI IMG/M metagenome (GOLD analysis project Ga0302320, IMG submission 202130) | Peat permafrost microbial communities from Stordalen Mire near Abisko, Sweden - Bog_T0_3 | ecosystem: Environmental > Terrestrial > Soil > Wetlands > Peat | place: Sweden: Abisko, Stordalen Mire...
GCATCCAGGGACAACAAAACAACCAGCACACGCATTTGAATTGAGAAAACTCTGCTCGAAAGCCGGAGGGAATTCGCTGATGCGCCCTGGCACTACGAAATCAGATACCTGTGCAGGGGTTCCCTAAGTGCCGTAAAAATAGTCGAAGGAAGTTTGCAGATATTTATTAGTCTTTGCGGTAGTATTGATTTTGTGATCAGGAAGTAAGTAGCTCCCAGCTGGAAGCTAATAGCTAGAAGCTAAGAGCTAAGAGAACGAGGCATGGCCCTTTCCGGGGTTATGCCTTTTTTGTTTTGGGGCGGCGGAAAAAGGAAGGTGCGCGTGAGGGTAGGAGAACAGTTGCGGGATATCTGGCGGCAGGCGACCGGGAGCGGGCGGATAAGGGATGCTTCGGCGAGCGCTGCCGATGCGGAGGCGGAGCGCAAGACCCTGGCACTGCCTTCGATCTTGAGTCCGGTCCAGTTTCCGGGACGGCATCTGCCCAAGCCGACGCCGGTGAATTTGCGCCGGTTTGCGGAGACGCCGGTAGTGCGGCGGGCGATCAACGTGATCAAGGACCGCATCGCGGCCATGGATTGGCAGGTGCGGGTGCGGCGCGGAGTTGGACCTGCCGATGTGACCGAGGCGGCAAAAAAGCTAACAGCTTTGCGCCGGACGCTGGAAGAGCCGAACGCGGTGGACAGCTTTCGCACCTTGATGGAACAGGTGATTGAGGATTCGCTGACAGGAGGCTTCGGGGCGATCGAGATGGAGCCTACGGGCGACCCGGAGCGGCCGGCGATGCTGTGGGCAGTGGACGGGGCATCGATCCGGATTAATGCGCGGTGGGACGGGCAGGAAGATACGCCCCGCTATGCGCAGGCGCTTCCCGGGCAACTGGAGTCGAGCGCGGTGGAGTTGCTCGATAACCAGTTGATGTATGTGCGCATGAATCCGCGCAGCTTTACGTCCTTCGGCCTGGGTCCGCTGGAGGTGGCCTTTGAGACGGTGAACCAGTTCCTGAGCGCACACCGATTCGCGGGCAAGCTGGCGGCCAACACGGTGGCGCAGTATGCGCTGTGGTTGAACGAGGCTACGCCGGCGCAGCACGACCGGCTGATCCGCTGGTGGCAGGACGAGATCGAAGGTACCGGAAGGGTGCCGTTGATCTCGACCGAGCAGAAACCGGAGGTGTTGCGATTTGCGCAGGGGACGGATGCGGACATGCGGCTGGCCTGGCAGGAGTTTCTGATCCGGATGGTGGCGAATGCGTTTGGCTTGCCGCCGCTGATGCTGGGCCTGGAGGCGGACGTCAACCAGTCGACGGCGTCGGAGATGGCGGACGAGGCATTTCGCGGTGCGATCTCGCCGCTGGCGATGCTGCTGGCCGGGCATATTACCCGGGATCTCTTCGGCAAGTGCATTGGGTGGCGGGAGTTCGAGTTTGTCTTCAACGATCTGAACGCGCGGGACGAGGAGACGGAGCTGGCGGTGCAGGTGCAGTTGCTGCAGGCCGGCGTATTGACGGTAAACGAGGTACGGGCGATGCGGGGAATGGGTCCGCTGGGACAGAACGGGGCAGTACAACTGGCGGGCGAGGCGGCAGGCGGGCAGGCGGGGTAAGGGACCTCAATCCGGGCGTTGCCGGGCGACGGGCAACGGACCGGACTAGCTAAGAGATGGGTGGAGAGCGCATGCGATTGGAAGCGATGGCGGTAAAGATTCCCCACGTGGACGGGCACCCCAACCGGGTGGCGTTCGAAGGGGTATTGACGGTGGTGAATGCGGCCAGCGACAAGGCCCCGGCCGGAGCGCGGGGGCACCGGGTGATGTTGACACGCGAGGCGGCGGAGAAGGCGCTGCCCTCGCTGCTGGGCATGGCGGTGGACTACCGTCCGGGGTGGGACGGCCACGATGCGCGGCGCAAGATCGGGCTGCTGACCGAGGCGAACCTGGTCGGACAGCAACTGGTGGTGCGCGGGTACCTGTACGCGCGGGACTTTCCCGAAGTGGCGGAGGCGATTCTGGCGAAGTCGCCCGGTTCGATGGGAATGAGTTATGAACTGGCCGATGCGCGGGTGGAAGATATGCGGGCCGAGGTGTGGAAGCTGACCCGCGTGACCTTTACCGGGGCAGCGATTCTGCTCAGGGAAAAGGCGGCATACCAGTCGACAAGCTTCCGCATGGCAAGTTAGCAGGTTAACAGTTTAGCCAGTTAGCCAACAGGCTCCGCGATGCGGAGCCTGTTTTGTTAGCAAGTTAGCGTAAGCGAGTCAGTGGGATTCTCACACGACATTCACTGCAACCAAGAAAGGAAAAGCATGGAAAACAAGGAGCAGGATATTGCGGTGCGGCTGGAGGCCGCAACGACATTGCTGGAAAGGACGCTGAGCTGGCTGGAAGAGCGGCAAGGCATTTTGTCCGGCGAGGTGGAGAGGATATCGGCGACCGTCGAACAGAGCCGGCGGGAGGCGGAGCTGGCCGAGAAACTGGCGGCGGTGGAGCGGGAACTGGTCGATGTAAAAGCTACGTCTGCGCCAGCAGCATTGAATCCGCTGCGCAGGACGGTGCCTGCGTCCACCTCGGAGATGCTGGCCAAGCACGGCATCGGCGATGGTCCCGTAGACGTACGCACCCTGGACGCGGCGCTGGCTGGATTGAGCCTGGAACAGCGCATTGCCGTGAAGAGCCAGTTGCTACGGGCAGGCTCGATCGCATAAGGCAGCTTTCAGCTTCTAGCTACTAGCTAAAAGCTCGTACGAATCGCGTGTAAGTTGTGGCTGGAAGGCGGCCCTGGTGGAAAGTAGCCGGGACCGTGACCTGCCGGGAGAGATACAACCAAAGCCGGATTCCGGCAGAACAAGCTAGCAGCTAAGAGCTAGAAGCTAGCAGCTAGAACGGCCCCATGGAAGGGGCGGAAAGAGCCTATGAACGCAAATTTTGCAGACATCCACGCAGCAGCGGATTTTATCGGGCCGGGCGCTATTGAAGTTCCGTTGTATCAGACCGAGATCTTCGACATCTGCCACCGTTCGAGTCCCTTTGGGCAGCGCATCAAGCAGGTTCCCGCGACCGGACATCCGTCCCGGTTCTTCGAAGAGACGGCGATTCCGAATCCGGGTACGGCCGGCTTTGTGAATCCGCGCAGCATTGTGGCGCCGGTGGTGAGCCCGACGCGAGTGGAGCGCAGCGTGCCGTTGAAGGCGATCGTTTCGCAGATCAACTACAACCTGTTCGACATTGAACTGGGCGACCAGCAAAAGCAGTTTGCCTATCTGCAGGCCAAGGACCTGGTGGATACGGTGAGCGGCGTGATGGTGGCCCACGATGTGGCGCTGTGGAACGGCAACGACACCAGCCTGAGCTCGCCAACCACCACGCAGTATATGGGCGTAATCCCGCAGATCGTTGCGGGCGGCAACACGGTTTCAATCGGCACTACAGCTTCGATCGTGGACGGATTGAAGTCGGCGGTGGCGCAGATGGTGGCCAACAACGGCTTCTATGTACGGCCCACGGCAATCTACGCCAACCCGGTTTTGCTGGACCTGATCGACCGGGAAATGAAGACGGAGTTCAACGTGGTGTTGAATACCGACAACATCACGGGGGGCGTCCGGGTGAAGATGCTATCGACGCAGGCGGGCGATCTACCGCTCATTCCGGACTGGAGCCTGAGCTACACGGGCACGCCGGGTTCGGGTTCGGCAGTGCTGCCGGCCTACATCGTGACCGAGGATCTGATCGAGTACCACTGGCTCGGCGATCCTGCACCGCGCATCTTCCAGCTTGGTCTTCCGGGTTCGCTGACTTACCAGTACGTTGCGGTAAAGTTCGGCGCCCCGGTTGTGAAGGGCGCAAACTACGCGCACTACCAGGTTCTTGTGGACCGGTAGCAGGCAGGGTGAGCAGATCTGACCGATGAGGCTCCAGAGATCGGAGCCTCATCGGTCAGCAAGTCAGTGATGGAACGTGCAAGTACGGACAAAGGGAAGGGTGGGGTATGGCATATCTGCAGCCAGCGGATTACCCGAACTATGGATTGCCGGCGGGAACAACGGCGGACTGGATCACGGCCGCTACGGCATTGATCAACAGCTACTGCAGGCGGCCGGACCTGAACGTGATTCAGTACACGGAACGATTGCGCGTGACCAGCGGTTCGCAGACAGTGTTGCTGAGCTATCTGCCCCTGGCGCCGCTGGGAACGGCCGCAACGCCGCTGGTGAGCCTCTCAGGCCGGTATGCGAGGCCGCGGCGCGGGGAGATTGCGAACGAGCCTCTGCTTGAGATCGCGCAGGCATTTTCATTGCCTGGCCAATGGAATGCCATCGATCCGAACTCCGTGGACTTTGACCCGAACACCGGGGAACTGACACTGCCATGGAATGTTCTGGGGCTGCCCTACAACGAGGTGGCAGTCACTTACACGGCGGGCCTGGCAACGATTGGCGATGACGTGAAGACGGCATGCGCGCAGATTGTGCGGAATGCCCAGTCGACGCCGGCGCTGAACGCCAGCAAGACCAAGATGGACACGATGCAGATGCAGTATTTCTCGAGTTCGCTGGTAGACGAAACGGTGCAAGCCTGGCTTCGTCCCTACATTGCGAACAGGCTGGGGTGAGCGATGAGCGATACAGCGCCGCGGAACCCGGTGGGGGCGCCGCAGATGCTGGCCGATGCCCTGTTGCGAAGCATGACAGGATCGACGGCACTTCTGCGGGTTACGGGCACGAACACGAGTACCAACATGTCGGAAGTGGGGCTGGTGGCAACAACCTTTGCCGAGGTGGTGGTAAGTCCAGTGGTGATGCGCAAACTGCGGCCGACATGGCAGGAGAGCGGGGAGTCGAAGTGGGAGTTATTTGTGTCGGCGACAGGCGTGGAGCAACAAGTAAACGCGCTGGACTTGCCTTCGGCCCAGTCTCTCTTTGCCATGACGCTTGCGGTAACAGTGGCCGGGCAGGATTACCTGATTGAGTCGATCGCTTCCAACGAGGCATTCGGGCAGGTTTATCTTTACCGGCTAGTGTTGCGCGAGGCGCGGCAGCAAGCGGTGTGAGACAAGCTGCCTGCCATCCGTTCTCAGTTAATGGCTAATGGCTTTCAGTAAGCGAATGCCTTTGGCGCAGGGCACGAGAGGTTGTACTCCATGCAAAATGCAAAAGACTCGTTTTATATGGCGCTGCGCACGCGTCTGACAACAATCAATCCGGAGAGAACGATCCTGCTGCGCGGGACGGTGCGGCCGGGAATTCTGGTGGAGGAGGCAGAGGCTCCGTTGAGCCAGCTTCCCAGCGATGTGTTTATCCTGCGCTGGCTGAGCGTGGGCGTCGATATGGACCTGGGGTCCGCCATGGCGGCCGCGGAGTGCGAGATTCTCTATCAGACCTGCGGGACGCAGAGCTATGGCGGGCTGGATCGCGGCCGGTCGCTGAGTGCGATGGACGAGGAACTTGTGGCGATGTTCCAGCCTTTCTACACGCCCAAACTGAGTTACACGGCGACACCGCCGGCAGCGATGCTGACGCAGGTGTTTTGGGACGAGCCTGTGTTTTCTCCGATCGTGGTCCAGCGGGACCTGTTGAGCCGGTCGGCCAAAGTGATGGTTTACAGCTACCAGGAGCAGGGGGAGTAAATGGCGGCGAATTGGTTTTCGGCTCCCGCACCGGTGGCACGGCGGGTTCGAGGGTATTTTGCACCGGTCAATCGGACGGCGCAGACACCGGTGCTCTTTGATGCGGCGGAACAGGGCGGGTTCAATCTGGATGCTCCGCCGGCGCCGTGGATCAGCCTGGGATGGATGCAGGAGTTTACGCGCAAACCGGCCAGCAAGACTTCCTCGATTTTGACCGGCATTCCGGCAACAACGATGCAACAAGTGCGCGAGACAGTCGAAGCGCAGGTGAGCTTTCAGTTTTTGAGCTGGACCAAGCTGACCATGGCGCTGGCTACAGGTTCGCAGCACATGAACCTGCTGGCTCCGGCGAGCGGGGCCATTGCCGCGGCGGCCGGGGCACTGGCAACCGTGGCGGTGACTCCGCAAAGCGGTTCGACGTCTGCATCGATTGTGCTGGCCACGCCAGACATCGCCAAATTCACACCCGGGTCAATGATTGCAGTGGACTCGGATTATACCGGCCAGACCGGCTTTGTGGGTGCGCCAATTGCGGGCGGATATGTGCGGCAGGCGCTGGCCGATGTGGACTATATCCGGCGCGTGACGTTCAATGTGGCGCTGGTATCCCAGGTCAATTCCCTTGGCCTGATACTCGCAGAACCGCTGCTGGGCGGCGTTCCGGCGACAGGCGCCAAGTTACAGACGGTCACTGGATTTGTTGACCGTGAAGGCGGAAGTTTCTATCAGGAATGGTCGGCGCTGTTTGTGATGGAAGGCAGCCAAGGGGAGAGAATCTTCTACCACTATCCACGGTTGCAGACCATGGCCGGCGCTGAAGAAGCGGTTATTCCGCTCGACAGCAAGCACAAGGGTGGTCAGTCGCGGGTACTGCTCAAAGGACAGTTTCTGGCACTGCCGGTAACGGACGCGCTGGATGGGGAACGGGTGGTGTGCTACCGGAGTTTTCTGCCCGCATCCAGTGCATTGGTGTAGGCGAGTTATCAAGTTAGTGGATCAGAGAGTCAGGTCAGAGAGTAACGATGAAGATTACGATTCAGGGGCAGGACTACACGGCCGCGCTCGATGCGGTGCAGCCGTTGACGATCGAGCGCAAGCTGAACGAACCCTCCATCTGCCAGCTCTGGCTGAGTCTGCCTTCCAATGGCAGCCTGGCTATGCCTTTGCGCAATCAGTCCATAGCCGTGACAGGCGACGATGGCACGCTCTACTTCACCGGTTACATCGCGGTGAGTCCGCTTCCGGAGTACGCAGGCTTGGGGATTTCGGGGCCGTGCTACCGGATCGCGATTCAGGCCATGAGCGACGAACTGCTGCTTGACCAGCTATTGATGCCGCCCAGCACGGGTTCGACGGGAGAAACTGCCGGGGCGCTGATCGCCTCGCTGGTAAACCGCGCCGGATCAACTGCGCTCTCAACTCAGGGACTTACATTGGCTGCGGCGGTGAGCAACTATGTTCCGGAACCTGGTGCGCCATGGAGCAAGAGCGCCGGACAAGTGGCAAGCATGGCGCGGGCCGCCTACCGCGCAATCAACGGAGCACTTGCACTATCCTCCGTACAGAACACGGTTCATCCTCTGAATGAAACTGACGGCAGTCTGAACCTGGCGAACCTGGGATTTACAGCCAGCGTGAAACGCGCGCTGGCCAACGATGTAACGGTTTGCGGCGAGCATGAGCCGGCGGCCTACGTAACTGAGTACTTTCTTGGTGACGGAATCACCACGCAGTTCTATCTGACCTCGGACCCATACTTCCCGGATGCCGCTAAGTCGACAATCATCCATGAGCTTTTCAACGAGGCCCAGATCAATCAGCAAGTGTGGGGCTGCTCCGGCGGAAGCGGTTTTCTGGCGCTAGGCGCGGGCGGGCTAGCCATGAATGGCGGCAATGGAACCGACGGCGACACGCTGCTGACCTGGCTCGATCCGGTGGAGATGGGCGGAACACTTTTGCTGGAGGCAGAAGGTGTCACTCTTTCTCCGGGCAGCACGGGAATTCTGGCGGGATTTTTCATCGGATTGGAGACGCAGGCCAGTTGTACGGCAGGATTTCATGCGACTGCGCAACAGGGCACAGGGGCAGTTACGTTGCAGCCCATCATTCAAGGCGCGGCAGCGGGGTCAACCTTTTCGGTGAATCCGGCCAACCAATACACGCTCCGGGCGAGGGTGCATTGCGCGGAGAATGAACGGGCATTCGCGATCTACCGGTCCTTTGGCGATAGCGGAGCCATTACCGCCGGTGGGCAATGGATTCTAAGTGCAGGCAAGATACAGATGGAGATCCAGGAGTTTGTGAACGGAGTGGGCGCAATGCCCGTTACGCTCTATGACGGCGCAATCGCCAGCCTGCCCGGATCGTGCATGATCGTGGCTGCCAGCAGCATCAACCTGATTGGCGCCATGCGCGCGATCAACCTGACCAATCTGGGTTCGGGCTGGGTAGTGAGCACTCCATCAACTGGCGGCGCACATACGCGGCGTGTGGGCACAACGACAGAAGCCGCCGAGTGCTACCTGGAGCGCACCGGCAAGGTGGTGTTTTATACCGGGTTTATACCGGTGGTCGGAGAGCAGATTGCAGTAAGTTATCGTTCGCTGGGCAGGGCCGTGGGACGAGCGGTGAATGCGGCCAGCCAGCAGGCGCTGGCGCAGGCCGGTACGCCCGCGGTGGCCACATGGATCGGTTCGGTGACCAATCCTACGGCGCGCAGTTCCGCGGACTGCCGCAATGCCGCCCTGGTGATGGAACAGGCGGCAGCAAGCGTGAGCGCGCTGTGGAGCGGAGCTTACAAGGGCTCAAGAGCCAGCTTTGCCAGCGACGTCTGGCCGGGCGATGCGCTGCTGTTGAATGCGCCTTCGCTCAGCCTGAACGAACAAGTGGTGGTGCGCGCGGTGAAGGTGAGTTACCGGGCGAGTTATCCCGACCTGGTGCAGTATGCCGTCTCATTTGCCAATGACTGGGCAGACGACCTGGCCATCAAAACCAGCGCGACGGTGCCTGCCGATACATGGCTGCCGGCGCCTGTCGCTCCCACAGTGCTTACCAATCTCAGCGGCCTTACGGTAACAGCACTTACTGGGAGTACGGTGACCATCAATGCCGGCATAACTCCGCCTACCGGCGGCGGGTTTGAGATTCGGCGGCGGGATTACGCTTTCATGCCCGGAGAAGATCCGGGCCTGGTGATGCGCGCGGCTGTGCCGAACATGACGTTTGCCCGCGCAACCGCCAACGACCGCTTTTATATCAGGATGTACGACGGAGCAACGCCGCCGAACTATTCGGAGTTTTCGACGGCATTATGCATCAACCTGCCGCTGGGCTCGTAGAGCGGTAACTATCCCATAATTTCAAGGTCAGATGGAGTCCGGCAGATGCGGATGATGAATGAATTCGAAGCGCAGGTGCTGAGCGATCTGAGCGTGCTCAAGACACAGATGACTGGGCTGATGGGCGACGGCAACGGCGGGCGTGTAGCGGAGTTGGAGCGGCGGCTGGAACGGCACGAACAGAACTGGCAGCGGGCCAAGGGATTTCTGGCCGCGGCCAGCGTGCTGTTTGCGGTGATTGAAGTGGCCTTCGAGGCCTGGCACCGGCGTTGAGGGGCGAAGCGAAGAGACCGTTGCGAATACCTGCCGGCAAAGGAGAAGGAGGTCAAAATCCAATCGGAATGACGATTGGCCATGGAATTGCATGTCTTGAGAAGGAATGGCCAATCGAGGGACCCATTATGGCATCTCCTGGTTCCAATGTCAGTTTTGGTGGTACTTTAGACCTGAGCGTAGGAGTATTTATGGACGCGTCCAGGAAGACTATTGCCGCCGTTCACGACGATGATCTGACGGATTTCTTGGGTAGTTTGGGCGTTCTGTCAGATGTAACGAACGGTAGGGCCAAGTGCAAGTTCTGCGGTGGGCCGGTCACGCTGGCCAATTTAGTTGCTGTGTTTCCGGAGAGCGGTGATATAAAGTTCGTCTGCGATAAGACTGGATGTTTGCCTAGCCTAACGGACCATCGCGCGGAACTCCGGGGTGTTGAACGGAAATCAGATTCCATTCACGAAACTGAATCCAATCAAGTAGAATAGCTTAATTAAAAAGGGCTAAGACCGTGGTAGCTTGGATCCTAGCGTTTCTGCTCGGCGGTGGTTCCGCGATTGCCATTATCGTGGTGGCAATCCTATCGAATCCCGAAAAGGTTGAGAAGTGGCTTGCTCTCCTCTGGAAGGCAGTCGATTTCCTTAGGCTTGGGTTCAAACAGGCGCACAAGAAGTACATCCAGCACGATATTCAGGGAAGCGTCAATGAATTTGTGAAGACGCACGCCGAAGAAATGCCCGGATTTCAAGTCAAGGGTGTAAGGCTCGAGTGGGTCGACGCGGATGTGAAACGGCAATCGTTCCTCGAGGCGGACCGTGTCGTCGTTCGGGTAAAGAGGGATGATCCGCGTCACGAAAACTTCGTCAAAGCTGTATTTCTGTTTGTATCCACTGCCCTGCTATACCGAGCCAAGCGATATATCTCCCCGCCTCAGGGACGAGCCATCGACCTATTTGTGACGGCCGAGATATTCAAGGAGCAGAAGCCTGAGGTCGTTGATCATTTTCTCGAGGAATATCTTCACCCCCAGATCGACGACGGTTCCGCGAGAGTGGCAGAGATGTTCGATGCGTTCGATCTCCTTTCGAAGGGCGGCGTCTTTTTCCCAGTTTTTCTTCAGGAGATGGACTACTTGGGGCAGAAGGTCTTCGGGAGAGGTCGGAATCCCGATGTTGTAACAGAAGTAAATAAGTTGATCGAGTTTCTGAAGGCATTTGCCCTCAGAAGAGTTGGAGATGAGCAAACGGACCTCAACTTCACACAGAAATATTGCCGATGTGCCATTGTGATTGTTGGAAAGCAGGCAAAGGTGAGCTATTCGATCTCACCATACGTCCACTTTGTTCGGGACAAGATCGACCGGAACATAGAAACGATCTATTTGCTCGGTCGCGCGACGAATGAAGGGCCAATCAAAGATGTATGTTCGCAAGTTTCGGATTTGTATGACCTCGTAGCAGAAAAGCGGATGTCTAAAGTTGTGCTTTATGGTGAAGAAAAGAGACAAATGGATGGTTTTGTAGCAGTGCTTAGGTCACGTAGTCGGCAGCTTTATTCTCCCCTAGATTCTGCTCTATAGATGATCGTCAATAGGTCCGGAATGGAACGGATGTCCAGATCACCTCATTTCCGCCGCTAGGTCTCGCCCAAATCACGGATCAAGTGGCTCTGCCCCTCGTATAATCAGCTCTATGAGCGAACATCCCCTGGTTGGCATCGTGATGGGCAGCAAGAGCGACTATGAAGTGCTTTTGCCTGCAATTGAGATTTTGCGCGCGCTGGAAATCCCCTGCGAGGCGCGTGTATTGAGCGCGCATCGTACCCCGGACCAGTTGTTTGCCTACGTGGCAGCGGCTGAGAAGCAGGGCGTGCGCGTGTTCATCGCCGGGGCCGGCGGCGCGGCTCATCTGGCCGGAGTGATTGCAGCCAAGACGCTGCTTCCCGTGCTGGGCGTGCCGGTGGTGGCTACCCCGCTCAACGGCCTGGACTCGCTGCTTTCCATGGTGCAGATGCCCAAGGGCATTCCCGTGGCCACGCTGGCCATCGGCAAGCCGGGAGCGGCCAATGCCGCGCTCTTTGCGGCGGCCATCCTGGCCCTGAACGACCCCGCGCTCCACGGCCGGCTGGCCGCATGGCGCGCCGCACGTGCCCAGGAAGTTCTGGACGCCAAGCTGCCCGAGTAGGCGCAGTGCGCGTGCCTGCATAACAGAAAATTGTTGGAGTGAGTGCTGGAAGCGAAGCGGCTGGTTGTGGCCGCTTCGTTCCTCGATAACGCGGAGCTTACTGGACGCCCTTTTCCCACCGCTTGGGCCGCTTGTTCTGCTGCAGAATCCTCTTGCGCAGCCGCAGCGATTTCGGCGTGACTTCCACCACCTCATCCTCGGCAATGAACTCGATGGCCTGCTCCAGATTGAGGTTCCTGTAAGGCACCAGCCGGATGGCGTCATCCGCGCTTGAGGCGCGCATGTTGGTCATGTGCTTTTCGCGCACCACGTTCACGTCGAGATCGTTGTCGCGCGAGTGCTCACCGACGATCATGCCCTCGTAAACCTCAACGCCCGCGCCCAGAAACAGAATGCCGCGTTCCTGCAGGCCGTTCAGCGAATACGTGGTGGTCAGACCCTGGCGGTCAGAGATCAAGGCGCCGGTGGGCCGCTGCGGAATCTCGCCCTGGTAAGGAATGTACCCGTCGAACAGCGCGTTCATCACGATGGTGCCGCGCGTTTCGGTCAGCATGTCGCTGCGCAGCCCGATGATGCCGCGGCTGGGCACGCGGAACTCCATGCGCACGCGGCCTGAGCCGTGATTGTGCATCTTGTTCATCTCGCCCTTGCGCGGTCCCAACCTCTCAATCACCACGCCGGTGTAGGCTTCCGGCACGTCGATGGTCAAATGCTCCACCGGCTCCATGCGCACGCCGTCCACCATCTTGGTCACGATCTCCGGCCTGCCAGCGGAAAGCTCGAAGCCCTCGCGGCGCATCATCTCAATGAGAATCGCCAGTTGCAGTTCGCCGCGGCCCAGCACCTTGAAGGCGTCCGGCGAGCCGGTGTCTTCCACGCGAATGCTCACGTTGGTCAGCAGTTCTTTTTCCAGGCGCTCGCGCAGATTGCGGCTGGTCACATACTGGCCTTCGCGTCCGGCAAACGGTGAGTTGTTCACGCTGAACTGGATGGCGATGGTCGGCTCGTCAATCACAATCAGCGGCAGCGGCGAAGGGTTCTCCACGCTGGTGATGGTCTCGCCGATGGTGATGCCTTCCACGCCGGCCACGGCTACAATGTCGCCCATCGTGGTCTCGGTGGTTTCAATGCGCTTGAGGCCGCTGAAAGTGAATAGCTTGGTAATCCGCGTCTTCATCAGCGAGCCGTCGCGCTTGGAGATGGTCACGTCGTCGCCGGCATGCAGCGTGCCCTGGAAGACGCGGCAGATGGCGATACGGCCAAAATAATCGGAGTAGTCGAGATTGGTGACCAGGATCTGCAGCGTGCCATTCTCGTCGCCGGTAGCCACGGGAATGGTGGAGACGATGGTCTCAAACAGCGGCTGCAGGTCCACGCCGGGTGTAGCCATGTCGAGCGTCGCCGTGCCTGCCTTGGCCACTGCATACAGCACCGGAAAATCCAACTGCGTCTCGTCGGCGTCCAGGTCAATGAACAGGTCGTAAATTTCGTTCAGTACTTCCTGCGGCCGCGCATCGGGCCGGTCAATCTTGTTGATCACCACGATGGGCTTGAGCTTGGCTTCCAGCGCCTTGGCCAGCACGTAGCGCGTCTGCGGCAGCGGCCCCTCGGCCGCGTCCACCAGCAACATCACGCCGTCCACCATCTTCAGCGCGCGTTCCACCTCGCCGCCAAAATCGGCGTGCCCCGGCGTGTCCACAATGTTGATCTTGCCGCCCTCGAAAACGATGGCCGTGTTCTTGGCAAGGATAGTGATGCCACGCTCCCGCTCCAGTTCATTCGAGTCCATCACCCGATCCGCCACCTGCTCGTTGGCGCGGAATGTTCCCGACTGCCGCAGCATGGCGTCTACAAGGGTTGTCTTGCCGTGGTCAACATGGGCAATGATGGCGATATTGCGTATCGTCTGGGTCACAGGTGCTGATTTCCTTTTCTCGGGTTCGGCCCCAATAGGCCGTAAGGTCAGTTATGGGGAGTGAAAAAACTCAGTAAATCCGCCGCACAACGCAGCACTATCTATTCTAACAGCTAAGTGGACAATGGTGCGCGCAGGCAATCGGAATCCATATATCTACCTTTAATCAGTGCCATTTGACGCGGCTGCGGTGCATGAGTGGTAGTTGCGAACCCCGTGTCTCAATTGATCTATCTATCTGAGAGAATAGAGAGAGATTACGCACTCATGGATGACCTTCACAGATGACTCAATCGCTGTTGCCGATCCGGACCGTTGCCCGCAAACTCGATTTACCTGATATTCACTTTGAAACGCTAGGCGCTTACGGCGCAAAGCTCAAGCTGGGCCTGTTGACTGATCCCGCATATCCGCGGCGGGGCAAGCTGATTCTGGTCACGGCCACCACGCCCACTGTCAGCGGCGAAGGCAAAACCGTAACCGCGATTGGACTGACACAAGCCCTGGAGCGCATCGGCAAGCGCGCGCTGATTACCTCGCGCGAACCTTCCCTGGGCCCCGTCTTTGGCATGAAAGGCGGCGCGGCGGGAGGCGGTCTGTCGCAGATTGAACCCAGCCAGAAAATCAATCTGCATTTTCACGGCGACATGCATGCCATCACTTCAGCCCACAATCTTCTGGCAGCGCTCATTGACTCCCATCTGTTCCACGGCAACCATCTCGATCTCGATCCGGAGCGCATCACCTGGCCGCGCACTATGGATATGAACGATCGCGCGCTGCGCCAGATTGAAGTCAGCGTCGGCGGAAAGCGCGCGGGCGCCAATCGCCGCACCGGATTCGTCATCACGGCAGCGTCTGAAATCATGGCCATCCTGGCCCTGGCCAGAGACCGTGAAGACCTGCGGCGGCGGCTCGCATCGGTCGTCATTGGAGCAACGCGCCAGGGCGAACCGGTCCGCGCATCCGACCTGAAGGCCACGGGAGCCATGATGGCTCTGCTTGACGACGCGCTGCTGCCTAACCTGGTGCAGACCACCGAGGGAGCACCAGCGCTGGTTCACACCGGCCCATTCGGCAACATTGCACACGGCACCAGCAGCGTGATCTCGCAGGATATGGGCTTGCGCCTGGCCGACTACGTGGTGAACGAAGCGGGCTTCGGCGCCGACCTGGGTGCGGAGAAATATCTCGACATCGTGATGCCGGGCTCGGGCCTGCAACCCTCGGCAGCGGTGCTGGTTACCACCGTTCAAAGCCTCAGAAATCAGGGGGACGGCGACCTGGAAAAGGGCTTTGCCAATCTCGCCAAACACCTCGACACGATGCGCTGCTTTGGGTTGCCCGTCATTGTAGCCGTGAATAGATTCCCGCAGGACACAGATGCAGATCTCGCTCGCGTCCGGTCGTACTGCGCGAATCTGGGCGTCGCCAGCGCTCTCGCCGAGCCGTTCACACGGGGCGGCGCGGGCTGCATGGATCTTGCCCATCAGGTTGTCGCTCTGGTTGAGAACGGCAGCACCGCCAATCTCCAGCCCCTCTACGAGCTGGCCGACTCGCTCGAAGAAAAAGTCCGCCGCGTTGCAGTCGCGGTCTACGGAGCCGACGGCGTAGAGTTCAGCGAATCCGCGACGGAGAAACTGGAGCAGTTGGTAAAGTGGGGATTCGGCGCGCTGCCGGTCTGCATCGCAAAGACGCAGTATTCGCTCTCCGACAACCCCAAATTGCTCGGTGCTCCCACCGGCTGGACGCTCCGGATCACCGACGTCTCGCTCTCCGCCGGCGCAGGCTTTGTCGTCATGATCGCCGGCAATATGATGCTGATGCCCGGCCTGTCGAAAGCTCCGCGCGCCTTTGAGATCGATGTGAACGAGAGCGGAGAGATTGTGGGTGTGTGAGTCGCGGACATAGAACCGGCTTCTTGCAAAGGCCGCAGCCCATAAGCAATGATTCAATCCACGCACAACGGAGTTGAGATGAGTAAGGTTCACGCCAGAAACGACGCGCCCATCAATTCTCCGCGCTAGGTGCTGTTCGCCAGCATGATCGGCACCACCATCGAGTTTTTCGATTTCTACATTTACGCAACAGCCGCCGTCCTCGTCTTCCCTAAATTGTTTTTCCCCTCAACCGATCCAGCCTCGGCCATGCTCGCCTCGCTGGCCACCTTCGGCATCGCCTTTCTCGCGCGGCCCATCGGTTCCGCTCTCTTCGGCCACTTCGGAGACCGCATCGGCCGCAAAACCACATTGGTAGTCGCGCTCCTCACCATGGGAATCTCCACGGTCACCATCGGCGCCTTGCCCACGTACCACGCGATTGGTTTTGGCGCGCCGCTGCTTCTGGCGCTCTGCCGGTTCGGCCAGGGCCTCGGCCTCGGCGGCGAGTGGGGCGGCGCAGTGCTGTTGGCCATTGAAAATGCGCCCGCAAAAAGGCGCGCCTGGTACGGCATGTTCCCGCAACTCGGAGCGCCCCTCGGCTTCTTCCTCTCCGGCGCCACGTTCCTGCTGCTCTCCCGCTGGCTCACAGATAAGCAGTTCTTCACCTACGGCTGGCGCTTGCCCTTCCTCGCCAGCGGAGTGCTGGTGCTGGTCGGCCTCTACGTGCGCCTCACCATTACTGAAACCCCCATCTTCCGCGCTGCTCTCCAGCGCAGGGAGCGCGTCAAGGTTCCCATGCTCGTGGTCTTTCGCGATCACTCATGGACACTCGTGGTCGGCGTCATGATCTGCCTCTCGGCCTTTGTCCTGTTCTATCTCATGACCGTCTTCGCCCTGTCGTGGGGCACCGCCGCGCTCGGCTACAGCCGCGAAAAATTCCTCCTCATCCAATTGCTCAGTGTCGCGCTTTTCGCTGTCGCCATTCCCATCTCCGCAATTCTGGCCGACCGCGGACGCCGCAGTGCGCTACTCTTGATCACCGTCCTGATCGGACTCTTCGGCCTGGTCCTGGCGCACTTGTTTACCGCAGGCACCGTTGGAGCCATGACCATGCTGGCGTTGGGTTTCACGTTGATGGGCCTCACCTACGGGCCGCTCGGCACCGTGCTTTCAGAGCTCTTTCCCACCACCGTGCGTTACACCGGCAGCTCGCTCGCCTTCAACTTCGCCGGCATCTTCGGCGCATCCCTCGCGCCCTACATCGCCACCTGGCTGGCAAAAAACTACGGCCTCCAATATGTCGGCTACTATCTCTCCTCTGCGGCCCTCCTCACCCTCATCGGCCTGCTCCTCATGCGCGAAACAAAAGACGACGACCTCACTGCCACCAGGGTTTGACGTTTTCCCCTTGCCGCCTTGGTCCGGTAAACTTCTCAGCAAATGCGAATCGCCGCTCACCACCGCCTGAATCCCTCTGCCCGTCTCGCCCGCATCGCTTCCGCCCTGCTTCTCACCGCCTGCGCCATCGCGCTGCTCATCCTTGCGCAGCCGCAGCCGGCCCCGGCGCAAGCCAAAGCAGAAAAGAACCTGCTCATTTACTCCATCGATGTGGAAGGCGGCCAGGCCACGCTGCTCGTCTCGCCCTCCGGCGGCTCGTTGCTCGTCGATACCGGCTGGTCCGGCGCCAACGGCCGCGACGCCGCCCGCATCCAGGCCGCCATGCAGGATGCCGGCATCACCCGCATCGATCATGTGCTGATCACCCACTTTCATCGCGACCACGTCGGCGGCGTGCCGGAGCTGGTCAGCCGCGTGCCCATCGGCGAATTCCTTGATCACGGGCCCAACCGCGAGGACTCGCAGGTCACCCGCGACGATTATGCCGCCTACCTCAAAGCCATTGCGGGCAAGCCGCGCCGCATCGTCCATCCCGGCGACACCATTCAGATTCCCGGCCTCCACGCCATCGTCCTCACCGCCGACGGCCAGCACATCGCCGCCGTTCCCGGCCTCAAGCCCGTCCCCAACCCCTTCTGCGCCGCCGAGCCCGCCTGGCCTGCGGACCCCAGTGAAAACGGCCGCTCCACCGGCATCCTGGTCACCTATGGTAAGTTCCGTTTTCTCGATCTCGGCGACCTGACCAAGGCCAGGGAAATCGCTCTCGTCTGCCCCAACAATCCCATCGGCGCCGTGGACCTTTATCTCGTTACGCATCACGGCATGAATCTCTCCAGCTCCCGCTCCATCGTCCGTGCCATTCACCCTCGCGCGGCCATCATGAACAACGGCTCCCACAAGGCCGGCAGTCCTGAGGCCTGGCAAACCGTCCATGACAGCCCCGGCCTTGAAGACCTTTGGCAACTCCACACCGCCGAGGGCTCTGACGCCGCTCACAACAGCCCTGAGGCCCTCATCGCCAATCTCAAAGGCGCAGCCACGGATGGCGCATTCTTCAAGGTTGTCGCCTCGCCCAGCGGCAGCTTCACCGTAACCAACTCCCGCACCGGCCAGACCCGGAAGTATCCGCGCAAATAGCACCATTCCCGGCCGTTACGCGCCTTGTGAGCCCGCTCCGCGGAAATCCATCTCCCGGAACGGTATAATCGCTGGCGCAAGCGGAACGCCGTTTCCCGGCGCTCTGAAATTGGAGGAAAAGCCTATGTCTTCATCTCGCCGGGAGTTTCTTGCCGGTATGGGAGCCGCCGGAGTGCTGGCATCCATGCCGCGCGCGGCTCGCGCCAGCAGCACCTGCCCCTTCCGTCTCGCCGTCATCAACGATGAAATCTCGCCCGATTTCGACCACGCCTGTTACGTTGCCTCGCACGACTTCGGCCTGCAGTGGATCGAGTTGCGCTCCATGTGGACCAAGAACATCACCGCGCTTGACTCGTCTGAAATCGAAAAGTCCCGCCAGATTCTCGCCAAGTACAACCTGCGCGTCACTGACATTGGCAGCCCGCTCTACAAGGTCAACTGGCCCGGCGCGCCGCAGTCCAAAGAAGGCCCGCACCGCGACCAGTTCCACGCCGATTTCGACTTCAAGGCGCAGGACGCGCTGCTCGACCGCTGCATCGACCTCTGCAAGGCCTTCGGCACCGACCGCATCCGCTGCTTTGACTTCTGGCGCCTCGACGACCCCAAGCCCTATCGCAAAGACATCAATGAAGTCCTCCGCAAGGCCGCCCGCAAATGCGCCGACCACAAGCTGATCCTGCTGCTCGAGAATGAGATGGCCTGCAACACCGGCAGCGGCATGGAAGCTGTTGAAACGCTCAAGGCCGTTACCGAGCCAAACTTCATGCTCAACTGGGATCCGGGCAACTCCGCAACCTTTGCCGGCGACACGCCCTACCCCAACGACTATGACCTGCTGCCCAAGCACCGCATCGGCCACTGCCACTGCAAAGACACCATCCACAATCCTGACGGCAAAGCCGCGTGGGCTCCGGTCGGCGGCGGAGTCATTGACTGGGTCGGCCAGTTCAAGGCCCTCATGCGCGACGGCTACCACCACGCCGTGAGCCTTGAAACCCACTGGCATGGCGGCGTTCCGCCAGCCGGCTCAGACATGAGCGTAGGCGAAGCCTCCACCCGCGCCAGCATGAAAGGCCTCAAAGAAGCCCTGGCCAAAGCCGGAACCGGCTGCTAAGCGAAAAATGCGCAACAGAACGGGCGCGAAATGAATGTGCATCATTCGCGCCTGTTCTGTTGTGTAATCGCCAGGAAGGACCAATGATGAAAGTGAGCAACAGCCCTGCGTTCCTTGCTGTCCTCCTCACTGGATTGATGTGTCCCGCATTCCTGGACAGCCTCGGACAAGATTCAACTCCGATTAAGGTGTCGCTTCGGAGTACGGGCGCTCCTCAGTTTCCTACTGGTTACTGGTTGAGCGATAGTGATCCGCATTTCCGTCACAGCATGGATAAGGTTTTCTGGGTGAACTCTGAGAATGTTGCCATGACATTCTTCAAGGAGTTTTGTTGCCAATCGGGGAGCGGGAGGGGCGTCGTGAACGGCGCCGCTGTCTTCGACGCGAGCGGCAAGAAGGTGGCCACGCATCAATGGACGTCCACGCCAGGCGCCCACTTTTTCGCCGAAGGTGGCGCGGGATTCTTCTGGCTCCAATACGATGACCACATCGACTTGCTAAAACCGGACTTCACGGTTGCCGGGCAAATACCTCTGCCCAAGACCACGTCCCCGGCTTTGCAGGCAACTCTGCACACTTTTCTAATCCCATCCAAGAGCGGGAAATGGATCGCCTTGGACGAAGCCGGAAAGCTTACTATTTACGCGGCGGGCGAATCGTCCCCCACAGCAAGCTTTACGATTCCGGTGGAGACGTGGGTCGCAGACTTTACTAACCATGCCGTACTCCTCAAGAGCAAGGCTAGGGAATCGTGCTCTCTTGGGGTTTGGCCGATTGACGGAACTCGCGGCACTGGTTGGTACGTGCAAGACCCCGCGTCGAATCCCCATAGCGAATGTCTTAGGGGCTTGGGCTTGATCTCAGACGATGCCGCACTGGTTGAAGGTAATTCGGTCCCTCTTGGAAGTGATGTGGAGCTTAAATCAGAAATCGTGCATCGCGGAGGTTCAGCAGAGCCGATCCCCACGCCTGGAGAAGTCCTTGGAATAGCGGCCTCGGACCGAATCGCGTTTCAGACGTTTCATCCTAGCGGCCTTGCGAAGTTTCTCGATACGGACTTTGGTGGCCATAAGGAGTTTACGGTCTATGACACATCCAAGAAGACCGTCATCTTCCACAAGACAATGGGAGGACAAGCGGGAGCAGCGATTGCTCTGGACGGGCGTCATTTCGCTATCGTCGAGGGAAACAGTCTACTGATCTACTCGTTGCCGTAGCACCCTGCAATGCAAGTCGCAAATTGATATTAAGGAGCAATCAATCCATGGATCGTCGCAATTTTCTAAGTAATGTCGGCATGGGCGCGATCGCCCTGGCCGCCACGCCAACCATGCGCGCGCTCGGCGCCAACGACCGCATTCGCATCGGCCTCATCGGCGCGGGCGACCGCGGCATGCAGGACCTGACCGACGCGCTCAACCAGCCCAACATCGAGTGCGTGGCCGTGGCAGACACCTACTCCCGCCGCCGCGACCTGGCCAAGGCCAAGGTTCCCGGCATCGCCACTTACGACGACCCCATGCGCCTGCTCGAGCGCAAAGACATTGACGCGGTCATCAACGCCACGCCCATGCACCTCCACGCCAAGTACTTCATCGCCGCGCTTGAGGCCGGCAAAGACCTCTACAGCGAAAAGACCATGACCTGGAACATTCCCCAGACCGTCGCCTGCCGCAAGGCCGCCAAAGCCTCCAAACAGGTCATCCAGATCGGCGTGCAGCATGAAAGCTCCGGCGAGCTGGTCGACGCCAAAAACTGGATCAAGGCCGGCTATCTCGGCAAGGTCACCATGGTGGAGTCGTGGATCTCCCGCAACACGCCGCGCGGCCACGGCCAGTGGGTGCGCCCCATTCCCGCCGATTGCAATCTTGAGAACGTCAACTGGAAGCTCTTCCTCGACGGCCGTTCCGAGCCCAAATTCGACGCCAACAAGTACATCAACTGGCGTCTCTTCTGGGAGTTCTCCGGCGGCAACATCACGGAAAATATGGTCCACCAGAATGCCTGGATCACCTCGGCGCTCGGCCTCGATCTGCCCTTGGCCGCGTCCATGGTCGGCGGCGTTTTTTCTGAGAAAGACGGCCGCCAGGTCCCTGACACCTTCAACGTCTCGCTCGAGTATCCTGAGCTGCTCGTGGTATGGCAGTCCGTCTTCTCCAACAGCCGTTACGGCCTAGGCGAACACTTCCTCGGCTCCAGCGGAACCATCGAGCACGTCAGCGGCTCCACAGACATGGTCACCGGCAAAACCGCCGCCGGCATCTCGTTCTTCCCGGAAAAGGCCAACAACCCCGGCGTCCCCGCCATGACCGGCCAGAGCAAGGGCGTCAGCCACATGGCCAACTGGTTTGAGTGCATCCGCAGCCGCAGCCAGGCCACCAATGCGCCCATTGACACCGGCTACCGCACCGCCATCGCCGGCCACATGGCCAACCTCGCCTACCGCCGCAAGCAGCGCGTCACCCTGGAAGAAGCCATGAAGGCCCCAGCCTCCGACTGGCTGTAAATCATTGTCTGCGAGAGTCCCAGGTCTCATAATCGAGATCTGGGGCGCTCGGCCTCTGCCATGCTGGACTGCACGCGAATCTCGGATTTGAGGAACAGCTCAGTGACAATGCAATCCCGTCATGTGGAGAGCGATAACGAACGCTATAAACATCCGAACAGTTTCCGTTATCACAAGTGGATATATGCGCCATATATTACAAGTTTGATTTCGTATTGCGGTTTGAAAAAAGGCGCGTCAATTCTCGATGTTGGCTGCGGACAGGGGTTCTTTTCATGGCTGCTCAGCAAGAACGGCATGAAAGTGCACGGCATAGACATCTCGGAGACAAAGATACAAGAGGCGCAGAGACTATACGGCCATTTAGGAGTTACCTTTGCTGTTTCGAATATTGAAACAGCTAAATTCCCGGAGCAATTCGATTGCATCTTCGTTCGCTCTTTCTCACTTTACAATGTGGCTATGTTTCCGCAGGAGAATCGAACAACGAACAATCTCTTGAAATATCTGAAGCCGCGGGGAACCTTCGTATTTCTATACAACACAAATTTCTCTTCGAAGATAAGCAAGACCTGGCGTTACCATTCCCTTGCGGATGTCCAGCAACACTTCAGTGGCTACCCCAATGCGCGAGTTTTCGTTTTGAGCAGATTTACAAATTATCTGTTGCGCATTCATTCATTCAATCCGTACGTGAGCCGATTAAACGTCCTCTTGAGCAAGGCATTTGGTGTGGGAGTGGACATCGTCTGTGTTCTGCAAAATAGCTGAGATCTTATCGAATCACGCCCTCCGACGAGCTGCTCCTTGGATCGGCTGGTGGGCTGGGCGCTGGGTGCCCCAGGTGCCTCGCTCTTGGGCACCTGGGAAACCACACCCACCCCCGCGAGTCCTTCTGTTCCCTGATCTCTGATCAACCTTTTATCTGGGTTCCATTGCCCGGTACAGCTACCGCAAATTGCTCTCGGCCCCGCGCGCACTATCCTCGGCCCCGCTTCTCTCAGCCCCGTGCGAAGCCAACTCATATGGGAACCCCGGCATCGGCTCGGCTCCCTCGCCCACCTTCCATCGCCCATGCCACAGATACAACACCGCCAGCGCTACCGGAACCTCGGGCTGAATCGCGATCAGGGTAAAAAGATAGCGCTTTGTCGTCAGTCCGGCCTCTGCCGCGCACCGCACCGGCCTGCTTCGCCGCAGGCTGCCCGGCGCCTGGGGAATCTCCCACTTTCTCAGCCTCAACGCGGGCCGCGAGGAGGCGTATTCTGTCAGGCAGCGCGCCACCTGCTTCGGCGACATCAGTCCAAAATCCGCGATGCGATCGCGATGCACGGCTCCAGGAAAATACAGGTTGACCAGGTCCGCCGCAAAGTCTGCGCAGTTGTTTTTCCTCAGCTGATAGCGATGCAGGTTTCTGTCCGCATTCATCACCGCCACCAAGTGTTCGTCCTCGGCCGGAGTCGTGGCTGCCTGGTACACCCAGATGCGCCGGTCGTAGGCCGCCCCCGCCGACTCCCACCACTCCTCCAGGCTTCCCCCACCCATCGAAATGCCCTCGCCCGATTCCTTCCCCTGCATCCCATCCGGCACAATCGCGCGCAGATAGTGCTGGCGGAATCTCTCCCGCAGCGCCCACACCGCCTCTTGCGTCGCATACCGGGGAACCTCTTCCATGCGGTCGGTCGCAAACAAGTAGTCCATCACGGGAATTGCCAGCCAATCATACTTTCCGATTGCGTGATACCGCGCCAGCACCACCCCCGGCTGCTCGCCGGCCCTGCACATCCTTAACTGGAGAGGTCCATTGGCGCACACACGATCCAGGTAAATGGCCGTGTGTCCCGACGGCATCATCGTCCCAAAACTGCCGAACGGCTCTCCCACCAGAAGCAGCAAATCCGCATGCGCGGTCGCGGGGATCGACACCAGCAGGACGGCAAAAATCAAGGCATGGCGCAGGCAGTATTCAGGGACGCTCGCCATCACGCATCCACCTCCGGCATTGTCGAATAGACGAACTTCCTCAGATTGCCCTCACTCCGCCTTGCGCGTCCGCCGGTACAGCTCCTCCAGCGCATCGCACGCTGTCCGCACGCCGTCCTCGTGGCTCAGTTGTTTGGCCACGCTCTCTGCCCGCCGCGCCAGCAGCCGGTCGTCCAGCATCGCCCGCAGCCGCCGCGCCACCCGCGCCGGCGTATAGTTCCCCTTCCGGATCACCCGCGCCACCTTCAGTCGCTGCATCCGTCTGCCGTTATCCGGCTGGTCGTGCGAGTAGGGCATAATCAGCATCGGCTTGCCCGCCCGCAGGCATTGCGCCGTCGTCCCCACTCCGCCCTGGTGCACCACCATCGAAGCCCTTGAAAACAGCTTGGAATAAGGCGCGTATTCGGCCGCGCAGATTGTCTCCGGCAGCGCCTGCGCAGGCCGGTTCCGCAGGTCCGATCCAATCAGCAGCACCGCCCGTACCCCCAGCTTGATCGCCGCCTTCGCCGAGTACTCGTAAAACTTGCCCGCTGCCAGCACCGCCGCCGACCCCAGCGTAAACACCACCGGCGCCGGCCCGGCATCCAGAAACTTCTCCAGCGCCGGCGGCAGCGCCGCATTTCCGGCGTCCGCGTCGTAGTAGCAGAAGCCCGTGATCAGCGCGTGCTCCGGCCAGTCCTTCTGCTCCACCCCCAGCACCCTGGAAAACAGCGCCAGCACCAGATTTGGTGAGTGCTTGGCGTCAAACAGCGGATTTGCGCCCCTGGGCAGCCCCAGTTCGGCGCGCAGATCGTAGATGGGCTGCGGCCACTTGCGGCTCACAAACCGCGCCACCCGCCGGACCACCCGCCCGAACCCCGGCACCATCCTGTCCGCCCGGGCCAGCCGCGGATACGGCGGCAGCACCGGCGGATCGAACGCCGAAAAAAACGACAGCGGCGCCAGCACATAACTGGCCCAGGGAATCCCCGTCATCTCCGCCACCAGCGGCCCGGCATAGTTCAGCTCGCCCAGCAGCAGCAGGTCGGCGCGCTCGGGTTGGGTCGCCGCATCCAGCAGGTCGTCGTAGGTCTGGCGCAGCACCGGAAACAGAAACTCCCTCAGCCCCCGCTCCGTGCCCTTTTTTACGTCGTAGATCATCGCCGCCAGGGCGGTGTTTTCCGGGTCGATATCCGGCCGAATCGGGTGAAACTCCAGGCCCAGCGGCCGCAGTCTCGACTCAAAAACCGCTGGCACCGCCATCACTGGCACATGCCCCCTCAGCTTCAGTTCCAGCGCCAGCGCAATCAGCGGATTGATGTCCCCCAACGTCCCGATATTCGATAGAACAATGCGCAAAATGAGGCTCCCCACTGCGGCCAATGACCGTCGTAATGAGGGTAATGCATAAGGGGCTTGGCGCGTCCCGCCTGGGTCACTTCTTCATCCTGCGTTGACATACCGTTTCAACCGCAAAGTGGTATCCTTGCCACGTTCGAGACCCGAGGAGATTTCCATGTCCACCCAGCGCAGCCTTCGCCTTCTGAGTTCAGCCTTCCTGTCCGCGGCCTTGTTGTGCGGCCTTTTCGCCGCCGCCCGCCCGCTCGCCGCGCAGCATCCCTACAAGGTCATCGACCACTGGAAGATCGGCGGCGAAGGCGGATGGGATTACCTGCTCGCCGACCCGCCCGCCCACCGCCTCTACGTCACCCACGGCCTGCGCGTCGAGGTTCTCGATACCGCAACCGGGAAGCCCATCGGCGCCATCACCGGCCTGCACGGCACCCACGGCATCGCCCTCGACACCGCCGGCAAGCTCGGCTACATCTCAGACGGCGGCGGCAACGCCGTAGTCGTCTTTGACCGCGCCACCCTGGCCACCGTCGCCACCATACCCGCCGGAACCAACCCGGACGGCATCACCTTTGAGCCGGTCACGCAAACCGTCTGGGCCTTCAACGGCCGCAGCAAGAACGTCACCGTCATTGACGCCGCCGCGCAAAAGGTTGTGGCCACCATCGCCCTGCCCGGCAAGCCCGAGTTCCCCGTCGTCGACGGCCAGGGCCGGGTCTTTGACAACATTGAGGACAAGAGCGAAATCGTCCGCTTCGACGCCCGCTCCAAGGTCATTACCGCCGAGTGGCCCACCACCGGCTGCGAATCCCCCTCCGGCCTGGCCATCGACGCAGCCGGAAGCCGCCTCTTCCCGGTCTGCGACGGCAAGCACATGGGCGTAATCGACGCCAACACCGGCAAAGTGCTCGCCACGCCCGCCATCGGTGACGGCCCTGACGCCGCCGGATGGAACGCGGCCGGCAAGCTGGCCTTCGCCTCCAGCGGCGATGGAGTCCTCTCCATCGTCGATGCCGGCGCACCCGGCTACCCCACCCTTGAGAGCCTGCCCACCCAGCGCGGCGCCCGCACCATGGCCTATGACTCCGCCGCCGACCGCGTCTACCTGGTCACCGCCGAGTTCGGCCCAGCGCCCGCGCCCAGCGCCACCAACCCTCGGCCCCGCCCCACGGTCCTCCCCGGCAGCTTCACCATCATCGTCGTCGGCCGCTGAGGCACAGCTACGAATCGCCAAAACCCCGTGCCCCATCCTTTCCGCTTGTTTCTGCGGAAAGGGTGGGAGACCACAAACCCACATTCACCCACACGCCAACTGATCACTGATCACTGACAACTGACAACGGACCACTGACAACTGGCTTCTCCATGAAACTTCTCCTCGGCATCCTCGTCCTCCTCCTTGTCGCCGTCTCCGTCTTCGCCGACTACAAATGGCGCCAATGGATGGCCGCCCGCCGTCGCGACCGGCAAAACTGAAGCAACTTTTTTGCTAAACCAGTTACAATGAGCTACTAGGAGCAGTCCAAACGCTATGTCCAGCTTCTTTGCCCTTTCCAGCCGGAATCGCCGTAACCACTCCGGCCTTTTCATGCCCTTTGCCGCTGCCGTGCTCATGCTGTTGGCCGCTACTGCCGCCCACGCCCAGTTCGGCGCGCCGCCTGCCGGAACCCAGGTCCATGACCCCGCCGCCCTGCGCCCGCCCGCCGGAGCCCGCGTGGCCATCGTCGAGTTTGAAGACATGGAGTGCCCCGACTGCAGCGTTGCCAACCCGCTCCTCAAGGAAGCTGCGGCCAAGTACCACATCCCCTGGGTTCGCCACGACTTCCCGCTCCCCTTCCACGCCTGGAGCTTCCAGGCGGCCGTCAATGCCCGCTGGTTTGACACCAAAAGCAAGGCCATCGGAGACGACTACCGCGATTACATCTTCGCCAGCCAGCGCTCCATTGAAACTCCCGACTCCCTCCGCCAGTACACTGAGACCTTCGCCCGCAGCAAGGGCATCGCTCTGCCCTTCGCCATCGATCCGCAGGGCCATCTGGCCGCCCTGGTCAAGGCCGACTACGCTCTCGGTCAGCGCATCGGCATTGAGCACACCCCCACCATCTGGATCTCCACCGCCAACAGCAAGGGCGCGCCCTTCGTCGAGGTCGTCGACCGCAGCAAGCTCTTCCAGCTCATTGACCAGGCCCTCGCCGACACCCGCGCCGCTGCCCCGGCCAAGACAACTCACAAGTAGCAGCCCATCAAGGCAAAGCAAAACGGCGCATCCCGCAAAGGGTGCGCCGTTCGCTTTTGTCCTTAATCTCTTGCCGCTCAGTGCAGGTTCTGAATCTTGATCAGTTCCTGTCCGCCCGGGGCCACCATCCGCGTCTGCGGCGCACGCCAGTGGTCAATATGGCTGATCCGGTGCACGCAACCGATGGTGCAATTCGGCGCGCAGCTCTTGGCCGTCAGAAACTCTTTCTTCACGTCCGCCGTGGAGTACTCTGCAATCGGCACGCCCGGATAACCCCTCTGTTGCGAGCAGTAGTGAACCAGCCCGTCCTCGCACACATACAGGTACCGCGACCCCGCACGGCAGCGCCAGACGTTCGCGTGCCCCTGCACAATCGCCTCCTGAAACTTGTCAAAGCGCGCATAGTTGGTCTTCTTCCTGTGCGTCATCTCGAAGTAGACCCGGGCCTCTTCCGGCTCCAGCGGCTTCAGTTGCCCGTCCCCGTCGTGAATAATGCCGATCGTCGATTCAAAGCCCAGTTCCAGCGCCCGCTTGCCGATCACCAGCGCGTCGTTGGGATTCTTGAAGCCCCCGCCCACCACCGAGTTGATATTCACGTGGAACTCGGCGTACTGGGCCAGCATCTGCAGCTTCTTGTCCAGTACTTTCAAGCTCTTCAGCGACACATCGTCCGGTTCTAAATTATCGATAGATATCTGCATGTGGTCCAGGCCGGCAGCGTTCAGCCGCTCGATCCGTTCCACATTCAGCAGGTAGCCGTTCGTAATCATCCCGGCAATCGCGCCCGTCCGCCGCATCCGCCGGATAATCTCGTCCAGGTGCGGGTGCGTCAGCGGCTCCCCGCCGGAGAGCCCGATCATGGCCGTCCCCAGCCGTCCCAGGTGGTCGATCCGCCGGTACATCTCCTCCAGCGCCACCGGCTCCGAGACCTTGTCGTACTCGTTGCAGTAGGCGCAGCTCAGGTTGCAGAAGCGCGCGGGAATTATCTGCACCAGTACCGGGTGGCCGGTATGCAGCAGCGCGCTCGCCACCATTCTCAGCTCGCGCACCTTCCGCGTAGCCGCAATCCAGCGCCCACGCACAGTCGATCTCCGGGGAATTGCCATCTCTTCCATTGAATCACAGTCCGCCTCCGGCCTTCCATCGGCTGTTCCCGCCTTCAACACCGCTCAAGAGTGCTAAAATTCCTGCGATTCAGCGACGAAGGCCAGATTCGCTCATCGAATCGGAGTGCCGCATATGAATATCAACATCGATACCCCGCGCGGAGCCAAGGAGTACCTGATCGACCGCATTGCTGCCGAGGCCAAAAGGCAGGATGTTCCCTTGTCCGATGTGGAGAGGAAGATGCTCTACCTCTCTGAGACCGAATGGACTCTGCCCGATATGGAGCAGGTGCACGACGCCTTTGAGCGCTACCACCACATTCAGGAGTACGAAGACAAGATCAACGGCCTGATTCGCAGCCTCTGCGCGCACGACCGCGCCATCCACAGGAAAGCCTGGAACCATGCGGTGCATGTGCTTGGCCGCGAAGAGCACTATGTGCTGTCGTTGATCGCTGCCTCGGGCAAGCGGCCCCATCCGCTTTGGGAACAGCTCAAGTTTCTGGCGCTTTCCCTGGTCATCATCGGCAGCTCGGTTGCCGTAGCCTTTTACATCCACAACCACAGCCACTAAGCTTACCCTGCAATCGTGCACCCCTGCACTCCCGCAAACTCCTACGGCTCCAACCCCTTCGGCGCTCCGCCCGCAGCGCCCCATGCGCCATTCGGCTCGCTCCCCATCTCGAAGACCAGCTTTCCTCCGTCCACAATCTCCGCATGCGTCAGCCAGAACCGCTCCAGCGGCTTGCCATTCAGCGTTGCGGATTGAATATAGAAATTCTTCGCGGAAAGATTGTGCGCCACCACTTCGAATCGCTTCCCGCCCGGCAGCAGAATCGCCGCCTGCGCATAGTGGGGCGTGCCGATTGCGTACGCCGGAATGCCCGCGGTCACCGGATAAAAGCCCAGCGCGCTGAACACGTACCATGCCGACATCTGTCCCGCATCGTCATTGCCCGCCAGGCCTCCGGGGTTGTCCGCATAGAGGGTTGTGACAATGTCGTTCACGTGCAACTGCGTCTTCGCGGCAGCACCGGCATAGTCGTACAGATACGCAATGTGATGGCTGGGCTCATTGCCATGTTCGTATAGGTTCCGTTTGAAAAGCTCGTCGAGCCGGGCCACGAAGGCCGCATTCCCATGTTCCAGTTCAATGAGCCCTGGAATGTCTTGTAGCGCGTAAAACGTGTATTGAAACGGCAGGCCCTCGGTTACGTAGCGGGCCGGCGCAGCGGGATCGAACGGCGTGATCCACGAGCCGTCCGCATGGCGTCCCCGCGCATAGCCCGTCTCCGGGTCAATCACATTCCTGTAGTTCTGGCCCCGCTTGGCAAACAGGACGGCATCGTCCTTTTTGCCCAGCGATTGCGCCACCTGACCGAGGATAAAGTCGTCGAGTGCGTAGTCGAGCGTGCGCGAAACCTGCTCCTCCCGATGCGGCGCTTCCAGCACCTTGTCTTCCAGCGGAATGTAGCCGTATTTGAGATACGACTGCAAGGCGCGCCGTCCTTTGCCATCGGCGTACTCGGCAGGCGCTGGCGATTCCAGGGCGTTCTTGCGCATCAGCGCGTAAGCCTTGTCGATATCGAAGCCCCGCAGCCCCTTCAGCCATGCATCGCCAATGACAGCCACGCCGTGATCGCCGTCCATCTCCGCCGTGTAGCTGCTCCACGCCGGGAAGATGGGCAGGAACCCGCCCTCTTCGCCCTTGTCCACCAGCGATTGCACCAGGTCGCTTTCCAGGTGCGGGTTCAGGATTGCGAACAGCGGATGGACGGCACGGAACGTATCCCAGATGGAATAGTCGTCGTAGTACGTGTGTCCATGCGCGGGTTCAATGCCGCCGCCGCCGAAGCGCGGGTACGTGCCGCTCACATCGCTGGCAATGCGCGGCAGCATCATCATGTGATAAAGCGCGGTGTACAGAATGTGCTGGTCCACAGCCGGCGCGGTGACTTCAATCTTGCCCAGTGCCTCATTCCATTGCGCGGCCGCCTGCTGCTGCACCTGCTCAAAATCCCAACCCGGAATCTCGGCGCGCAGATTCTTCCTGGCTTCCTCAATGCCGGTGAACGAAGTACCCACGCGAACGTAAACCACCTCGCCCGGCTTCACGTTGAAGTAGATTGAGCTGCCCGTCGCCGTATCCTGGCCAGGCATCGGTCCTGGCCCCACTCCCGGCGGCGGCCCTCCCGGTCCACGCCGCGGCCCTTCGGCGGCAATCGTTCTTCCCGACCAGGTCTGTCCGGTCTCGAAGGCGTGATCCAATTCCACCACTGCATAGCCGGAGAAGCCTGCCGGCTTGCCGTTACCGGCATAGAGACGGCGCACGGCGCTGCGGCTCGTGATCGTGCGCTTATTCCGGTCCACGGACACACCGCCTTCGCCCTCCCGCGCAAAATTCTCCACCGCGATCCACGTCCTGCCGCCGTGGGCAAACTGCAGCCGCAGAATGCCGCAGCGCGCTGTGCCGGTTATGGATGCCTTGATCCCGGGGTCGGACAGCGTCACGCTGTACACGTACGGCGTCGCGCGCTCCTCGGCATGCGTGAAGGGCAGCGAAGGAAGCGCCTCGGCAAAATCGGGATCTCCCTGGCCCATCGTGATCTGGACGCTGCCATACTCCTGGGTCGCGGAGCCGGAAAGAAAATGCGAGCCGCGAAATCCCATAAACTTCGAGTCTGCAAAGTAGTACGGCACCAGCGCCTTCCGCTGCCCCTCGCGCGTGGCCGGGGTCCACTGCGTCATCGCAAAGGGTACGCCGGCGGCGGGAAAGGTCTGGCCTTCATTCGCCGTGCCCACCAGCGGATTCACCAGGTCGGCGGGTTTTGTCTGTGCGCTCGCGGCCAGCGAAAGCATGAGACATGCAAACAGAACTACGGGCAAAGACGAGCGGAAACGCTGATCAATTTTCATAGGAGGGAGTCCAATCTTTAGATCGTCCGAACAGGCGATCATAAACCTTCCGCAGCCTTGTGCAGCGCGGGGTTTTCGCTTTTATTGTAAAGAACTGTAACAAACTGTAACGAACAAAGGCGCAGCGCCACTTCGATCTCGTCCGCGTTTCAACCTGCACACGCGAAGCTCTCCAAATACCCTCGATGGGAGTGCATCGGCCCACATGATAGACTTCGTGTGCTCAGAAACAACACCCGCGCGGAGGTTCTTCGTCTCATGTTCAAGCGTTCTATCGGTCTCGTCTCCATCCCTCTTCTTCTGCTCGTCCTCAGCGCTCCGGGCAGCGCCCAATCCGCAAAGCATACGCAGTGGGTGGGCACTTGGGCCACCGCGCCCATGCTGGCCGATGGAGGAGGCTTCCATGTGCATCCCTTTGCCGACCTCACGCTCCGCGAAATCGCCCATGTCTCCATTGGCGGCGATCAGCTCCGCATCCGCTTCACCAATGAATTCGGCCTCGATCCACTCACCATTGGCGCGGCCCATGTCGCCCTCAGCGCCGGCGGTTCCCAGATCAAGGAAGGCACGGACCACGCCCTCGCCTTTGGCGGCGCTGCCTCGGTCATCATTCCTCCCGGCTCGGTCATGTACTCTGACCCCGTCGCGCTCGCCGTCGCGCCGCTCTCTGACGTGGCCGTCAGCTTCTTCCTCCCCTCGCAGGTCATGCGCGGCGAAACCTATCACAGCTTTGCCGATCAGGACAGCTTCACCGCAAGCGGCGATCAGACCGGCGCCAATGAGCTGCCCCAGGCCGCTAAACTGCAGTCCTGGTACTTCTTCGACGGCATCGACGTTGCGGCCGTGGAAGGCTCGCGCGCCATCGTCACGTTGGGCGATTCCATTACCGACGGCGCGCACTCGCCCGTCAATGCCAATCTGCGCTGGCCCGATGTGCTCGCCGCCCGCCTGCAGCAGGATCACAGCTTCGACCGCGTCGGCGTGTTGAACGTGGGCATCGGCGGCAATCGCGTTCTGAACGATATAACCGGACCCAGCGCCCTCGCCCGCCTTGACCGCGACGTGCTGGCGCAGAGCGGCGTCCGCTACGTGATCGTTCTTGAAAGCATCAACGACATCGGCCGTCTTGCCCACCTGTCGTCGCCGGAGGACGACATCACCGCCGCGCGTCTCGAGCAGGGGCTCAAGCAGATAGCTGACGCCGCTCACGAACACGGCATCAAGGCTATCGGCGCAACGATCACTCCTTATGGCGGCGCCGGATATTCCTGCGCCAGGGGCGAGCAGGTGCGGGAAGACGTGAACAACTGGATTCGCACCAGCGGCGTATTCGACGGAGTCGTCGACTTCGACAAGATCACGCAGGATCCGCAGAACCCTACTCACTTCAATCCGCTTTACGACTCGGGCGACCACCTGCACCCCAGCGACGCCGGATACAAAGCCATGGGCGAAGGCGTCGATCTGGCGCTGTTTAACCGCTAGTCAGAACCGTTTGCGCGCGATGCGACCACCGCAGCGCTGGATCACAAACAGAGAGGGCGCCAACCGGTAACTCCGGCGGCGCCCTTTTTACCGCAATTTTAAAATCTCTATACCAGGTTTCCCAAGCCCATCGCCTGCATCTCTTCCAGCTGCCGCTTCATCTGCTCCATCTGCTGGCGGAGTTCATCCATCTGCCTGGGATCGATCTTGAAGTCTTCCGGCTTGAAGCTCTTCCGCAGCTCTTCCATCTGCTGCCTGATCTGGTCCATCTGCTTTGGGTCAATCTTCAATTCTTCGCCCTTGATGCTTTCGCGCAGCTTCTCGGCCTGATCGCGCATGGCCTCGGCATCAGCCGGGGCTTCCAATCCAAACTCATCGGCAAATTCCGGAGCCATCTCAGCAACCACCGGCCCTTCGCCCGCGGGGAAGATCTTTTCAAACTCCAGCTCACCCTGCCTGTGCTTCGAATCCACCTGCAGCGTCAGCGTCTGCTGCTTCTTGTCGCGCAGAATGGTTACCTGCACCGGCTTGCCCAGGTTCGAGCGCAGCGCGCGGTCCCAGCCGGCAAGATTCGTCACCGGCTCTGTGCCCACCTTGAGAATCACGTCGAAGGCCTTCAACCCCGCCGCCGCAGCCTCGCTCTTGCGCGCCACCTGCTTCACTATTAGACCGTTGGGCACGCCCAGGTACTCGGCCATCTGCGAGGTCAGCGGCTCCACCATCGCGCCCACGTTCAGGCTGCTGCCGAAGAACGGCAAATGGAACCCTCCGCCCGCCGGCGCATCGCCCCCGCCGCCGGCAAGCAAGCCCATCCCCGGCGCAGGCTGCGCAAACACATCCCCGCCGCTGCCGATCCTGTTCCAGATGTCGTGCTCCATGGCCCGGCGATCCGCCAGTTCCACGTTCAGCGTCTGCACGTTGCCGTCGCGGCTGATTTCAAGACTGACTTTGCGCCCCGCCGGAATTTCCTTCAGCATCCGCCGCAATTGCTCGGCGCCTTCCACGTTCTGCCCGTTCAGCTCCAGCACCACATCGTTGACCTTCAGCCCAATCTGTCCCGCTGGAGCGTCGTGGTCGATCAGCGTAATCACCGCGCCGCGCACCTCTTTCAGCTTCAGCGCCTGCGCCTGCGTCGCATCCACGTCCCCCAGGTCCACGCCCAGGTAGCCCTGCGAGTTGGATCCCAAAAGCATTGGCCCAGGCCCCTGCAGCAGTTGCACAAGCTGGAGCGCCTGCGCCCGGGCCACCGGCGGCGTCATCCACAGCCACGCCCCCACCCCTGCCAACACGACGATCCCAAGACAACGGTACGGCCTCAATAAGTGCTTCATCGTTACGTCTCCCGCTTCGTTTACCCCGGCCCGCACTCTTTAAGACGGTGCAATCGCCGTAGGGTAAGGCAGTGCTATTGAATCTCCGGCTCCCGGCTCAATATCTGCGTTGAAACCGTCCGGATATATGGATTCCGGTCGGAATTGGCAACCGAGTGCAGCACCTGCCGCACGCTCGTATCGCCTTCCACCGGCTCCAGAATGTTGATGGCAGCCGTGCGAATCTGCGGGTCGCTATCGTTCAACAGCGCTTCCAGAACCGCATCGCGCACTCGCACATCTTCAGCCACATAGGGCTGCAGACCCTCCAGAGCCTTGTGGCGCACGCCCGCATTCTTGTCATAGCGCAATGCCACCATCAGCGCATCGCGTATCCCTGCTCCCCGGCAACTATGCCCGGCGCGGCACTCGGCCGCCAGCAGGCCCACCGAGTCGTCCCGCACCCCGGCCGAAGTCGAATTCTGCGACGCAAGCATCAGCAACTGGCGGATCGCCGGGTCGTCCAGTGAACCCTGCATCCGCTGCGGCACCATCTGGTTGTAACGCACTTCCACTATCTCGCTGTTCGGCTGCCGCACAATGCTCGATATGTTGGCAACACTGGCAATCTCGGGCTGCGTGGCTGCAGGCTGCGGAAGTGCCGTCTTTACCACCGTGGCCGCCTGCACCGTAGCCACGGCATGCGCCGCGCGATTCTGCGCAATCTCGTAACTGCCCAGGCTGCCCGCCCCGGCTCCAACCACCAGCAGCAGGCACGCCGCCACCGGCGCGGCCTGCAAACTGGCAAAGTTGTTCATCATGCGCTGCCCCAGGCGGTCGTACCAGCGCAGAGGCGGCAGAGCGTCCAGCGCCTCGTCCAGTTTTATACGGGCGCGCGCCACCAGGTTCGCTCCGGGCTCTTCCACCGGAAGCGCACTGGCCAGTACCTTCAGCGCCAGCAGTTGTTCCCGCTCCGTATTGCACTCCGGACAGTCGGCCATGTGCCGCTCCAGTTCGTGCGTTTGCTCGTCGGGCAGCTCCCCATAAGCCGCCGTCACAATCCACTCGTGTGCAAGATCGCAATTCATCGCTACGTCCTTCCAGCCTCAAAAGCCCTGCATTCGGCCCCCAAAAATCCGCATCCCTTCAAGGGATTGCCAAGGACCTACAGCGGTTCTCCAATTGCTCTATACCGAAACCCATGCTGCCAAGTGGCTTTTTCCTTAAGGAAAAGCCACCTTCCATGACACGGGCAAGGCCATATCTATTGGAGAACCGCTCTATTACCGCAACTCCGCCAACTGTGCTCTCAACTTCTTGGTCGCCCGGAAGAGTGTATTCTTGGCGGTCTCTTCCGTGGTGCTCAGCATCTCTCCGATCGTGCGCAGCCGGAGTCCCTGGTAGTGCTTCAGCTCAAAAACCATCCGTTCCCGCGGCGTCAGTTTGTCCAGCGCCGCCTGAATCCTCGCGCCCAGTACCTTGCGGTCCAGCTCCTTGGCCGGATTTGAATACGACCGGTCGTCGGACACCGACGCCAGCAAATCGATCTCGTCGCCGGAGTGGTCCAGAATCACCGCGTGATCTTCGCGGCGGGTCTTGCGGCGCCGCAACTGGTCCAGGCAAAGATTGGTCACAATCCGGTAAATCCACGTATAAAACGAGCACTCGAACCGGAAATTCCCGATATACCGGTAGGCCTTCAGAAAAGCCTCCTGGTAAATATCTTCCGCATCGTGCTCGCTGCCCGTCAGGTGCAGCGCCAGCCGCAGCACCTGGTGCTCGTACTTCCGCACCAGCGTGTCGAACGCAGCCCGCGAGCCCGCTTGCGCCTCGCGAATCAGTTCCATCTCAGGTGCGCGCGCCTGCATGCGTTCCTGTGCGCTTTTCGGTTCGTCCATTGCCCGGGGAGCAGCCATACCTGGGGAAGATTGTACCTTCCGTGAAGCTGGCCAACCTAAAGCAGCCGGGACTCGGACCGGAGAAGCCGGGAAAATCACCGCATCCGTTGCCATCGAATCAGTGCTCCGGGAAAAAGAATTATCCGCCTTCGATGGACGCGGCAATCGCCGTTTCGTGAGCAGAAAGCCCGGCTGGCCGCGGCTTGCAGGCGCATCCATTCCGGCTGGTTCTCCGGCGCCCGCCAGGACGTTACACTGGAAGTCAATGACCGGAAATCTATTTGAAGATCCAGCACCTTCCCCCACCGGCGCTGTTGCCGACTGGTTCACCGCCCACTGCGACGGCGGCTCGCGCGGCAACCCCGGCCCCTCCGGCTACGGAGCCGTCGTTGAAGACAGCAAGGGCCACGTGGTGGCCGAGCTCAGCAAGTTCCTCGGCATCCAGACCAACAACTACGCCGAGTACTCCGGCCTTCTTGCTGTCCTTCAATGGGCGGTCGACAACGGCGCGAAGCACCTCCGCGTCGTTTCCGACTCCGAGCTGATGGTCAAGCAGATGAAGGGCCAGTACAAGGTCAAGAGCCCCGGCCTGATTCCCCTCTGGCAACAGGCCAAACGGCTGGCCGCCCAGCTCGACAAATTCGAGATGCGCCACACCCTCCGCGGCGGCAACAAGACCGCCGACCGGCTCGCCAACGAAGCCATGGACAAAGGTATGGGACGGTAAGCGAAGCAGGTCCATCGGGTCAGGCGTCCGATTGCACTGCACAACCAGGCCTCGTGCCCCACGCTTGAATCGCCCGTCGCGGCGGATGATTCAAGGGCGGAAAACCACGAACCTCACCCCGCCGTCTTTCTATTCCCTATTCCCTATTCCCTGTTCCCTGCTGTTAGCATTTTGACTATGTTTTTGCATTCCTTTCGTAAATCCCTCCGCGTCGCTCTGATCGCTGCCTCTGCCTCCTTTCTCTGTACCGCGTTCAGCCTTCCCGCCGCATGGGCGCAGAACTCCGCCCCGGTCCCGGATCGCGCCCACACGGAACAGGTGCTGCGCGGCCTCAACCGCGGCGGCCGCTCCGTCGGCCAAGTCGCCATCGCGCCCGACGGCAAGCATCTCGCCTGGATTCAGTTCGCGCCGGAAGGAGCGGAGATTCGCGTGGCTCCCCTCGACAACATCGCCGGCAGCCAGCGCATCACCGCCGCCGCGCCCGGTCAGCACTGCCGCGAGGGAGAAATCGCATGGTCCCCCGATTCCTCCGCCCTTGCCTTCTTCTCTGACTGCGCCCGCCCCGGGGAACAGACGGACCTCTATATAGCCCGTTTTGACGGCAACCCTCCGCGCCGCATCACAGAGCTGAACGGCTTGGTAGGCGCCCCGGCCTTCTCGCCCGATGGAGAATCCATTGCTTTCCTTTATGTAGAAGGCGCAACCCGTCCCGCCGGAGCTCTCGCGGCCATGAAGCCCCCCGCCGGTGTCATTGGCGAAGATGGCGTTGAAATCCAGCGCGTCGCCGTGACGCGTTTGGACGTAGCCGCGCCGAACGCATTGCAGGTGACGCCTGCCAATCTCCACGTGTTCGAATTCGATTGGTCCCCGAATTCAAAGTCCCTGGCCTACATCGCCGCCAATCCGCCCGGCGAAAACAACTGGTGGGTAGCCAGGCTGTATACAGAAGAGCTGAATACCGCGCCGAATGTTGTCCTCGCTCCCGCTGAGGTCTCCGGTCCGCTCCACGGCCTGCAGATCGCCGTGCCCCGCTGGTCGCCGGACGGCAAGTCCATCGCCTTCATCGGTGGACTCATGAGCGATCAGGGAGTCACCGGCGGCGACGTCTGGCTCGTTTCTGTCAACGGCGGCCAGCCCCGCAACCTCACTCCGCAGCGGCCCGCCTCCCCGGCCTGGATCGAGTGGGACGGCAACCAGCACATCTACGTCAGCGAACTGGCTGGCGGCAACAGTCAATTGGTCCGCATCCGTCTCCAGGGCGATCCCGAAGGGCTGGCCGTCTCGGCCCTCCCCGCAAAGCCCGTCTTCAGCCTTCCCGGCAGCGTGGGCGACGGCCGCCTCGAACTGAGCCTCTCCGCAGGGGCCGATCATTCCCTCTTCGTCTTCCGTGCCAGCACTTTCGACCGTCCCACTGAAATCTTTGCCGCCAAAACTGCCGTGGATGAGACTTCCAGCCCGGACCCCGGATTCGCCGGCCTGCTCCAACTCTCCCATTTCAATAACGTGGCCGAGCCGGCCTGGGGAAAATCCGTCTCCCTCGACTGGATGAGCGGCAAATTCCACGTGCAGGGCTGGCTTATGCTGCCCAAAGACTACGATCCGTCCAAGAAATACCCGCTTATTGTTGAAGTGCACGGCGGGCCTGCCTCTGCGGTCGTTGCCCGTTGGGGGGCCGGAGGCGGACTCAGTCCCGCCGCCTTTTCCGCCCTCGGCTACTTCGTCCTCCAGCCCAATCCCCGTGGCAGTTTCGGGCAGGGCGAAGCCTTCACACAGGCCAATCGAAAGGACTTCGGCTACGGTGACCTTGAAGACATCCTCGCCGGCGTTGACCTGGTCCAGGCCAAATATCCCGTCGATCCCAACCGCGTCGGCCTCACCGGCTGGAGCTATGGCGGCTTCATGTCCATGTTCGCTGTCACCCAGACCCACCGCTTCAAGGCCGCAGTCGCCGGAGCCGGCATCTCCGACTGGCAAAGCTACTACGGCGAAAACTCCATCGGCCAGTGGATGATTCCCTACTTCGGCGCCTCGGTCTACGACGACCCGGCGGTCTACGCAAAAAGCTCCGCCATTAATTTCATAAAATCAGCCACCACCCCCACCCTGGTAGTGGTCGGCGACCGGGACGGCGAATGTCCAGCGCCCCAATCCTATGAGTTCTGGCATGCCCTGCGCGATCGGCATGTCCCCACCCAACTGGTTGTTTACCCCAATGAAGGCCACGGTTTCGTCGATCCCGCTCACCGGCGCGATGTCATGGAACGGGCGGTCGAGTGGTTTGCGCGCTACATGCCGCCCGCTTCCTGATCCCCATTGCGGTTCCGCAATTGCAATAAACAGACCCCTTCTGCCGTTCAGTGGCCTTTCCTTGAGAAAGTCCCACTGAACGGTGCCGGAGAGGTCAGGCCGGTTCGTAACCGCTCTAACATGCTCCCCATCCGGCCCCTGAGGCGTCTATTCCACGATGGGTGGCGATTCGCTCCTGTTGCTTTATGCCAAGGGCGGCCCCTCCTGATACACTTTTTGTAAGAATGTTTGTGAGCGTGTTTCGCCCACCGGCTGCATGGAAGAGCGTACCGCCGGAGGCCGGTCATTTGAGCGGAATCCACCGTAGGTAGGCCAACTTGAGGCATGTTGACGGACCGCTAAAACCTAATTTTTTCTGACGAATTTGGAGAGACCGTTCCGCGGTTCGAATAGGCGGGGCGGGGAGGATTCATGCGGCGGTTTTTTACGCTTGTTTGCTTGTTGTGCCTGACCATTCCGGCGGGGATTTCCATCTCCGGCTGCGTCCGCAACCCGGCAGGTAATTTTTGCAATGGCCTGGGGTACGGGTTGAAGAACACGCAGGTAGCCTCCGTCACCCTGACTCCGGTGACTGGCGGCATTTCGCTCGCCTATGGACAGACCCATGACTTGACGCCGCCCGTGTCCTATACGTGCCTGGGCAACCCGGCCGGTGTTAGCTCACTCGCCTACACATACGGCACCACCAATAACCAATTGGTAGACATCAGTCCCACTGGTGAGCTCTGCGCCGGCACATGGAACCGCAACTCCGGCGGCGGCATCGCCAACTACACCATCTGCAGCCCGCCGAATCCGCTGCCCTCATCTGGCGGATTGCCTTACGGATCTGCCTACATCACGGCTTCCGCAAACTCGGTGACTTCCAACCCGGTACAGGTTTTCGTCCATACCCAGGTGACTTCCATCGCTTTGGTCGGACCGCAGAAATGCATTTCGCAGGGTAACACGGTCCAGATCGACTCTCAGGCTTGTTATGCCGGTGCCAACAACCAGCAACTTCTTTTGTGCGCGCCTTCTTCAGTCACTACGTCTGCATCCCCCAGCCTCGCTTGCCCGCTGCCCGCGGGCCAGACCTTGGCCTCCATCCCCAGTTGCTCAAGCGCCATTGGCACTCTTCAATATTCGATTGGCACCTATACCGTCGCCACTCTTAATTCTGTGACCAACCAGATCACCGCTAACCAGCCTGGCACTACCCCAATTACCGCTTCGATTGCCGGTTCGGGTTCCTCGGCCGGCTACTTCTCCACCTGCCCGCCGCAATCCATCAGCGTCTCCCTGGCAAGCGGAAAGACTTCAGGGATTGTCACCCAGGGCGTGCAGCAGAATCTGACCACCACCGTCCTCGACACCAACAACAATCCCATCACCGGACTTAACCTGACCTACCAGTCCACCAACCAGATCGACATTACTGCAGGCAGCGGAGGAGCCATCAACACCCTCTTCCCCGGGCAGGCTTCCATCACCGCCATCTGCGAGCCGGCCTCCTGCAATCCTGCGCCCATCAATGAGATCGGCACCTATGGCACTGGGCTCTCCATTTCCTCAAACCCGGTCACCCTCACCACTCCCGGAACCGCCAGCGACTACCTCTGGTTTGCCGCGCCCGGCCAGTCCAGATACTTTACCTCCATTGACCTGCTCAATGGCGCCACCGGCTCAACGGTTCGCCTGCCCTATGTCCCCAACTCCATGAAGATGGACCAGACTGGCAAGAATCTTTTCTTCGGTTCTCTCCACGAGTTGATGGTGTACGACACGACGAACAACGGCGTTACCGCCCAGAGCACCAATGTTCCTGGCGTGGTGCTGGCTGTGTCGCCGAACGATGCATACGTACTCGTCAACGACCAGGTGCGCCAGGTCTTCTACATCTACTACGTCAATGGCGGCGCCACCATCACCTTTGGCGGCATGGGCAGTGCCGCTGCCTGGACTCCCGATTCGCAGACCCTCTACATCGTTGACAGCGCGTCTCTCAATACTGGCGGCGTCACTGGCCATACCGACACGTTGTACGTCGAAAACTTGAATACCGGCTGGTCCACCTATGATTTGAGCCCTTCCGGTGGCGCGCAGAGCCTGGCCCTCACCATCCCCAGTGTCGGCGCCTATCTCAGCGGCAATCCCACCGTGGCCCACACCTGGTGCCCCTCTGGCACGGTAGGCAATGCTGCCAGCATGCTCTATTATCCCCAAGGCGATTCGGTCCCTGTCGAGACCGACACTGTGGCCGCAACTTCTGACGGCCAGCACATTTTAGGCGCGTCTCTCGCCGGCGGCGGCATCACGCTCTCTGACATCGGAATCACCATCCCCACCCAGGTAACCACCCAGGTAACAGGTAGCATCAATACTCCGGTCGCGTGCCCCATGTCCTCTACCGGCTCCGGTTCCACGCTGGTGCAGACCCTTTCTCCGCTCTACCTTTCCCATACCGTCAACCCAATCCCGCTCATCGGGGTCAGCAATGTTACCGCCGTCAATCAGGTGGTGACCGGGTCGCTGCCGGTGTTGGCTACATCGAGCGCACAGCCGCCGAGTCTGGCCTTTATCACCTATACAGGCTCCACGCCAGGCGCTAAGCTGCCCTATTACCTGCCCGTTGCCAATGGGCTGCCAGGCACTCTGAACTACGTGACGCTGATGAACGGAACCTCCGCCAGCACAACCGTCACCGCTCCTCTCGCCGGCGCCTTCAGCCCCGACAACTCGCTCTTCTTTGTCTCCACCGCAGGGGACAACGAGATCCACTTCATCAGCATTCCAACCACGTCCGCTGGCGTACCCACTGATACCAAGCAGATCAGTCCCAATCTGCCAGCCTGCTCGTCCTCTGACCAGGGTTGCACGAATACGACCGTGCCCGCCAACAATTCGGTGCCGGCCACGGTGATCACCGTCAAGCCCCGCTCTACAACCTAAACTTCTCTCCACCTCTTAACAAGCACATAAGGCCGGCCTCGCGCCGGCCTTTCTGCTGCCCGCACCGGCATCTTGTATGTGCCCGTCCGTGGCGATCTCTAAAGGTATAACGGATCTGTTGGCTCCCTCATTCGCCATCTCCGCACGATAGAATCAAACCATGATCAAGGGCATCTCCTTTCTTCGTCCGGTCGGCAGTCCAGAGGTCTATGACCGGTTGGCCAGCTTCTTTTCCGCGCTGGGGTTTGCTCCCGGCAAGGGATGGCAGGAGGAAAACAGCAGTGGCGCTTCGTTTCTCGCCCCGCTGGGCAATCTCGAATTCGTCGATGGACAATTCCCCTCCACTGCCGATGTGCTGGTGGAAGTCACCGCCCTCGATGCCGTCTACCAGGCCGCCGAAACCTGGCTCCGCGCGCAAGGCAGCGAACTGGCCGTAGCGCGTCTCTCGCCCGTTACGGATACCCATTGGAAGTCCCGCATCTTCACCGTCGAGCCCGAACCGGGTTTCTCGTTTTCCTTCTGGGGCTGGTCTGACCCGCTCCGCGCAAAACCCATCGCTGTCGAAGGCGATCTCTCTGCCTCTGGCATGAAGTTCGCCATCGTTGTCGCCCGCTGGAACGCGGTAATCACTGAGCGTCTCCTTGACGCCGCTCTCGACGCGCTCCTTCGCAGCGGCGCGATCCGCTCTGATATTCAGGTTGTCCGCGTTCCCGGCGCTTGGGAGATTCCCTCGGCCGCCCGCACCCTCGCCAACACGGGTCAGGTCGACGCCATCGTCACGCTTGGTTGTTTGTTGCGCGGTGAAACCGCCCACTACGAGGCCATCTATAACGAAGTAGCCCGCGGAATCGGCCAGTCGCAGCAGGAAACCGGCATTCCCCACAGCTTTGGCGTCCTCACCTGTGAAACTCTCGAGCAAGCACTCAACCGTGCCGGCATCAAGGCCGGAAACAAGGGCTTTGAGGCCGCTGTTGCCGCCATTGAGATGGTCAGCCTTCGCCGCAAACTCCAGCAAGGCGGCCCCGCTTGACCGCCGGACCCCGGCGCAAGTCGCGCGAACTGGCCATGCAGATGCTCTTTCAGGCGGACATCGGCAAGCAGACCCCGGACCAGGTCCGCGCCACATTCTGGAAAGCCGGAGACGAGGTCGAGCCTGAAGTTCGCGGCTTTGCTGAAGACCTCTTCCGCGTGGCCATCGCAAATCAGGAAAAAATCGACGAGTTGCTTGTCCTCAACTCCAAGCATTGGCGCCTCGAACGCATGCCTGCCGTCGATCGCAACCTGCTCCGTATGGCTGTCGGCGAGATGCTCGGCTTCAAGGGAACGCCTTTCCCCATCGTCATCAACGAAGCCCTCGAAATCGGCCGCCGCTACTCCGCTCCCGAGTCCATCAACTTTCTCAACGGCATGTTGGATTCCATCGCCCGCAGCCTTATCGGCAAATAGGTTCTGTTTACCGAACGCTTTTTACGCCAGCTTCCAGCCCATGCGCCTCGCCCGCTCGCGGTTCCTTTTGGACAGCGCAGGATGCGGTTCTCCGGCCGCGAGGCCAATCCACAGGCTGCCCACCGTCCTGGCGCCAAGCATCTTGGCCGTCACGCGCAATGCCTTTGCCGCCCCGGTAGCCAATGGGATCAGGAAGCCCGGCATGCCCGCCGAAGCCACAAGCACAGCTTTGCGCGGTTGCAGCTTGCTGCGCGGACTCGGCGCGTTTTGTCCCCACGGCCAATAAGTAAATCCCAGCAGCCGCTCCTGAAACCTCCGGAACAGGGCCGTCACATTGTAGTAATTCACTGAGCTGCCCAGCACCAGGGAGTCAGCCGCCTCAATCTCCCTCAGAATCGGTTCCAGGTCGTCCTGCTGCGCGCATTTCCCCCGCTCCGGCCCCGGCGTCTGGGTGCATTCGCGGCAGTTGGTGCAGAACTCCAGGTGCTGGCAGGTCAAGTAAATGGTATGCGTCTCCGCGCCCTTTTCCCGGGCTCCTTCCAGAACGGCCTCCACCGCGCTGTCAGTCGTCCCGCCTTTGCGGTAGCTGCCCACAATTGCCAAAACCTTCTTGCCCATCCAGAACCTCCAATCGACTGCGCAGAATACATCAGACAGTGTGCGCCGCGCAGTGACAAAGTGCTAATGCAATCTGGCTTTTTGCTTTAAACCGGTCCGCATCGTCTCCAGCGCCCATCGCTGTTATCCTTGATACGTGATTCAGCGCTCAAAAATCAGGGGATTCGCGGCCATGGCCCTGCTCCTGGGCATTGCGGTCGTTGCCTGTCACAAAGAAGAGCAGGCCGTTGTAGGCGTTGCCAAGACCGCCGTTACCGCCGAGGAAAAGGCTCAGGCTGCAGCCCAGGCCTCCGCCACGGAACGCGACCAGCAGCGTGCCGCCCTGGACAATATCCCCCTGCCCACCAAGAGCCTCTATGTCGATGTGCACGAGCCAGGCGCCTGGGTCAATCCCTTTCTCTCCGTCAATGCGGATACCCTGAACCTTCGCGTCACTCTGGCAGACGCCAATCCAAGCACCATGGGGCAGGGAACCATGCTTCGTCCGGAAGCAGCCCGCCGCCAGGAGATCGTCTTGCATCCCAACGATCTGGCTAAAGCGCTGAGTGCGTTGCCTCCTGGCGCATGGCGTTATGGCCGCGTCGTCGCCGTCGCTGAGTCGCCTCAGGCCAACCCCAAAGACCGTCCCAAGGTGCGCCGCAACGTCGAAGCCGTCATCCAGCAGCTCAACGACCTCGGCATCGTCGTCGAAGAATGGCCCACCCGCTAGCTCTGCTCACTCCGCACACCAGGCTGCCATCTCTCCGTGAGCGTTCCCTCTCTTTCCGCCCTGTTGCATTAGTCCCCGCTCGGCCACTTTATCTGAGCGCCGCCGTATCTGAATTCCACTGCCCATCTGTATAAAAACAAACAGTCAGGCATTATCAATGTGCTGTATCGTCAAGGAACAGGTGCAGGTTACATACTTTCTTTGCAACACTTTGCAACTTCACAGCTGTAACCTGCGTCCAATGCGGTGGGGAAGCCGCGCAGTTCCACCTCCGCAATCAGTGCGCGACGGCCCTCGAAGCCAGTCCGCAACCGGCTTGGATTTGCGGCGTACTCGGTAATTTGATACGCTCAGGCAATCTTCCACTCTGAGCAGAAGGAGTGTTTCGTTATGGCAGAGGAAAACAAATCTTTCGGTATTGCATGGTTTCTGGCAGGATTGGGCGTAGGCGCTCTGGTAGGGATTCTCTATGCCCCCAAAAGCGGCCGTGAAACCCGTGATGACCTCTTGACCGGCGCTCGCGAGAGCACTGACTACCTGCGCGCCCGCACCAAGCAGGCCGCCGAAGAGGTCAGCGCGCTGGTGGACAAAAGCAAGGAACAGGTGGGTGAATACGTCGATCGCGGTCGTGAGGCCGTAGACCGGGGTCGCGCCCAGTGGGAAGAGTTTGTCGAGCGCGGCAAGAACCTCGTTACCGAACAGAGCACACGGGTCTCCGCCGCTGTCGATGCGGGTCGCCAGGCATATCGGGCGTCCGCTGATCCCACAGAAGTCAAGGAGTATTGACCAGCCGGTTTTCCATGGGCAGCACGCAGGCCCGGCCTCATGCTTCTGATTCATCCCCTCCGGAGCTCGATGCGATTGTGGCTTGTTTTGGCTCGCGCAAAGGCTCCGGATTGAGCGCACTCTCTTTCCCTGAGAGTGCGTTGAAAGAGTTCCAGTAAGTCCGCAGATGGGCTGCGCGAGATCATCCCGATGCCAAATTTAGACAATCAAACCGTTCAACTCGCCATCGTTGCCGCCACCGCCTTGGCCTTGTTGCTCCAGACCATTTTTCTGCTGGCAATCTTGGTCATCGTGCGCAAGTCCGCCCGTTCCCTCAAAGAAGAAATCGAGGACCTGCGCTCCTCGCTCATGCCTGTCATCTACAACACGCGGGATATCCTCACCCGCGTAACTCCTCAGGTCGAGGCCACGGTCGAAGACCTGGCGCAGATGGCGAAGGGCATGCGTGTGCAAACCGAGGATCTGCAAGCCTCGGCCAGAGAGGTACTGGAACGCCTCCGCGTTCAAGCCGGCCGCGTGGATTCCATGGTGTCCACCGTTCTGGATGCCGTGGATCGAACCGGCGGCTTCCTCACTGAAGCCGTCAGCAAGCCGGTCCGGCAGATTTCGGGGCTGTTGGCGTCTGTCAAAGCCGTTGTCGAATCGTTGCGCGCCTCGGAATTCGGGCAGCATCGTTCCAACCCGTCTGGCGACGACGATCCGTTCGTTTAACCAGAGCGTTTCCACGAGGCAAGCGTATGAGACCAGGCTTTAGCTGGACGTTTGTGCTTTGTGCAGCCCTGCTCGCAGGCTCGTCCTGCGCCCAGACCACCCCCGCCCAAACCACTCCCAAAGCCGCGCTCCTCGTCCTGTCCAAGCAGGATCACACCTTGGCCATCGTCGATCCGGCCACCCTAGCCGTCGTCGCGCGCATCCCGGTCGGCGACGACCCGCATGAGGTCATTGCCTCCTCGGACGGCGCCACGGCCTACGTCTCCAATTACGGCTTCGGCGCCTTTCATACCCTGGCCGTTATCGACCTGGTCGGCCAAAAGCGCCTGCCTTCCATCGATCTTGGCGCGCTCCGCGGGCCGCATGGACTCACCTTCGTCCATGGCAAGGTCTGGTTCACGGCTGAAGCCGCCAAGGCCATCGGCAGCTACGACCCCGCCACCGCCCAAATCGACTGGATCATGGGAACCGGCCAGAACCGCACTCACATGCTCTATGTCTTCCCCGATGCCCGCCGCGTTCTCACCACCAACGTCAACTCCGCCACCGTCACGATTCTGGATAAAACCGAAGGCCGCCCCGGCGGTCCGCCTCCGGGAATGCCGCCCCCAGGTGGTCCGCCCCCAGGCAGCCCGCGTTCGCCCGGCTTCAGACCTCCGCCCGGCCCTCCCGGCGGTGATTGGCAGTTGACCGTCGTCCCGGTCGGCCGCGGCTCTGAAGGCTTCGATGTCTCTCCGGATGGAACTGAAACCTGGGTGGCCAATGCCGGGGACGGCACCGTATCCATCATCGATTTAGCCGCCAAGAAAGTCACGGCAACCCTGGCCGCCAACGTCCCCGGCGCCAACCGCCTCAAGTTCACGCCTGACGGCAAGCTGGTTCTGGTCTCCGCCGGCCCCGATCTCGTGTTTCTCGACGCCGCCACTCATCAGGAGATCAAGCGTCTCGTCACCGGCCACGATTCCGGCGGTATCCAGGTTCAACCGGACGGCGCGCGGGCCTATGAGTCCTGCGGATCAGACGGCTACGTTGTTGTCATTGACTTGAAGACGCTTGAAGTTGTCGGCCATATCAGCGCCGGCGGAGGTCCTGACGGCCTCGCCTGGGCTGTCCGGCAGTAGTTTCTAAACGATCCAGCCCCCGCCCACAACCTCATCGCCGTCATAAAACACCGCCGACTGTCCCGGCGTAACGGCGCGCTGCGCTTCGTCAAAGGTGGCCACCACCTCGTCGGCTCCCGCCGGCTCCAGCAGTGCCCAGGCAGGCTCATGGCGGTGGCGAATCTTGATCTTCACCCGCATCGGTCCGCTCAACGCCGCAACGCTGATCCAGTTCAGCCGCCGGGCCCGCAGCGTGTGCGTAGCCAGTTCGGCGTCGGCGCCCACCGTCACGCGATGGCTCGCCGGGTCAATCTGCAGCACATACAGCGGCGAAGCCGACGCCACTCCCAGCCCCTTGCGCTGGCCCACGGTGAAGTTCGAAATGCCTTCGTGACGCCCCAGGACCTCGCCGCTCGCTGTCACCAGTTCTCCCGCGGTCTCCGGAACCCGCTCCCCTTGTTCTTCCAGGTAAGCGGTAAGAAACCGCTTGTAATCGCCGCCCGGAATAAAGCAGATCTCCTGCGAGTCGGGCTTTTCGGCCAGCGCCAGTCCGTGCTGCCGCGCCACCTCCCGCACCTCCGGCTTGGTAAGCCGTCCCAGCGGAAACAGCGTGTGGGCCAACTGCTCCTGTGTAAGCCCGAAAAGAAAGTACGTCTGGTCCTTCGCCAGGTCCCCCGGCCGCTTCAGAATCCACCGCCCCCGCCCCGTGTCGTACTCGTTCACAGCGTAGTGGCCCGTGGCAATCCGGTCCGCGCCAATGCTCCGCGCCGTCTGCAGCAACTGGTCAAACTTCAGGTGGTTGTTGCACAGCGAGCAGGGAATCGGCGTGCGCCCGGCCAGGTACTCGCTCACAAACGGCCGCACCACATCCTGCTCAAACCGCTCTTCCTGGTTCACCACGTAGTAGGGAATGCCCAACTGCTCGGCCACGCGCCGTGCATCGTACACATCGTCCAGTGAGCAGCAGCGCCCAGCTTTTGGCGCATCAGGAATTCCATGCTTTCCCGCCAGCCGCGTCTGATCCCAAAGCTGCAGCGTCAGCCCCACCACGGCATTCGGCGTGTCGCCGCCCTCATTGGCAAGCATCGCCGCAACCGTCGAGGAGTCCACCCCTCCGGACATGGCTACGGCAATGGTTCTGCTCTCACTCAAAAAACCCTCCAGGGAAGCAGCTCTACCAGCTTAGTTCTATGCGCACTTGCTCACTTCGCGAACAACACTCCAAACATCACCCCAGCGTTCCCGCCGCCACCGGCGAAAGCGCCCGCAGGTGTTTCACGGCCTCCGGAACCACCCGCAAAATATGGTCCACGTCCGCGTCTGTCGCAGTCTTCATCAGGCTGAACCGCAAGCTTGCCCGCGCCCGGTTCTTATCCATGCCCATCGCCAGCAGCACGTGGCTCGGCTCCGTGGCTCCCGAGTGGCAAGCCGACCCGCCCGACACTGAAACCCCCTTCAGGTCCAGCGCAATCACCAGCGCCTCGCCCTCCAGCTGGTCAAACCAGATATTCGTCGTATTCGCCACGCGCGGCCCAATCCCGTTCACGCCCGTGTCTGCAAGCTCCAGAATCCCCTTTTCCAGCCGGTCGCGCAGCGCCGCCAGCCGCACCATGGTTCCATCTTCCAGCGAGTGCAGCGCCAGTTCCACGGCCCTGGCCAGGCCCACAATCCCCGGCACGTTCTCCGTCCCCGCGCGCCGCCGGCGTTCATGGCTTCCGCCCACCAGCAGCGGCTCCAGCGGAGTTCCGCGCCGCACAAACAGCGCGCCCACGCCCTTCGGCCCGTGCATCTTGTGCGCGCTGATTGACAGCAGGTGGCAGCCGATCCGCCGCACGTCCATCACTACCTTGCCCGCCCCCTGCACCGCGTCGATGTGGAAGAAAACCCCGGCCTCAGCCGCAATCCTGCCGATCTCCTCCACCGGTTGCAGCACGCCGGTCTCGTTGTTGGCCAGCATCACGCTGATCAGCCGCGTCTCCGGCCGTATTGCCCGCGATATATCTCCTGGATCGATCAGCCCGCTCGGCCGTGGAGCCACAAATGTCGTCTCCACGCCGCGTTCCGCCATCCGGTCGGCCGCCCGCAGAACTGCCGAGTGCTCAATCGAAGTCGTAATAAAGTGATCGCCGGCGTGCAGCAGCCCAAAAATTGCTGTGTTGTCCCCTTCGGTGCCGCCGGAGTTGAACACCACCTCGGCCTCATGGCAGTTGAAGAACCCGGCCAGCGTCTCGCGAGCTCGATTCACCGCGGCGTGTGCCTGTTGCCCGTGCAGGTGGATTGAGGACGCATTGCCGAAGTGCTCCATCCAGTACGGCCGCATGGCCTCCAACACCTCCGGCAGCAGGGGCGTGGTGGCATTGGCGTCCGCATACACTCGTACCATGACGGCGTTCTCCTACCCACGATTGTACGGGGAATCAGGCTTTTTCGCCCTCGCGCCGCGTCCAACGGGCGTTTCGCGCACCTCGAATGCAGAGAATCGGCGCCAATGGAACACGTTGTCAACATCCAAGCCCACTGCCATCTCCATCCCTGCCAATTAAGATACGAACTATGTCCTCTGGCATTTCTCCCTCCAGTGAAAAACCGCGCATTCTCATCGTTGGCGCAGCCGGGCAGGTCGGCCGCGAGCTCCAACGCACCTTTGCCGGTTGCGGACCCATCGTCGCCGTCGATCGCGAATCCGTCGATCTGGCTGTTTCCGATCAAATACGCGATCTCGTTCGCAGCGCCAACCCTAAAATCATTCTCAATGCAGCCGCCTACACCGCCGTCGATCGCGCCGAATCCGAGCCCGATCTGGCCATGGCCATCAACGCCCATGCGCCCCGCATCCTCGCCGAGGAGGCGCTACGCCTGAATGCCCTCCTCGTCCATTACTCCACCGACTACGTCTTTGATGGCAGCAAGCCGAAGCCATGGACTGAAGACGATGAGCCCAACCCCCTGAATGTGTACGGCGCAACCAAGCTGGCCGGCGAACAAGCCATTCAGAACACCGGCGGCAACTATCTCATCTTCCGCACCAGTTGGGTGTACGGCCCGCATGGCCAGAACTTCCTCTTCACCATGCTGCGCCTCGCGCGGCAGCGCGACACGCTCTCCATCGTCGACGATCAGTTCGGCTCGCCCACCACCTCCATCGAACTCGCCCAGGCCACGCGCACCATCGTAAGCGGAGTTCTTGCCGGCCAATTCGGCACGCCGCAACAGTGGGCCGGCCTTTACCACATGACCTGTTCGCAATCCACCACCTGGTGTGGCTTGGCCCAGGCCATCTTCGCCCGCGCAGGCAAGTTGCTCGACGGCAAGGCTCCCCTCGTCACGCCAATTGCCACTGCGGACTATCCCACGCCCGCCAAGCGCCCGCGCAACTCGGTCCTGTCCAACGCCAGGCTTCAGGACAGCTTTGGCGTCAGCCTGGCTCCCTGGCAAACCGCACTGGATGCGGTCTTCCAGGCGCTCATCCCAGGCGCCGGAACAACCAGCCCGGCATCGGTCCCAACACAAAATACCGTCCCGCTCCAGTAGCGTCTGCAGCCAGCCCGGAAGCGCTTATCCGCAAACAGGTAGCGCCGGCCTCCCGGCCGGCTGTCGCGCGGGTCACCTGACCCGCGCGCTGCTGTTGGCGGCGTGGACGCCTCCAGAGCAGTCGGTCTGTAGACTGGCTCTACTTCAAGAGCTAATTTACGGATAAGTTCTTAACCCCTGAGGGAATGTCGGCGTTAGTGTCCGAACTAATTCAGAGGCTCTCTAGGCATACAACTCTTGACTCTCCGTAACCGGCAACAAATAGCGAGGGAAGATCTGTCGCCGGTCTCGCAGGAGTTTGTCCACTTTGAGGTGGGCCCGACTGGCTACAGACGGCCTATTCCTTGTAAAGATATGCGCCCGCAATCGCGCCCGCAACGATCTCTACAAGACCGCCGATTGTCGTATAGAGCGTAAGGTGACGCGAAAATAGACCGCTGATCCACATGAAGCTCACATTGGGAATCAGTACGCCTAGAAACCACACCACCAGCCCGGCATAGATCGCGGTCTGCACTCCGGCGCCAAAGCGAGGCCGGATGGCTGCATAAATCCATATCAGCGCAATGCCGCCGGCGATTCCCAGCAGGTTGAACCAGATCATCTCGGCAGTCCCAAATCCGGGACGCCCCAGCGCCTGCATACCGCCGGTCCATCGGGGCGCAAGCAAGACGCCGTCCACCAGGAAGCCCAGAATATCTGAAACGATCCCGGCAACGATGCCCGCAATGATTACACGACCTACATTGATTTTTCCCATACGATCTCCTTGTCCTTTTTGTGAAGTGGAAACAACTGAAAACAAGTATGTTCAGGCCATTGCCGAAACATACTTCGGGGGAATCGCGCAAGTATACTCATGCCGATTGGCGCAGGGCAAGGATTATTTTGCGCACAAGGGATGCGCAGGAATTTCCAGATCGTACACGGTTCAGTAGTGCCAGGTTGCGATGCCGGCTCGCGGAGCCGGTCTGCATCAAGTGAACAGGCAAAGAGAACCACTTCTAGACCTCGACCTTTCATTACACTTGCCCGCGTTGCAACTCACGTTCACGCAGCCACGTGAAAATGACAGGAGTCACAATCAGAACATGCAAGAGCGAGCTCAGCATTCCACCCAGTACGGGAGCGGCAAGCGGCCTCATAAACTCCGCGCCGGTGCGCGTGGACCAGAGCAGTGGCAGCAGACCGGCGACCACTGTAGCCACGGTCATCACCTTGGGACGAAGCCGCAGCAGCGCGCCTTCAATCACGGCTTCATGCAGACTGGCGCGGGTCAGGTGGCCATCGGCCGCCTTGCGCCGCGCAACCGCCTCTTCAAGATAGATGACCATCACCACGGCTGTTTGCACCGCTGTTCCGAACAGCGCAATGAATCCTACCCACACCGCAACCGAGAAGTTGAGCCCCAGAATCTTCACCAGGAAAATGCCGCCGCTGAGCGCGAAGGGAACTGCCAGCAGCACATGTGCGGCCTCCTTTGCCGAATGGTAGGTGCGATAAAGCAGAACAAAAATCACCAGCAGCACAACGGGAATCACAAGTTCCAACCGCTTCCGCGCGCTGATCTGGTTTTCGTATTGGCCGCTCCACTCGGTGTAGTAACCCGGCGGCATCTTTACCCGTTCAGCCACCTCGCGCTTCGCCTGGTCAACAAAGCCTCCCACGTCGCGCCCGCGCACATTCAATAGAACCGCCCCGCGCAACAGACCGTTTTCACTGCTGATCATCGACGGCCCCGTGGTTGTTTTCATGGTGATGACTTTGCTGAGCGGGACTTGCGCGCCGCCGCTTCCAGTCACAAGAACTTCGTCCAGTTGTTGCGGGTTCTCGCGGAAATCGCGCGCATACCGAACCCGCACCGGGAAGCGTTGCCTGCCCTCGATCGTGGTGGTCAGATTCTTGCCGCCAATCGCCGTTTCAATCGCGTCCTCCACATCGGCCACATTCAATCCGTACCGGTCCGCGGCGGCGCGATCCACGGTCATCTCCAAATAAGGAGAACCCGTGGTTCGCTCGGCATACAGATCGACGGCGCCCGGAACCTGGGCCACCACTTCCTTGATCTCCTCTGACTTGGCCTCGATGATGCCGAGGTCGGGGCCAAAAACCTTGATGCCTACCTGCGTGCGGATGCCGGTCGAGAGCATGTCGATACGATTGCGAATCGGCTGCGTCCAGATGTTGGTGACGCCGGGAATCTGCAGCTTTTCGTCGAGCCGGGCAAGGATTGCGTCCTTGGTAAGTCCCTTGGGCCACTGGTCCTTTGGCTTGAAGGTAATGGTCGTCTCGCTCATGTTCACCGGGGCGGGATCGGTAGAGGTTTCGGCCCGTCCCACTTTTCCCACGACCATCTCCACTGCCGGATCGGCTGAGATGATTCGATCCTGCTGGCGAAGGATTTCCGTTGCCTCGGTGAGCGAGATGCGCGGGTCCGTAATCGGCATGAAGAGCGCTGTCTCCTCATCCAGCGGCGGCATGAACTCGGAGCCGATCGTCGTTGCCGTATAGAGAGCCCCAATCAACAGCGCCATTGCGGCGCTCAGCGTAAGTATCCGGTGGCGCAGCGCCCAGCGCAGAACGGGCTGGTAGATGCCGCGCAGAAGACGCATGATCGGGTTCTCATTTTCGCTGTGCAGCTTGCCGCGAATCAAAAATGTGCACAGAACCGGAACCAGCGTGATGGCCAGAATGGTGGAGCAGACCATGGCGAATGTCTTGGTAAAAGCCAGGGGATGAAACATCTTGCCTTCCATGCCGGTCAGCGCGAACACCGGGACGAAAGCAAGAATGATGATGACCATGGCAAACGAAATTGGCCTGCCCACAAGCCGCGCGGCATTCAGCGTAATCTCCCAGATGTGATCGCGATAGTTGCCGTGCTCCGTTTCGTATTGCTCGGCCTGGCGAATCACGTTTTCCGTCATCACGATGCCCGCGTCCACCAGCACGCCGATGGCAATGGCGATTCCTCCCAGCGACATGATGTTCGACGAGATGCCCGCGCCCTTCATAAACAGAAACGCGCCCAGCACGGCCAGAGGCAACGGAATCGTGACCACCAGAATGCTGCGGAAGTGCCACAGAAAAAGCACGTGCGCCAGCGTCACCAGAATCAGCTCTTCAATCAGTGCGTGGCGCAGCGTGTCTACCGCGTGATCGATGAGAATACTGCGGTCGTAAAACGGAACAATCTTGACGCCGGCCGGCAGACCCGGTTGAATCTCGCCGATCTTCTGCTTGATGGCTCCGATCACCTCCCGTGCGTTGGCGCCATAGCGAATCACCACCACTCCGCCCACCGCTTCTTTGCCATCCTTGTCGAGAACGCCGCGGCGAAACTCCGGACCAAGCTGGACGCTGCCCACGTTGCCTACGGTTACCGGTGTGCCGTTGTATGCGCCAAGCGATATATCCTCAATGTCCTTCAGGCTCCCGATCAGTCCGATGCCGCGTATCATCTCCTCGGTGTCGCCTGACTCAATCACCTTCGCGCCCACGTTGTTGTTGCTTCGCTCCACGGCGGCAACCACATCCTTGAGCGCGACGTTGTAGGCGCGCAGCTTGATCGGATCCAGATCGATCTGGTACTGCTTTACGAATCCGCCCACGCTGGCCACTTCAGCCACGCCCGGCACCGAGTTCAGCTGGTACTTCACGTACCAGTCCTGGATGGAATGCAGCGTGCCGCTGTCGTAGGGACCTTCGACCGTGTACCAGAAGACCTGGCCCACTCCGGTTGCGTCCGGCCCCATCATCGGCGTTACGCCGGCCGGCAGAAAGCTGCCCGCCAGGCTCAGCCGCTCCAGCACGCGCGTGCGGGCAAAGTAAATGTCCACGGAGTCCTCGAAGATCACGTTCACCATCGAGAATCCGAATGCCGAGGAAGAACGGACGCTGCGCACATGCGGAAGCCCTTGCAGGTTCACGGTGAGCGGATAGGTAATCTGGTCTTCCACTTCCTGCGGGCTGCGCCCCTGCCATTCCGTGAACACGATGACCTGGTTCTCGCTCAGGTCGGGTATGGCGTCGATAGGCGTGTGCAGCAGCGCCCAGTAGCCCCAGACCGCCAGCGCGGCATACACGGCCAGAATCAGCCACCGGTTCTTCATGGAGAATTCGATAATGCGATTGATCATGGCTGGCTCCTACCTGGCGCTGAGATGCGTGTGTGTTGAGGCAATCACGCTGCCGTTCTTTGTCGCCTCGACAAGTACGTTCCACGTTCCCGCCGTTGGAGGCTGCCCCTTGCCCATGTACATCTGGCGTGCAGCCACCCACGGCAACTCGAAGGAGCTCTTCATCTCCGGCATATTCATCGCAGGCATGGCCGGCATGATCAGCGTCAACGTGACGCGCGCATCGGCGATCGGCTTGCCGCCCGCATCCGTCAGGTTGGCGTGGAATGCATTGTCTTCGCCGGCCTTCAGCGGATTCGCGTCCGCGTGAAATTCCATCTGCGCGGCGCTTCCGCCGGTGTTCTTTCCCGGCGAGCCCGCGGCGGGAGCCTGCCCTTGCGCTCCGCCGGCAAACTCCTTCGATCCGCCATAGAGGCCGGACATGCCGGAGCTGAGGTGCGCCTGCGAGTCAATCAGAAAATTGCCGTTCAGCACCACCTTGTCGCCGGCCGCAAGTCCTGCTGACACCGGGAACAGATCGTCGGAGGGCGCTCCCACCTGCACCTCGCGCGCTTCAAAAACGCCGTTCGGCCTGGCCAGGTACACAATCTTCCGCGTCCCCGTATCCAGCACTGCCGAGCGCGGAATCACGATCGTTGCCTGCGCCGCGCGACTCACAAATGTCGCGTTCACAAACATGCCCGGCAGCAAACGCATTCCCGGATTGGCCACATGCACATGCACCGGAACCGTGCGCGTCAGCTGGTTCGCAGACGGCTCGATAAAGTCCACATGCCCGTGCAGCGTCTTGTTCGGCAGCGACTCGGCAGTGATCTCCACTTCCTGTCCCTGGCGAATCTGCGGCAGCTGCTCCTCGTACACATCGGCCTTGATCCACACCTGGCTCAGGTCGGCTACGGTAAACAGCGTGTCGCCCGCATTCACATATTGCCCCTGCGTCACCTTGCGCTCCACCACCGTTCCTGTCGCATAGGCGTAGATGGTCACATGAGGCACCCCATTTTTCTCCGGCGCGTCCATCTGTTTTCCGCTGATGCCCCACAGTTCCAGCTTGTGCTGGCTTGCCTTCACCAGCGCATCGGCCTGCGTGCGCGCAAAGGAATCGTCCGATTGGCGAAGCCCGTTGCGATTCTCCTCGGCCAGGCGATATTCCTCGATCGCCGTTTCAACTTCAGGACTGTAGATATCGGCCACCGGCTGGCCGCTGCGCACGCGCTCCCCCGTGTATTGCACATAGAGCTTGTCCACGCGTCCGCCAATCCGTGCGCTCACAGCCGCAAGTTGCGCCTCCGGCTGCTCCACCCGGCCAAAGGAGGCGATATCCGTCTTGAGAGATGCCGTGCGCACCTCGGCAACCTGAACGCCTGCGGCGGTAATCTCGGCCGGGCTCAGTTCAACCGTGGTGCCGGGCTGCGTACCGGGCGCGGCGGTCGCGGGCGCGGCAGGCTGCGCCGCTGTGCCGGGTTGCGCCGCGATCGCTGCCTGCGTGGCCGGGAACCAATGCATCCCGCGCGCTTCAGCCAGACCCAGTGCCAGCACCACCGTCAGAACGCCGGCTCCGGCGCCCATTGCCATCAGTTTCTTTTCCCTGTTCGTCATTTGCTGCTCCCGTCTTTGCTGGTTGGGTCCGTGCTGGTTGGGTCCGTGCTGGAAGAGTCTGTGCCGGGTTGGGCGGCCACCGTCCCCGCCGTCTCGGGAACCTGTGTGCCAATGGCGCGTTCCAACTCCGCAATGCCCGCATCCGTCTCTGAAGAGGCTTTGTAGTAGGCGGTCTGAATCTCCAGCAGCAGGTTCTGGCTTTCAATCAGCGTCAAAAACTGCGCGCGATTATTCTGGTAAGCGGCCGTGGACGCTTTGAAGGCCGCATCGGCCTGCGGTAGCAGCGTGTCGCGATACACCTTCACGCGCTTCTCCGCGGCCAGCGTCGCAATCTCTGCCCGCCGCACCTCCAGGAACACGGCGGAACTCCGCGCTTCCAGTTCGGCCTCTGCCACATCGGTAGCCGCATCGGCCTGCTTCGCCTCGCCCTCGTGGCGAGCGCGATTCCACCAGGGAAGATTCGTGGTCATCTCGGCCATATACGCGTTGCGCGATGAGGAACCGGCCGGCATCAACATATAACCCAGCGCCACCGTAAAGTCGGGCTTCATCCCGAGCCGCGTGGTGTGCGCCTCGTCCTTTGACTTCGCAATCTCCGTGCGCAGACCCGCAAGCTCCGGCCGATGCAAAATGGCCAGCCGCTCCAGCTCTTCAATCGACGGCAGTTTCCTGGCCGTCGCATAGTCGCCGGCAATCTCCAACTCCTCGTCCGGGCGCCGGCCCATCAGCGTGTTCAACCCCGCGCGTGTCGTGTCCCGCTCTTCATCCAGCTCAATCAGCTGTTCGTCCAGGCGGGTCAGCGCCATTTGCGCCTGCAACACGTCCGCCTGGGGAACCTTGCCCGTCGTGTATTGAACCAGCGTCGCAGACACGGCTTCTTTCAGCAGCGCAGCCTGCCGGTCCAGCAGCCTTCTCTGGTCGCCATTCCGCATCAGGTCGGCACACGCCTTGCGCACCGCGGCTGCCACTTCCTGCCGCGTCGATTCCAGATCGCTGGCCTCGGCTTCCACATCGTCCCCGGCAACCCTCGAGCGCGCATTCCGCTTCTCTTTGCTCAGGAATGTCTGTTGCACGCTGAACATCATCTGCGCCTGGTTAAGATCCCATGGCTTGCGCAGCGGGGTACCCCAGTCGCGCACCATGAACATGGGATCGTCCAGGCTGCCTGCGGTTGTGGTCTTGGCTTGAGCCAGTGACAGGCGCCGCACCGCCGCGCGAATCTCGGCATTCGATTCGAGCGCCTGCGCCACCGCATTCTCTACGGTCAGCGGCACAGCGGTCGGCCCCGCGGGCAAACTCGGGTCAGGTGCGGAGCTGGGCTCCGTCTGCCCGAAACAGGCAAGGGACAGCGCCAGCAACAGCGGCGCAACAACATAGCTGGATTTCACTCTTCAACTCCGTGGGTATGGGCAGGAGAAACATTCCAGGGCGCAGTGATGCGCACCCCGGCGAGCCACGGTGAAGCGAGTGCTAGATTCTCAGGATGAAAGCGCCCGTAGGCGGAGATTGCGGAGGGATGACTGCCAGGGCCACAAGCTCGCCCAGTGTAGAGCGCTCGTTCGCGCAGACAAACTCCTGCGCGCCAGGCAATGGAGCAGAACCAGTAACAGCCGGCGCAACCACAATGGCCGGCAGTGTCGGCCGTGCCGCGCAGCAGTTATTGCACTGCATGCTCGCGCCGCTTTCCGCCATCCCCGCACAGCAATCGTGCGCCGCCTTGTGTGCCGGTTGCAGGCACGTTTCAGCAGGCGCAGCCAAGGCTCCCATCAATACGATGGCCACCGCCGCGCGTTGGAAGACGCCCTGCAACATGCTCTCAGCTTACAACAGTGCCCAATTCCTGCGGTGATCCATATCACACGCTATCCCAACCGAATCGGAAGCACTGCCACGCACGCCCCTTTCTTGTCCTGGCGTCTACAGACTAAGAGTGGTCAAGCAAAGACGGATTCTCCATCGCGTAAATATCAACAAATCAAAAATTTAAAGTCATGGTAGGCGGCGAAAGTCGGATTGGGACGCCCTATTGATTCTACATAAGTTATTGGCTTTTCAGTGTCGCTACATACGCAGAAAGCGCTCAATACGCCCCACCTGAGTACGTATTAGGGACGCGGCTTTTTCTCGACTCTCGCCACTGCTGCGTATTTTCTTCTGAATCGCGAAACCAAAACTCTATACCAGGGCACCAACTTCACTTCGAACTCGCGTCCCACGCTATCCCACACGTAATAGCTCTCAACAATCTCTACTTTTTCTCCATCAGAAAAAACGTGGGCATTCACATAGTGCCCTTCGGTGATTTCGCAAGGCAGTGCCGGACTCACATCGTTTAGCAAATATGCATCCCGACTATCCAATAGCCTGCTCGCAAATCCGGTAATCGTTACCGGTCTTTTTCCTCGATTTGTCGCAGTGATGAGCGTTATCTTCCTGTTTCCGTATCGGCTGCCACCGGCTTCCGTCATATTCCGACGAACTTTCAAAATCACATCCACACGTTCTCGGCGGTGAGCAATCATCTGAATCGTAGAATTGACCGTCGAGAGAATAGCTCCGTATGCGGCCAAAACGAGGCCAATTATCGCTACATATTCGGTCGTGCCCATTCCAGATGCCATCGAATTCTGTGGATAAGTGTACCCCTTGCAATAACCCGACAGTGTGCTTCAGTTAAAGCGAGGTTCGCTGATGATGGGTTCTAGTACTAGGTGCGTATTGGGTCGCTCCCAAGAGGAGTCAGGTGCAATTCCTGAGGAACCCTCTATCGGTGAGTAGGGCAGAAAAGTGGCTCAAGTTCACTACAAGTACGGGCGCACTAACAAAATCCACATAAGTGCAATGGAATAATATAGATAATCTGGTAGAGACAGCCAAAGTCGAACTGTCCACTCCTTTGAAGACAGCTGCTTCACTCATTTGAGAGGTCAGGGGCCAATTCCCCGTCCCGATGCCGGCTTCACAGGACGAATTACTGAGCGAGCAGTGGCTCTTTTCGGCGGGCCAGAACGTAGACTGCGACTAGGGCAGCTGTGAAGCCCGCTGCAGCGCCAATGCCGAGCGCCCAGCGAGGGCCGAATTGGTTGGCAACCCAACCGGTGATCGGTGCGCCAATCGGCGCTCCTCCAAGTGCAATGGCAACCCGCAAGGCCATCACCCTGCCTCGCATCGCCGGCTCCGTTGAGAGCTGCATCATGCTGTTCGTGCCGTTGATAAACGTCAGGCCAGCCGCGCCGATAACCACGAGCGCTGCCCCAAACCACCAGTAGCCGGGCGCCAGTGCGGCCAGGGTGCATCCGAGCCCGAAGACACCCGCCCCCGCCATCAGCGACGCCAGGCTTTGTCTCTTCCGGCTCGCAGCGAACAAGGCTCCTGACACGGTGCCCACCGCCATCAGCGAGGTGAGCAAACCGAATGCCCGTGCATCGGAGTGGAAGACATTCACGGCCATGGTAGAGATGAAGATGGGAAAGTTCATGCCGAAGGTCCCGAGCAGAAACAGCATCACCAGGATCGCCCTCAGGTCCGGCCTCCTCCACACGTAGTGAAGCCCTTCCAGAAATCCTGAGGTTGTCGGATGCGCTCTGGCGCTTTTATGCAGCTCCTGTAGACGAAAGAAAGACATCGAGATCAGAACCGCCGCGAAGGAGAGCCCGTTCAGCAGAAAGGCCCACCCCATGCCAACGCTCGCGATCATCAATCCGGCGACCGCGGGGCCAATCATCTGCGCGGCATTGAATGAGGTTGAATTCAGTGCCACGGCATTCGGCAGATCCGCATCGCCTACCATCTCTGCCACGAACGTCTGTCGCACCGGCGCATCCAGCGCAGCCGCGCAACCGGACAGGAAGGCCAACACATACACGTGCCAAAGTTGGGTGACTCCTGCAATCGTCAGCGCGCCCAGAATGAGCGCAAGCACGCCCATCGTTGCCTGCGTCAGCATCAGCAGCTTGCGCTGATTGAGGCGGTCCGCGGCCAATCCCGTCCAGGGCAGCAGCAGAAGCAGCGGCGCGAACTGTAGGCCTACAACAATGCCCAGCGCGGACGCATCGTGATGGGTCAGTTGCGTCAGCACCAGCCAGTCCTGGGCCACGCGCTGCATCCAGGTGCCAATGTTTGAAATCAGGGCGCCGGCCGTCCACAAGCGGAAGTTGAAGCTCCTCAGGGAGCGGAAGGTGCCGGACACAGGGTTCTTCATGAGCGCGCGGGCTTGTTGCCCCCATGGAACTGCCCAAAGTGACGCGCCGAAAAAATGCTGATGAGCAGCGCGCCCAGGCCGAACGCAAGGATGTGACTAGTCGCCCGCGGATCGAAAGCGCCGACGCGCGCCACGAGCAGATACGCAACGACAGCGTTGAAGAATCCCCAGACAACGTTGACCGTCGCAGAGGAGAGCCCTTGGCCGGACGGTTTGGCAAAGGGACTTTGAAAGGCGCGCCCCATAGTGCCGGAGGCAAAATGAGGGATGGCATTTGCCGCAAAAAAGCCTCCAAAGAAATACGACACAAGCCAAAGCCAATTCATGATGTGGAACTCCTTTTATTGAATGCAGAATGGAAATGGGCAAGAAGCAGGACGAGTAGGCTCAATCCCCAGTCAGCCGCTTAAGCAGTTCGAGTGCCGCCTGAAGCTTCTCCTGTTCGTGAACCGAAAGTTTCTGGGAAATGGTCGTGGCGAGCCAGTCCTGTCGTGCGGCCCTGCCCTCCTCGAGCCACTTCAGGCACTTGGGCGTGAGTGACATCAGGGTTTGCCGCCCGTCGCTCGGGTCAGGTGCGCCACTGACCAGACCCGCTTCCACAAGCGGTGTAACGATAGCGCTCATGGACTGCGGGCGCATGCCTTCCGCTCGCGCCAGGCTTGAAACCGTGACCGCACCATCCTTTTCAAGTCGAAGAAGGACGGAAGTCTGTGACGGCGTCAGATCGTTGCCGCCCCCATGCTCGCGTACAAGCAGCTTGAGCTTGCGGAACACCGTGCGCATCTCGGCAGCAAGCGTCCAGGCGAGCCCGGTTTGAGTAGAAGACTTTCGATTGCTCACCAGGTCAATATCTCATATATACAGGTAAACTGTAAAGATTGACTGTATATATTTCCGACCTGCTGGTCGCACACCATTTCCAACCAATAAATTTGGGTGCCCCATTCTTCCGCAGCCTTATCGCGGAAGGGTGGGAGACCACACCGCCTGAGTTCCAAGAAAGTCCGGAAAACGCCGCAGCGTCATGAAACCGCAATGGTATTTAATATATTTATTATCAACAACTTAAAGTAATGGTGGAGGCGGCGGGAGTCGAACCCGCGTCCGAAATCGCTGTCAGCCAGGAGAGTTCATGCTTTGTCCGCTTCCTTTTGGATTCGCCCCCGCAACTCAGAACGGACAAGATGCGACGGGAACTAGTCCGATGATCTCACTTGAACAACACGGACCGAGAAGCTCAAGCCAGCCCACTGTATGACGTCCGCTCACAGCCCATAGGCGAAGCCGTGGAAGACGGCAGCTTATTTAATTAAGCTGCAAGTGCCAGATTATCGTTGGCAACTTTTGTTTTGCAGGCGATTACAGGTGCCCACACC